>ENA-ORCR01000694-ORCR01000694.1-marine-metagenome-genome-assembly--contig:-NODE-694-length-14710-cov-5.066699_pt1 | contig 14710 bp, 10 predicted proteins | sample MGYA00237782_ERZ508514 | MGnify/ENA primary metagenome ERZ508514 (study PRJEB26185, sample SAMN06268960) | marine metagenome | isolation source: Eden Landing Ponds, San Francisco, CA, USA | place...
TCGAGCACGGCGCGAGAGCAGGAGCTCGATGCCTACAAGACGGCCCTTCAACCGGTGATAAACGGAGCGCAGCCGCGGAACATCTTCCTCTACGGAAAAACGGGCGTCGGAAAGACCGCGGTGTCACGGTATTTGCTGAAACAGCTCCAGCGAGACACCGCCGCGTACGACGATGTCGATTTGTCCATCTTCTGGCTCAACTGTACGAATCTCTCGTCGTCGTATCAGGTTGCGGTTAACCTCGTCAACACGCTTCGCCCCGACGACGGTCGGATCAGCACGACTGGCTACCCGCAACAGCGGGTGTTCGACATTCTCTATGAGGAGCTCGATCGGGTCGGCGGAACGGTCCTCCTCGTCCTCGACGAGATCGATCACATCGGCAGCAACGACGAAATCTTATACGAGATTCCGCGTGCCCGCTCGAACGGGTATCTCGGCGACACGAAGCCGGGCGTGATCGGGATCAGCAATGACTTCGGATTTCGTGACGACCTCTCGCCGAAAGTGAAGGACACGCTGTGCGAAGAGGAGATTCACTTTTCGCCGTACAACGCGCCGGAACTCGAAGCGATCCTCCGCGAGCGTGCGGACGGCGCCTTCTACGACGACGCGGCCGACGATGCTCAGACAGCCGCCGAGCGAGCCGAGCAGGTACTCGACCGGGTTGGGGCCCGCGTCGGTGCCGCCGAGCGATTCCGGCTCGTCGATCACGAACTCGAAGTTGCGGGTCTCCGCGCGGACTCGGGTCCCCTCCGCTAATTCGGTGTGGGCGTCGAACGTCGCGGTCGATTGGGCTGAGTTGCTCATACGCGCCAGTACGCGGCGTTTGAATATCAACGGGAAGGAGCGTTCTCACGCCGAGACACCGGCTACGCCAGTCGCTTGTCGCGGAACGCTCGGATCACGTCCTGCCGGGCGATGATCCCGACGATGCGCCCGTCGGCGTCCACGACCGGAACCCGATTGATGTCGGGGTCGTCGCCGACGAGCAGGTCGAGCACGTCGTCGATCGGGGTGTCGGGCGTCACCGTCGCCACGTCGGTGCTCATCACGTCGGAGACGGGACGGTCCGCGTTCCGGACCATGTCGACGCCCAGGTCGAGGTCGGCCCACGGTGCTTTCACCTGGTAGGTGAGCGTGTCGACGAACGGGGGGAGCCCGATCGGGATCCACAGCGTCTCGTCGTCCGGCTCGAACAGGTCGACGAGGTCTGACTCGGTGATGACGCCGACCACGCGGTCCTCGTCGTCGACGACGGGGAACCCGCTGAACTCGTAGCGAGCGAACTTCTTGAACACGTCGGCGACATCGTCATCGGGGGCGACCGTCTGTACGTCGGACTCCATCAGGTCACGCGCTTGCATACGGTGGCCCTCGCGGCCGGGCGTGGTAGTCGTTTCGACCCGCCGCGCCTCGATCGGGAATGAATTCGGGGAACGATCGCGTTAATAAACGGAACCGTATATATCAGTTCGTTACCACGATGCGGTATGGTGGACTCGCGGCCCGACGGTGGTGACCCGGCCGTCGGTCCCGCCGCGAGTCTCGACGAGGAGCACCTCCGCAGAGTCGGAGCGGCGCTCTGGACGCTCGCGTTCCTCTCCGTGACGGCGGTGATCCTCGTCGCCGACGGCCGCCTCGCCGTTCTCGGCTGGCGGGACGCGGCGCTCATCGCGTTGCGAACGTTCGGGGGCGTGATCGCCTTTTTCGCCGTGTTCCCGGTCATGCTGGCGGCGCTTTCGGGGCTCGGACTGCGGTGACGGAGCGTGCCTGCGGCGCGGTCGCCGACGAGCGACGCGGCTCGTCGGCGCAACGAGGGCGTAGAACTGAGTGGCCGGGGTGGGCTCCGAACCCACGATCTCCGCATGTCCCAGGTCCGAGGCTCGGCGGAGCCACGGGAAGGACGCGGACGCTTCCAAGGCGTCACCGCACCGAATCTCCGAACCCTATGAGTGCGGCGCTATGTCCAGCTAAGCCACCCGGCCTCACTGCTTCGTACCGCGATGAAACCCTTTAACCTTCCCATCCGTCGGAAGGGTGAGAACCCGTGACAGAGTCGTCGCCGAGACGGGCTTCCGGAGCGGTAGCGACGTCGCGTGCGACCGTCTCTCCCGACCGCTCTGCGCCCGCCATCGGGGCGGACCCCGCGGATTTATGCCCGGTGGGACGGATCCCCGGGACATGAGCCTTCCCGAACTGCTCGCGGGGACCGTCGGCGACGAGTCGGTCGTGGCCGAGGTCCCGCTCGGGGGAGACGACCGCCTCGCGGTCACGCCGACGCGGACGCTCGTCTACCGCGGCGACGGCCTGCTGTCGGACGAGTCGGTCGCGGAGTACTCCCACGACGTCGAGCGCATCGCGGTCTCGACGGGTCGCCGCAAGGCGAAACTCACCCTCGGCTACGGCCTCAACGGCGACGAGACGATATCGGTGCCGGCCAAGCGCGCCGACGACGTGCTCCACCCGATCCTCGCCGGCGTCCTCTCCGCGACCGGCGTCACCGACCCCGGCGAGTCCGTCGTCCGCACCTTTCGCTTCTCCGAACTCACGCTCGTCGTCACCAGCGAGCGACTCGTCAAACACGTCGGCTCCGCGGTCTGGGACGAGGAGTTCGAGGAGTTCGCCTACGAGGACTTCACCGATCTCAACTTCGAGGAGGGGACCGTCGCGACAGCGGTCGTGTTGACCCACAATGGGCGCTCCGAGCGGTTCAAGGCGCCCAACGAGTCCGCCAGGGCGGTCCGAGAGACGCTCGTCGACGCCGTCTGCTCGTACCACGGCGTCGACAGCTTAGAGGAGTTCCGCGTGGCCGTCGCCGACGACGCCGATGACGGCACTGCCGCCGGCACCGCGGGAGACGCCAGCGGGACCACCGACTTCGGCGAGGGACCCGATCCGCTGTCGGCCTCGCCGGTCGCCGACGCGGAGGAAGAAGCGGAGGGCACCACACGGACCGCCACAGAACGTGTGCAGGAACCCGGCTCCGTGGCGGAGGCGAACTCCGGTACGGGGATGGACACCGGGGCCGATCCGCCGTCCCGCAGCGAGGCAGACGCCGGCGAGGCGTCGACGCGTACCGAGGACTCGTCCGGATCGGTCGCGGGGGACCCCGTCGAGCACCCGAGCGCGGAGTCCGTCGAGGCCCCGGACGCGGAGTCCGTCGAGGCCCCGGACGCGGAGTCCGTCGAGGAGCCGGTGGTCGGTCACGGCGTCGAATCGGATCAGCTCGGCGACGATCCGCTCGCCGATGACCCCCTCGCCGACGAGCCGGAAGCGGACCCGGCGACGGCTCCGACCGTCGACGACGATCCGACGGCGGCGTCCGAGACCGATTTCGCGAGCGACACCGCCGGAGAGGCGACGGCGGAGGATATCGCGGCGACCGAGTCGACCGAAGCGACCGAAGCGGACGCCTTCGACGGCTCGCCGTTCGAGAGCGCCGGGGTGGAGGGCGAGGACCTCGCGACTGAGGTGGCCGAGCTGCGTCACACCGTCGAACAGCAGTCCGAGCGGCTCGACAGGCAGTCCGCGCTCATCGAACAGCTGATCGAGGAGCTTCGTCGCGGTCGCTGACCTAGAATCCGGGCTCGGCGCCCGGGAATTGGCCCTCGCTGGGGCGAGTGGCTTCGCACCTCGCGTCCGTTCTCTTGGCCGATAGTTACAGGGTGCCATTTTTAACCGCGAAGCGAAATCGTCGGACAGTGACCGCACAACTGACCCGACTCGACGCGCTGATGGGGAGCGTCGCGACCACGGAGGCCCGCGTCGCCGTGACCGCCGGGATCCTGCTCGTGACGCTCGCCGTCGGCTGGCTGCTCCTCCCCCGGGCCGTTCGGGCCGCGGAGCGGGTCACCACGCACTGGCTGGAACGGTTCCTCGACGGGCGCGGGGAGAGTTCGATCGAGACGATGCGCGAGGCCGTCCCGGTCTCGTTCGGGCTGCGGCTGCTGGTTGGGCTCCTCCAGATCGCGCTGTTCGCGCTCGCCGCCGTCGCGATACTGGCGCTGTGGGGGCAGTTCGCCGTCGTCGTCGCGGTGCTTCCGGTCGCGGAGAACGCGCTCACGGTCGGCTCGCAGGCGCTCCTCTCCCTGCTGCTCCTCGGGGCCGCCTACGTCGCGAGCGACGTGTTAGACGAGTACGTCGAAGACCTCTCGGCCGACAGCGACCGCATCACCGCCCACCAAGAGCAGCTTCTCAGTCGGATCATGCAGGTCGGCGTGCTGGTGATCGCGGGGATAACCGTCCTCGGGATCTGGGGCGTGAACCTCGGCGGGCTCCTCGTCGGCGCCGGGTTCCTCGGGATCGTGCTCGGGATGGCGGCCCGCCAGACGCTCGGGTCGCTCATCGCCGGCTTCGTGCTGATGTTCGCGCGCCCGTTCGAGATCGGCGACTGGGTCGAGATCGGCAGCGAGGAGGGGTTCGTCACCGAGATCACCATCATGAACACCCACATGCGGAACTTCGACGGCGAGTACGTCGTCGTCCCCAACGACCTGGTCACCAACCAGGCGATCACGAACCGGAGCCGCGAGGGCCGGCTCCGGATCCATATGGAGGTCGGGATCGGCTACGACGACGACCCCGAGGAGGCAAGCGGGATCGCGGAGGAGGTCCTGACCGAGATCGACACCATCGCCAACAACCCGAAGCCGTACGTGATCCCCTCCGGCTTCGGCGACTCCGCGATCTTACTCGATCTCCGCTTCTGGATCGACCCGCCGACGCCGCAGGCGCGCTGGCGCTCGAAGGCGACCGCCGTCGAGATGATACAGGACCGGTTCGCGGACGCCGGGATCTCCATCCCGTACCCGCAGCGGACCGTCTCGTACCCGCCGGAGGCGACAGGAGGAGAGAGGACCGTCGAGCGCGTCGAACGCGTCGACGACGCGAAGAAAGACAAGAGCGAGCGGCCCTGAGAGCGTCGCTCTCCGCCCGGTTCGTCGGACAGCTTACAGCGTCGGATCGTCGGTGTAGCCGCTCGGCAGTTCGCTTCCCCTCCCGGTGAACAGCTGCTCGAACCGGCCGATGCGTTCGAGGACGTATCTGAGCGCCGCGGTGAGCGAGTCGGCACCGATCGACAGCAAGTGACGTACGCCGCGGTTGCGGTCAGTGTGATAGAAGCTGATCTCTCCCTCCGGATTGGTGTTCTGCTCCGGCATCACCACTAACTCCTGTCTGGTGGGGCCGTGTCGAAAGACGAGCACGTCGGTGAGCGTGCCGCTTCCGTAGGTAACCATGTCGTGTCGCACGTCCCACTTCGGCGGGGTTCGGTCGGCGAGCGCGTCCGTGTCGACGATGTTTCGCATCGTCGTCGCCGTCGAGACGGTCCCCAAGCTCGATCCCGTCCGACTCCGAAGCCAGTCGAGCAGGCGCTTGACGAGGTCTCGGAGGCCGTCCGGCGCCGCGAACCGACCGCCGGACCGCTCCTGCGGCAGGGATCCCCGGGTCGGTTCGATCGGCTCGTCCATGGAACGACTGCAGTTCCGGTCATGCTAATAGATACCGGTCGCCGAATCCCGACTTGTCCGGGGTGCACGCTCGCTCACCGGCCCCGCTATCGCTTCCGCCCGAATCCCGACGCGAACGTCGCCTCGTCCACCGAGAGGACCGTCGGCCGCCCGTGCGGACAGGCGTACGGGCGTTCGCATTCACCGAGCCGAGCGAGCAGCGACCGAAGCTCCTCGGGCGTCAGCCCGCCGATATCCCCGCGCTTCAGCGACGGGTGACACGCCAGATCCGCGAGCAGCGCCTCGCGGGCGTCCCGCGGAGACTCCCCGTCCGAGAGCGTCGCGAGCGCGTCTCGGAAGGCGTCCTCGTCGGCCGCTCGCCCGAACGGCGCCGGGACGGTTCGGAGCCTGACGGTCCCCCCGCCGAACGGCTCCGTCTCGAATCCGAGTGCGGCGAGGGCGTCGGCGTGCGCCTCCGCGGCCGCCGCCTCGTCGGCCGACAGCGAGGCGGTCGCCGGCGGATCGAGGTCGGCGGTCGGCACCGCTTCGCCGTCGAACGCCCGGGCGAGTCGCTCGTAGTTCACGCGCTCGTGGGCGGCGTGGCCGTCGATCACGAGCAGCTCGTCGCCGGCCTCGACGAGGAGGTAGAGGTCGCGGAACGTCCCGATCGGGTCCGCGTCCGCGAACGTCGCCGGGCGCTCGCCCCCCTCGTCGCCGACCGGCTCCAGCGCCCCCTCGATCCCCGTGTCGACCTCGGTCGCCCGTCGGAGGTCGGCGCCGGTGAGCGCGTCGCCGACGACCGACTCGACCGCGCCCGCGACCGCGTCGACGTCGCGGAGCCCGACCTCGCGCTTCGCCGGGTGGACGTTCGGATCCACGCGAGCGGGCGGCAGCGACACGTCCACGGCCGCCACCGGCTCGCGTCCGTCCGGGAGCAGGCGTCCGTACCCCGACCGGATCGCGGCCGCGATCCGGTCGCTCCGAACCGGGCGTCCGTTCACCGAGACCCGGACGTGGTCCCGGGAGGAGCGCGTCACCGAGGGGTACGCGAGGGCGCCGGCGACATCCAGCGGCACGGGCGCCCCCTCCGTCTCGATCTCGACGCTCGCCGAGATCGCCGTCGACCGGCTCGCGGTCTCGCGGTCGTACACGCCCAGCAGCGCCTCCGTGACGCCGGACCCCGGCGTCGACACCGTCCGCGACCCGTCGTGCTCCAGCGCGAACGCGACGTCGGGGTTCGCGAGCGCGTAGTCGGCGACCAGCGCGGAGATCCGCGCGAACTCGGCGGCCGACCCCGCCAACGACTCGCGGCGCGCGGGCCGGGTCGCGAACAGGTCCTCGACGACGACGGTGGTTCCGCGAGCGCGCCCGGCATCGGTGACGATCGGTTCGTCCGGATCGCCCCCGCGACCCGGCCCGCCGTCCGACCCCGGTCCGTCGCCCGGCGCCGTCCCGTCGACGACGACTCGCGTCCCGACCGCGTCGCCGTCGCTGGTGACGAGTTCGAGCCGCGCGGCCTCGGCGATCGCGGCCAGCGCCTCGCCGCGGAAGCCGAACGAGTCGACGCCGACCGGGTCGCCGTCGGGCGCGAGCTTGCTCGTCGCGTGGCGCTCGACGGCGATCAGGGCGTCCTCGCGACCCATCCCGCGTCCGTCGTCGGCCACCCGGATCCGGTCGGTGCCGTCGCCGTCGACGCCGATCTCGACCCGCGTGGCGCCGGCGTCGAGCGCGTTGTCGATAAGCTCTCCGACGACCCGGGCCGGACGGGTGACGACCTCGCCGGCGGCGATCCGGTCGACGGTGGCGGGATCGAGCCGACGGACGCGCCCCGGCTTTCCTCCTCCCCCGCCGGCGGCCCGTTTCTCACCCGTCATCGTCGACTCGCGACTGGAGGTCGTGAAGGGCGTTCAGGGCCTCGATCGGCGTCATTCGGGCGAGATCGAGATCGCGGAGGGCGGCGGCCAGATCGCTCGCGGGACCGGAAGCAGAGCCGGTCTGCGGGTCGCCGTCGGTCGCGGTCGCGTCGGGAGACGGATCTCGGTCGCTCGCGACGTCTTCGCCGTCCGCCTCGCCCTCGGTCTCCTCCGCGAGGAACTCCCGGAGCGAGGCGTCGGCGTCGTCATCGCTGCCGCCGTCGGACGCGCCCTCCTCGCGATCGGATTCGCCCGCCGCTGCGGGGCCCGTTCCGGTTCCCGTCTCTCCGCCCGTCTCCGCGGCCACGAGGTCACGGGATCGCTCGACGACGGCGGGGGGGACTCCGGCCAGTTCGGCGACCTCGACGCCGTACGACGACGAGGAGGCACCGGGGACGACCCGGTGGAGGAACGTCACGTCGCCGTCCTCGCGGGTCGCCGTGAAGTGGAGGTTGAAGGCGCGCTCGCGCTCCTCGGCGAGGTCGGTCAGGTCGTGGTAGTGCGTGGCGAACAGGGCGGTCGCGCCCAGTTCGTCGTGGATGAACTCGGCGGCGGCCCGGGCGATGGCGCGCCCGTCGGTCGTGGCGGTGCCGCGGCCCACCTCGTCGAGGAGGACGAGCGAGTCCGGTCCGGCGTCGTGGAGGATCTCCGTCAGCTCGCTCATCTCTCGCATGAACGTCGACTGGCCGCCGGCGATGTCGTCGGAGGCGCCGACGCGGGTGAACAGCCGGTCGAAGACGGGGAGCGAGGCCGCCTGCGCGGGGACGAACGAGCCGGACTGCGCGAGCACGACCGCGAGCGCGACCGACCGCATGTACGTCGACTTCCCGCTCATGTTCGGCCCCGTGATCACCGCGATCGACCCGCGCGGGAGGTCCGCGTCGTTCGGGACGAACGACTCCTCGGCGCGCTCGACGACCGGGTGGCGACCCCCTTCGATCTCGATGCCGGCGTCGGGAGCGGACGCGTCGTCGACGATCTCCGGACGGACGTAGTCACCCTCGACGGCGACGGTCGCCAGCGAGCGGAGCGCGTCGAGTTCGGCGACGGCCTCCGCGAGTCCCTGGATCCGCTCCGTCTCGCTCGCGACGCGCTCGCGCACGTCGACGAACAGTTCGTACTCCAAGGCGTCCGCGCGCTCCGCGGCGCCGACGATCTCCTCCTCGCGCTCCTTCAGTTCGGGCGTGTAGTAGCGCTCGCTGTTCTTCAGCGTCTGTCGCCGGCGGTAGTCGTCGGGGACCCGGTCGAGGTTGGCGTCGGTCACCTCGATGTAGTAGCCGTGAACCTGGTTGTGCCCGACCGACAGCGAGTCGATCCCGGTGCGCTCGCGCTCGCTCGCTTCGAGCTCCGCGACCCACTCGCGCCCCTCGCGCTCGGTCGCGCGGAGGTCGTCGAGGTCGTCGTCGAACCCCTCACAGATCACGCCGCCGTCGGTGATCTCCGGCGGGGGATTCGCGGCGATGGCGCCGTCGATCAGCTCCCGGACTTCGCGAATCTCGTCCAGCCGGTCGCGGAGGTCGCGGAGGTGGTCGGTGCGGGGGAGCGCGGCGTCGTCGGCTTCCGATTCTCCCGTACCGTCCCCCGCGCCCGCCAGCGTCGCCTTCAGCTCCGGCACGACCGCGAGCGTCGCGTGCAGCGAGCGCAGGTCGCGCGCGTCGGCGCGGCCCCGAGAGATCCGTCCGACGAGGCGTTCGAGGTCGTAGGCGGCCCCGAGCGCGTCGTCGAGCCCCTCCCGAACCAGCGTCCGGTCGGCCAACTCGCCGACCGCGTCGTGACGGCTCCGGATCGCGTCGGCGTCGACGAGGGGGCGTCGGAGCCACCGTTCCAAACACCGGCGTCCGAGCGCGCAACTCGTCTCGTCGAGCGCGTCGAACAGGGTGTCACTCGCGCCGAGCCCGCGGTTCTCGAACAGTTCGAGGCTGCGCTGGGCGGCCGCGTCGAGCCGGAGCCGGTCGCGCGGGTCGTACCGCCGGACCCGGGTGACGTACGAGAGCGGACCGTCGTCGCCCTGCGTGTACTCGGCGTATGCGAGCACCGCCCCCGCCGCCCGCAGTTCGGCGTCGCCGTCGAACCGGCGGTCGGGGGCGGGGAGGTACGGCTCCAGCCGGTCGACCGCGGCCCGCCGCTCGAAGACGCCGGGGTCGTACGCGTGGGTCGTCCAGCCGCGCTCGGCGTCCGAGGGCTCGACGTCGGGGGCGTCCGGCCCCGCGATCAGTTCCGCGGGCGCGATCCGGTCGAGCTCCTCCGCGACCGCGTCGCGGTCGCCCGACGTGACGAGGCACTCGCCCGTGGAAACGTCGACGGCGGCGAGGCCGACGGTTGCCGGGGCGGAGTCGCCGTCGCTTCCGGCGGAGTCCCCATCGCTTCCGTCGGAGTCCCCATCGCTTCCGTCGGAGTCCCCATCGCTTCCGGCAAGGTCCCCGTCGGCCGCCACCGCCGCCACGTAGTTCGTCGTCCCCGCCTCCAGCAGTTCGTCCTCGACGACGGTCCCGGGGGTGATCACCTCGGTGACGGCGCGGTCGACGAGCCCGGACGCCTGCTCGGCGTCCTCGACTTGGTCGCCGAGGGCGACGCGGTACCCCGCGTCGAGGAGCGATTCGAGGTAGGGCGCGGCGTTGTCGATGGGGACACCCGCCATCGGGTAGTCGCCGGTCGAGTCGGAGCGCTCCGTCAGCGTCACCTCGCAGACGCGGGCGACCGCCTCGGCCGCCTCGCAGAACGCCTCGTAGAAGTCGCCGACCTGGAACAGTACGAGGGCGTCCTCGTGGGCCGCACACAGGTCGGCGTACTGCGAGAGCATCGGCGTCAGCTCCTCGCGGGCGTCGGCGATCGCCGGCGGGAGCCCGGTCACCGTCTCTCGGTCCGCAGTCGGCATACCACGAGTCCGGTCGCCCGCGGGCATAAACGGTGCGGAGCCCGGCGGTGGTATCGCCCGAATCCGGGCAACTAAGTCGTTCGACGAATTGTGTCAAAATATGGCTATTACCGCCGACCCGATATCTCTCGCGGTGCTCGCGGTGAACACGCTCGTCGGCGCCGTCTTGGTCGTCAGCGCGTACGGCCTCAAGGACCGAGTGCTCGGGTGGATCAGTTGGCTCGGCGGCGCGATCGTCGGCGGATTCGTCGGGTGGGTGGTGGTTCCGGAGTTCATGGCGGTCCCGCCGACCGCCGGTGAGCGGCTGATCGTCGCCGGGGCGGCCGTGCTGATCGGCACCGTGCTCGGTCGGATCCTGATCCCGCTGGCGGCGCGGTTCGCGGTGTCGATCGCGGCGTTCGTCTTCGCGACCCTCGCCGTGATCGTGTTGACCGCCGGCGAGTCGCTCCTGCGGCAGTTCTACAACCCGCGGGCGTCCGGCCTCGACGCGGTCGCAGTCACCGACCACCTGTTCCGGTACTCGCCCGGGTCGACCGACCGGGCTGTCGTCCCAGTCGTCCTGACGAAAGCGGCGACCGTCCAGAGTGTCAGCGGCGGGACGAAGCGGGTTGTCACGGAGCGAGCGGGCGACGCGAGCGTCGTACGCTCTGGGTCACCAGTGACCGTCGAGTTCGAGATGACCTGGAGCGGTTCGTCGCTCCCGAACCGGGCCGACGTCTGGCAGCGGTCGCTCAACGAGGAGATTCCGGCCAGCGCGGTCCCCACCGGGTCGACTGCCTGCGAATCCGACACGAGTACTACCGACCCCGATATCGTCTGCGAGTTCGAGACCGACACGCTAGTCGTCTCGGTGGTCGAGATCGACTACGAGTTCGAGTGAGCGACGAGAGCGCCACGGCTTGAGTGGGGCCGTCCTGGCCGGGACATCAGTCCTCGACCGTGGCGGTCCGCCGGGTGATCGTGAGGAACTCGACGGCAGCGGACGACGAACTCCCGCTGCCGGGGACGACGGTCGATCCGCCCAGATTCGTGTCGTAGTGGATACGGGCGCTGTTGTCGAACGTGTCCACGTGGCCGACGACCGCGCCGTAGATGTCGACGCTGTTCTGGATGGTGACCTCCGTCCCCGGGACGTCGATCACGCGCCGCCCGCCGGACACCTTCTGGTCGCCGGGGCCGTAGATGACGCCGGTGTAGTCCGTGTTTCCGCCCCGCAGTTCGGCGGTGTCGTCGCGCTTCAAGTAGGTCCAGACGCCCGGTGCGCGATGGGTGCGGGCGCCGGTGTCGTCCTCGGTGATGACCTTCGTCGGGTTCAGTACGTAGAACGAGTGACCCGAACCCGTGGTCGAGTGGCCACCGACCCAGAAGTTGACGCGGCCACCGCCCTTGACTTTGACCGTGGCCCCCTGCAACCGCACAGAGTCTCTGACGTAGACGTTGATCGTCCCGCCGCCCGTGTCGAGCGTGAGGGTTTCGCCGCTGCCCATGTCTATCTCGGAGAGGTAGTAGTTCCCGGCAGTGAGGGTACAGCCACACGACGAGACGAGCGAGTTCGATGTGGTGACGCCCGTGACACTCGCCCCGTCGTTATTGTTGCTCGAGAGGTACGTCGATCCCCTGGTGCTGATCCGGCTATCGACCGGGCTGCGTTCCGGAACGTCGGGATCAAGCGGCGTCTGGAAGGCGCCCGGATCGCTCGTCGACGGCATCCGCGTCGACGGGGCGGGAGAGGTCGGTGGTTCGCTCCCCTGCACCGTCGCGCCGTTCTTCGAGAAGCTGCCGCCAGCGAGGACGTCTCCCTTGACGGTGATCTTGCTGTCCAGATCCACGGATCCCGAGACGACGAGGTCGCCGTCGATCACGATCTGCTTGGCGCTCGAGCTGGTGACGACGTCGCCGTTTTTCACGTAGACGCTACCGTCGATCTGGCCCTTCGTGTCCCCGAGTTCCAGATCGCCGTCCTTGACGTAGATGTCTTCCTCGAACGTCGGCTCCTGAGCTTCCGTGATCTCGAAGTTTCCATGGACGTGCACGTCTTTCTCAAACGTGGCCTTCCCGCTGACGTCTAGGCTGTACGCGTTACCGTGGGTGGTCGTCCCGCCGACGATGACGTCCCCCTCGAACGTCGAGCCCGCGTCGATCACGATGTCGTCCTGTGTCGAGAACGTGCTCTCGTACGTCTGTCCGTTCTTCATGCTGGTCGGGCCGGCACAACAGCCCAGTCGCACCTGTCCGGTGACCTTCCCACCTGAGGTCTTCAGTTCACTCGACCCTCGCATCGCGTGGACGTCCCCGTTGATCGTGGGGCTGTTCTGGAGGTTGAACTCCTTCATCGTCCGGACATCGCCGTCGCTCCCGGCTGGCCAGCCGGGGTACGTCGGCGAGGTGTAACTGTCGGTCTTCACGGCGTTGGAGATCGTCGACGTCGGGCCGTCGGAGAACGCCCCGCTGGAGATGGGGCCGCCGGTACTACTGGTGGGCGATCTGAACTTCACGACCACCTTTTGATCGGCTGGGACAGTCGAGACCGGTCCCGGCCCGATCTCCGCTTCGAGGTAGTCGGCCCAAGCGCCGTAGAACTCGCTCTCGATCTCGACTTCGATATCCGTCCCTGGAGCAGGCTGTCGGTTCAGCCCGAGCGCATTCAAAAGAGATTTCCGGTCGACGGTCCGGACCGTCAGATCCGACCCGATCGCCTCCCCTTCGATCTGGACGACCGGGAAGCTCAGTGTCTCCGACCCGCCGGTCGCGCGATAGCTCACCGGCGGGGGCGAGACCGCGGTGCTCCCATCACTGTTGGAGCTTTTGCGCCAAACGCCGCCGCCCTGATAGGCGACGACCTGTCCGTCGCGTTCGAACTTGACGGTGCCGAGGACGTAGCTTTTCGTCGTCCCGCCGGCTGTGATCGTCATCACGCCGGCCTCCGGAGACGAAGACGTGAGCATCCGCAGTTCATTGGCGGACCCGCTGAACCCGACGCTCGCTTTGCTGATGTCGCCGCCGGAGAGCTGCTGGATCTGTTGCTCCATCGAAAGCATCCCTTCTTCGGCGGCCGAGACAGAGATGTCTGCGGAACTCTGGTCGATCGCGACCGAACCCGCGTACACCACTACCACCGCCCCGATCATGACGATCACCGCCAGTAGTGCGACGGCGATGACGTTAGATTGCCCCCTTGGCCGCCACTCAGTTTTCCGACGGATACCCCTACGCATGTGTTCAGTCAACGTAACGTGCAGCCACGCCGAAATAATCCTTTCGACACTTCACGACCGATAGGCAACTAAGAAGTAGTTTTCCGGCTCCTAACGGTCGTTCGTCGAGTGCCAGCGGACTGACCGCGACCCGTCGAACCCGAGGACTGCGAGCAGACGAGCGCCCGCCACCGAGCAGCCGTCCGTTTCACCCCTCACAGGAGCGACACTCGCTGTCGACCACGTCGAGGTCGCCGTCGAGCGTGACCGTCAGGCGGTCGTCGCCGAGCAGTATCTCGACGGTGACCCGCCAGGGGTCGACGCTCTCGACGGTGGTGTACTCGTCGTCGACGCACCACGGCAGGGTCCAGTAGGGCCGCGAGGACAGGTCGATGCCGTGGTCGTCGTAGAAGCCCGCGACGACCGACTCGTCGAGCAGGACGAGCCCCACGGGCGAGCAGAGTTCGTTGCGACAGCGCTCGCAGACGTGCTCGGCGCGCAAGGAGACGTCGAGACAGCAGTCGCCGCCGCGGACGATCTCGGTGTGGATGCGGCCGGCGCAGGCCGGACAGACGCCGTCGGCGGCCAGGCAGTGGAGGTGGCGCACGCGCTCGTCGAAGGCGGTGGCGATCTCCGCGTCGGTGCGGTCGACCAGCCCACCGGGCGGGAACTCGTACTCGCCGTGGGACTTGCCGCAGTCGACGCAGTCGACGCGGAACTGCTCGTCGGCGTAGCGGGCCTCGAGGCCGCCGCCACAGCGGGTACAGGCGCCCTCGACTTCGAAGGGGTCGACGTCGGGCTGGCGGGTGAACGTGCCGGCGCGGACCGCGCGGACGACCTGGGCGCCGGCGTGGCGCAGGTCGTAGCCGTCCTCGCTCTTGGCGACGAACTGGTCGGTGAGCTGCTGGAGGTGGTAGTTGAACTGCGCGCTGTCGCGCATCGCCACCTCGTCGTGCAGCGCCGAGAAGCTGACGGGCCGGTCGTCGGCGCGCCACAGTGCCTCGAGGATGTCCAGGCGGGTTTCGTTGGCGACGACGCCGAACGCCTCCGCGGGGTCGACCTCCGCCTCGACCTCTTCGCCGGCCTCGTCGCTGGCTCTGCTCATACCCGATCGATCGGCGCGACGACCCTAAATGGTTCCCTGAAGCGGATTTTTGTATCGTTCCTGTCACTCGTCCGAGGGCGGTTTCAGCGCCAGAAAACGCTCGGGGATCATTAACACGGATCGGAGTCAACGGGGGAGTGATGTGTGCATCGCGTGATTCGGGACCGCTCCAC
>ENA-ORCR01000695-ORCR01000695.1-marine-metagenome-genome-assembly--contig:-NODE-695-length-14694-cov-3.200178_pt1 | contig 14694 bp, 20 predicted proteins | sample MGYA00237782_ERZ508514 | MGnify/ENA primary metagenome ERZ508514 (study PRJEB26185, sample SAMN06268960) | marine metagenome | isolation source: Eden Landing Ponds, San Francisco, CA, USA | place...
TCGCGGCGGCCTGGGCCTCGAAGCCCGCGCGGTCGGCGTCCTCCTCGCGGCGCCAGCCGACGATCTCGTCGACGACGTCGGCGTGGGCGTCGACGTCCGCCCCGAAGGCGTTTCGGAGGGAGGCACGGAGCGCCTCGGAGTCGTCGCGGGGCGCGAACAGCGAGTCGAGCGCGTCGGCCTCGACGCGGTCGCCGTCGGCACCTCGATCGTGATGGCTTCCCCGACACCCGCCCCCAGCGGGACCGACCCGAGCGGCGCCTCTCCGAGCGCGCCGGTCTCTTTCGTCCTCGCGTCCTCGCCCAGCCCAACTCCGCCGAGGGCGGTCTCGCCCAGCGCAGCGCTGGTGTCCGGTGCCGTGTCCTCGCCGAGCGCGACGGCGCCCAGCGACACCTCACCGAGCGCACCGCTCGTGCTATCGGTATCCGCAGTCTCCCCCAGCGGGACGGTGCCGAGTGGTGCTGTGCCGAGTGCGCCCATGGGTGTCCAGTTAGCTACTGATAACGTACCAAAAGGTTATACGCATAGACATACACGCTTGTCACGAGCGCGGTGGGTCACGCAGGAAAATGGCCCCGGTGGTGGAGTCACCGGCACCGTGCTCCGGATGAGACCGAAGCATGTCAACTCACGCGAACAGCCACCAAAAAAGTGGTGGCACGGCAGCTGCATCGTTTCGTGCCGTCGACGATCAGACGCGACACTGTAAGCAAGACGCGCTTTCTGACCGCGAGTTCGAGCAGGCCGTGAGAGCGACGTACCGGATGGATCGCGGCTACTGGGCGCTCGAATCCCGGCTGATCCTGTTCTGTGCCGGTCGCCTCGGGATGCGCAGCGGCGAGATCTGCCATCTCGAAGAGGACTGGATCGACTGGCGAAACAACATGATCGAGATCCCGCGTCACGAGTCGTGTACGAAGGGCGAGGATGGCGACATCTGCGGGACGTGTCGCCAGGCCGCGCTGCAGATGTGCGAACACAACGAAGACCTCGACATGGAGACCGCCGAGGGCCTGATGTGGGGCCCGAAGACCGAGAGCGGCGCTCGCGAGATCCCGCTGGACGCAACTGAGCGCGCCGCCATCGCCGTCGAGGAGTACTTCGACCACTACGACGCCGTCCGGATCTCCCAATCGACGATCTCCCGGCGGGTCGATGCCATCGCCGAGGAGGCCGTCGGGCTGGAGCCCGAGACGGTCTACCCGCACTGTCTCCGGTCGACGGCAGCCAGCTACTGGGCCGCCCGGGGCCTGCCCGCGACGACGTTGAAGTCATTTTTAGGCTGGAGCGACTTCCAAGTCGCCTTGAACTACATCGAGAGCAGCGGCGAGCGGACGGCCCAGTCGCTGCGCTCGCTGACGACCTGATCGGACGGTTCATTTTTTCGCGATCTTTCTTTCACGACTGGACCGCTCGAATTTCCCGGGTGGACGGGCCCACTTACTGAACGAGAGCAACCCATCCGCAGTGATCCGGGCCGGTCGAACTCGAATTGAAATTGTGAACAGCCAAGTCGAATCCGGATGTAGAGACGTTCTTGACTGTCGCCGTCACGTTGTTGAACATCCCGCCGGAGTCTCCAGGGGTCGCGATGACTATCGGTGCACTGGAAAAGGTCTGACTGAATGAGACCGCGGTCTCGACGCTTGAATTGCCTGGGACCGTCCCGACATTAACCGTTCCTGATTCAGTGAGCTGAATATTGTCTGTACTGACCGAAGCGGGGCTGATGTCGTCGCCCGAGTGGGTCCGGTTGGTCGTCGCGTTGTGGTCAATGTCACCCGACGTGGTCTTGGCGTGGTGGGCGTCGGCGTCCGTCCCGCCCTGCGTGCTGTCGTGGTCCACGTCCGACGACGACTGGATCGACGACACGTCGACGGCGTCGGCCAGCTCGCCCGTGTGGTCGACGCCGGCGGCGTCGGTCAGCACGTCGACGATCGTCGCCTCGTCGAACGTCGGCCCGCGGTTCGCCAGCGTGTCGGCCCCGGGGCTGTCCGGGTTGGTCTCGCCGAGCTTCACGCTGGGGTGGGGCGGCGCCGTCTCGCCGCTCCCGTGGCGCAGATAGATGTCCTCGACCTCGATGTTCGAGACGGCGCCGTCGGCCGCGAACGCCAGCCACACGGGGTTCGCCGTGCCCGAGCTGACCGCCAGGTCGGCGGCGCCGGTCGGCAGATCCAGCATCAGAAAGATGGGGTTGCTCAGGGTGGCGTCGTACGACGGCGCCGTTGAGCCGCCCAGGCCAGTCTGCACGTCGACGGAGGAGACGCGGACGAACGCCCGGCCAGCGGCCACGTCGACCTCGTCGGCGGCGCCGTCGTGGTTCGTGAACCCGAGCCCGTGCTGGACGAACGCGTCCGTGCCGACGGCCTCGGCGAGACCGCCGAAGTAGCCGGCGCTGGGGTAGTTTTCGTGCCCGTCGGCGATGCCGGCGGCGAGCCCCTCGTCCTGGGGGAACTGCAGCGCGTCGGCGATGACTGTGTCGGTCATGAGTTAGGAGATGGTGATGATGCCCTCGGTCGGCCAGCTGATCTGGATGTCCGAGCCGTTCGTGTCCAGCGGGAGATCCGCGACCGTGCTGTCGTCGTGAACCGCCAGCACGCGGTCGTCGCCCGGAGTCGTGTCGTCGCCGCCCACTTGCTCGTAGACGACGACCGTCTGGATCGTCCCGGCGTCCAGCCCCGAGACCGTCACGTCGTCGGCGTCGAGCACGCCCTCGTCGTTGGTGTCGTCGACGGTGATCGAGACGTTCTGCAGGTCCTGGCGGCTGTAGCCCGTCCCCGACATCTCGGTGCCGGCGGCCGTAATGTCCGACACGAAGTCGTGCGCGTCTTGGTCGAAACTGTACGCCTCACTGTCGTCGAGGAGCAAAACGCGGATCGTCGTACCCGTGAGGTACGAGTCGAGTAGCTCCCGCTTGGTGTCGTTCGGTATCATGATCGAGTATTGAAAAGAAGGGCGCAGTCAGGGGGCGCGGTCCCAGCTGTAGGTGACGGTGCACTGCTCGATGAACACGGTCGGCGTCTCGTCGTAGTCGTTCGGCGCGTCGGCGACGGGCTGACTCCCCAGCGTGTTGAACTCGCTGGAACCGCCGTTCGCGTTCCGGATGCAGATGTCCTCGACCTCGTCGATGAGCGTCGCGGCGGCGTCCTCGGCGTCGACCGCCGCGTACGTCGACGAGTCGCCGGTGTACGACTCGCCGTCGCAGTCCTCGGCGCGGGCGGTCACGATGAGCTGGCCGTCGCGCATCTGGCCGGGCCCGTTCGCCGTCGAGAAGTCGTACGTCGACGCGCCGCCGGAAGTCTCGTTCGAGCCCTGGACGACCAGCGTCGGGTACGATGCGCCGACATCTTCGACCGACGTGGCGAGGTCGACGAACGCCTCGTCGCCCGGGCTCGCCGTGGTGTCGTAGCCGACGGCGCCCGCCGGATCCCAGTCGGTCAGCAGGAACTGGTCGATGAAGTACTGGGCGGGCTTCTGGGGAAGTCGCGTGGGCATCACGACCACTCCGTGACTTCCAGCTCAACGAGGCCGTTGTGCGTGTCGACGACGGTGCGGACCTCGTAGCGTGTCCCGTCGGCCGTGTCGACGACGTGAGCCGGCGCCTCTTGCTCCTCGCCGAAGCCCGTCCACTGGCGCCCGGTGTCGTCGCGGACCCGCACGATCGCGTCGATCTCCGCGGTCGTCCCCGAGCGCTCGCGTTCGCCCCTGGCCTCCGGCGAGTCGACGCGGGCCTCGTAGGTGTCCGCCGGCGTGTCCGGATACGTCGGGTACGTGACCGACCACCCCTCGCCCTGCGTGTGCGAGACGGTCGGCTCGAACACTTCGACGGTCGTGTTCGCGAGCGCATCCGAGTGGACGCGCCGCATCGCGCTCTCGACGGTCTCACGCACCGGCGTTCACCTCCAGATCAGCACTTGCCGCCACGTCGCCCGGGTCGACCTCGTCGGCGCTCGGAAGTCGCGACGGATTCTCGACGGCCCGGACCGACGCCCGCATCGTGCCGGTCTCGATGAGCCCCTTCGCCGTGATGATACGCTTGATGCGGCGCTCCAGCCCGATCGCCACGGTCTGCACGAGCTCCTCGGCGGAGCCGATCTCCGCGAGTGTGGTCCGCGTGTCGGTGGCGATCGCCGCTTTGAGGTTCGACTGGTAGGCGTGGACGGCCGGTCGGACGAACGGCTTCGCGTCCATCTTCGAGGTGCCGAACTCCAGATAGATGGCGTACTCGACGGCCGTGCCGACGTACCAGTCGCCGGGCTCGCGGTAGTCCTCTTGCAGCTCCGCGATACTGGCCTGCAGTTCGTCCTTGCCGTCGAGGTCAAGGTCAAGGTCGCTCATGTCGAGAGGGTGAAGTGGTCGTTGGACTCGTCGTCCTCGCCGCCACCGAGCTGGCCGCTCGGGTCGAGGTCCTGGGCACGCTGACCGTGGGTCGTGGCGTTCAGCCCCTCGCCAGTGTCGCCGGCGAACGTGATGTTTCCGTCGCCTTCGCCGGCGCTGTCGACCTGCCGCTCGGGACCGGTCGCGACGCCGTGGGCGGCAAGGCGCGTGATGACGAGGTCCTTCAGGTTCGCGTCGACCGCTTCCGAGCCGATGACCGCCTCGTACTCCGCCGCCGCCTCGTCGATGAACGCCTGGATCTCGCTGTTCGTGAGATCGGTCGATCCGAGGGCACGCTTCACGTCGCTGGCATCCGGGGCCATGGCTGGTTACTCCCGCCGCTCGTCGACGGCGTCCTGCACGCCCTGGCGGTCGGCGGCGTCCTTGATGTCGCCGAGGTGCTCGTCGTAGCCGCCGGACTCGATGTCGGCGACGACCGCCGACATGGGCGTCCGGTCGACGAACGCCGCCGCGTCGAAGGGGTCCGCAGCCGCATCTCCGTCGCCATCACTGTCCGTCGGCGGCCCCGAGTGGTCGAGATGGGTGTGGAGTGCGACGAGCTGGTCCGCAGCGTCGTCGCCGACTTCGGCGTAGCCCTCGTCGTCCGTCTCCAGCGGCGAGTCGGCGCCGAGCACCTGCTGGCACTTGATGACGGCCGCCTTGCCGCTGTCGTGTCGGATCCAGGCCATGATCAGGTGTTGATCTCGATGTTCGCCGAGGGCTGGGTGGCGACCCAGTCCCACCGGCCGCGGATCTTCCACACGTCCTGGTCGTTAGACTCCTCGCGGTACTGGTCGACCTCGGTGTCCCAGCGGGTGGACTCCCAGCCGAAGTTGCTCATGTCGACCATGAACGCCTGACCCTGCGAGAACGCCCCGCTGTTCGAGAGGTAGACCGGCACGTCGCCGACGACGCCGAGCAGCGCCTGCGTCCCGACGAGGTTCCCGCCAGGGAGGACACCCTGCGTGATGACCTGGTCGCCGAGCTCCGAGGCCTGCGTGAACTCGTCCATGTTGAGGAAGTCGGACATGTTCATCCCGCTGGCGACGAGGACGGTGTCGTCGAGGCTGAGTTCGTCGACGAACGCCTGCTGACGGGCCGTGACGATGTCGGCGTACTCGATCGTGTTGTTGCTGTTCGAGTTGGCGTCGATCGGGCCCGCGGAGTTGGTGTTCCCCGAGAGGACGCCGAACGCGACGGTGTCCATGCGCTTCTCCTCGGTACGGACCATGTCCTCCTCCACGTCCATCTCCACGTCGATGTAGCCGTCGGAGACGGCCTCGTCGGAGATGGCGACCTCGACGCCGTACTTGGTGTACGCCGCCGAGACCTCGCTGTAGTCCTTCTCCGCCCGCGGGTAGTCGGCACCCTCGGGGATCTCCACAGCCTCGCCGTCGATGTCGGAGTTCGACACCGGGAAGTCGAAGCTGTTGGAGTTGATGTCCGTCGCGTCGTGCTCGCGGAAGACGCGGCGGGCCTGGTAGTACTGGTTGCGGATCTTTTCGACGATCGCCCGAACGTCGTCATCACTGACAACGTCGCTTGCGGTAATTGCCATGTAGTGTCACCTCAGAAGTAGACGGCCGCTTCGTTCGCACCGAGCGACGCGCCCTCCCACGTGCCGCCGGCGTCCGTCAGCGCCAGGGCAGGCCCACCGCTGGACTCCGCCAGCTGACCGTCGGTGGCGCTCACGTCGAGTCGGTCGCCACCTACGACCGTCCCGGCGACGTTCATGATGACGACACCCGAGAGAACGAGCGTCTCCTCGTCGCCGTCGGTACCATGATCTTCGGTCGCGGCGCCCGCGAACTCCTCGCCGGCGTCCGTGTCGCCGCTGTTGGCCTGTGTCTGCTTGCCGTTGCTCTGGTCGATCGCGATGGCGTCGCCCGCCGTCGGCGTTCCATCCGTCGGGAGGCCGGTCGTGTCCGCGCCGGCCTGGCCGATGTGTCCGAGATCCTTGGGCATTCAGATCGCCTCCAGGGCCGCCTCGTAGTCGTCAGTGCCTGCGAGGTCGCACGCCTCCTCACGAAGCTCTTCCTTGCGCGACTCGGGGAGCGAGCTCCCGAGTGCGGCGAGCTTCTGGTCGATCTCCTCGATGCGCTCGCGGCCGCCGTCTTCCAGCGCCGCGTTGGCGCCGTCGCCACCGTCACCGCCGGACTGCACGTCCGGCTCGGGGTCGTCGGCGAGATCTTCGCCAAGGTCGTCGAGCTTGGACCGAAGCTCCGCGAGTTCGAACCGCTCCACGAAGTCGTCCTCGTCGAGCGTCTCGTTGTGGTCGGCGAGCCGGGCCGCGTAGGCGCGCTTGGCCTCGTCGACCTCGTCCACCAGCTCCTCGATCGTCTCGTCCTTCGCCTCCAGGTCGGCCCGGAGGGACTCGATCTCGTCGTCCTTGTCGTCGACGCGCTCCAGCAGCGCCTCGACATCGTGATCGTCCCCGTTGTCGGGGTCGTTAGATCCGTTGCTCATGTCTGTGGTGTCCGTAGAATCGTCATCGTTCGATGCATCGAGACCGGCGCCGCCCAGGACCTCGCCCTCGGGAGTGGATCCGTCGGCAGGGTCATCGGGCCCGGCGGTCGCCAGGTCGGCGGTCGCGGCGGCGAACGCTCCAGTCTTAAGGTCGTCCGCCAGTGCCGCCATCTCGGCTCGCTCACCGCCCGTCAGCTTCTCCGGGTCGACGGGCGGCGTTGGGAATGCGTTGTTGAGCGGCCGGAGCTTTTCGTGCAGCTCCTCGCGGGAGACGCCACCCCGCGGACCGAGGCTGTAAGCCGCGGCGACGTTGCCCCGCCGCAGGTAGCCGTCCGTATCGACTACCGGGTACGACGAGGCCGATGCCGTCTCGGCATCGAACAGGTAATGCTGCTCGTAGTCGCCCTCGGTGTTGGGAAGCGCGTCCTTGTCGAGTTTCGCGTCGCGAGTCCCCCGGAAACGGACGCCCGAAACGCTTCGGTAGCCATTGAGCGCAGCCTCCAGGCCCTCGCCGTCGCCGTCGAGCGCCGCCTCGATGTCGGCCCCCGAGAGCGCGGCCATGGTCGGGTTTTCATCGGCCGGACCGGCGGCGGTGTAGTTGGCTTGGCTGGCTCCGCGTTCCGGAGTCGCGAGAGCGGTGTACTCGTACCCGCGCATGATGATAGCGCCGCTATCGTGGCGGTCGATGCTGTCGGCGTTGGCCGCCTCGATCGATACTTCCCGCTGGCCGATCGAGAGGTCCTCCGCGATCTCGTCGTCCTCCAGCCCGGCCTCGTAGACGACGCCGACGCCAGGCTCGTACGCCGCTCGGAGGACGGCGCCGATCTCCTCGCGCTCGCCGTCGTCGTGGACTCGGTAGACGGGTTTGCCTTCGAGCGTCGCTGCGGAGGCTTCGACTTCGTCAGCGGGCCAGTACTTCGGGCTGTGCTTGCCGAGCGTCAGCTCCTCCTCGCCGTGTGCGACGCCGTGGACGATGTGGTCGTAGTCGTCCCGGTCGCTTTCGGCGAGGCGGGCGATGCGGCTCTGGGTCGTGGCTGTGGTAGACATTCGTGGTTGGCCTCCGGAGTTACCCGATGACGGGAAGGATCGTACACCGACAGTTCGGGTGCGCCGGCGGGGCGAGCCGGTACTCGCCGGCGAGGTGGTCCGGCTCGTCTCCCGACGGCTCAAAACTGAACGTGCCCGTTCGGAACTTCGAGATGGAGTGCTCCTCGCCGTCGAGCGACGAGCAGATGGGGCAGACCCGGCTGTCGTCGGCGTCCGCCCACTCGCCGTGGCGGACAGTGTCGGCGCCGGCGCGTTCGTAGCGATCCAGCGTCGCCTCTGTGTGGCTGTGGATGACTTCTGTCCGGGCAAGCGTCCGAAGCCGGCTGTTGGTGACCGCCTCAATCTCGTCGCTGAGACGCGTCGCCATCTGCCGCGGGTTCTCGCCGGCGTCCAGGCCCCCGGCAAGTTCCTGGCGGACGGTCGTAGCCATGTCCTCGGTGATCCCGTCGAGGTTCTCGTAGGTGCGCAGGTACAGCTGCCGGAGTTGCCGACGGGCGACCGGGAGCTGGATGATGGCCTCGGCGTCGCGAGTGTCCGTCCCGACACCCTGCTGCTGGAGTCGGCCGGTTGCCTGCTGCCAGGCCTTCAGGTACGCCCGGCGGATGAACTCGGCCGTCCAGTGGTCGCCGGCCCGCACCGAATCGCTGGACATCGGGTCCAACAACTCGTCACGAACAACGCCTCGGAACCACTCACCAAACTCGCGGATGAGCCCTTCACGGTCCTGACGGGGGAATGTCTCCCGCGGCTCGGCCAGCTGGGCCTGGTCGCGTGCGGTCAGCCCGAGTGCGTCGTTCTCGTAGCCGACGGTCGTCCGGACGATGCCGCGGACGCGGTCGATACGTCCGTAGGAGTCGGCCAGCCGGCCGCCGATAGCCCGCATGAAGTCCCCCTCGATGGAGTCGGTCCCCGATGGCTGGGCGAGGTGGGCGCTCGGGGACCGTGTCACGCTCACGCTTCGCCCCCCTCACCTTCGCCACCCGATGCGTCAGGCGGGTCGGTGCCGTACGCGTTCTCGAACGACTCTTGCACCCGAGGATCAGATTCGTCGAGCGCTTCCATCGCGGCGCCGGCCTCCACACTGTCGAGAACCTCGTCAGCGTCCACGCCGAGCACCGTATCGAGTACGTACTCCGGCGGCATGACCGACTGGGGCGACCCGCCCGTGCCAGCGTAGTGCTTGAGCCCCTGCATGAGCGACACGAACGCGTCGGCGTCGAAGTCCTCGCGCTCCAGCGGGTTGTCCGACTCGCGGTGCGCGATGACAAGCTCGACCGGCGGGACATCGGCACCGTCGGCGAGCATCTCCTCGGCCTTTCGCTCCAGCACGCCGGTGATCTCCTGAGCGAGGTCGTTGCGCCAGTCAGACACCTCGCGCTGGTAGTCGTCGGACTGCTCGCTGGTCACGTCGCGGTTGATATCGCCCTCAAACCCAATGCGGTAGATCGGGACCGGAAACGCCGACAGCACGTACTCGATCTCCTGTTTGAGCGTGTTATCGATGTCGGGCATCGTACCGCCGATGGCTTCAGCCTCCACGTCGTAGTTCACGACGTTGATCTTCTCTGGGTTGGACGGGTCGAAGCCGTTGAGTAGCTGCTCGGCTTCGTCCACGTCGTCGGTGGCGACCTGTGCGACCCAGTGCTGGTAGGCGACTGCTGTCAGCGCCTGATCAAGGTCGGCCCACTGCTGTCGGATGGAGTTCGCACGGTCGTAGACGGTCGCCGTTGCCGGTAGCCCGAACACCTCGCCCGTGTCGGCGTCGTGGGCGATCTTCAGGGCGTCATCCTGCGCGAGCCGGACCTCGTTTTTGTCCCACGAGCTGATCGCGTCGTCGTACTGGACGTAGCAGGCCGTCTCTTCGGCGGCCGTCTTTGGGAGCGTGTCCCGACTCTCGTTCGACGACCGTCCGGGTAGCGTGAACGAAAAGCCCGAGTCGAAGTCGCTGTCCTCGTTCGCGTCGTCCGGCCGGAGGAGGATGTTCTTCCCTTCGCGCGTATAGGCCGTCACCGTCTCCACCTTGATGGGGCGGATAGCCATGATGCGCTCCTGCTTGACGCGGTCGTCGTAGACGATCTCGGTCATCCCGGTCCCGCGCCGTCCGAGGCAGTCCTTGATCAGCTTCTCCAGCACGTCGCTCAGGTCGTGGCCGAACTCGCCGTCGACGATCCCAGCCGATTCAAGCCATAGCTCCAGCGCGTCGTCGAGGTCCTCGCCCCGCAGGTCCTCGTCGAAGTAGTCGTCGCTGACTGTCGGGATCTCGTCGGCGTCGACGTTGACGCGATGGCCCGGCTCCAGCACGTCCGACGTGAACGTCTGGGTCGGGATGCGGATGAGCGGGTTCTCCTCGTACTCGGTGACCCAGTCCTCGATGTCTCCCCGCTCGGGCTCTTTTCGGTCCACGTCGAGCGTGGCTGCCCACGCGTCGAACTCCGTGTCCCGCGCTTGCGGGTCCGGTTCGCCATCGCGGGCCAGTGCGGCCCGAATCCTGTTGGTAAAGTCCATGGTTAGAGTTGAAACGCGAGGACGCCCGACGACGGTGTACAGTCGCGGGCCCACACGGCCATCATCGCAGCGTCGAGGAGGTCCGGCGATCTGTCCAGCCGGTCTTTGACATCGTCCTTTGAGTTGACGGTCACGACCTCGGCACCGTGCTCCCCCCGCGAGTCCAGCGTCTGCGTGTCGAACTTGATGGTTCGGGCGCCGGCGACCAGCTCCTCGCGGAGGTCGCCGTCGTCGTAGGCGAACCGCGAGTCGAGGGCGTTGCCGAGGGCGGCCAGCGCCTCCGCCCGCTGGCTCTTGTAGTTGACCAACCCGAACGGGTTGTCGTCGTCCGTTCCGTCAGTGAGCGGCTTCTTGTCGCTTCCGAAGCGGTAGAGGTTGGGGAGCCGGTCGTCGAGGTAGTCCGCCAGGCCCGACCCCTCCCCGACGGCGTCGACGGCGACCGGATGCGTGTTGTCGCCGCCGAGCCGCCGGTCGGCAACGAGTTCGGTCTCCTGGGTGGGGTAGTCGGTGCCGGTCGCCTGGTATCGCACCGTGAGCGCGCCGTTCGACCAGAGGGTGGTGAGGACGGTCCGGTCGCCCGCGCGTGCCACGTCGATACCCGACCCGACCGGTTTGGCCCGCTGGACCGAGACCGACGGCTGGTACGCCGACTTCGCCGTGTCGGCGTCATACGGGCGGAAGGTGCTGGCGGTGTCCGGCGGCATGAGCCCACCCCGGCGGCGATACCACCGCGCATCGAGATCCTCCCGGAACTCCGCACCATCAGGGTCGGTCCACGCCTCAGCCTGTGCGACGCCGGGCCAGTCCTCCTCGTGGTAGTCGAGCCAGTCCTCCCGGAGTGCCGACACGGTCGCCATCCCGTCGATCGTCTCGCCCTCAAGCTCGCCCGTCTCGACGCGGACGTTGAACGAGTCGAACGACGAGACGCGAACGACGTTCCATGCCGACGCTTCATCGGTGATCTCGTCGAAGACGTTGAGCTCGTCTTCCGGCGGGTTGCCGACGGCGAGCATCCGACTGGTTTCGTAGTCGGGGATGAGCGACCGCATCGCGTCGATTGTCTCCGCGGTCACGTCTTCCTTGTCGGCCTCCTCGATGATGGCGAGTGTATATGCCGAGTGGGCACCCTCCAGCTCCCCCGCGTCACTCGGCGTGGCGGCCTCAAAGTAGTGCTCGGGGTCGTCGTAGTCGATGCGCGGCGGCTGTTGCTTGAACGTCCCTGGAAGACCAGCGCCACCGTTGGCCTGCTCGTGGAGCTTGTCGATAGGCCGGCACAGCGTCCGGTAGAGCTTCTTGCCCGTTCCGGACGTGCCGAACGAGATTGCTGGGTAGCGGACGGTCTGCCACGCCAGGACGATTGCGGCCGTGATGTACGTCTTCCCCGTCCCGTTCGCGCCGATGACCGCCGTCCGCTCGTTGTTGACGACCGACCGGCAGATCTCCCGCTGTTTTGGTCCGAGACGGAGGCCGAGGTACGCCTGGATGGCGTCTTCCAGCCACGTCTCGTCGCCGGCGTCCGCCCGCTCGGCGAAATGCGACGGCGGGGGCACTTCGACGACCTCGCGATCGCCTGGTTGTTGGCTCTTCGTGCTCATCGATCAGTCCTCGTAGTAGTCGGTCAGGTCGTCCCACATCTTCGCCGCGAGACCCTCGTCCATGCCGTCGGAGTTGTCGGAGAGTAGGTCGAGATCCTTCAACCACTGGCGCCGGTCAGTCGACAGGCGCTTCTGCGCGGCGAGGACGACCGACTCCCGGTAGGAGCGCTGAGTCTCCGTGGCGCCATCGCCGATGGGGACGATCTCCGTCTCCTCGTCGACGAGGGGGTGGCCGCTCTCCAGCCCCTCGGGCTTCTCGTTGGCCCATCGGTCGAGTCCGATATCTTTGGCGTGGGTGACCGAGATCCGAAACAGCTCGGCCTTGATCCCGAGGGCCGGCTCGCCGTGGAGGTCCCGGTACTCGTTGATGTAGTCCTCGAAGACGCCGTCGACGAACTCCCGCATCGCGTCGTCGAGGACGTTCTGGTAGTAGGAGTTGTGGTCGGCGTAGGCGCCGTGGGTGACGGCGTTCGTGTTGTCCTCCGGCGCCCCGCCGTCGTTGCCTTCGGCGTTGTCGTTACCCTTGGGCGCCCCGCTTCCGTCGGCGCCGCCGTGGAAGCGACACTTACCGTGGGATCCCTTCGCCGGCTGGGTGCAGCGCTCGCCCGTCGACCGCGCCTCGTCGAACGTGCACTGGCCCCACTGACCGTAGTCACGGTCGCCCGTGATCTCGGTCGCCTCGGGATGAGCGTCGGGGTGGAAGTCGTCAGGTGCCATGGGGTCGAGTTGTTTTCAGTACGTGTAGCCCAGCGCATCGAGGACGCGCTGCGCCCGGTTTGACGGCTCGTAGCCGGTGATGAACGCCCGGCGCGTCGCGACCTCCCACGGAACCGTCTCGCCGGCGGCGGGGTCCGGGAGCGACAGGTCGACCACGGCGTCGTCGCGGAGGAACCAGTGAGTGCCCTCGTAATCGGGATCCACGTCCGACCAGGAGAGGCAGTAGATGTCGAGGTCCGAATCCGTGCCGCCCTGGGCGTGGAAGTATGCCTCGGCAAGCACGTAGCAGGCCTCGCGGACAGGGTCGTCGGCGTCGCGGTAGTCCTCGTGACGCACGTCGGGGTTGTCGCGGACGTAGTCGCGGAGCTCCCGAGCCGTGCCGTCGGGCTCGACAACCACATCGGTCATCCCAGCAGTGCCTCCTCTATGATGCGTCGGGCGTTGCGCTCGCCGGCCGCGTAGTCGCCGGCGTGGTCGGCGGCCGCGGCCTCAACGCGCTTCAGCGCACGGCGCACGTCGGCGTCGGAGTGGCCGTCGTCGGGCTCGCGCTCGGGGTGTTCGGCAGTGGTCATGTGTCTGGAAAGTGGGGGTGGGCCGCGTCGCCATCGCCGGTCGAGAAAGCCCCGTGGAAAACCGACCGGCTCGGACGGCTATCGCCACCGCATGGGGCTGTTGGCGGCAGCGAGCGGCCCGCGCTGAAAACGGTCATGTCCGAACCTCGCGATACGTCCGGCCGATAAGCACACCGCCACTGGCGTACCAGGGCTCGGTCCGAACCTCCCGCTCGGCCGCGGTCTCCGCGACCCGGTCGCCCAGCGCCACCGCGAGGACGGCGTCGCCCTCCTCGTCAAGGCCGGCGTGGAGGCCGAGGATGAACGCGTGCCACTCAGGGAGCGTTGAGAACGGCCCGTCGTAGTCGAGGCCGTCCTCCGAGCTGGTTGGCAGCGGGATCACGAGTCGGTCGCCTCCTCGACGGTCTCGCTGATGGCCTCGGCAAGGATCCAGACGCCGGTTACGCCCGCGCTGTAGACGAGCCACCGGAGCGTCGGGCCGCCGGCGACGAGCGTCTCGGCGGTCTTCGACCAGCCGAGCACCGGCCACATGGGGCTGGCGAACAGCTTGCGGGAGAGCCGGCGGGCGCGCTTGCGGGCGGAGGCGAGCATGGTCAGTTGTCGTCGTCGGGACTGTCCCGCAGTTCGGGTCCGGACTCGCTGGAGATCTCGGAGATCGCCTGTGCGAGCGCCATGTAGTCGGCGTACTCGACGCCGTTGTAGCCGCCGAGGACGAACAGTGCGATCGGCGCGATGATGGTCGAGTCGCCCCCGGTCTTCAGCGCGTACAGCGCGATCGCGATGATCCCGAGGTTGACGATGATCGACCGGATGATCTTCAGCGACTTGAGCATCTTCAGGTCCGTCCCGCCACGATGGACGGTTTTGTACTCCTCGACGGCCTGGTCGCTGCAGTACCACGGCCGGGTCCGTTGTTTAGACGCCATGGCATTCGTCATCCCGACTGGGCAGCTCGTACCGGCTGGTTGGGAAGTGGTTCATGGAGGTCGGCGTCCGGGAATCGAACCCGGGCACGCACGCGGCCCCGTCCCGAGTTGCCCCCGGGCTTGTAGGCGCCGCGTCGCTCACCAGTCGCCGACAGATGCGGCCGAATGGGCTGGGGTGGCAGGGGTCGATGTATCCCACGTCAGGGGAACGGAACTGTCTGACAGCAACTCATCGTCCGCGGTCCTCCCGCAGAGCGAGCAGTGTGGCCGCTCGTGTGCCTCGCACCTACTGGTACGCCCCTCGTGCGGTGTCGCGTGCTGCCCCTACCCAGGACAGGCGTCATCGGGGGTTACCGTATCGAGCGCTCGCAGGAGACGCACTGGACGGCGCCGTCATTGTCGCTCATGACGCGCTGGTACTCGTTGGACACCCAGGCCCCGCAGTCGGTGCAGTGGGGCATCAGTCGAGATCGTCCTCGTCGACGCGCCAGG
>ENA-ORCR01000696-ORCR01000696.1-marine-metagenome-genome-assembly--contig:-NODE-696-length-14694-cov-2.706301_pt1 | contig 14694 bp, 26 predicted proteins | sample MGYA00237782_ERZ508514 | MGnify/ENA primary metagenome ERZ508514 (study PRJEB26185, sample SAMN06268960) | marine metagenome | isolation source: Eden Landing Ponds, San Francisco, CA, USA | place...
CGTCGTGGGTCTTGGTGTGAGTGACACTCATCGGTTCTTTGGGTGGAAAATGTGGTTCTTCGGGTACTCTCGGTCAGCCGACCAGCCGAAGGACTTGAGCCACACCGAGAGACAGCCTTCGCAGAGGAAGACCGTCATATAGCTACCAGCGAGTCCTCCGGTGTAATCGCTCAGCACTCCTTTGTCCCGACCTCCCCGACCACACTCCGGGCAGTAGTCGTCGTGGTGGTATCCCTCGAAGTGAATCCCGGTCGGCATAGACCGGAACGGGTTGTCGTCCGAAGCGTGAGGCGTCTCGAACACCTCGGTATCCACTTCCCACGTTTCAACGAGGGCTTCTCTCCGTTCGATGCCGATTAACTCCTCTCCGTCGTCGCTGGTGTTAACACTCATTATTGTATCTCCAAGTCTTTAGACCGAACCGACTACCGTAATCTCCTCACTCTCGATAGCGGCGTCCAACTCCATCGAGTCCATCCAGACCTTCGAGCAGTCCTCACAGAACGCCTCTGCTCCGTAGGTTCCTCGGTCAGTCACAACGTGGTCGTGGTCACAGACCTCGTTTTGGTAGTGGAATTTCTCCTCGCGGAGTTCGTCGATACGTTCCTCGACGGCCCAATGAAGGGCGTTTCGGATGGAAGTCTCGATTTCGGCCTCGTTGACGCCGTTCTCGTAGGCATCCTTAATCTCTCCCGGCGTTGCCTCGACGGTGAACTCGACAGTCACCTTCCCCCACTTCTCTCCGGTGTATTCCTCACATCGGAGCTTCGAGCCGCCACGAGAAGCGTGCTTCATCTCCCACTTCCCTCGGGAGTAGGGAACGACCTGCCAATCAGGGGAGCAGGCATACTTCGCCATCCCCTCGATGTGTCCCTTATGGTCGTAGGTCTTCAGGGTGACGTGGGGAAGCTTCACCCGGAGATGCTTCATATCCCTCGGGTACAGCTCGAACCAACGACCCATCCAGCGAGCCTTCCGAACCCGCTTCCACGCTTCCTCGTCGTTGGCGTGGAATCGGTAGTGGTAGTCCCGACCGTCCGGGTTCCCCATCCAGTCCTCGGGGTACTCTCTCCACGTCATTACTACTCGTCCTCCGGTAACAGGTCGCCCCACTTCGTCTTGCTACGCTTGCTTTTCCGCTCGGCTTTCTCGATGTTGTCCAGCTCGTCGTCGGTTAGGGTTTCTTCGAGTGTCGTCATTATTCTTCAACCTCCTCGATGGGGAGAACCAGCGGTTCGTCGTCGGTGTCAATCGGGTCTTCCGACCAGAAGAACACACCAAAGGTGTCGTCGTCGTACTGATGGAGGTCGTAAGCCTCGGTGTAGTTCTCCTCATCATCGAACGACTCGTTGAACGCCACGACCGCCTCCTCCTCTGTCTCCGCAGTAACGGTGATTTCGTAGCGGTTCTCCTGTTCGGGGTGGTCGGTGAATCCTATTACCGCCATCTCTCACTCCACGATGTAGTGGCCGTTCGGCGTCTCGTAGACCGTTCCGGGCTTCGTGTAGTCGTTGTCCTCTGCCATTACTTCGTCAACCGCCATTTCGAGAATGTTCATTAGTATCCTGCCTCGTAGACCGCTTCCGCTTGGTCGAACTCCGATTCATCGGCGTCGGTGAATACCTCGATTTCCACCACGGCTCGGGGATAACCCTCGGTATCCACGATGAAGTTCTCGTAGAGAATCCATCGCTCACCGAGTCCGAGGTCTTCCTCCACCAGTTCAGTCGCCGTTAGAATCGCATCGAGTTCGTTCTCCTCGTCCACCGCATATTCAGCGGCGTAAACGTCCAAATCCTCTTTCAGACTCTCGATGATATGTTCTTCCAGACTCATCCCTTGATGATTTGGAGTCCCCGATTAGCTTCGAGGACGTGTTCCGCCGCTTCCTTCGAGGGGAACGACTCGATAATCTCGAATCGGGCTTCCTCGTTCTCTACAACTGGCTCTGTTGGGTCGATTAAGTGGTATCTCATACTGCTACCAGCTCAGGTTTTGCTCGGTGCTTCGGTTCCGACGTTGGAGCCATCGAGACTGTCGGGCCGGACGGTTCGACCGTCACCGCTACGGCTCCCGCCGCTGGTGGGTCGTCGTCGTCGCCGCCGTCCCTCGGTCGAATCTTCAGGAGAGGATTCGCGTTGTTCTCGTCGTCGCTTCCACTCTCGGTATCGCTCTCGTCGGATTGTTTGGGCAAGTATGTCACCGCTCAAAGGTGAGCAACCTTCTCCATCGGGTCGTTGAAGCCGTCCAGTTCGTCTATATCGAAGCCGGGTTCATCCCGGTCGTCGTAGCTCGATGCGTCGTTCATCTCCGGGTCGTGGAAGTCGGGGTAGTAGTTGTTCATCGTTGGATTACAGCACGTTCAGAGCATCTTCCAGCTCCTTGTCGAACAGCGCCACAAGTTGCTCAATTGCCTGTCCCTCTCGGTCGATTGAGTTGAACGGGAAGCCGTCTACATCGTAAACGATGTAGTGAGCCTCAGTCGGCTCAATCGCAATCGAACCCCACTCGATTTGGTCGTCGTAGAACTTCGCTACCGAAGCCTGCCGGAGTCGGTGGAGGTAATCTCCGACCTTTAGTTCGAGGTCGGCTTCGCTTAGGTCGATACGCCGGTCGTCGGTTGGTGTCTCTGCTACTGCCATCGGTGTCACCCGGTAGCTCGTGCTACCAGAGGCTCCGCTACGGAGTCGAACCGTAGGCCGCCACTCGGAGCAAAGGGTTAGAGTTGCTTACTTGAGTCTTTACAGCCGATGGAATCCACGCCTCCGGTCGGCTCGCTTTGCTCGTTCCATATCACAGTACCAGCAGTTACAGTCGGGGTTGAAGGAATGTGGTCGCTTCATAGTGGTTACTCACATCGAGTCGTTGTCCCCGAGAAAGGTCTTCACTCTCAAAGACAACGTTGCGTTATTAAGTCTTTGTGGTTTACATCCAAGCTCCGGTATAGGCCGCTCCGCGACCTTCCCGAATCTTTTGCTGGCGTTCCCTCCGGCGCTTTTCCTGTTGCTGGAGGCTCTTGAGCTTCTGTCCAGTTCCTCGATACGTCGTCACTATCGACTCATCCTTCGGGTCTATGACCACCGTGATGAGCTGGCCGCTCCATCGAGTCTCTAAGAGAACCCGACCTTTGCGACCGAGGTGTGCCTCACCATTCTCGATAGCTTGGTCTATCGCTTCCATCGAAATCCGTCGCTCGCGCCGCCGGTTCCCTCCGTGGGAGAGAGGGTCGTATTCGTAGTCCTTTGCGTCTCGGCTGAAGGTCGGTGTCTCGTTCATAGTTGTCACTCGTTGTCGTGGTAGCTGGAGTAGCGCCGCCGGTACTTCTCGGCCTTCTTGCGCTTCTCGATTTCCTCGTCGGTAAGGCCGGAGCCTTCGTATTCCTCCGGCTCCCTCGTTGGCTCGTGGTGGGGATGAATCTCACTTGGGTCGGGAGTCCATCCCATAAACTCGGCCAGCTCCTCACCTTTCAGAAGCTCTCCCTCACGTCGTTCCTCAACTACCGCTCCGAAGGCTCGATGCCTCTGGTCGATTTTGAGGTCGGCTCGGTGGCTCCATTGGTTTTGCTTCTCGCTGTCGGACTGTGTTACAGTCCCGAGTCTTGGCGAAAACATCGGTGTCACTCTCGATAGCTTACGCTATCGAAGGCCCTTCCGGGGAGTCGAACCCCGGAGCCGCCACTAAGGGTTAAAGATGAGTCTTTAAGTCTTTACGCCTTACTCGGAGTTTTCGAGCAACTGCTGGAGCAGGGCGTCCTTCTCGCGCTGGCTCATCTCACTCACGTCGGGAACCTCCGGCTCCGGTAGCTCGATGTGTTCCTCGTAGTCTTCCCAGTCCATCGTGATTTGATTCTCGATGATGTGCTGGAGAAGTCGCTTGCCGTACTTGTTCCCGATACCGTTCACTTCGGTCGGGTCGAAGACTCCTTCGGGAAGCCCAAGACCTTCCTCGGTGTCACTACCGCCGTCGCTACCGCCGTTGTTCTTACTGCTCGATTCCGCCGTCTCATCGACTTCGACTTCTCCGAAATAGTCACTCAGTAGGGTTTCAAGGCGGGCCACAGCCTCGTCGTAGGTCGGAACAGCTCCGACCTCGAAGCCTTCCGTAGCCTCTTGGCGGCCTTCACTTGCCACTACCGGAACCACGGGTTCCCCGTCGCTGTTGATGGGAACCATCACGGTGTCACTTGCCTCGATGATTTCCTGCGAGAGCAGTAGCTCACGCTGGAACTCATCAACCTCGGCAAGCGGCTTCACGTCAATCGAGTCGTACTTGCCGCTAAACTGATTGTATTCAGAAGCGGTGTAGTCCGTAGCCTTCCAGAAGGCCCGACCGATAGAGCCGTCGCTATCGTTGGCTTCGGTCGGCTCGATAATGTGAACCTCTCTCGGAGCTTCGCACCACTTAGCGATTTCACTCTCGCCGCCCTTCTTCACAGAATCCTCTCCGAAGGCTTTGCGAGCCTCGTGAGCTAAGCTCATCACGGAGTAGTCGTCCTTCTGAAGAAGGTCGTAGAGGTCGCTAACAGGGTTAGCGCCGAGGGTGTTCACCGTGTTCTCAACGAAGTCGCCGTCGCTGTTGACTTTCACAGACATAGTTCGTTGGGTGTCACTTAGTGCTACTTTCCGAGGGGGAAGCACCAAACCCCCCAATCCGACAGATAGGAGAGAGATGATTCTCACTCACTACTGTCGTGGTCGCTTAGCGAGGGTCTTAGACCCTCAAAGCATCAATCCTCGTCAATTCGAGGTAGCTTTCGCTGGAACCTTTCCGTCTATCCTTCCCTACGGCTTACGCCGCAGGTTGAACATACTAACGAGCGTTTTAAACGTGACACTCATCCCTCAAAGCCGATTGCTATACGCTCCGCTATGCGAACTGCTCACTATGCGGAGTTTCAAATCTCAAAGAGTCTTTCGCGTTAATCGCTATGAGCTAAGCTCTTGACTACTATGTTCGTCGTCCTACGAACCTGTTTATGGCATAGACTTTCGTACCATAGGCTAAGCACCTATTGTTTTAACCGCAACCGCAACCGAAAGTGGGTGGACTTCACATTTCCATAGCTGTCGCTAAGGACAGCCGGTTCGACAGTTTCGAGTATTAATGCTCGATGTGTCTATTTTCGTCACTCTTTGCCCTAAGGGTCGCTCTTTGTTCAAGCCATACTCTCCCTGTAACCTGAAATACACACCGGACCGCCCGGTTTCAATCCTACATACCGAACTTTCGGGGTTTCCCCCGTCCGTCCGTTCGGGACTTACTTACGACGTAACACCGGGAAAACCGTTCGGGACAAAGCTATGCTACCCAATAGTTAGGCTTTGAAACCGTCTATTGAAACGCACTTTGTGGTTTTCCTTTGTCGTTTCAGGGACATAACGGGTTTCCCGGTTACAAACCGTTTCGCCCGCCGGTCCCTACTTTCCCGCTTTGACCCTAAAGGGTCAATACAATCACTCTTTACTAAGATAGGCTATGTGTCTTTAAATCCGGTTTTCACACCGGAATACCCACGTTTAGGCGACGTGAATGTGACTTACCGAAACCGTCTTTATCTCAACTACCTGTTAATTGTCTCTTTAACCGTCTTAGTCGTCGCACCTACTGATTCAACCGGCGTATGTCACACCTACATTCTATTAAGGTCAATTCGCCCGTAATTCCGTTTCCCCGTCCGTCCGACAGGGACGAAACGGGAAAGTGCTACTTACAGGCTACTTACCTTCCCCTAACCGTTTAAGAGGGATTTAGCGGTAATTCCGTCGTAAGGTGGCAGTCAACTAACCAAAACCACCAACGCCGGACGCATATGGCTACGCCGACGAAAGGCGGGAATTAAACCGCCTTTCCGGGGTTTCGGGGATTTTTACACCGGCGGTGTATCCGCCGGACCGTTTCAGGTATCCAATACCCGGATAACATCAATCCGGGTATGCCGCCTTTCGCCGGGCGACATTCAACCAGAATACCCGGTTACATATAAACCCGTCGAATCGGATTAGTATATAAAGTCGAGAAACACCGGAAACGCCGAACTCGAAGGATACAAGCCTCGATGCGGTAAAACACGGTAAACGACAAAGAGGGAGATATACCGGAATATGGGTAAGGGTAGGGACGGGACAGGGACGGGACAGGGACGGACCGGGAGTTACCGAACGGGCGGTATCTGGACAGGGACAGGGACCGGGACATCAGGGAGTATGGAAGGGACCGGGACGGACCGACAGGGACCGACAGGGACCGGGACGGGACGGGGAACCAGCTACGAACAGGCAGGCACAGGTACGCGCGTAGGGCGGCCAGCAACGTACATATCCGAGGGTACAAGCCCCAACGACGGGGCAGGGAGGGAGACGGTTAGAACTTTGAGGTACATTCCGCAGGCGTGCTTTAGTAAGTCCCTCTCAGAATTTTCACCTCTGAGGTCAGAAAAATCGGTTTTTCCAGTTCGGCTCGGGTCGGGGGGAGGTCGGCTACTCGTGGGAGAGCTGGTCTGTTTCAGTCGGTGTGGTGGGCCTCGGTGTACGGCTATGCTCGGGGACGGACACTTCTGTTGGGTCTGGAGTGGGTGAACGCATCGAGGTTGGTGTCTCCAACTCTCCTCTCTCGTGTTTTGCGAGGTCGCCATACACGGCGATTTTCCCACACGAGCAGACGAACACTTTGTAGTCGCCATAGTGGAAGGCAACGCCGATGTTGTTCTCACCGTGTTCAGCGCCACGGTCGGGGAGTTGGTCAAGCCAATCCGAGTCGATGTATTTGTCCAGATGTAGAGGTGTGGAGATGGGGTCTACATCGAGCAGGGTGGAGAGTTCCTTCACAACTGACACAGAAAGCGAACCCGGCCCTCGTGAGTCGTGCGCTCCCCGGAGTAGCAGGTCATGTTCCTCATCAACCGCAACATGGTGGCTATGTACCGGGTCAACCATATCAAATCCCACAATATCCGGGTATTAAGACTTATCGCCCTATCTTCTTCTTAGGGTGTCACTCAGACTCATAGATTTTCTGAGGTTAGATAATCGGCTGGAGATACGGCAGGAATATCTCCCGGTGAACTGTCAGCTTTCCCGAGAGGTAGTATTTGAACACCCCCCTTCCTATATAAACCCTTTACCATTAATAGGAGTGTAGGAGTGAAGCGACGACGAAGACCTCCTACGGTGGCATCTTCTCTGGATTTCTGAGCTGGTGACTCAGAATCTTCTCTCTGGTTCTGTTTTCTGTCGGTTTTTACTCGGGTCTTTTCACTTTTTCTTCTAACCCGAGTTCAACTCTTTCTAACACCGAGTTAGAGAAAACGACTCGATGCGGTGAATCACTTTTAGTAATACACAATGGCTCAGGCAGAGGTAACAGGCTACACGGTTCAGGAACTCGCTGAACTCAAATTCGAGTATCAGCAGACTCCGAAAGCCGAGAAGGGGATTCCCTTCGACACGGCCTACTGCCTCACTCGGATTGGTAAGCAACCCGAGGACTACGATGGGCCGACACGATACTGCTCTAACCGAGTAGCCCGCCTCGATGATGGTGGGCACGCTCATTCGTGCCGATTTCACGGCGCGAACCAGAACGCTGACGGAAACAACGACAATCTCGAACTTCTCGCAAATCTGAGGCACGGAATGTACGCTACTGACGAACACTTAGAATCTGTTTTCACCGAAGACGACCAGAAGCTCTACGACTTCATCATGTCGTGGGCTGACGCCTACGGCTGGCCGTCCAAGGAGGAAGACCCGGCACGATACGACCTGCTTGAGCAGGCGGCGATTGCCCGTGTTCGCGTAGCGCGGTCGTCCAAATACATCCTCGACGAGGGTGAGATGGACAGACAGGAAGTGTACGACGAGAACGGACAACTTCGCGTTATTACGGATGCTCACGGTCTGAGCGAAGACCTCCGCCTCAAGCAGAAGCTCATTCTCGATATTATGAAGGAGCTTGGCTTGACGCCGAAGGAGGCGTCCAAGATGAACACGGACGAGAAGACCGCGAGCGCGACGGAACAGCTCGCCGCAGTTGCGGCGGAGGCTGTTCTCGGTGGGGGAGAGGACGGCGAGGAGCCGTCGTTCGACCCCGACGACGAAATATTCGATGACGATGGCTGAACTTGAGAACTTCTCCGCTGGCTACGCTCTGGTGCGGGACGCGACCGTTCAGACGTGGGCGGAGGAAGAAGCACACATGGACGTTGACCTGTACGACGAACTGGCATACCACCTTGGAGAGCCGATTATCGGCTTCGTAGGCGGTCTTCACTACCAGTTCCGTCCTTCTAAACAGGTCTTATCCGGCCAATGTGCGGTTCCCCGGCGCGACCGGGGGCGGCGGGTCGGCGGTTCAGCCTTGCTGGTGAGAAGGTGAATTACCTATGAATTGCTATAATTGCGGATACAACGCTCCTGACGGCGGGAATTGCCCCACCTGCGGTGTTCTTCTTGGGGCTTTCCGCATCGAGGGGCGAACACGATACAATGGACAAAACGGACAGCTCCGAGTATAGCGTCTCCGAGGACGGTCAGCTCGTCCGAGAGGAGACTGAGGAAGCGAATTTCGAGGAAAACCTCACTTTCGAGGACTGAAGCGTGACTGAACCCTGCGAAAACTGCGATTGCGGCCTCTCTGAGGCGGATTTCGAGTACGATACGGTCGAATTTGGCCTTTCGCTCCCGCTGGCGTCGATTCTGGACGGTCATATCCGTGGTTCCACGGACGTTGACCCCGCTGACGTGGAGAAAATCGAGATTTGCGGCGATACGGTCACTCTGACCTTCCGGTAGTCGTTTCACACCCTCGATGCGGCGAATCACTCTAAATGAACCCCTACGAGCCGGTTAAGCGGTCAAAATCCGAACCATACCCCCGAAGTAATACTCCTTCGGACGGCGAAGCCGTCGGATTGGAGTTTGGAACCTCTGGTGTAGAGCCAGCGAGGTATCTCATCGAGGATTCTCGGAACTGGTATGCGTGGATTGAGGCACTTGACGGCGATTCTTACGTCAATTTAGACGATATGCGGTGATTCAGGGCCTTGGTGTAGTGGTTATCATCGGGCGTTTGGGACGCTCGGAGGCCGGTTCGATTCCGGCAGGCCCTATCTTTTTTTACTGATTTATGGAGGAAATAGCCGAAAAGTTCGCCTCTGAGAGCGATGCTGACGTTGAAGCATTGCTTGAGAGGTGGAACGGTCGCCCCGACCTTCTTGCCGAGGACATTCTTCGTGCGAAGAATCTGGAGACGGACGAAATTGAGCCGCTGAAGCTCTTTCGACCGTACCAGCCTCGGATTATGCACGCCTACTTCTACGGCGATGCTAAGATTCTGAACATCTACAAGGGGCGGCGGATTGGCGTTTCTTACGTAATCGGTATCTGTATCCTGATTGAGGCGCTTCTCAAGCCGGATACGTTCTACCCTATCCTCTCGAAGACGAAGGGGCAGTCGAACTCGCGGATTAGCGACATTAAGACGCTAATCAAGAACGCGAAAATCGACATTGAGCTGGAGAAGGACAATCAGGACGAGATTGTTCTCTCGAACGGCTCGCGTATCAAGGCGTACACGGGCGACCCCGACTCCGCTCGTGGTGAAGACCCGCCGAAGACGGTCTTTATTGACGAGATGGCTTTCCTCGAAGACCAGAGCGCCACCCTCGATGCGTATTTGCCGACGATTTCTCTCGGCTCCAGTCAGATGGTTCAGGTGTCCACTCCGAAGGCTCCGAACGACGAGTTCATGGACGCCAACGAGCGGGGGACGCCGGACGGTCGCAACGACTTCGGTATTCTCGCTCTGAAACAGCCGACGTTCAAGAACGCCGACGAGATTCAGACGGACGTTTCGCTGTTCGAGCAGGACGTGGAACCCGTCCGGCCCGACTTCGACTTGATGGCGGCGGAAACTCAGCGAGCCAGCGACCCTAACGGCTTCGCTCAGGAGTATCTGTGCCGTCCTGTGAGCGACGAGTACCGCTTCTTCTCTATGCCTACCATAGAGGCCGCGATGGGGCGCGGAGGCCAGCAGGACTACTCCTACGGCCTCAGGCGGTACGAGACGACCAACACTCTCGTTATGGGTGTGGACATTGGGTTCAACTCCGACGACACGGCAATTGTGGTCTTCGAGCATGAAGGCCCACGTCGGTATCTCCGCTATCACGAGGTCGTGAACGACCGCGTTCTCGAACAGGCGGGAATCACTCCATCGAGTCGGCAGAACCCGGCGGCGGTGGCCGAACGAATCGCTCAGGTCTACAACGGAATGGGCGTTTCAAACGTCGTGATGGACATGACGGGCGTGGGACAGGGGTTCCACGACGAGGTTCGCCGTCGTATCGGTCGTGGCTACACGGGCTTCAACTTCTCCGCGAAGGACAAGGTGGAGAAGATGATGGGCAACATGAATTATGCCCTTCACAACGACCTCGTGTGGCTCCCCGAGGACGAATCCCTCCGTGAACAGCTCGGCGCGATTGTCAAACAGCAGAAAGAGGATTGGCAGAAGCCGAAGTTCACCGGGAAGGAACACGCCCCTGATGGAAAGGACGACCTCGCTATGGCGACCGTTCTCGCGGCGTTCCCTCCGAACTTCAAGTCCGACAAGTCACGGAACCTCCAGCAGAGGGAGAACGTAACCCCTCCGGTTCAGGTGGAACAACCTCAGGAACGGGACGGATGGGCGGGGCTGAAGATTTCCGGTCAGTCTTCGAGCGGTCGCGGATATTCTCTCTCGCACGGACGGAAGAAGCGCGGTTACAAATCAAGAAACAGACGCCGCTCTACCAAGAGACGGCGACGAACGTTCTAATCTACTCTATTTAAATGACTACTGGCAATTTTGTTGACCCTCCTGACGAGGGCGAGCGGATGGACTTCGCCGCCGATACTCCCAAGGGCGCTATCAAAGAGCAGGGACAAGGCGGTAGTGGTCGGTTCTCCGGCCCTCGTTCTTCTGAGGCTCCGAAGGCGGAGATTGAGAAGAATCGGGATATTGTGCGAACCGACCCTCACGTTCACGAGGGTCTTTACACACTCATCGACTGGCTTTGCGGTGACGGATTCAATCTCTCTCCCCGCAACGTCCCCGGAACTGGGATGGAGCAGACGGAGGAGGACATTGCGCCGATTGCCCTCCTACTCCACAATTCTGAGTTTTGGCGTGTGTTCAACCAATGGGTTGAGTACGCGGCTCAGGATGGGCATTCGTTCATGGAGTTGGTCGTTGAGGATGAGCGGTTCAGGCCCCGAGTCCTCCCGACTGAGCGGATGCACAAGAAGACCGACGAGTACGGTTTCGTCACGAAGTACGCTCTTGAGCCTCCGGGTGGCGGTGGCCCCGACGACGACGATGCGACGATTTACGACCCACACGAGGTCGCGGAGTTGTGGTTCACGAAAGACCCCGCCGATGATTTCGGTCGGTCGTTCGTTGAGCCGATTCAGGAGCAGGCAGATATGCTCCGCGACATGGAGTTCGACTACGCCCGATTCGTTGCGACGAAGGCGTACCCGCCGATTCTCTGGAAGCTCGGAACCGAGGAAGAACAATGGTCGGAAGACCAGATTGGCGGCTGGCTCGATACTGTTGAACAGATTGAGCCGGATTCGATGCTCGCGGCTCCCCACGACGTTGACTACGACGTAGTTGGCGTGACTTCTACTTCATCGAGTGCGGGTGCGATGAAGCTGGAAGGGACGTTCGAGCATCTTCAGAACCGTATCGTGACGGGCCTCGGGATTCCGGCGCTCCTGATGAACATGGGCGGTTCCACAGGCGAAGCAACCGCCTCGATGCCTGCTTTCAAGAGGCGTATCAAGCGGCTTCAAAACATCATCAAGTCGGCTGTTGAGAACCAGATTCTCAAGTCGCTGATGGTGGAGTCCTCTCTGGACGAGTTTGACGGTGTGGTTCCCGAGTTTGAGTTCGGTGAACACTCGTCGGCTGAGAAGCGGCTTGAGATTGATAAGCTCATCAAGCTGTATCAGTCCGGGTTCCTCACTCGTGAAGCGTTCGCGGAGCGGGCGGGCATCGACCCCGAGGTTGAACTGCCGTCGCCCGACCAGCTCACGGCTGAGATTATTCCGCTTATTACGGAACTCGCCGGGCGTGGCGACAGGGTTCAGAACCCTGATGGTGGGCGTCCGACTGACACCGGGACTGGTGTAGAGTCGGCGGGTGGGGAGGTCAAGTCCCGCGATAGTGCGGGGCGTGATAGCTCGAAAGAGCGGAATAGACAGTCCATCACGGAGGATGAAAACGCCTGAAAATGCCCGCTGACGAACCAGATGGGGACTCTGAGGTTAAACTCCTCAAAAGCATTCTAAGTGAGATACAAGACCTAAACTCACAGCTTGCTCGTACTGACGAGCGTTCGAGAAACAACCGCGCTCAGGTGGAAGACCTACGGGATAACCGTATTGTTCCACTTGAGGGGCAGGTTGCGAAGAACGACAACCGGAGCCGACGCAATTCCCTGATTATCGGGGCGGCGATTACGGCTGTAACTCTCGCTACGGGTGCTGGTATCTCCTACGCATTTACTCTGCTATGAGTCTCAATCTACACGAAACTGAATTTTCTGCGAGTACCGATTCCCCGCCGGACGACGACAGCCCAACGCCGGTTTCGACCGACGCTCATCTGGAGTTTACTGCCGGTCGCCATTATCCCGAGTCCGTTGACCTCGATGGGTTCAACGAGTACGGGGTGCGCGAGAACCGCGACGAGAATGGCGAGCTGGTGTCGGTTGACGTTGTGTACGAAGCGATGGAACCCGGCCCGCCCGAAGACCGTAACGGAGTCCGTATCACGGACACCTTCTTGCGAAAGGTCGCTGAGAAGGACTACTCGGGTCAGGAGCCGTATATGCTCGGTCACTCCGACCGCCCGCTGGACGAGATTGGTAAAGTCCAGAAGGTGTGGTTCGAGGAGTCGGTCGAGAAACTGATGCTGATGAATCGGGTGTTCAACACGGGCGCTCCGACCCACGATGAAGTGGTGAAGCGCCTGACGTACACCCCGCCGACTATGACCGATGGCTCGGTCGGGTTCGGCAATCAGTATGAGGCTGTTGTGAACGACGACGGAGAGCCTGAACTCATCGACGGGCAGATTCGAGAGTTCAGTACCGTCCCGTTCCCCGGAGGGTACGATGAGGGTGGCCTTGGTCTACCGAGCGCCGCCTTTGCTGAAAGCATCATGGAGCAGGTGAACGCCGCTGTCGATGATGAGGACGAAGCCAACCCCCTCGATGTGGGGGAGTCCTCGGAGAACTCGGCCTTCTCTGTCCGAACGGAGACTATCTCCTTCTAACTAACTATGGATTTCCAGAAGGTTACTTTTGACACCGACCTCGATGAGATGGAGGCTGACGACCTTGCCGACCTTGTTCGTCAGTTCTCTGAGGCACAGGAACAGAATATTGCGGAGTTCGAGGCGGCCAGCGAGACTATCGAAGGTCTTGAGGGTCGCGTCTCGGAGGTTCAGGATTTCGATGCTGAGCTGACCGAGGAGCTTTCCGAAGTCTCGCCTCTCGGTGAGGACGAGCTGGCAAACTTCTCTATCTCGCGGAAGCGCGAGCTTCTTGCTGAGTTCGCTGAGGCGGATGAAGACGAGGAGGAGGACGACGATGAGGACGAGGAGGCCGAGTTCTCTGACATGGGCCAGCGTGGGGAGACTCACGATGAAGACGCGGAGCGCAACTTCGCAGAGGAGTACCTCGGAGACATTCCGGGGCTTGGCTTCTAAACAACGAATTTTCTACTAACACATGGCTAACTTCAAGTTCGCTAAGTTCAAGGACGCGCCGCTGAACCGCGATGGTGAAACTCTCGACCCCGAAGCGACTCTCCCTCTGCTTGAGGGCGACGTTGTGGGTCTGAGCGAAGACGTTGATGGTAACACCATCGTCGTCGCCGCCGACGCAGACGCGGCGGTTGCACAGCCCGCTGTTGGCGTTCTGATGGAGGACGTGCGCGACCGCTCGTACTGGTCGGCCAACCTCCACGACAACGGCACGATGGGTCGTCGCCTCGATGAGGCTTACGACCTCGAACGCACGCAGGCCGGGGATGAGGTCACGTACTTCACCCACGGCATCTACCTCGAAGACGAGGACGAGACGGTTGACTTCAACGTGAACGAACCCGTCTATCTCGCTCCGGGTGGCGGCGTGACGCAGACTGCTCCCTCGGCGTCGGGCGAGCTGGTTCAGGTTCTCGGTGTGGCTGTCAGCTCCACCAGATTCCTGCTCAGCGTTGACTTCGACTACGAGACGCTGGCGTAGAGTACCAGTCTAAAGATTTAATCTCTACTTTCTAATTCTTTATGGTTAACCGCGAAATCTTCACCAAGGACGATGTTCCGCTTGTCGAGATTGCTGAGAAGACTCAGAATCTCGTCAACTACTTCAACGAGGCTGAGCGCCCGTTCCGCGACCTGTTCGTGGAGCAGGTTGACCAGCAGACCTTCCTTCAGGAAATCGAGGCTGAACCCGGCGAGTGGGAGAAGCTGAGTGAGGGCGAGTTCCCCGGCACGACTCGCGCGAAGGACGACGACTACCTCCAGATGACCATTCGCACGAGCGAATACGGGAAGGCCCTCGGCTTCACGCAGAGGTTCCTCGAAAAGTCCACCTCCGACCACATTATGAAGCAGGTTCGTAATGTGCTGGAGGAGGGCAAGGAG
>ENA-ORCR01000697-ORCR01000697.1-marine-metagenome-genome-assembly--contig:-NODE-697-length-14687-cov-3.330527_pt1 | contig 14687 bp, 12 predicted proteins | sample MGYA00237782_ERZ508514 | MGnify/ENA primary metagenome ERZ508514 (study PRJEB26185, sample SAMN06268960) | marine metagenome | isolation source: Eden Landing Ponds, San Francisco, CA, USA | place...
ATACTCGGTGGCGCGAGCCGCCTCTGCGTAGCTTTCGGGGTCGACCTGCGTCGACTCGAAGGCCGCGTCCTCGCGGACCGGGATGTACATCGACACCGCGATGGCGGGCACGTCGAAGAACGTCGCCTCGACGGCCGCGGAGACGGTTCCCGACCGTCCGAGCACGTAGGCCCCGAGGTTCGCTCCCTGGTTGCACCCCGCGACGACGATGTCCGTCTCCGGGACCAGCGATCCCAGCCCGGCGACGGTGCAGTCGGCGGGCGTCCCCTCGATCGCGAACCCCAGGTCGTGCTCGTGGACGGTCACGTCGTGGGAGAGCGACCGACCGACCGCGCTCTGGTCCTCGGCGGGGGCGACGACCGTCACCTCGCCCACGTCGGTCAGCGTGTCGTAGAGCGCCCGGAGCCCCGCGCTCTCGATCCCGTCGTCGTTCGTCAGGAGGATCGACGGCTCGTCCATACGCCCCCTGTCGGCGGTACCGGGAAAAGTACTCCGACCGCTACGTGTTTGGGTGGCTGTCCTCGGCGGTGCTCGTCGAAAGACTTCGACCTGCTCGTTAGCAGTTGGATCGACCGCACTCGGCGGTGAACGATAAAAGCCCTCGGCGCGCTCGCGGTCGCTGACCGGGATATCCGCGCTCTCGGCACCGCCCGCGCGGATAGTGCCCGCTCAGACGACTGCACAAGGGCGAGCGCGCCTCACCCGTTCAGTCCACCAGGACAGCACGGCACCGCGACCGCGACAGCAACCGCCCCGCACAGCAACCGCAGACGGCCTCACACCTCCCCAGCCTCTTGCGATGCTCGCAGGCTGCGCTTCTCATCCCTCGCGCGACTGCTTCGAGCGGCCCGCCATGAGGCGGGCACGCTCGACAGCGCACGCCGACCGCATCCCAAAATCACCCGCGTTCACCGACAGGGTCTCAGAGCGGAACCCGGTCGACGACTGCCTCGCCGTCGATCACGAGGTTGACCGCTTGTTCGTCGTCGTTCCAGAGGACCAGGGCGTTCTCGACCGAGAGCACGTCGCCGTACTCGGCGGTCAGCAGGTCGTCGTTGAGCATCGACTCGTCGGTCAGCACGGCGAAGTGGTCGACCTGCTGGGACCCGTCGCCGACGCGGAACAGGGGGTGGCCGTCCTCCGAGAGGTCCCGGCTCAGCTTGGCGAGATAGAGATTCGAGCGCTCGGTGATCAGGTCCTCGCTGTCGGCCAGTCTCGCGACGCGGGAGTCGTCCGGCGTGAAATCGACGCGCCGTCTCCCGTCCCGGCGGAGGTAGGTGTAGGCGTACTGCACGTCGGCGTTCTCGAACTCGCCGTCGCGGCGTTCGGGTCCATCGAGCCCCGACTCACCGGGGTCGCCGTCGTCGAGGCGGCGCTGGAAGACGGGCACCTCGATGTCGGGCTTCACCTCGAACGACCAGCAGTCGTCGGCGGGCGTCTCGCCCGGCCAGAGCCGAACGTCCGGGCCGAAGATAGTCAGCGGGCCGCGGTCGGCGACGGCGCGCTCGACCTCGCGGAGGCCGATCGCCGTGTTGCGGTCCGCGGGCGCGAGGCCGACGACGGTCCCGTCCTCGGCCAGTGCGTCGGCGTACCGCCGGACGACGGCTTCGGGATCGTCGAGTTCGCTCAGGACGTTCGAGAACAGTATCAGGTCGAAGCCGTCGGCCCCGGCGGCCTCGGCGTCACCGTCGCCGAACGCCGAGACGACCGCGCCGGGGTCGAACGCTTCGGCGGTCTCGCGGTGGACCGTGTGGTGGAAATTGCGGCCGGTCTCGCCGAGCAGTGATTCGAGCACGTCGGCGGCGGCGCTCGGTTCGACTGCGTGGTAGTCGACGAGGGCGTCCTCGGGGACGAGATCGGCCAGTCCGAGCGCGGGACCGCCGACGCCGGCGCCCACGTCGAGGACGCGCAGGTGCTTCGAGAGCAGGCCCTCGCCCGCGAGGTCGGCGAGGGCGTACTGGGCGACGGCGTAGTAGTCGGGGAGGTGATAGAGCCCGTAGGCCAGCGCCGTCTCGGCGTCGTACGCGACGGCGCGCTGGTTGTAGTAGTCGTCCTTGAACGACCGGATCCGCTCGCGCAGGCGGTCGCCGGAGTCGCCGTCGGGCCAGCCCGGACCGTACTCGGCGACGAGCCGGTCCTCCAGCACCCGGCCGAACGCGACCGGGAAGCTCTCGACGCCGTGGAACGAGACGGAGAGGGGGCCGTCCTCGACCGGTTCGAAGGTGCCGTCCTCGCGTTCGACGAGTCCCAGTTCGGCGGCCGACTCCCGGAGGACCTGCGCGACGGCCGCCGGGTGGGGCTGGCCGTCGACGTACTCGTAGATTTCCTCGGGGTCGACCGGCCGCACCCGGCGGAGGTACTTCGCGTTCGAGCGGACCTGTTCGCGCTGGTCTCCGTTCATCGGTTCTCACCCGGTTCCCGGGCCGGCTCGCTCGCAGCCTCGTACAGCGCCTCGAAGGCCTCGCGGTCGGCGTCGGCGACCCGGCGAGCGGCCTCGGCGACGCTCTCGGCGCCGTCGAAGGCGGCCTGGATGTCGGCGTAGACGCCCGGATCGTTGCCGGTGACGGTCGCCAGCGTGTCGAACAGCGCCGCCGAGACCGGCGTCTGGAACTCCTCGGCGACGGGTTCGGCGGCGAGTCCGAACGCCAGCACGGCGGCGTGGGCGCGCGCCTGGACGGTCTCCATCGCCCGGTCGTGTTCCTCGGCGGTCGTCTCGAAGGTGTCGTTGCCGGCCGCCGCCAGCGCCGCGCGGATCTCGTCGGTCACCGGACCGGGGGCGTCGGCGACGACGGCGACGTTGCCGGGCGCCCTGGCCGCGGCGAACAGCGGGTGGAAGCTCACCCGTTCGAGGTCGGCGCCGGCCGCTTCCATCGCGTCGAGGGCGGGAACCATCACCCCGGTCACGTCGACGAGCGCCCGGTCGGCTCGGTCGGCGTAGGCGGGAACGACCGACTCGACGGCCGGGATCGGGACCGCGAACGAGACCGCGTCGAAGCTCTCGTCGGCGTCGGTCGGGACCGCGCGGGCGTCCGTCCCGTCGACGGAGAGATCGGCGGCGGCCGCGCGTGCGGCGCTCGGGTCGGTGTCGGTGAACGCGACGGCCGTGGGGTCGGGGGTCCCGGCGGCGACCGTCCGGGCGAACCACCGTCCCATCTCGCCGGCGCCGACCACGAGCAGTTTCATGGACCGGGCTACTGTGGCGCGTTTCAAAAGCCGTTCGGTCAGCCGACCCGCGGGAGCGGTGTGTCAACATGTCCCGTTCTGAAAACGCTTATCAGTCCGCCCGCAGATATCCCGGCCATGAGACGCGTCCGCTTTCGCGATTCTGCCGGCAACGTCCGCGGCGGTCGGTGGGCCGTCAGGGACGGGGAGGAGGTGGTCACCGCCGCGGCGGGCCCGTACGGGCGCATCGCCTTCGGCGACGAGACGTTCGACCCCGAGGAGGTGGACGTGCTCGCCCCCTGCGAACCGACCAAGATCGTCTGCGTCGGCCGCAACTACGCCGACCACGCCGACGAACGCGACGAGGAGGTCCCCGACCGGCCGCTGCTCTTTCTCAAGGGGCCCAACACCGTCGCCACCCACAACAGCACCGTCACGCTCCCCGCCGGCAAGAAGCGGATCGAACACGAGGCCGAACTCGGCGTCGTCATCGGCGAGCGCTGTCGCAACGTCGACGCCGCCACCGCCGACGACGTGATCGCCGGCTACACCCCGTTCAACGACCTCTCGAACCGCGACGACCAGGACCGCGAGCAGAACTGGGTCCGCGGCAAGGCCTTCGACGGCGCCGCCCCCATGGGCCCGGTCATCGCCACGCCCGAGCACCTCGCCGACGACGCCACCGTCGAGGCCCGCGTCAACGGCGAGGTCCGCCAGTCCGAATCGATCGACAAGATGATCTTCTCCATCCCGGAGCTCATCGAGGAGATCACGACCTACATGACCCTCGAACCCGGCGACGTGATCGCCACCGGCACCCCCGAGGGGGTCGGCCCCCTCGCCGACGGCGACGAAGTCGAGATCGAGATCGACGACGTGGGGACGCTGCGGCACACGGTGGAGTTCCCGGACGAGTGAGCGGTTAGAATCGGTCGGCGGTCACAGGACCACCGTCTCGATCTCCCCGATACCCTCGAAGTCCGGATCGCCGGTGTACAGCGTGTCACAGTCCCCGTGGACGACCGCGGTCGCGAGGTGGATCGCGTCGGCGTAGGACAGTTCTCGCTCGCCTGGCTCGTAGTACTCGAACCGAAGTTCCGCCGCGTACTCCCCGATGTCGTCGACGACGGGCATGCTCTCGACGTGTTCGAAGTCGCGGATCGCGCGGATCGTCTCCTCGGCCGTCTCCTCGTCTTCGACTCGGCGAACTCGATACGAGACCTCCGAGACGACCGTCGGCGCGACGAGTCCGCCCACGTCGGGCGAGTCGGCCCGCTCGATGACCGACTCGGCCTCGTCGGCGCTGTCGCCGTCGAACACGAACTCCAGCCACACCCAGGAGTCGAGGAAGATCACGCGTCCTCGGTGTGGGAACTCCACGCCCGCCTGGACTCCCGGCGCATCTCGTCGAGGTCGACCTCGTGTTCCGAGAGCGTCCGCCGCACCTCCCGAAGCCGCTCCATCGCCGGCTCCTTCGGGCGAACGGTCACGCTCCCGTCCTCGTCGAGTACGAACTCGACTTTCGTCCCCTCGTCGAGGTCCAGCCTGTCCCGAATCGCTTTCGGGATCGTGACCTGCCCTTTGCTGGTGATCGTCGCGTCCTCTGTCGTGGCCATCGTCTTACTCAAGATTCCGCTTCCTTACTTTTGAATGTTCGTCTTACTTCCGCTCCCGTGGGGATGTGACCAGTATCGGAGACTCCTTGCTCGCAGAACACTCTCGTCTCGACGGATGTGACGAGATACGAACGATAGAGCCCGAGTCGGAGTCTCCGTGGCTCTCCTCGTTGTTCTCGCCGGCGTCTCGGGTTGCCAGATCGGTCCGAACGCCGGAGACCGGGCCCTCGACGCCGAGGAACAGTGATTCTCGGCGGAGTTCGAGAACGCGTCGTGCGTTCGAGAGTCGAGAGCGAGAAGAGCGGTCCGGCCGCGAGCCTACACTTCGTACTCGTCCTGTCGCAGCTGCACGTACTTCCCGTCGCTGAAGCCGCGCTTGGTCCACTTGTAGTCGGCGACGAGCTTCAGCGCCGTCGTCCCCGACTTGATGGCGCCGCCCCAGTCGTACCCGCCCCGGTTCTTCATCGCTCGGGTCGCGGCGAAGATGCGGTCCCAGTCGGCCGGTTCCCAGCCGCGGACGACCTCCGCGAAGGTGACGTTCCGGAGGATCTCCTCGCCGGTGGCCTCCTTCCAGCGGCCGTTGTACCGCAGCAACTGGTTGTTGGCGGCGAGTTCGCCGGCGATCTTGCCCGTGCGGACGGCCACGTGGTCGCCGCCCTCGTGGAACGCTGAGGTGGTTCCCATCGCGCCGCCGACGACGGCGATGCCCGCGCTCGTGGGCGAGTCGATCGGCCGCGTCGAGGAGATCGGATACGCCTCGGTCCCGCCCCGTTTGCCCCGGTCCTCGACGAGCGGGAAGTCCTCGATGTCGTAGCCGGGGTACTCGCGTTCGAGCAGTCGTTCGAGGTAGGTCGCCCCGGCCGGAATCCCCTCGTCCTCGGGGTCGAGCAGCGCGTACGACTCGGGATTGTCCACGTCGTCCAGGTCCATCCCGATCGGCATCGTCAGGCCGACGCGGGCGACGTTGTCGTCGTTCGGGAAGATCCACGGGTAGGCGGTGTGGCCCGGGATGACGCCCCACCAGAACTTGATGTGGGCGGGGTCGAACAGCTCTTCGGGGATGCGTCGGTGTTCCTGGTAGGCGATGTGGTTCGCCCGGTCGGGCGAGAGGTACTCCGAGACGCTCCGGGTCCCGGGAAGGAACTGGTCGAGGACGCCCGTCGTGACCGTCCGCTGGGGGCCGTCGGCGAGGATGAGGTAGTCGGCGCCGATCGTCTCGCCGTCGGCGAGTTCGAGGGTGTGGCGCGGCTCGCCCGACAGATCCGTGTCGACGGACTTGACGCTCGTGCCGACCTCGTATCGGCCGCCGGCCGCTTCGGCGCTGTCGCGCAGCCAGTCGTCGAACTTCGCGCGGTGGAAGGCGAACCCGAAGTGGTCGTACGAGGAGTCGATACCGGTCGATTCGAGCGTGACCGACTCGCTGGGGCCGATGAACTCGGCGCCGTCGAGGACGCTCAGGATCACGTCGTCGGGGAGCTCCTCGGCCGGGATGTCCATGATCTCCAGCCAGTAGTCGAGCATCCCGGCGGCGTCCGTCGAGTCGGGGCCGAGCCGCTCGCGGTCCGCCCGGGGCACGCCCTTCTCGACGACGAGGGCGTCGGCCCCCTCGTCGGCGGCCGCCCACGCCGCCGCGGTGCCGGCGGGGCCACCGCCCACGATCGCAACGTCTACGCGGTCCATACGCCTACCCCTGCCCCCTCGGAGTATAAATCCCCCTGGGTTCCGGCCGACCGACTAGTGTGTCACGGACCCCCACGCCACGACAACGCTCTTGACGGACGCGGACGACGGCCGAGACACGGCGATGGAGACCAGACACTTCTGCTGACCGGTCACCGGCCCCGTCCCCGCACCCGACGAGCGGTGCCCACGAGCCCGCGTGCCGAGGACGGCGCGGCGCCGCTTCCGTGACCGGCGATTTCGACGACGGCCAGCCTCGCGGCCGCCAAGCGGCGCGGCCGCCGGCCAGTATCGCTCACGGACCGACACTATCGGAGACACGATGACAGACATGAGACGACAGACAGGAACGACGGCGATCGTCGCGGCGCGGGCGGACGCCCCGCCGGTCGAGACCGACGAGATACGGGCGCTCGCCGAGGCCGCGGGCTACGACGTGCGAGCGGCGGTGACTCAGGCCCGCGCGGACGACCCGGGAACGTACTTCGGGCGCGGAAAGCTCACCGAGGTCGCGGCGCGGGCCGCGGAGGTAGAAGCCGACCTCCTCGCAGTCGACGGCGCGCTGACGCCCAGACAGACGGCCGCTATCAAGGAAGCGCTCCCCGACGGGACGACCGTCTTCGACCGCTACCGGCTCGTCCTCGCGGTGTTCGCCGACCGGGCGAGCACGCGACGGGCGCAACTGCAGACCGAGCTGGCGCGGCTGACCTACGACCTCCCCCGGCTGAAAGAGCGCTCGGACGAGGGCGGACTGAACCGCCGCGTCGAGAAGGGGACGCGGGTCCACGGGGTGAAAAATCGGATCGCCGACCTCGAACGAAAACTCGCCGACCTCCCGCACCCGGCCGAGCACCACCGCCGCGAGCGCCGCGAGCAGGGGTTCGACCTCGTAACCCTCGCGGGCTACACGAACGCCGGGAAGTCGACGCTGCTGCACCGGCTGGCGGACGACCTGGCGCTCGACGACGGGGGCGCCGACGCCGAATCGCGCGAGTCCGATACCCATCCCGACGTGGCGAGCGAGACCGCGGCGGTCCGCGACCGGCTCTTCGAGACGCTGGAGACGACGACCCGGCGGGCGACCGTCGACGGCCGGCGCGTCCTCTGTACCGACACCGTGGGGTTCGTCGCCGACCTGCCACACTGGCTGGTCGAGTCGTTCAGCGAGACCCTGTCGGACGCGGCGGCGGCCGACGCCGTCGTCCTCGTCGCCGACGCCGGCGACCCGCCGGACGAACTCCGTGAGAAGGTCGAGGTGGCGCTCGACGTGCTCGGCGGGCAGGGCGTCGCGGCGTCGGCCGTCGTCACGGCGCTGAACAAGGTCGACCTGCTCGACGACGACGCCCTCGCGGCGCGCCAGGAGGCTATCGCGGACCTCGCGTCCGCGCCGGTCCCGGTCAGCGTCCGCGAGGGGACAAACCTCGACCGCCTCCGCGCGGCCGTGGGGGATCGGCTCCCGACCGAACGGGCGGATCTCCGGCTCCCCAACGGGGACTCGACGATGGGCGTCGTCTCCCGGGCGTACGACCGTGCGGTCGTCGAATCGGTCGAGTACGGTCCCGAGACGGTCGCGCTGTCGGTCCGCGGCCGCCCGGCGGTCGTCGAGCGACTGCGGGCCGACGCGGACGCGCTCGGCGAGTGAGCCGGGAGCCTCAGGCGGGCGTCGCCAGCAGCGAGAACGAGAGCGGGATCGGGTCCCCGGGGAGTCGCCAGCGACCGGCATCGTCGCGAACCATCCGGTCCCAGCGGTGCCAGTAGTCGAAGGGGTGCTCCCGGAGGAACTCGACCGACAGTCCGGCCGAGGCGAGCGCCGTGAGGACCTCCCCGAGCCGATGGTGGGTCAGGAAGTGGCGTTCGTCGGCGCCGAAGTCCGACTCTGTCCGCTCGTGGGGCCCGGTTTCGAAATACGAGCGGACGGCGTCGAGGTCGCCGTCGACGGCGTGGACGAGCGGATGGCCCTCGAAGAGGTAGAACCGGCCGTCGTCGGCGAGCGAGCCGGCGACCGCGTCGGCCCACTCGTCCAGGTCCGGAAGCCACCCGAGGACGCCGCGGGAGGTGTAGACCACGTCGAAGCGGCGGTCGAGCGCGTCGGCGGCGTCGTACACGTCACACTGGACGAACGCGGCGTCCAGCCCCGCCTCCGCCGCCAGATCGCGAGCGACTCGCAGGCTCTCGCCGGAGACGTCGAGGCCGACGGCGTCGGCACCCGCCCGCGCCCACGAGAGGGTTTCGAGCCCGTTGTTACACTGGAGGTGCAGCAACGACCGCCCGGAGACGGACCCCACCTCCTCGCGCTCGTGGGCGAACAGCGTCGACTCGCCCGCCCGGAACGCCGCCAGGGGGTAGCTGCCGTGGGCCATCTTCTCCGGCGTCGAGCGGTCCCAGTAGCGTCGGTTCGCCGCGACGACCCCTTCCCGATCGTCGGCCATGGCGGACACAGTCCGGCCGGAGGGATATACCTCGGGGCGAGCGTGACCCCTCCCGACGGGAGCGTGGTCCGAAAGGGGGGTCGACTCGATACCGGGGTTCGACACAAGGCATTTGTCGTCGGGTGAGCCAGGATCGGTATGGACGATATCGGCGGCGGAAACGGCGGTGGCGGCGGCCCCGCGTCGCCGCCCCCGACGACGGAGGGACAGGCCTCGTCGTCGAACGGTCCCGGCGTGGTGGTAGCGATGTTCGGGCTGCTGGTCCTCGTCGTCGGCCTGCTCGTCGTGCTGTAGCGGGCGGACGACTGCGGCGAGCGGTCAGCGACCGCCCGCAGCGACTCCGACGGAAGCCAACGCTCTTGCGACTGGCGGACCGATCCGGCGTATGAACGGCCGAGCCGCGGCGGTGCTCGCGGTCGCGTTGTTGGCGGTCCTGAGCGGCTGCGCGGGATTCTCGGTGTCGACCGGCGCGGAGTCGGGCGGCGGGCCGACGGCCGCGGCGCCGGACGTGGCGAACGGGACGACTGCGACGGTGGTCGACGTGGTCGACGGCGACACGATCGACGTGCGCTACGCGAACGGGTCGACGGACACGGTGCGGCTGCTGGGCGTCGACACTCCCGAGGTGTACGGCGACACCGACCCCGCGGAGTTCGAGGGGGTGCCGGACGACGAGGCCGGAGCGGCCTGTCTCGAATCGGCCGGCGAGGACGCCAGCGCGTTCGCCGAGCGGTGGCTGGCCGGCGAGCGCGTGACGCTGGTCACCGACCCGGCGGCCGACCGCCGGGACCGCTACGACCGGCTGCTGGCGTACGTCCACGTGAACGCGAGTGGCGCCAGCGAGGGCGTGACGGCCGCTCCGGGAACCGCGACCGACGGGACCACGAGTGCGGTGAACCGCACGGACTTCACCTACCGGCTGGTCGCGACGGGCCACGCCCGGGTCTACGACAGCACGTTCCAGCGGTCGGAGCGGTACTACGCCGCCGAGGCCGACGCGCAGGCCGACCGCCGGGGGCTGTGGCGCTGTCGGGACCCGAACGCGACAGTAGCGGGCGGCGGTGGCGGAACCGACGGCGACGGCCCGGTTGTCACGTCGGCGGCGGGGCTGACGGTCGAGCGGGTCCACGCCGACGCGGCTGGCAACGACCACGAGAACCTGAACGACGAGTACGTCGTCTTCGGCAACGCGGGCGAGGAACGGCTGGAGCTGGGCGGCTGGACGGTCAGCGACGAGGCCGACCACACCTACGTCGTCCCCGACGGGGTCGCGCTCGGACCCGGCGAGACGGTGACGTTGCGGACGGGCTCGGGGACCGACACGGCCGAGACGCTCTACTGGGGCAGCGACTCGGCGATATGGAACAACGGCGGCGACGCGGTGGTCGTCGCCCGCGACGGCGAGACGGTCCTGCGGTACGCGTACTGACCGGGCGCGAGCGGGCGACCGAAACGGTGACCGTGGCCGAGCGGGAAGACCGGGTATGCGCGCAGTCGTCCTCGCCGAGCACGGCGAACCGCTCGAACTCCGCGACGTGGACGAGCCCGAACCCGACCCGGACGGGGTCGTCGTCGAGACCGAGGCCTGCGGGATCTGCCGGAGCGACTGGCACGCCTGGCAGGGCCACGGCGACTGGGTGGACGACCGCGTCCCGACGGGGCAGGTGCTGGGCCACGAGCCCGTCGGGACCGTCCGCGAAGTCGGCGCTGACGTGGCGACCGTCGCCGTCGGCGACCGCGTGGTCGTCCCCTTTAGCCTCGCCGACGGCACCTGCCCGGCCTGTCGGGCGGGCCGACAGAACTACTGCGAGGGGGCGACCGCGCTCGGCTTCGGCCCCGCTGCGCCGGGGGCGTTCGCCGAGCGGTTCCACGTCCCCGCGGCGGACGTGAACGCGGTCCACCTTCCCGACGGCGTCTCGGGGGTCGCCGCCGCGAGCATGGGCTGTCGGTTCGTCACTGCCTTCGAGGCGCTGGACCGGGAGGCCGACGTGGGCGGCGGCGACGTGGTGGTGGTCGTCGGCTGCGGCGGTGTCGGCCTCTCGGCGGTCCAGATCGCCGCGGCGCTGGGCGCCACGCCCGTCGCCGTCGACGTTCGCGAGGCGCCGCTGGAGCTGGCCGCCGACATCGGTGCGGCGGCGACGCTGAACGCCGAGGCGGTCGACGCCGCCGAGCGCGTCCGCGAGCGCTTCGGCGGCGCGGACGTGTCGATAGACGCCCTGGGGTCGGGTGAGACGTTCCGGACGGCCGTCGAGTCGCTCGCCAGCGGCGGCACGCACGTCCAGGTCGGGCTGACAGGCGACGACGCCCGCGGCGAGGTCTCACTCCCCGTCGACCGCCTCGTCCAGGCGGACCTGACCGTCGCGGGCTCGCGCGGGATGGCGCCCCGGCGGTACGAAGACATCTTCGCGATGGTCGCAGCCGGGCAGGTCGACCCCGGAGCGCTGGTGACCGACCGGGTCGCGCTGGCGGACGTGCCCGACCGGCTGGCGGCGATGGGGGAGTTCGACACCGTCGGCGTCGAGGTCGTCACGGCGTTCTGACCGCGCGAGCGGGGCCGCGACCGACGACCGCACCGGGCAGCCCCGAGAGGCGGGCCCGCCGGCAAAAGACGGATAGGGCTTCCGGTTGTCGGCTTCACACGAATGGCCCTCTCCGACGTGTTCCTCGCACCGCTCGGGCTCGCCGCCGCCCTGGTCGTGGTCCCCGTCGTCCTCCTGTATCTGATCCGGCCGGACCCCGAGCGCGTCGAACTCCCTACCTTCCGCTTCGTCGCCGACGAACAGCGCCAGCGAGCGGTCACGCCGTTGTTCGAACGGATCTCGCGCAGCCTGCTGTTGCTGATCCAGATCCTCGCGATACTGCTGCTTGCGGGGTCGCTCGCGGCGCCGTACGTCCCCGTCCAGGAGCGGGCGGTCGTCGAGGAGACGGTGCTGGTCGTCGACACGAGCGCGAGCATGGCGACGACAGCGGGCGGGACGACGCGCTTCGACCGCGCCGTCGCCGCGGCACGCGAGGAGGTGACCACCCGGACCTCGGTCGTGACGACGAGTGACGGCGGACGGGTGATCCTCCGGCGGGGACCGCCCAGCGCGGCCCGCGACGCGCTCGACGGCCTCGAAGCGTCGGACGCCCCGGAGGACCTGCGGGGCGCCGTCGCGCAGGCGCGGGCGCTCGCCGAGGAGGACGTGCGCGTGGTCGTCCTGAGCGACTTCCAGGGCGAGGCCTGGAGCGACGCCGTCCGCGGGCTGCGGGCCCGCGGCGTGAGCGTCAGCCTCCGGCAGTTCGCCGGCGGCGGCGCGGGCAACGTCGGCTTCGTCGACCGCCGGTTCGCCGGCGCCGAGGTGACCCTGTCGGTGAAGAACTTCGGCGACGAGCCCGCCAGTCGAACGGTCTCGCTGGGCGACCGCGAACGCGAGCTGGAACTGGCCGGCGGCGACGTGGCGACGGTGACGTTCCCGGTCCCGGCGGGGGCGAGCGAGGCGCGGCTCTCTCCCGGCGACGACTTCGCGACCGACGACGCCGTCGCCGTCGTCGCGCCCGCGGACCCGACCGTGGACACGCTGGTGTTGACCAACGACCGCAACCGCTATCTGACGACCGCGCTCTCGCTGGTCGAGCAGGTCGATCTCACCGTCGATAGCCCGCCGACGACCGTCGAGGGCGACTACGACGTGATCGTCTACAGCAACGTCGACGCCGACTCGCTGCTGCCCGGCAACGTCAAGGCCGGCCGGGACGCGGTCGCGGGCGGCGGCGGCGTCGCAGTCCAGGCCCAGGAGGGGATCCCCGAGCGACTTGACGACCTCCTGCTGATCGACCCCGGTCCGATCGGGTCCGCACCGACCGTCCGGCAGACCGCCGAGACCGATCTGACGACCGGCATCGACTTCCAGGCGCCCGACGAGTACGTGACGGGGTCGCTGCGGTCGGGCGAGACGCTCGTGGAGCTACGCGACGGGACGCCGCTGCTCGCGACCGACCGCCGCGACGGCGGGCGGCTGCTCTACTACGGCTACATCGAGGAGCGGTCGAGTTTCAAGTACAACTACCAGTACCCGGTCTTCTGGAAGCGCGCCGTCTTCCACCTGGCCGGCCGGGAGCCGCTCGCCGCGCTGAACCACGAGACCGGCGACGCCGTCGGCTTCGGCGCCGACCGGGTCGACGGTCCGTCCGGACGATTGGCGGGACCGACGGTCACCGTCCGCGAAGCGGGCGTCTACACCGCCGACGGGTCCGCCGAGAGCGCGGCGCTGCTCTCGGAGCGCGAGTCGACGGTCGACGCCGCGGCTCTGGACGACCGGTCCGGGGCGGTCGGGAACGTCACGCGCTCGGAGACGCGGACGGTGCCGCGCCGGCTCACCGAGTTCGCCGCACTGGCGGCGCTGCTCGTGGCCGTCCTCGAAGTCGGCTACCTGCGCCGGCGGGGTGAGCTATGACCGGCGGACTCGCTCCGGGTCCGGTGGCGGTCTCGTACTCGCTGGACGGCCTGACGGTCGGCGTCGAGCACCTCTGGCCGCTGGCGGCGCTGCCGGTGGCTGCCGGGCTGCTCGCCTACCTGATCTTCCGCGGCGAGGCCGGCGCCCGGTCGGCGTCGGCGCGGAGCCGGCGGCTGCTGTTCGCCAGCCGACTGCTCGTCGTCACCCTGCTGGTCGTCGGGGCGATGGGGCCCTACACCGTCCAGACCCGGGAGACGCCGGGCGAGCCGCGGGTGACGCTGCTGACCGACGAGTCGGCGAGCATGGGGCCGTTCCCGAACGCCACAGACGACCTGGTGACGGGGATCGAGGACGCGGGCGTCCCGGTGACGAGCGCGACCGTCGGGAGTGGCGACCAGTCGCGACTGGGCGACGGGATCGCCGCGAACCTCCAGGCGAACGGTACCGTCGTCGTCGCCTCCGACGGGCAGGTGACGGGCGGTCGGAGCCTCAGAGCCGCCGCCGAAGACGCGCAGCGGCTGAACGCGACCGTCAGCGCCGTCGAGTTCTCGCCCGAACGCACCGAGCGGGCCGTCTCGGTCGCCGGTCCCTCGACCGCGAGCGTCGGCCTCCCGACGGAGTTCGTCGTCTCCCTCTCGGGGGTCGAAGCCGACAGCGCCGTGTCGGTCGCGGTCTCGATCGACGGCGAGGAGGTCCGAACGGGGCGGCTGGCCGAGGGCGAGTCGCTGGCGGTGAATCACACCTTCGAGTCGGTGGGGCCCCATCGGGTGACCGCCCGCATCGAGGGCGCGGACATCTACGCCCGCAACGACGTGTTCTACCACGACGTGCGCGTCGTCGAGAAGCCGCGACTGCTGTACGTCGCCCAGGGGGAGTACCCCCTGCGGGGGTATCTCGGGTCGCTGTACAACGTGACCAACGCCACGTCGGTGCCCGGCGAACTGGACGAGTACGCCGCTGTCGTCGTGCAGGACACGCCCGCGGGCCAGTTGGGCAACGTCAGCGCGCTGCAGGAGCACGTCATCGACGGCGGCGGCCTCGTGACGGTGGGCGGCGAGAACGCCTACGAGGCGGGGAACTACGGCGAGTCGCCGATCGCCGCGATGCTCCCGGTCAGGATGGGCAACGCGACCGGCGGGCGGACGAACATCGTCATGCTCGTCGACATCTCCGGGAGCGCCGAAGAGGGACTGTCCATCCAGAAGGGGATCGCCCTGGACGTGCTGGACCAGCTGGGCGACCGCAATCAGGTCGGCGTCGTCGCGTTCGGCGGCGAGGCCTACCGGATCGCCGACCGCCAGCACCTCGCTCGGCCGGCGGTCGAGTTCGGCGAGCGCGCTCGTGAACGGGAGCGCGCTCGGCTT
>ENA-ORCR01000698-ORCR01000698.1-marine-metagenome-genome-assembly--contig:-NODE-698-length-14644-cov-3.826594_pt1 | contig 14644 bp, 13 predicted proteins | sample MGYA00237782_ERZ508514 | MGnify/ENA primary metagenome ERZ508514 (study PRJEB26185, sample SAMN06268960) | marine metagenome | isolation source: Eden Landing Ponds, San Francisco, CA, USA | place...
GGCGTAGACCATCGTGTAGCGCTCCGCGGCTAACTTCGACGCACCGTAGGGACTCACGGGTGTCGTCAGGTGGTCCTCGTCGTAGGGGAGATAGCGAGGTTTCCCGTAGACGGAGGAGGAACTCGCGAGGACGAGGCGGTCGAGGCCGTGTTCGCGTGCGGCGTCGAGGACGTTCAGCGTCCCGTCGACGTTGACCTCGTGGTACTTTCGGGGACTGATGTCCGCGCGGACGCCTGCCTGGGCGGCTTGGTGGTAGACGTAGTCGGCGTCGGCGACGAGCTCGTCGACGACGTCGGCGTCGCGGACGTCGCCCTCGACGAGTTCGTAGCTCCCTTCGCCCTCGCTGGCGGCCTCGCGGCCCACCTCGACGTTGTGCTCTTTGATCCTGGTGTCGTAGTAGGGGTCGAAGTTGTCCAGGACCACCACGTCGTGGCCGTCGTGGGCGAACGCCTCGGCGAGATGTCCGCCGATGAACCCGGCGCCACCGGTGATCAGGATACTCATTGTTCGTATCGCTCACCCGACGGGAGAAAAAGGCATCGTCACGCTGTTTCACTCTTGTGCCAGGTCCTCAGGCTGGTCCTGGCGAAGTTTCTTATTTTACACCAATATACAATCATACATGACGAAACTAGTTCGTGACGATTCGATCAGATCCGGTGACCCTCATATTGAAGGGACACGCGTGACGGTTCTTGACCTGAAACGACGGGTGATCGATACCCAGGAAGACCCGCACGTGGTTGCAGGCGAATACGATATTTCACTTGCTGATCTGTTTCGAGGGCTCACGTATTATTACGATAACCGGAGCGCCCTCCAGCAACGCGAGCGTGAATATGACGCCGAACGGTCCGACGGAGAACTGCGCACAAGCGAACTCATCTCGGAGATAGAAGGGACCGAGACTGAGACGACGGAACAGGCCGATTGGTGAACTGACGAGCGTGAGTGCCAGCCCCTGCCACTCAGATACAGTCTGTTTTAAAGGCGAAATTTGTTTGTGTACGTCCACACAATGTTTATGCAGACACAAGAATGGGAACCAAGACAATCGGACTCGATGACGAGGCCTATGAACGGCTTAAAGCCGAGAAACGTGCTGACGAGAGTTTCAGTGATACCGTCAAGCGAATCACCAACGTAGTAGCCACCGACTGGCGGCACAGCATCGGCAAATACAGCGGTGAGCAAGCGGAGGCGTTCGAGGATGCCGTCAATAAGAGCCAGGAAGCCACAAGTCAGGGTCTCGCACAGCGTCAACGTGAAGTCAATGATCTACTCGCGGGAGATCGAGACAGCGACGGTACTGACGAATGAAGAAGCTCCTCGATACAACATTCCACGTTCATTTTCTCACGGACGAAGACCGGGTAAAACCGTATCTAGAAGCCAACGAGAGTCCTGAAACGGAATTTCTCGCGTCAATGATTACTATGAAGGAGCTCGCCGTCGGTATCCATCACGTCGAAGACGATCCCTCAGTGGCGGATCTCCGCGCCGATTTCGGGTGGGTAGATATCCTTCCATTCTCGATGCGACACGCGTTCTACGCTGGACAAATCGAAGAGGCCCTCGTCCAGCAGGGGACGCCTCAGGAGCAAATAAATGCCCTCGGCGGCGATATTCTCATTGCCGGGGTTGCACTCGCCGAGGACGCAACGATCGTGACTCAAAACACAGACGACTTCGAACTTATGCCTGACGTCGATGTCGAACGGTACTGAACGCTACTGCATTTAATAAGCGGCTGTCTTCCTATGGGTCGTCTCGAACGGAATCTCGATTCTATTGAGTTTACTCCGCAGTCGCGTCGGCGGGTTCGCTCTCCTCGTCGCTCTCGACGCCACCGCCCGATTCGAGGCGCTCCTCGGCGTCGTCTCGGTCCTCGGGATAGCCGACGTCCGTTCGCCAGCCGTCCATCCGGATGGCGTCGATGGTACGCCCCGAGTGGATGAGCAGGTCGATGGCGTCGCTGATCTCGTACTCGCCGCGATTGGAGGGCTGGACGAGGTGGCAGGCGTGGAGAATCTCGGGCGTGAACGTGTAGAACCCGGTCATCACGAGATTCGACGGCGGGTCGTCGGGCTTCTCGACGACTTCGGTGATCTCGCCGTACTTGTTGGTGTTGCAAACGCCGTAGCGGGAGGCCTCCTCCCATGGCACTTCTTCGACGAGGAAGGCGGCGTCGGCGCGGGACTCGGCCTGGCGATTGACGACGTCCTCCAGGTTGGCCTGGAAGATGTTGTCGCCGAGCATCAGCATGAAGTCGTCGTCGATGTGCTCCTCGACGGTCAGGAGGGCGTGAGCGAGTCCCTTCTGCTCGCGCTGGTGGGCGTAGGTGATCGGCGTCCCCTCGAACTCGTCCTCGTAGTGGTTGATGATAGCCTGTTTCTTGTAGCCGACGACGACGAGCAGTTCGTCGGCGCCGAGTTCGACCAGTTGCTCGAAACAGTGTGTCAGGATGGGCTTGCCGGCGACTTCGACCATTCCTTTCGGCTTGTCCTCGGTCAGCGGACGTAGACGCGTCCCCTCACCGGCGGCGAGTACGACTGCTTGCATACCCACGTCTGAGACACCCCGAACTAAAACTCTTGTCGACTGTCCGATGGAACCGCCCGGTGGAATGGAGCTTCTACTCCTGTTCAGGAGCTCTCTGCGATTCCAGTGCGCGAGTGGTGACAATCGTTGGACCCGAATTCTCAAAAGTGTCGGCAGCGAACCCCCCTCCAATGCACGTCAGTATCGTGGGCAGCGGCTACGTCGGCACGACGGTCGCGGCCTGTCTCGCGGACCTTGGCCACGACGTCACGAACGTCGACATCGACGAGGACATCGTCGCAAGCATCAACGACGGCGAGTCGCCCATCCACGAACCCGGACTTGACGAACTGATCGACGAACACGCTGGCGAGCGCTTGCAGGCGACGACCGACTACGACGCCATCCAGGAGACCGACGTTACCTTCCTCGCCTTGCCGACACCCTCGGAGGAAGACGGCGCCATTGACCTGGCATACATGGAAGCCGGCGCTGCCTCGCTGGGGGAGGCGCTGGCCGACAAGGACGGCGACCACCTCGTTGTCGTCAAGAGTACCGTCGTGCCCGGATCGACGGAAGACGTGATCGCACCAGCCATTGAGGCGGGGTCGGGCAAATCGGTTGGTGACGGGTTCCACGTCGCGATGAACCCCGAGTTCCTCCGGATGGGAACTGCCGTCGAGGACTTCCTGGACCCGCAGAAAATCGTTTTCGGCGCGCACGAGGAGGAGGCCTTCGAGACGCTCGGCGAGTTGTTTGCGCCGCTGGTCGACTCCTCTGACGCTGCCGTCGTCGAGACTGGCGTCCGGGAAGCCGAGATGATCAAGTACGCGAACAACGGCTTTCTCGCGGCCAAAGTCTCGCTCATCAACGACATCGGGAACGTCTGCAAGGAGTTCGACGTCGACGCCTACGAGGTGGCCGACGCCATCGCGCTGGACGACCGCATCGGCGGCCGATTCCTTCGATCCGGTTTGGGGTTCGGCGGAAGCTGCTTTCCGAAAGACGTCAACGCAATAATACAACATGCCAGGCAAGCGGGGTACGAACCTCCTGTGCTGGAGGCGGCCGTCGAGGTGAACGACCTGCAACCAGAGCGCCTGCTCTCGTTGCTGGACGACCACACCGACGTGGCGGGCAAGCGCGTCGCCGTCCTGGGACTCTCGTTCAAACCCGGGACAGACGACGTCCGGAAGACGCGGGCTGTCCCGATTATCGAAGGACTCCAGGAGCGCGGTGCGGACGTCGTCGCGTACGATCCCGTGGCGACCGAGAGCTTCGACGAGCACTATCCAGACGTCGAGGTGGCCTTTGCCGATTCAGCAGCCGAGGCACTGGAGGGTGCCCACGCAGCATTGGCGGTCACCGACTGGGACGAGTTCGCGGCCCTCGATACCGAGTTCAATGCGATGGCCGACCCCGTCGTTATCGACGGTCGGCATATTATCGAGCGTCGCGACGGGATCACCTACGAAGGACTGACTTGGTAGAAGGGTTCGGAAAGAGGGACCTCTCTTTTCGTTCTGACTGGGACTACGGATTCGACTGAACGCGATCACCGTCTGTGACCGCTGATTCGGGAACCGTCGCGTTCCAGGTCGTATTCGCCGCCGTCAATTCGTACTCGGCAGGATAGGGAACGACCATTCGATATTCCCCATCAGAACCGGTCTCGGCCCGCTGCCGATACAGGAACGACTCGTTTGCAATCTCGACGGTCGTTCGCGCCTCGACAGTCGTATTCGGTGGTGCGGACCCCGATATCGTCGCGCCAGGGACGAGCGTGAAGACCTTGATCCGGGTCGAAGAAGAGGCGAAGACTGCGCGGTAGTGCGAGACCGCCTCGCGACCGTCCCAGCGGCTCCCGTACGTCGCGGAGAGGTGTTCCTGGATCGTCCCCGGGCGCTGGGCACGCGGTTCGACGACGACGAAGCCGGTGTCGTCGCGTAACTGCTCGTACCAACCGGCGCTGGCCGCGGTGTCGTTGAAGATGAATCTCGAATAGTTCCGCTGGGCGCGCGAGTAGTTCTGCGAGACGCCGTTGACGAAGTAGTTATATACTCTGTTGACGCCCCAGTCGCTGAAGACGTAGCTCTCGGGGTACTCCCAGCCCTGTTCGGCCGCGTAGTCGTTCATCCACGAGGCGGTGTGATACCGCTCCTCGTTGACGAGTCCGCCTTCGACCTGCCCGGGGAGGTAGACCCCGCTCGTCCCGACCACCAGTGCCAAGACGAGCAGCGTCGAAACGCCGGCCCTGACCGTGAGGGCGTCGCGGTCGAACCACTCGTCAGCCGAGTGGATAGCTGACTGCTCGTCGGGGACATCACCCCCGTCGGCCTGCACTCGGCGGATGGGTGCCGGGAGTGCCGTGAGGTCGAACCGTGCGAGGAGCCAGATGAACGTAACTCCGGCGTAAAGCGCGAGCACGGTGGCGAGGTGCGCCGCGAAGCGAATCTGCAACGCCGTCAGGAACAGGAGCCACGAGGCGTAGCCGCTCACTACCAGCCACTGTCGGTCGCCCCGATCTGCTCGCTGCAGTCCCCACCACAGCGCCGGGAGCGCCAATAGGAAGACTGCACCGAGGAATTCGAGTCCGAGTGCGTTCTCGACGGTGAACGTCGGTGCCTTCTCGGCGATGTTCGACGCGAAGAGGAGGAAGCCAATGCCGCCGAGCAACTGCCGAGTCAGCGAGGGCAATACGAGCGCGAGGACGACGAGTGCGGCTATCGGGCCACCGACCTCCGCGGCAACGAGCGTCCGTGCCCGCACGTCCCGACGGCGGACGAGTTCCCCAACGCCGGCGAGTCCGAGTCCACCGGCCAGTAACAGGGCGGGGACGACAGCGACGGAGGGTCCGTGCCATCCGAGGGCGAGATGCGCGAGCAGGACGAGGACTGCTGCGACGGCGCTCCCGAGCAAGACCGGGGCGTTCTCACGGAACGGGGAGCGGTCGGCGGCCACGTCCAACGGGACGACGACGGCGAGGTACCCAGCGATGGGCAACAGGAGGAGCGGACTCCCCTCCCAGGCGAGGACTTGCCCTGCGACAGCGCATCCCAGCAGCGCGGCGCCCTGACGACCTCGATCACCGAACGGCTCGTCAATCGTGACAACCCACGCCATGGCCGTTATGGTCGCGAGCAGCCAGACGTAGTCGAAGGCGTGATGATCGCCGAACCCGAGCGAGGTCCGGAACGCGAACGACGGGACGATGGCCAGCGCGACGGCAGCGGCGAGACCGACCCGACGGTCACCGAGCACGCGCGCACCCAGGACGTAGACGAGGCCGCAGACGAGCACTCCCATCACGACGGGGTACCAGGCGAGGACGATGCCGGCCGCCCCCTGAGATCCGCCGAGGAGCGTGGCCCCAAACCACAGCATGGCCAAGAACAGGGGCTCCCCGAGTGTTGTGCCGACGACGGAGGACACCTCGGACGGCGCGTTGACGTGACCCAGCGCCGCTTCGAGGTAAAAACGATAGGCGTAGGGGTCGTTCGCCGTCAGGACGACGTCGCTCCCGCGGAAGACGTCCGGATAGATGTACGCGCGGGTCCAGACGACGAGTGCGACGACGACCACGGCGATTCCAAGCGCGGGGAGTCGCCCACTCGATGGGAGGGTCACGTCGAGCGATGGGCTTGGATTGGCCGCATCCCCGTCACCTGCGTGGCCGTTCTGTTCGAGTGCCGCTCGAACGACCTCGGGGTTCGCCAGACGATACCTGTCGCCGTCGGCCGTCTCCTCGACGATTCCCTGGCTGACGAGTTTACCGAAGGTGCCGGTGTCGACGGGCACGTCGTCGAAGGTCCACCCGTCGCGGTCGGCGTCGACGTCGGCGATGGTAGAGAGGGCAGATTCGAGGTCAGGATCCGTCGCGACCTGCTCCGCGAGGTCGCTCGTATCGGACATTCGTCAGCCATGTCGATTCCACCCGAAAAAGTCGTTGCGGTCGTCTACTCGTGAGATTCACCGGCCGCAGAAATCGCCCACGGACCCCGCATCTCCTTACTCGTTAGCCAGATCGAGCCGCTGGTCGATGGCGAAGACGATGCCAGCGACTGCTATCGCCCCGACGAGGATCCGAGGGTCGGACGTAACGTAGAGGCTCGGTGTCGGTGGATACCACCACGTGAAGGGGTAGAGCCACGCGCCCGATTGCCCGTCGGCGTACACTCGCATCCCGTCGAGGAGGAGCGAAACGAACCCGCCAGCGACCAGGAACGCGTAGACCCGTCGCCAGTAGCGTCGGTCGAACGCAAGCGTGATCGCTGCCGCGACGAGCAGGACGCCACCGAGCGTGCTGATCGGCGCCCAGTTGAACGGGAGCCCGAGGACACCCTCTACGAGGTCGTCGTCGAGGACGATACCGACCTTGACCAGGTCTGGAATCGCACTCCCGGCCATCCCGATCGCGATCCATCGCGGCGTGAGCACGTCGACCCACCAACTCGCGACCGTCAGCAGGACGTAGACCGCAAGCACGTGCGTCAGCAGGTCAGCCATCGCGTCCCACCTCGAACGCGAGCACGTCCGCATCGAACTCCCAGGACCGGAAGAACACGGCGAGGACGAGCAGTGCGCCGACGACCGAGACGCCGTACTTGTACGCCTTCGACGCGCCGGCCGGATTGACGACTGCGACGTTCTGGGCAGTGATTTCGTGGTTCGCCCGGAGCGTTCCGTATACCTGGACCACGCCACCGGGGTTGACCTGTACATCGAACGCGTCGACGGTCATCCGGAAGGACCCCGCGCTGGAATCGACGCGGACGGTCGCAGTATCGGCGGCCTCGTCCACTTGCTTCACTGTCGCGAAGAGTCGCACGTCCTCCCCGACGTAGGCGTCGTAGTCCGTGGCGAGGTCGTCCTGGGTCGGATACGGGTGATGAGCGCCCGCGGTATCAGCGTAGTGGATGCAGAGCCCGCCGAGTGCAGCGAGCAACGCGACGATAGCCAACCCTCTAACCAGCGGATGCACGCTGTGGCTTCCACGGGCCGGTGAAATAACGCTTTCGCGCTGTCCCCGCGCCGGCCTGCGCTTCGACGGAGGTTTATCGGGACCGTCCGTCGCTCAGCGTATGCGCCAGTTCATCGTCCTCGGCCACGACGCGCCGACGACGGACGACTTTGCCCTCGACGCCATCACCGGTGGTGCCGGCCGCCTCGACGTCCTCTGTCGCTGTGTCACCTCGGCGTTTTTCCTCTCGCACGACATCCGCGAGGACGTCCGCGTGCACCTCGTGTTACAGGACGAACTAACGATCACCTTCGACGGGCGTGACCTCCGCCGTCTCAACCCGGACGAACGCTCGACGGCGGCTCTCGTCCGGAATGCACTCGCCGAACGGGCCGAAGCCATCGGTCACCAGCCAGTCGAGACGTCCCCCGGTGTCTCGCTCACGCGTCGTGGCTTCGAACCGACGCTCGACGACGCGGCCCGCGACGGCACCGTCGTCCAGCTGCACGAGGCCGGCGACCCCGTCGTCGACCTCGAGACGCCGGAGAATCCGGTGTTCGTGCTCTCCGACCACCACGACTTCACCGACGGTGAGGCCGACCTGCTGTCCGATGCGGCCGATGAGCGGGTTCGGCTCGGGCCAGAGGCCCTCCACGCCGACCACGCGATAACGGTGGCGCACAACTACCTCGACACCGACGGGTTTCGAACGTACTGAGGGCTGTTGCCGGCCGAGTGGTCGCGGAGAGTGCGCCGTTCCCTGTCGGTACTCGGTCGGGTCAACAGTTAACTGTGTTTCGCGGGAACGTCACGGCACGCGGACAGGGTGATCCACCATTCTCCGCATCGAGTTCCAGACGGTCGCCTCCGGGGTGATCAGCGACCTCGCCACCCAGGTGCCCGACGTCGAGCGCATCGAGTTCGAGAACGTCTTCTACGCCGACGAGGGCAACTGGATCGAGTCGTTGCTCGTCACGGCGGGGGCACCGTTCGACCCCGAGTCGGCTGTCGCGAGCCTCTCTCGGGTCGAACTGTTCCACTCGGAGCACGTCTCGGCCGACTCGTCGGACCGACCGACCTACCGACTCACCGTCGTCTCCCACGAGCCGTACCCGTTCCTGCTCGGCGTCATCTTGCGCGGTCAGGCGATCCCAAACCGGCTTGCACTCCGCGATACCCACTTCGACGGCGTCGTCACCGTCAAGGAGTGGGAGGCGTTCCGGGCGCTCGCCGACCGCATCCAGGAGCAGTTCGGCCAGTTCGAACTCCTGAGCGTGAATCAGGTCGAGACGACCGGCGAACCGCTCGGGAGCGGCCAGCTCGACCGGGTGCTCCGCAACGAACTCTCCGAGGAGCAACTGGTCGTCCTGCAGACCGCCCACCGGATGGGTTACTTCGACGTGCCCAGGGAGGCCTCCGCGGACGACATCGCGACCGAACTCGACATCGCGCAGTCGACGCTCAGCGAACGCCTGCGACTCGCCGAGAAGCGACTGTTCGACATCGTGTTCTCGGCACCCAGGAACGCGACCGAGACCGAGTCCGGCGATCGGTAATCCGCCGTTTCTCCCGCCCGGTCGCACTCGGGAGACAGACGTGATCGAATGTATATGATTCTGAACTACCACGCTGATTCTTCGGAAATGAACGAGAGAGATTCGCCGGGACCACCCTCCGATATCGGGGTGGTACATAAAGAATGATGATGATTGGGCGGCTTCGGGAGTAGCTACAGGCCGTGTCCGGGGGAACGCCGGTATGTGATGTCGGGTGACAGATCCTACGAGATCGAGACAGGTACGAAATCGCGACGTCGGTTCATTCAGATCGCGGGTGCGGTCGGACTCGCGGGCATGGCCGGCTGTCCAGGTGACCAAGGTAGCGGTGCCGACGGCGGTGATGGCGACGGCGGCGACGGCGGTGATGGGGACGGCGGCGGTGGCGATGGCGGTGGTGGCGATGGCGGCGGTGGCGATGGCGGTGGCGGCGGCGGTGGCGGTGGGAACTCCATCGAGACGCGCTTCTGGGAGGAGTGGCCGGTCGACACGAAGGGCGTCGACGCCAACGACTCGCTCGAGTGGGAGTACACTGCCGTCGAGGGCGAGGCGGTGCCGGAGGTGGACACCCACTTCGCCCAGGCCGAGACGCCGTGGATGCGCGAGTTCGCGCTGCTCGTCCAGCAGTCGCTGAACGACATCGGCGTCCCGGTCAACCTGATCAACGTCCAGCCCAGCACGCGATACGGTGAGTTCTGGCGGGCCGACATCGGCCACCCGGTGCCGATCACGATGAACCTCCACGGGCCCGACCCACAGCGAGGGCTCGACCCCAATCCGTTCCTCATGCGCGCGCACCCGGAGACGGGCGGGAACTACTACAACTACAAGAACGACGAGATCACGGAACTGCTCGACGAGCAAGCGGCGACGATCGGTGACCTGGAGGCGCGCGCGGAGATCTGCCAGGAGATCCAGCGGAAACTCAGCGAGGACGCCTACCTCATCGCGGCGAACTTCCCGGACGTCATCACAGTCGCCAACACCAACGACTGGGAGGGGTACGTCCCCACGCCGGGCAACGGGACGACCCGTGACTCGTTCATCTGGACGCAGGTGAACCTCCAGCCCCAGGGCGACTCGACGACCTGGGTCAAGGGCGTCACCTCGGGCATGCAGGGGACGAACCTGCCCTTTTCCAGCGGCGGGCAGGAAGAAAAACGCCTCCTGAACGTGTACGACGGACTGTTCGACGCCTCGCCGCAACTCGAAATCGTGCCCGCACTCGCGACGAACGCCGACGTCGTCGACGATACCACCGTCGAGATGGACCTGCGCGAGGGCGTCGAGTGGCACGACGGCGAGTCGTTCGGCCCCGAGGACGTCAAGTTCAGCGTCGAGATGTACAAGCAGAACAACGCGCCACAGCAGGGGGCGTTCGTCCGCACGGTCGACGGCGTCGAGATCCTCTCCGAGAGCGGTGGCGGACGCGTCCGGTTCACCCTCACCGAGCCCGACGCGGCGTTTCTCACCCAGCGGGTCGTCCGCAGTGCCATCGTCCCGAAACACCGCTGGGAGGACGTCGACAGTCCGGGCGAGCACAACCCCGACAACCCCGTCGGGACCGGACCGTTCTCCTTCGTCAACTGGGAGCAGGGCTCCGAACTGCGCCTGGAGAAACACGAGAACAACTGGATGTGGGACGACGACGTCCGCGAGGAGCTCCTCGGGGAGTACTTCGTCCCTGGCGACGGTATCGACGAGATGGTCCACGCCAACGTCGGCAACGTCTCGACGCTCATCGGTGCCATGCAGTCGGGCGACATCGACGCCATCGGGACGACCGTCTCGAACCAGCAGGCCGACCGCGCGGCCAACGCCAGCGGCGTCGAGAAACAGACCTCTCGCAACTACGTCCCCACGGACGTCCACCTCAGCCACCTCGTCCCGCTGTTCCGGGACAAGACGTTCCGCGTCGCCCTGAGCCACGCCTTCGACAAGGAGGGCTTCGTCGAGAACACGCTCGGCGGTCGCGGCGAAGCGATCAGCGGGCAGAACCTGCTTACCCCGCTGCTGACCCCCTTCTACGGTGAGACCGAACCGTATGCGTACGACGTCGACCAGGCCCGGACGCTCCTCCAGCAGGCGGGCTACACGTTCGACGGCGACGACACGCTCGTCTGGCCCCAGGGCGACGCCTGGGAGGCGTTCGCCCAGCGCGTCGAGCACGGCCACGCCACTCGCTCCGAACTCGACCAGGCTGACTTCTCGTAAGGGGGATTCGACTGCCAATGAGCTTTCGTAGGTTCCTGATAAAACGAACCCTCATCGCGGCACTGCTGACGCTGATCGCGGTCAGCGTCATCTTCGGCACGCTCCGCCTGCTGCCCAGCGACCCGTTCAGCGGGCTGGTCGCATCGGGGGCGCTCACACCGGAGCAAGTCGAGCAGGTGCGCGCGATGTACGGGCTCGACGAACCGATCCACGTCCAGTACCTCAAGTACATCCAGAACCTGTTCACCTTCCAGTTCGGCATCTCGCTCACCCAGCAGCGACCGGTCGGCGAGATCATCGTGCCCGCGCTGGTGAACACGCTCGTCCTGCTACTGCCCGCGCTCGTCGTGACCGCCATCGTCAGCTCCCTGGCCGGGATGTACGCCGGCTGGAACCGCGGGTCGTGGTTCGAGCAGTCGAGCATCGTCGTGACGACCGTCTTCCGCGCGGTCCCCATCTTCGTCACTGGCATCTTCTTCCTCATCATCTTCTCGTACGGGTTGGGCTGGCTGCCGGCCTTCGGCATGCGCAGTCCGATGGCCAACCCTGATGGGTACGTCGAGACGTTCCTCTCGGTGGACTTCCTGAAACACTACATCCTCCCGTTTTCGGCGACGGTGCTGTTCTACAGCGGCGACTTCCTGATGCTCGCTCGCAACTCCGTCGTCGAGCGCAAGGGCTCGGAGTTCCTCATGCTCCACCGCGCGAAGGGACTCTCGGACATGGAGCAACTCGGCCGCGCCGGCCGCAACTCCCTGCTGCCGCTGGTGACGTACTTCGCGCTCCGGACCGGGATGCTCTTCCAGGGGGTCATCACCCTGGAGGTGGTGTTCGCGTGGCCGGGCATCGGCCGCGCGCTCGTCCAGGCCATCCTCAACCAGGACTACCCCACCGTCCAGGCGGCGGTGTTCATCATGGCGCTGGCAGTGATCGTCATGAACCTCACCGCGGACGTGGCCTACGCGAAACTGGACCCGACGGTCGAGGCTGGTGACGTCTGATGTCGGGCTACTCGTTCGACACGGAGACCGCCAGAGACCGACTCAGCTCCGAACTGGACCGAGCGCGGCGCACGCTGCACGTCGTCCTCGAAGACAACGCCGCGAAGGTCGGCTTCGGGATCATCGTCCTCTTCGGGTTCCTGGGGCTCTTCGGACCGTACATCGCGCCACACCACCCCATCGAGGACACGCTCCAGCAGGGCGGGTCGATCATGCGACTCCAGGAACCCAGCGCGAAGGCGCCGCTCGGGACGACCTCCTTCGGGAAGGACGTGCTGAGCCAGTTCCTCGCCGGCGCGCGGCCGACGCTCATCATCGGGCTGTTCGGCGGCATCGGGACCGGTGTCCTGGGTTTTCTCGTCGGACTCACGAGCGGCTACTTCGGCGGCCGCATCGACGAGTTCCTCATGCGGTTGACCGACCTCACGTTCGCGTTGCCGTTCCTGCCGATGGCGCTGGTGATCCTCTCGTTCATCACGCCGAACATCTGGGTGATCACGGCCGTGCTGGTCGTCTTCCTCTGGAAGATGCCCGCGCGGGTCATCCGGTCGGAGGTGATGACCGTCACCGAGCGGACGTTCGTCAAATCGGCCCGCGCCCGCGGCGCCGGCCACATGCGCACCATGTTCCTGCACGTCGCGCCGAACGTGCTGGGGATCGGCTTCCTCTACACCGCCTACGCGGTCGGGTGGTCCATCGTCGCCGGCGCGTCCCTGGCGTTCCTCGGGTTCGGCGACCCGACGACCACCTCCTGGGGCCGGATGCTCCAGCAGGTGTTCCGCTCGGGCGCTATCCGCGTCGCGTGGTGGTGGGTGCTGCCGCCCGCCATCGGCATCGGCGCCATCACGACGGCCGTCTTCCTGGTCGGCCGGGCGTTCGAGGAGATAGTCAACCCCGACCTGCAAACGGAGCAAGAATGAGTCTACTCGAAGTCGACGACGTGAAGATCACGTATCGGATGCCGGGCAGCGCCGTCCACGCGGTCAACGACGTCTCCTTCACCATCGAAGAGGGGGACAACTACGGCCTCGTCGGCGAGTCCGGCTGCGGGAAGTCGACCCTCGCAAAGTCCGTCCTCGGCCTGCTCGACAGCAACGGCGAGGTCCGCTCGGGCAGCATCCGGTTCAACGGCCAGGAGCTGCTCGACCTCTCCGAGAAACAGTGGCAGGACGTGCGCTGGGAGGAGATCGCCTACATCCCACAGAGCGCGATGGACTCGCTCGACCCGGTGATGTCCGTCGGCGCGCAGATCCGCCAGGCAATCCGCAAACACCGCGACGTGTCGAAAGCGACCGCCAACGAGCGCGTCGCCGAGGTGTTCGAGATGGTCGGGCTCGACCCCGGCCGGACGGGCGACTACCCTCACCAGTTCTCCGGCGGGATGCGCCAGCGCGTCACCATCGCGATGGCGCTCGCCCTCGACCCCGACCTCATCATCGCGGACGAACCCACGACGGGGCTGGACGTGATCGTCCAGGACAAGATCATCGACAAGCTGATGGACATTCAGGAGCAGACGGGGAGTTCGCTCATGCTCATCACCCACGAGGTGGGCGTCGTCGCCGAGACCTGCGACGAAGTGTCGGTGCTGTACGGCGGCAAGGTGATGGAGCAAGGCGCGACCGACCACGTGTTCCGCACGCCGACCAACCCCTACACGATGGGGCTGAAAAACGCCTTCCCGGAGGTCGACGAGTTCGACGAGCAGGCCATCTCGATCCCCGGGTCGCTCCCGGACCTGATCGGCGAGCCCACGGGCTGTGTCTTCCGTAACCGGTGTCCGTTCGCCACCGAGGAATGCGAACAGGGCCACCCGCCGCTCGTCGAGGCCAACGAGCAGCGGTCGGCCTGCTACTACACCGACGAGGCCGACGAGATGCGCGAGCAGGCCGAGGACCCCGAGACCTGGGGGATCGACGTCCGCGACGAGAGCGCTCGGTCGGACGACACCGGCGACGTGATCCTCGAGACGGACGATCTGGAGAAGTGGTTCAAACAACCGCAGGGAATCCTCGACGACATCCGCGGCCGGGAGCCGAACTACGTCAAGGCGGTCAACGGCGTCAACCTCTCCGTCCACGAGGGCGAAATCGTCGGCGTCGCCGGCGAGTCCGGCTGTGGCAAGTCCACGCTCGCGGAGGTGATCGCCGCGCTCCAGGACCGGACCGGCGGCGAGATATACGTCGACGGCAGGCCAGTCGACGACCTGCTCGCCGAGAGCACCCGGACGTTCCGCTCGCAGGTGCAGTTCATCTTCCAGGACCCCTTCGACTCGCTCAACCCGCGTCAGCGGGTCCGCGCGGCGGTCTCGGAGCCGCTGAAGATACAGGGCCACGGCCCGGAGACGATCGACCGCCCGGTCCGCCAGACCC
>ENA-ORCR01000699-ORCR01000699.1-marine-metagenome-genome-assembly--contig:-NODE-699-length-14641-cov-7.972192_pt1 | contig 14641 bp, 17 predicted proteins | sample MGYA00237782_ERZ508514 | MGnify/ENA primary metagenome ERZ508514 (study PRJEB26185, sample SAMN06268960) | marine metagenome | isolation source: Eden Landing Ponds, San Francisco, CA, USA | place...
CCAGCCACTCCATCACGAGGAGGTCCCCGACGTAGTCGCCGGGCAGCTCCGTGAGGTACGGCTTGCCGCGGGTCCCCGAGAGCTCGTCCTGCTGGACGTACTCGAACCCGCCGCCGTTCGCCTCGGCGGGGTCGCCGCCGGGGCGCTGGCCGCGCGAGCGGGCGGGATCGGGTTCCGGCTCTGGCTCCGGATCCGGCTCCGGCTCGTGACCGTTCGTCGCCGGACCGTCGTCGACGGGCTCGTCGTCGAACGAGTCCATCCCGTCGTCGAAGTCGATGCCGTCGTCGGGCTCGTCGTCGAACGGGTCCGGCTCGTCGCCGAGGTCCTCCTCGAACGAGTCGCCCCCGTCGTCGAACGGGTCCTCCTCCGCGCCCGCGTCCGTTTCGGCGCCGTCCTCGTCGGCCCAGTCGGCCTCCCCGGCGTCGTACTCCTCTTTCAGCTCGCTGAAGCTCTTTCCATCGTCGTTCATGTCGTCTCCGTCGTCCGCCGCCGCGGTCTCGGACGCGGCGTCGGCGGGGTCGCCGTCGTCCGTGTGCTCGTCGCCCGGTTCCTCGTCCAGCTCGGCGAACTCGTCGTCGTCGTCCTCGAGGTCGTCGTCGAGCAGGTCGTCGTCGAAGAACCCGTCGGCGTCCGCGTTCGCGACGTCTTCGTCGAGGTCGTCGTCGCCCGCGTCCTCCCCCTCGTCGTCGTCGAAGAGGCCGAACGAGCCCTCGCCGCCGCCGTCGACTCCGTCGAAGCCGCTGGAGTCGTCGACGAACGGGTTGATGCCGCGGGTGACCATCTCGTAGATGTCGAGTAAGTTCCGCACGTCCTCCTCGATGTCGTCGACGGCGGCCGAGATCTCCTCGTTCTCCGAGCGGACGGTCGAGACCGTCGACGAGAGCGAGGCGACCTCGTTCTCTAAGTCGTCGAGCCGGTTCTCCAGCTCGTCGGTGTTGGCGCCGCCGCCACCGCCGCCGCCGCCGTCGTCGAACTCGTCGTCCCACTCGTCCATCCCGTCGAAGTCGTCGAAGCCGTCACCGCCCCCGCCGCCGCCCATTCCGCCGCCCCCGCCGCCCATCCCTCCGCCGCCGTCCATCCCGCCGCCGCCGAAGGGGTCGTCGTCACCACCCATGCCCCCGGAATCGTCGTCGTCGGAGCCGTCATCGTCGAGGAACCTGTCGAGGACGCTCGCACCGACGAGCCCCAGCGTGGCGACTATCCATGCGGCCGTTGGAGCTCCCCACACCGGTAGTTCGAGGCCCATTACCGTGTACAACCCCCAGAACACACTTCAATTCACCCCTCAAAATATCAGCTATGAGAAGGCGTCACGCAGGAGGGGCGCCGGCGAGACGGAGGCGGTCGTTCGGCGGTTTGGAGACTGCGGCGTCCCTCGACGATTCGGAGACCGCGGTGTCCGCTCCCGATTCGGTCTCAAAGCGTCCGCTCGAACCCGTCGGCCGCCCGGACGACCAGTCGGCCGTCCGCCCTGAATCGGACGGTCCGGCCCACGCCGTCGCCGACGGCGCGCTCGACTATCGGAATCCCGGCCGCGTCGAGGCACTGTTCGGCGCGGGCGACGTTCCGCGGTCCGACCGCATCGGTGAGGTCGAGCATCTCCGCGCCGCCGGCGACGCGCGCTTCGAGTCGGGCGGAGGACGCGCCAGCGGCCTCAAGCTCCGCGATCAGCGTTTTGATGCCGGTGTCGACGTACTTGCCCGGTCGCTCGATGCCGGCGCCGGTCTCGGTACCGTTGGGCAACATCGCGTGTAACAGGCCGCGAACGCCGGTCGACGGATCGACGAGCGCCACGGCGACGCACGAGCCGAGACCGCTCGTCGTCAGCGTCTCGCCGCCGGTCGCGACCGAGAGATCGCTGACCCCGACCTTGATCCGACCGGCGTCGGGAGCGCGGGAGAGCGTTCCCTCGCGAGACGACGAAGGATGGCTCACGACTCCGAGAGTCGGTCGAGCGCGCGGGCCAGTTCGCGCTCGTCCGGGAGCGCGTACACGTCGCACCGCGTCTGTATGCCCTCCGTCTGGATCGCGGCGTCGATCACGAACCCGTAGTCCTGCCGCCGGCTCAGCTTGGCGATCAGCGGGCTGATGGCCGCCGAACCGATGTCGTGGACGAACTCCGGCGGGGAGTGGGTGATCGACGTGCCGAGCACGTTCGCCCAGCCGTCGATGAACCCGCTCGTCATCACGTTGCCGAGCTCGCAGAGCGCGTTCTCCGCCATCCCGCCCAGCGGCTCGTCCGGCTCTGTCGGAAGCATCGAGGCGGCAATCTTCGCCGCGGACTCCTCTTCGAAGAGGATCGCGAGGTAGCCGCTCGGCTCCCCCTGCAACTCGAAGACGGTCCCCGCGTGCGGTTCGACGCCCACCTCGGCGGGCACGTCGGCGAGCGGGACGAACCGTAGCCGACTCACGTCGACGCTCGTGTCGAGGCCCGTCATCATCGCGATGTTGTCGGCGGCGTTCGCGGAGCCGCGCTTCGCCAGCGACGCGAACGTCGACAGCGACTCGTAGGGGACCGCCGTGCTGTCGGCGCCGTCGTTTCCGGCTCCGCCGTCAGCGCCCGGCGCCGCGGCCGGCGCGGTCTTCCCCACGACGAGGTCGCGGAACTGCCCGGAGTCGGGAAGCATGTAGATCGAGAAGTCCAGGTCCGTCGTCGTCGCGTCTAATCGGCTCTCGAAGAGGAACACGCCGTCGCCGGCGAGCGCCCCGTCGGGGAGGACGGCGGCGCCGTCGGCCTCGAAGTACCGAGGCGGCGTCATGTCGATCGCCGTTCCGAGGTAGTTGGCCCAGCCGTCGAGGAAGCCGCCGAGCGCGATGTTGCCGACCTCGGTCACCGCGCTGCGTTCCATCGACGCACTACCGGGCAGGAGCGAGAGCAGGGCGTCGACGTTGTCCGCGTCGAACGCCAGGACCGCTTCGCCCTCCAGTCCGCCGCGGAGCCCGACGCTCACGCCGATCGACTCCCGACCGGCGAACGCCTCGGCGAGGTCCTCGCCGCTGGCGACGCTGGCGCCCGTGACCTCCACGGACAGATCGGTCCCAGTCAGGTCGGTGAGCGCGCCGGCGGCCTGTCCGGCCCCCCGCTCCGCCAATCGGTTGCAGGCGCCGAGCGCTCGGACGTCGACGCGCATTATACCGCCGATCCGATGGCGTCGAGCACGTTCGGCTTCTGGAACGGCTTCGTGATGTACCCCTCGGCGCCGGCCTTGATGGCCGCCTTCATCTTCTCCTCCTGCCCGACGCTGGTGCACATGATCACCGTCGCCTCCGGGTTCTCTTCGAGGATCTCCGTCGTCGCCTCGATGCCGTCCCGGATCGGCATCACGATGTCCATCATCACGAGGTCGGGCCCGTGTTCCTCGTACATGTTGACCGCCTCCACACCGTTTTCCGCCTCGCCGACGATCTCGAACTCCCCTTCGAGGATCTCCCGGAGCAGGTTCCGCATGAACTCCGAGTCGTCTGCGATAAGCACGCGCGTAGCCATGGTTATCTGGAAGGCGGGACAGCGTTCACTTAACGACTCCCCCGCGGTTCTCAGCGCTGAGAACCGATCGCGAGAAGACCACAACCGGTGAGACGGACCGCGCTCGTACCCAGTGACCGAAGAGGCTACACCCAGTGACCGAGGAGGTACGTCGCACCCACGAGAACCGTCCCCCCGAACGTCTCTCGCGTCCCGATACCGAAGGGAAGGAACGTCGCCGGCGCGTCGTCCGGGCCCTCCTCGTCCGGGGAGCCTCCGTCCCCGCCGCCGCTCTCCAAAGACTCCTCGTCCGGGGATTCGTCGGTCGAGTTGCTTCCGTCTCCCGTGCCATCGTCGCTCTCCGCGTCCTCTCCACTGTCACCGTCCGCGCTCTCCGCGTCCTCTCCGCCGTCATCGTCTTCCCCGCCGTCCCCGCTCTCGCCGTCGGTCGTCGCCGGATCGCCTTCGTCGGTGCCGTTCCCGTCGTCCTCGTCGACACGCGTCACCGACGGGTCCGCTTCCACGGTCAGCGTTCCGTTCACCGTGTGCCCGTCGATCGCGAGCATGTACGGGTACTCGTCCGGCTCTAACTCGGCGTCGATGTCGCCGAACGTCTCGTTCTTCGAGGCCCCCGGTCCGACCGTAACGTGACGCCCCTCGACGAGTCTCCCGGTATCGACGTCGATCGACAGCCGTTCCCGGGTCTCGACCTGCCCGACGTTTCGCACCGCTGCGGTGAGGTTTGCTAGCGACTCCCCCCGAGTCACCGTGAGATTCGTCGTCGTCTCGTTCGTCAGTCGCAGTTGGGACGGGTTCTCGGCGTCGTCGACGACGAGCACCGTCCGGCTGTCCTGCAGCGACTGCCCCCGGTACAGCCGGTAGCTCGCCGTCGTTCCCGGCGTCACGTTGGTGAGTCCGGTGTCGACCGAGAAGTTCCCGTCGTCGATAACCATCTCCGACTCCGTCCGCGACGGGTCCCCGTCGCCGTCCCTGACGACCGTCGCCGACAGCTCCGTCACGGGCAGGATCGAGGTCGTCCCGGTGATGGTCCCGTTGTCGGGCTCGACGAGGAGGTCGCCCTCGTCGGTGACGCGATCGTATCGGAGATAGCGTTCGCGAACGCTGAACGAGGCCTCGGCGCTCACCCGGCCGTCCGCGCTCTCGTGGTACGGGTACTGTTCGGACACCTGGTTGTCCGCGGTCGATTTCGGTTCGAACGCCTCGGGCGGCTCTTGTCCGTCGCGGAACGCGTACTGCTCGCCCTCGGTCCCCTCCAGGGCGAACTCGACCGCGAACTCGTCGCCCGGATCTGGGTCGGTGGTGAACGGTCCACCGTCGCTCGTGTCTATCGCGAGGTAGAATCGGCTGGGCGCCCGATCGCTGTCCCCGCGTTCGAGCGTCTCTCCCTCCGCGAGATAGAGCGTGACGTCGTCCGGGTCGGCGTTCGCGAGGTCGAACTCCGCCGTCTGATCGTTTCCGTTGGGGTTCGTCTCTCGGACCCGCAGCGAGACGCCCTCTCCGGCCTCGAAGAGGTCGGCGAGGGCCCGGTGATCGATCTGCGACTCCCCGTCGATCGATCCGGCGGACTGCTCCTCGGCGAAATGCGCGAGGGCGCCCCAGATCCCGGTCAACTCGAAGCCGAGCACGACGCGGTCGCCCTTCGTCACCGCCGTGCGGTCGAGCCCCCCCTCCCGGAGCGCGTCGATCGACTCGGTTCCACCCTCGCCGTCGGTGATCACCTCGCTGTCCGCGGTCGTGAACACCTCGACCTCGTCGTGGAACGTCGGCTGCCGTAACACGAGATCGGACTCCGCAGCCACTTTAACCGGGTCCACGGCGCCGGAGTCGCGGACGATGAACGTCCCGTTCGTGACCGCGAGACGGTATCGCTGCGGAACGAGGGGCCTCGCGAGGCCGCCCGCCCCGGTCGCCCCCGACAGCTCCGAGAGGTTCTCCGCGATCACGTCGCCGTCCCCGTTCCTGAACTCGAGGTCGCAACTCACGTTAGAACTGCTACAGCTGTTAACGTTGCTCTCGTTCGTTCCGATGAGACGCGTGTTGATCGTCGTGGACCCGCCGGTCGCCTTCACGACGTCGACGAACCCGACAGTCCCACCCGAATCGGTGAGTCGGTTGCCACCGATCAGCAGGTACGCGCTGTCGTTCCCGGATGCGCCGAGGGTGTGTCTGATCTCCACCGGATCCCCGGCCGTCCCGGTGTACATCGGTCGGCTAAACCCCCCGCTGATCTCCTGGCGGGTGGCGCCGCCCGGTTCCGCTTCGCCGTCGGTCGTGATCGCCGGGGGAGCCGCGTCTCCACCGGGCGCCGTCGCGTCTCCTTCCGCGAGGGCCGCCGCGGCGGGACCCGCGGCCGCCGCACCGAGAACTGAGAGGAGCACCGCGAGCGCGACCACCACGACGCCGAGGTCCGAGAGCCACGCGCGGAGCGCTGCCTTCGCGTCTGTCTCCGCGTCGTCCGGTGAAGCTCTGGAGGTCATCGTGGTGTTCGTTTTCGTCGTGACGGGCCGCGCCGCTCCGACGGCCCGTCGTCGGTTGGTACGCCCTCGGGATCTCAGCGACTAAAGCGTACCCTCCCGATTATCGCGTCGGAGAACCGGATCGGCTCATCGAGGGGGTGAAACGAACCGAATCGGCGGACAGCAACGAGATCGGGCCGTCAGCAAAGCTCCGAAGAGTTAAGTCCGCCCGTAATGCCCTTCCGATGAGGATGAAGACCTGCCCCCGGTGTGACTCGTCGCTCGACGACGAGGCCCGCTACTGCGTCGAGTGCGGCGCCCCCCAAACGGATGACGCCGCCGAGGAACTCGACGAGTACGTGCAGCGGCAGGCCCAGCAGATGACCGCCGACTCCGGGGGTGCAGGCGGCGGGAACGACGGAAGCGTCGGTGAGTCGGGATTCGTTCCGACCGATCAGCTCACCGACCGCGAGCAGCTCTGGCGCCGCGGCTGTTACGTCCTCGGCTACGGGACGATCGTCGTCGCGCTCACGCGCGTCCCGCAGATCGGCGCTTTCCCCCTGATACTCGGTGGGATCGCGATCTTACCGCCGATCCGCCGCCTGACCGCGGAGCCGCTCGGGAGTCCGCTGAAACGCGAGGTGATGGCCGGGCTGTACGCGGTGTTCGCGCTGCTCGGCGTGGCGCTGCTCGTGCTCTTATAATTCCCTACTCGATCCGGAACCCGCCCGAGTCCTCAGCCGCGCGTACCAGGTCACCGATGCTGTCGCTCGCCGTGAGCCCATGGCTCGCAGCGAAGCGCTTGATCGCCACCGGCGGGACGTCGACGGTCGTCTCGCTCGCGACGAGCAGGAGTCCGAGCGCCTCCGGCGTGGGCGAACTGGGCCCGGCGTTGGACGCGAACCACGTCACGAGCGAGTCGAACGTCGCCGTCACGTCGTTCGAGACCATCCGCTGGCGGGTGGTGTCACCGTCGACGTGGAGCGTCGCGTCGATTCCGTAGGTGAACCCGTCGTCGTCGAAGGAGCTCGCCAGCCACCGGCTCACTGACTGGCGGTCGACCTCAGGAGCGCCGCGGGCGCCTTGGCGACGGTTCGTAGGAGCGCCTCCCTGCGCCTGACCGCCCGCACCGCGAGGCGCGTCGGTTCGGGCTCTCCCGCCGGCGCCTGCGCCTCCCGCGCCGCCCCCCGGATCCGGCGGTCGTCGTTCGTCCGGGTTCGCCGGGTCCGCGGACGTGAATCCCGTCTCGTCGGTGGAGCGTCTCTCCGGCTGCGCCCGTCGGACGTTGGGTCGGCCGTTCGTCCCGACGACGTACCGGCTCTCCCCGATCTCGACGACGCTCTCGTCGTCGGTGAAGTCGAGTTCGTCGGGATCGGCCGGTGGCGCGTCCGGGTCGGCCGCCGGTGCGTCGTGGTCACTCATGGCGTAGCCGTGGTGACGCGAGAAAATAGGTGTTCCGGGCGGAGGGATCCGCCGGGACAGTAGTTAGGGGCCGATTCGAGGCTCGTTAGAGCCTGACCGCTTCGCCGTCCTCGCTGTAGAGGTCGGGCGACGTCAGTTCGAGAGAGGTCGTCGCCGACGCGGGCGAGACTATCTCGAGCGACGACGTGTCGCTCTCACCGAACGCGACTAAGCTGGATGTGTTGTGCGCGTAGGTGAAAGTGCCACTGCCACTGTCGTATATATCACTGTTCGTCGCGTTCCCGAACGGCTCTCCGGCCGGGTTTATCACGATTGTGAAGTCCGTGTTTCTGTCCAACACGGCGTCACCAGCCGACTGGAATTCTCCATCGGTGTTCTGGACGGCGAACGTGCTCGCGTTGAGATGACTTGCGTTCCCGATCTCGCCCGTGGAACTACTGTTGGCTGGCTCATCGGTAAAGACCAGATTTGCCTGCCCGTTTGGCCCGACCGCTTGGATGGTCGTTTCAGAGAGGTCGATCTGATCGGAGCCGGCGGCACCAGACACGCTGATCTTGATCGACTTCAGTTCACCCGTGCTGTTGTTGCCCACGATACCGACTTCGCTCGTCACGTCGATGCGCTCGGAGACGAGGTCCGTACTTTCCTGCCCGGTCGCTTCGGCCTGCGACTGGAGGAAGCCGGCCGTGTTGATCAGGACGCCGGCGGCGATCGCCGCCACCAGCACCATCGCGATGAACACGATGAGCGTCCCGATACCGACCTGACCGCGGTCCTCGTCGGCGTTGATGAATTCGAACATTGTTACAGCCTCACCGAAGTCTGATCATCGATAAGCGTCGTTGGGACGCGGAGCTCCGAGCTCGTGGTCGCACCCGACGCCGTCGTGAAGGTCAGTTCGAGCCGCTCGCCGCCTTCGAGCGATCCGTAGTCAAGTTGATTCGCCTCTAGATTAATTCCGACATCAGCACGGTCGCTGGCGTCCGTCAGAACGACGTCTCCCGGATCCCCGGTGTACATATCGATCGTCACGTAGTCGGCGTCGAGCTGGAAGGTATCCTGACCTTGCGTACCGATGAGCTCAGCGCTCGTTTCGTTGAGATCGATGTTACCGGCCCCGGGCGATTGCGCCACGGTGATGTTCAGCTGATCGACGACACGGTCGCCGTCGGTGTTATCGCTCACGTTCCCCGATTGACTCACGACCTGCAGCCGGTCGCTCACCTGACTCGTACTCTCCTCGCCCGTTGCTTCCGCTTGCGTCTGAAGGAACCCGGCCGTGTTGATCAGGACGCCGGCAGCGATCGCCGCCACCAGCACCATCGCGATGAACACGATGAGCGTCCCGATCCCCACTTGACCGCGCTCTTCCTCGTCCAGTAGTGTTTCGAACATTGTGTGTTGCGTTGGCCCCCGGCCTGCCCGGCGGGCGTTATCGCTAGGGAGTGGAATTTACCTATTAAAGACTCCGTACCGATTATTCGAACTGATAAAACACTCCAGTCATGCGGTTTTTGATTTATTTTCTCAGTAGTAGTTTTTGAATATTTCAACGATCGCGTGATGAAGTTATCGTTGCTGGATCTGGGAGTAGTTCGTCTGAGCGGCCTGATCGAGGGCGATCGACGACACGGCTGTGACGCTGGTGGGCGTAAGCATCGAAGAACTCTCAGTGCGTCAGCAACGGGCGATGTCGAGCACGTCGTCTGTGTGTCCGCGCCGGCCTAGCGGTCCTGGATCCGCGCCAGTTCCGAGTCGGGGATCACGAACTCCTGCGTGCCGGGCTCGTACACCGCGAGGCTTCCGGCGACGAGCGCCATCGATCCCGCTATCAGACCGGTGTTGACGAGCAGCAGCGCCTGCGGGTTCGCGAACGAGGTCCGGAAGGCGGCGACGGGCGTCGCCACGGCGGCGACGACGACGAGTCCGAACCCGACCGCGAGGTACGCCATCGCCGTCCGCCCCGACGACCGATACGCGGAGACCGCGAACGCGAGCAGCGTCGCGCTCGCGCCCGCCAGCACGGTGGTCGTCACAAGATACAACCCCTCGATGAGTTCCATACGCCCCGTGGCTGGAGTCGACGTATAAACCTACGGTGGCGACTATCACCGGCGATAACACTCGCGAATCACCTCGATTGAGTGAACGGTCGCGACGACGACCGACGCGCTACCGGGCCGGATTCTCGACCCGTATCGATCACCGGCACCCTTTTACGTTCTAAGAATCAACAGCGATAACGTGAATGGTGGGGGACGATCTAATCACGGTGCTCGGCAACAAGTACAACACGGACATCCTGACCGCGACCGGCGACGCGATGTCCGCGCAGGACCTCAGCGACGAGCTCGACGTCCCGATCGCGACGTGCTACCGCCGGATCAACGAACTGGAAGAGGCCGACCTGCTTGAGCTTCACGACCGCCCGCTCTCGGACGAGCACCGCCGCGTGAAGGTGTACCGTCGGAAGGTCGACGGCGTCGAAGTCGACTTCCGCGACGGGCTCACCGTGGAGGTCGAGGAGCGCTCCGCGGTGAAGAACCGCCTCGACGACGTGTGGCGCGACCTCTCGTCCGGACAGTAGTTTGCACCCGTCCCTACGGTCACCGTTTCCGCCCCCGACTCCCGCCGGACCGTCTCTCTCGTCGATTCTTAAAAGGACGGCTCGTCCGACCGCCCCATCATCGAGAACCCGCCGGCCCGCTCGTGGACGGTGATCCCCCCCTGGCCGATCTCCATCGGGAAGATGTCGGTGTCGATGTCCTGTTTCCGCATCTTCGCAACCCAGACGTACCGGTTGACGCCGGAGTCCGTCGGCGTCTGGATGAAGTAGATGTTCCCGTCGGTGAGGAAGTTCTCCAGTCCGACCTCGGTGTCGGGGAAGACGGCGCCCTGTTCGTTGATGAGCAGCGAGGTGAGCCCGTTCGCCTTGAGGATGTCAGAGAACTTGAGGAGGTACGTCCGCTTCTCCTGTTCGGCGTCGAAGAAGAGCTGGAACATCGACAGCGAGTCGAGCACCAGCCGATCGAACTCCCCGTCCTCGATCGTGTCGAGGAGCTTGTCGACCGCCGTCGAAAAGTCGGTCTCGCGCAGCATTTCGCGCTTGTCGAGAATGACGATGTCGCCGCTGTCGACGGAGTCACCGAACCCCGCCAACCCGATCGACTCGGCGGCGCCGCGGATGTCTTCTTCGTCTTCCTCGAAGGAGACGTACACCCCGCGCTCGTCGTGGTCGGTGACGCCGTGGTGGAGATACTGAATTCCGAAGATACTCTTGCCGGTACCGGGGTTGCCGGAGACGAGGACCGTCGACCTCTCCGTGATTCCGCCGGAGAGGATCGAGTCGAGTCCCTCGACCCCGGTGGAGACGAGTTCTGACATTCGTCCCGTTGTTGGCGACGGGAGTATATAAAAGACGATCCGACGGACTCATCGCACGGACGGCGACAGGTTTATTCCTCGACACACCGCCCCTTCCTGTATGTCCGGTGAAGCGTCCCCCGTCGACCTCGGCGGTGATCGGCGGTGAGCGATCCATCGGTCCTCGTCGTCGAGGACGAACCCGACATCGCCGCGCTGTACGCCGGCTTCCTCGAGGAGCGGTACGACGTTGACCTCGCCGAGACGGCCACAGAGGCGATCGATCGCGTCGACGGCGCGGTCGACGTGGTGTTGCTCGACCGACGGCTCCCCGACGGAAGTGGCGACGACGTGCTCGATCACATCCGGGAGGCGGGCTACGACTGCCGCGTCGCGATGGTCACCGCCGTCGAACCCGACTTCGACATCATCGATATGGGGTTCGACCTCTACCTCACCAAGCCCGTCAGCCGCTCGAAGCTGCTGGCGGCGATCGACACGCTGTTGAACCGCAGCGAGTACGACGACCTGATCCAGGAGGCCGCGGCGCTGGCGAGCAAGCGCGCGGTGCTCAACGCCCAGAAGCCGGCGGCCCAGCGCGAGGGGAACGAGGCGTACGCCGAGCTCGTGGAGCGGCTCGAAACGCTCGACGCCGACATCGACGAACTCGGCGAGTCGCTGTCGTCCGACGACTACCGCGCGATGTTCCGCGATCTCGGCGAAGCCTGACGCGACGCCGACCGCTTGCTGTCGCTTGCCGCCGCCGTTTCGCTCGACGACCTGCGTACGTTCTCGTCACCGTCGATTCGTTCCCTCGTGAATCCCCGACTGCGTCCGAATTTCGGACGAAGTTTGAACGGATTTAGCCCCGACTCTGCACCAAAGTTGTCCGGTAGTTGAAAAATCTATATCCCCGTCATCGCCCTCGGCGAAAACATGACGGACCACAACACGCGGCGCCGGTTCCTGACGATGAGCGGTGGACTCGTGACGCTGGCGCTCGCCGGCTGTCTCGACGATGGTGAATCTGATGACCAGATGGACGGCGATGACGGGATGGAAAATGAGGACGACGGCATGAGCAACGAGAGCGACGGGATGGGCACTGAGGACGACGGCATGGGTGATGAGGACGACGGCATGGGTGATGAGGACGACGGCATGGGTGATGAGGACGACGGCATGAGCGGCGATGACGAGATGGACGGGGAGGACGGATGACGGAGTCGGTCACGGTCGGAATCCGGACCGAGAACGGTGCCGTGTGCCGGTTGAGAAATGTCGACGACGGCCACGAGTACTCCGGCCGTCGAGGATGTGATCCGAGTGACTGTAACCCTGACGTAAGACATGAGTAGCAGTACCAAACAGCGAGATACGTTCCTCGCGGCGGCGGCCGGGGCGGCCGCGGTCAGCGGCTCCTACCTGATCACCGGATGGACCCCGTCGTTCGCCGTCAGGCCGATCGATCAGACCATCGTCAACCTGACGCCGGGGCCGGTCGTGACGTTCGCGATCGAGACCCTCGGCGACGCCGGCCACCTGATCCACATCGCGATGGCGTTTGCGGTCGTGGTCGGGCTGTTCGGCGCGGTCGCGTTCGTCGGCCTCCAACTCGCAGCGCGCACCGACCGCCGCGCGGTCGGCGTCGGGGTCGCGGGGGGCGGATCGTGGTTGATCGCCGCGGGGCTCACCGGGATCTCGACGCAGGCGCTCGGCGCGGCGCTGCCCGCGGCGGCCGTCGTCGGGATAGGGTGGCTGCCGTCGACGGCCGATCGGGCGACCGCCGGCAACGCCGCATCTCCCGCCGCGGCCGACTCGGTAGGGACCGACTCCGAGGACGCGGGCGGCCTGACCACCGGTGTCGACGGGGTTCGGCGACGAACGCTCGGCGTCGTCGCCGGGACGCTCGGCTTCGTCGCCGCGACCGTGGTCGGGCGGCGGGCGCTCGCGAGCGACGACGACCCGCTCGCCGACGCCCCGCGGTCGGAGGGCGCGGCCGCGCGGCTCCAGGAGCTCGACGCCGCCTCGTTGGCGGTCGAGAGCGACGCCCTCCACGACTTGGTGAGCCCGATCGGGGAGTTCTACAACGTCGACATCGCGGAGTTCGACCCGGAGGTCACCGCGACCGAGTGGGCGCTGACGTTCACCGGCGAGACCGGCACCGACCGGACGGTCACCTTCGACGATCTGATCGACCGGCCCGTCGAACACCGCGCGGTCACGCTGCGCTGCGTCGGCGAGGACCTGAACGGCCGCAAGCTGGACAACGCCGTCTGGACCGGCACGCCGATCCGTCCCCTCCTCGAATCCGTCGACCCGCAGGGCGACTGCAACTGCGCGATGCTTCGCGGCGAGGACGGGTACTACGTCCAGTTCCCGGTCGACGTGCTCGCCGAGGGGTTCCTCGCGTGGGGGATGAACGGGAAGGAGCTCCCCTCCGGCCACGGCCACCCGGTTCGCGTGTTGATCCCGGGCCACTGGGGGGAGACGAACGTGAAGTGGCTCTCGGAGATCGAGCTGTTGAACGTCGAGGACGACGGCTACTGGGAGGAGCGCGGCTGGGAGGGGACCGGTGAGGTGAAGACCGTCTCCAAGCTCTGGGACGAGGGGATCACGGAGCGCGACGACGGTCGGATCGAGCTGGCCGGCCACGCCTACGCCGGGACGCGCGGGATCGAGCGCGTCGAGGTGTCGACCGACGGCGGCGACTCCTGGACCGACGCGACGCTCTCCGACCCGCTCCCCGACGCCGACGTCTGGCGACAGTGGCGGCACGTCTTCGACCCCGACGGCGAACACGAGGTCGTCGTCCGCGCGACCGACGGCGAGGCGAACCGCCAGATCCGAGAGCCGTCCGACCCGTCGCCGACCGGGTCGTCCGGCTGGGTCCGGCGGACGGTCGGGTGACGTCCGTTCGCAGTCCCTCGATCGACTCGCCGTCGCCCGTCCGCGCCGCAACGACTTTGACACCACACCCGACACAACAGTACGCCAGATGGAGAAGGCCCTGTGGTACCTGTTCGTCGCGAGCCGCGGTGGCGCCAACAGGGTCCGGATCGTCCGAGAACTCCGCGCCCGCCCCCGGAACGCGAACGAACTCGCGGAGGAACTGGACGTCGACTACAACACGATCACCCACCACCTCGAGATGTTGAAAGACCACGACGTCGTCGAGCCGAGCGACCACGACTACGGGAAGCTCTACTTCCTGACCGACCAGTTCGAGCACCACTCCGACACGTTCGAGGAGATCACGTCGGAGGTGGACGGCGAATGAACCCCGCGTCGCCGACGGGGATCGCCGTGCTGATCGCGGTCGTCAGCAGCGCACTGCTGGCCGTGCTGGCGTCGGTCTGGCTTCGCAACTACCGCGAGTTCGGCTCGACGCTACTGCTGGGGCTGGTGGGATTCAGCGCCGTCCTGTTGGTCGAGAACTTGGTCTCCATCGCCTTCTTCTTCAGCAGCATGCAGGCGCTGTACGCGATGGACCCGCTCGTGGGGCGGGTCGTGCTCGGGATGAGCGTACTCGAACTGCTCGCGGTGTCGCTGCTGACCTACGCGACGCTGAAGTGATCGGCTCCGCGTCTCGGTCGGTCCGGGGGGCGCGACCGCCTCACGAGAGCTGTTCGCCGACCAGCCGGTCCGCCTCGGCGACGAACGCGTCGCGCTCCTCCGACGGGATGGTCGCGCCCGCGGCCACGTCGTGACCGCCGCCGTCGCCGCCGACCGCCTGACTCGCCTCGCGCATCACCGCCGAGAGGTCGATCCCTTGCCGAACCAGCGCGTGCGACCCTCGCGAGGACACCTTCAGCTCCTCGGCGCTCTCCTCGGCGAACGCGATCACGGGCTTCGATCGGTCGAGCGCCGGCGAGCCGATCGCCATCCCGGCGACGATGCCGACGATCGTCTC
>ENA-ORCR01000700-ORCR01000700.1-marine-metagenome-genome-assembly--contig:-NODE-700-length-14576-cov-3.411063_pt1 | contig 14576 bp, 11 predicted proteins | sample MGYA00237782_ERZ508514 | MGnify/ENA primary metagenome ERZ508514 (study PRJEB26185, sample SAMN06268960) | marine metagenome | isolation source: Eden Landing Ponds, San Francisco, CA, USA | place...
CGCCAGCGGGAAGGCCGTCTCGGGGTCGGAGTAGACGACGGTGCCCATCACCGTCGGGAGGTCGTGGTCGTCGGGGTTGTCCGGGTGGACGTTGACCCACTTGACCGCCGCGGCGTCCCACTCGCCGGCGTCGAGATACGCCGGCATCGACCGGAAGTCACCGTTGTGCTGTGGCAGGTCGATGTAGGACTTGGCGGGCATCTGCGTGTCGCCGCGCGCGTCGGCGACGAAGGCGTCCTCGACCGCCGAGACGACCGCCGACATCTCCGCGGCCTCCTCGACGGCGTCGGGGTCCAGCAGTAACGTCTGCATACCGGATATTTCCCGGCCGCACACTTAGAGGTTCGACCGCTCCACGTGCCGGCCACCCCCGAAAGGAGGGGAACAGTTTTCCCGGTAGTTGTTGTATGTTAACATTGGTGTCGCAACCATGTACACAGTCCTGCTGCCGGTCGACATGGCCGAATCGCGCGCGACGGCGCAGGTAGAGACGGCGATCGGGCTCCCGAACGCCGACGAGGACGTCGAGGTGAAACTCCTACACGTGTTCCGGGAGGCCGACCGGGCCGAGGAGGCGTCGCCGCTGCAGCTCAGAGCGGGCGAGCACGCGTACGACCGACTGGAGGAGGCCGGCCTCTCGGTCGAACCGGTCACGCGATACGGCGACCCGGCCTCGGCCATCCTCGAAGCGGCCGACGACTACGACGCCGACATGATCCTGCTCGGCGGGCGCAAGCGGTCGCCGCTCGGGTCGGTGCTGTTCGGCAGCGTCAGTCAGGAAGTCACGCTGGACGCCGAGCGGCCGGTGGTCGTCACCGGCGACCGCGAGCAACAGCACATCCCGAGCCACCGCTGTGGGAGCTGCGGCGAGGAGTACTACACCGACGACGACCTGGAGATCCCCTCGTGTCGCAACTGCGGCGGCACGAAGGTCGAACGCGTCGGCGAGGAGTCCGAAGAGCCGGCGCCGACGGCGTAGCTGGCGGTGCGAAAACGGAAAGAGATAGTCAGCGGACGGTGCGGCGGTCGACGGGTAAACGTCCGGCGGCCGTCAGGCCGCCGGTTCACCGGGCGCGAACGGAGTGAGCGCCCGGCTTTTTCCCCAAGTTTTTCCAGTGGGGGTACCCGCAGGGCCGAAGGCCCGAGGATACCCCCACTGGAAAAAGTGGGCTTACATCATGCCGCCCATGCCGCCGCCCATGCCGCCCATGCCGCCGGGCGCGCCGCCGGGACCGCCTTCCTCGTCGCCGCCCTCGGTGGACAGATCGCCCGCGGCGATGATGTCGTCGATCTTCATGACGAGGTTCGCGGCCTCGGAGGCCGAGGAGACGGCCTGCTCTTTGGCGTGGGCCGGCTCGACGACGCCGGCCTCGAAGGTGTCGACCACGTCGCCGGAATGAACGTTCAGGCCGGCGTGCTCGTCGCCGTCCTCGTGGGCGGCGCGCAGGTCGACCAGCGTGTCGATGGAGTCCAGCCCGGCGTTCTCGGCGAGCACGCGCGGGACGAGCTCCAGCGAGTCGGCGAAGGCCTCGACAGCGAGCTGCTCGCGGCCGGACACGGAGTCGGCGTAGTCGCGGACGCGGCCGGCGAGTTCGACCTCGGTGGCGCCGCCGCCCGCGAGGACGCGGCCGTCGGCGACGGTGGAGGCGACGACGTCGAGCGCGTCGTTGATGCCGCGCTCGAGCTCGTCGACGACGTGGTCGGTCGAGCCGCGCAGCAGCAGGGTCGCGCCGTGGCCCGACCCCTCGACGTAGAACAGCTCGTCGTCACCGTCGCGAGTGACCGTGCCCTGGGCCACGTCGTCGGCGGAGACCGAATCGATGTCCGAGACGATCTTCGATTCGAGCACCTCGGAGACGAACTCGATGTCCGACTTCTTGACGCGGCGCACCGCGAGGATGCCCTCCTTGGCGAGGTAGTGCTGGGCCATGTCGTCGATGCCCTTCTGACAGAAGACGACGTTGGCGCCCGAGTCCTTGATCGTCTGGACCATCTCCTGCAGGCGCTGTTCTTCCTGCTCGATGAAGTCCTGGAGCTGGTCGGGGCTGTCGAGGTTGAGCTGGGCGTCGGTCTCGGTCTCCTCGACCTCGATGGGGGTGTCCAGCAGGAGGACGTTGGCGTCCTCGACGGTCGAGGGCATGTCGCTGTGGACGGGGTCCTTGTCGACGATGCCGCCGGTCAGCAGGTCGGACTCGGAGACGGCCCGGCCCGTCTGGGTCTGGAGCTTGAGGAACTGCAGGTCCGGGACGTGGCTGCCGTCGTCGGCCTCGACGGTGACCGCCTGGATGGCCTCGACGACCAGGTCGACGAGCACGTCCTTGTTGAGCTCGGCGCCCTTGCCGGTCATGGAGGTCTCGGCGACGCTCTCGAGGATCTCCTCGTCGCTGGGGTCGACGGACGTGGCGATCTCGCCGATCTCCTGTTTGGCCTGCTTGCTCGCCATGTTGAACCCGCGGATGATCGAGGTGGGGTGGATGTCCTGTTCGAGCAGGTCCTCGGCGTTCTTGAGGAGCTCGCCCGCGATGGCGACCGCCGTCGTCGTGCCGTCGCCGGCCTCGTCCTCCTGGGCCTCGGCGACCTCGACGATCATCTCTGCGGTCGGGTTGTCGATGTCCATCTCGGTGAGGATGGTCACGCCGTCGTTCGTGACCGTTACGTCGCCGAGCGAGTCGACGAGCATCTTGTCCATCCCCTTCGGTCCGAGTGTGGAGCGGACCGACTCGGCGACGGCGCGCGCCGCCGAGATGTTGTGGCTCTGCGCGTCCTTGTCCTTCATGCGCTGGGAGTCCTCGCCCAGAATGATCATGGGCTGACCCTGCATTCGCTGCTGACTCATGTTCACCCGAGAGTATGAATGTGCTTCTATATAAATTTGGGTGTTCGAGGCCGTCCGCCGGTTCCGAAGTAGCCCCGCTGTATCTCCGGATTACCGGCATATCGCGTCTGCTACCCCGTTTGCGTGTGTGGAGGATTACCAACGACAGCGCAGCGAGAATACTGGGGTTTATACGACAGGCGGTGCGACCGGGGCGCGGCGACAGTCGTCCCGCTGCGGTCGGGGCGCAGCAGCGGCCCACTCGCCGCGGTCGGCGTAGTGGCGGTCCGGGGGCGTCGAGGCGGCTCAGACGGGTTCCTTCCAGTGGACGACGACGACGCCGACGACGAACGCGTCGGTGGTGTCGGTGTCCCGTTCGACTGTGATGGTGTTTTCACCCTCGGAGAGGTCGATGCCGGTCAGCGTGTCCATCCACTGCTGCCAGCCGTCGGCGGGCGGGATGTCGAACCCGGAGAGGGTGACGCCGTTGACCCGGATCTCGTGGCCGTACTCCTCGACGTCGTAGGCCTGGAGTTCGAGATAGGCCTCGGTGGCGTCGTCGGTGGGCACCTCGAAAGCCAGCTCGTCGGTCTGGTCGCCGACGAACTCGGCCCACGGGACGGCGAGACTCTCCTCGTTCTGCCCGAGGTGTTGCTGGAACGGGACGAGCGCGTAGTTTGGACGGCGGTCTCCCATACCGGACGGTGGGCGTCAGCGGATTTATATTTCCGGTCGGTCCCGGACCCGATCCGCGGCCGGCTCGACGCTCGCTCGCCGGACGGGAATCGGGGCGAACACGTTCGGCCACAGGCCGACGAGTTCTGGGGCCGTACGGTCGGGTATGAGCGCGATCCCGGGCGAGGTCGACACCGACCGCGGGCCCCCGATGACGGTGCCGCTCCGGCACTTTCTGGTGGGGCTGGCGCTGCTGCTCGCCGGCGGCCTCGCGGGCGTCCTCGACGCGGTGGGGCTGCTGTCGGGGTTTGCGGCGCTGGCGCACCTCCACCTCCTGGTTGCGGGATGGGTCTGCGTGACGATCATGGGCGCGATGGTGCAGTTCGTCCCCGTGTGGTCGAACGTCCCGTTGCACTCGCGGCGGCTGGCGACCGCACAGCTGTGGCTCGTCGCCGTCGGCGTCGCCGGGATGGCCGCCTCGTTCGCGACCGGCGCGCTCGGGTGGGTCCACGCCTTCGGCGGCCTCGCGCTGGCGGGATTCTGGGTCTTCGCGTACAACACCGCCCGGACCCTCCTCGCCGCCCGCCCGTGGGACGTGACCGAACGCCACTTCGCGTTCGCGCTCGCCTGTTTCGCCGTCGTCCCCGCGATGGGCTTCGCCCTCGCGATGGACTACTCGGTCCCCTTCCTCGCCGACTCGCCGATCGCTCGCTACCGGCTGGTCGGCGCCCACGCGACGCTGGCGGTCTTCGGCGCCGTCCTGACGACCGTGCTGGGCGCGCTCTCCCAGCTCGCCACGATGTTCACCCAGACCGAGTTGGACGGCGTCGACACCCGGATCCAGCGGTTCGAGGGAGTGGGCTATCCCGTCGGGGTCCTCGCGCTCGCGACCGGGCGTCTGCTGGGCTCGGCGCCGCTGGCCCGCGTCGGCGGGCTGTTCGTCGCCGTCGCCGTTGGCGGGTTCGCGGTCGTCCTCGCGCGCAGGCTCGTCGAGACCGCCGTCGAGCGGACGCCGATGCTCTCGCGGTACGCCGTCGCCGCCGTCACGATGGCCGTCTGGGCGATCCTCGCCGGCCGCGCCTGGCTGGCCGACCCGCTCGCCCCGTCGAAGCTGTTGGGCGGCGGCCCGCCGCATCTGCTCGCGTTCGGCGTCGTCGGCTTCGTCGTCCTCGGGACGCTGTACCACGTCGTCCCCTTCATCGTCTGGGTCCACCGCTACAGCGACCTGCTGGGCTACGAGCCCGTCCCGATGATCGACGACCTGTACGACGACCGCCTCGCCGCCGCCGACTTCGCCTGCGTCCTCGCCGGTGGTGCCGGGCTCGTCGCCGCCGACGCGTTGGGCCTCCCTGGCGCCGTCACGGTCGTCGCGGGCGCGCTCGCGACCGCCGGCTTCGCGCTGTTCGCGACGAACGTGCTGCTGGTCGTCCGCGAGCACAGCCCCCGCCCGCTCCGGGCGGTCCTCGTCTCCCGACTGGGCGACGGCGGTGGTCCGGCCAGCAACGCGGCGGGCGACGGCCCCAGCCCCGCCGAGGACACCGTGCGCTGAGGTCTGTGCGTGAGATATTGAGATGGGCGCGACAGCAGGAGACCGCAGGCGATGAAAGCCCTCGCCGCGCTCGCTCACGGGTCGCTCCGCTCTCCGTTCGCGTGCCGAGGCGCTCCCGTCGGTCGCGCCTCGCTCTCGCGGTCGCTGCGCGGGATATCCGCGCTCTTCGCACCACCCACGCGGATAGTGCCCGCGCAGACGACTAAAATGAACGCGAGCAGGGCGGTCGGCGGAGCCGACCGCCGCAAGCCGTGGCGGCTTCGCCGCCACGCGCGCCTCGCCCTTTCAGTCCACCAGGGCCGAAGCACCGCGACCGCAACAGCACCGCCCCGCACAGCAACCGCAGACGGCCTCGAACCTCCCCAGCCTCTTGCGCTCCGCGCGCCTGCGGCGTGCGGTGCTCATCCCTCGCGCGACTGTTTCGAGCGGCCCGCGAAGACGCGGGCACGCTCGACAGCACGCGCCATGTGAGTTTGTCATCGGCCGTGACCGATGTGGTTACCCCCCGTACTCCTCGCGCGCGTCGGCGACGAGTTCGGTCACGTCGACGGTCTCGCCGGACTCGCGGGCGCGATAGGCCGCCTCGGTCAGCGCGGTAACTCTCAGGCCGGACTCGGGCGGGACGGGGTTGTCCCTGCGGCCCTCGACGGCGTCGAGGAAGGCGACGACCTTCTTCGTGGTCTGCTCGGCGTAGCTGCCGGCGTCGAAGGTCTGGTGGTCGGGCTCGCCGCCGCTCCCGTCGAAGACGGTGAGCCCGTCGTGACCGAACTGGAGGTGCCCGTCGGTCCCCCAGAGGACGAGCGACTCTTCGAAGCCGGTGCCGTCGCCGCTGACGCCGACGCTCGCGGTGATCGGCCCGTCGGGACCGTCCAGCGTCGCCGACAGGGCGGTGTTGATGTCGACGGCGTGGTCGCGGTCGTCCATCACGGCGGCGACCTCGCGGGCCCGCGAGTCGGTCGTCCACAGCAGCGCGTCCAGCAGGTGCGAGCCGGAGTCGCTGAGCTGGCCGCCGCCCGAGAGGTCGGGGTCGACCCGCCAGGTGCCCTGCGTCCCGGAGATCCAGTCCTGGGCGAGGTAGCAGGCGGCCATGTGCACGTCGCCGATCTCGCCGTCGAGGACGGTCTCGCGGACGGCGCGATAGCCGGGGTGGAGGTGTCGCTGATAGCCGATCTGGAGGAGGGCGTCGGCCTCGCGGGCGCGGTTCACGAGGTCGACGGCCTGGCCCGTCTCGGTGACCATCGGCTTCTCCAGCAGCACGTCCAGCCCGCGCTCCAGGCAGGCGACGGTCTGGTCGTAGTGAAGGGTGTGGGGCGTGACGACGGTGACGGCGTCGACGGCCTCGGAGTCGAGCATCGACTCGTAGTCGGCGTAGGCGGGGGCGTCGTACTCGGCGGCGAACGATTCGCGGGCGTCGGCGGCCACGTCGGATCCGGCGACGACCGTCACGTCGGCGTCCGGGTGGGCGGTCACGCCGTCCAGTTGCATCCGTCCGAGGGTACCGAGGCCGATCGCCGCGAGTCGCGTTGTCATGAGCCACGGCAGCACCCGTCGAGTCAAGAAGCCACCGAACGCGGAAGCGCGGGGCGGCCGCGGGGGCGGCCGGCGAGGAGGACGAACCCGTTCGGCCGCGGGGCGGGAGCGAAACCGGAAGCGTGGGCGCACCTCGGTACGCCTTTGGGCGACGAGCGAGAAGCGGTGGGTATGAACCACGACCGGTCTCGGGACCTCTACGATCGCGCGCTGTCGGTCATGCCGGGCGGCGTCAACTCCGCCGTGCGGGCCGCCATCGAGCCCTACCCCTTCTTCGTCGAACGCGGCGACGGCGGCCACGTCGTCGACGCCGACGGCAACCGCTACGTCGACTGGGTGATGGGCCTCGGCCCCCTCCTCTACGGCCACGACCTGCCCCAGCCCGTCGAGTCGGCGGTCCAGTCGCGGGTCAGCGACGGCCCGATGTTCGGCGCGCCGACCGAGATCGAGGTCGAACACGCCGAGTTCGTCGCCCGCCACGTCCCGAGCGTCGAGATGCTGCGCTTCGTCAACTCGGGGACCGAAGCGACCGTCTCGGCCTGTCGCCTCGCCCGTGCCGCGACCGGCCGCGACAAAATCGTCGTCATGCAGGGTGGCTACCACGGGGCCCAGGAGACCACGCTCGTCGAGGGCGAGTACGACCACGTCGAACCCTCGAGTCCGGGCATCCCGGACTCCTTCGCCGAGCACACGCTCGCGATCCCGTTCAACGACGAGGAAGCGGCCCAGCGGGTCTTCGAGGACCACGGCGAGGACGTCGCGGCCGTCCTCGTCGAACCCATCCTTGCGAACATGGGGGTCGTTCACCCGGTCGACGGCTACCACGACACCCTGCGTGACCTCACCGAGGATCACGGCGCACTGCTGATCTTCGACGAGGTGATCACCGGCTTCCGCGTCGGCGGTTTGCAGTGTGCCCAGGGCAAGTTCGACATCGAACCCGACCTCACCACCTTCGGCAAACTCATCGGCGGCGGCTTCCCCGTCGGCGCAATCGGCGGCCCGCCCGAACTCATGGAGCAGTTCACCCCCTCGGGCGACGTGTTCCAGGCCGGGACCTTCTCTGGCCACCCCGTCACGATGGCCGCCGGGCTGGAATCGCTCCGGTTCGCCGCCGAACACGACGTGCACGACCACATCGACGCACTCGGCGAACAGTTGCGCTCCGGCCTCACCGACATCGTCCAGGACCAGGCGCCCGAGTACACCGTCGCCGGCACGAACGGCATCTTCAAAGTCCTCTTCTCCCGGCACGCGCCCGACTCCTTCGACGACCACTGCGAGAGTGGCTGTCGACAGCGACCGTCCTGCCCGCGCTACGACCACTGCCCGAAGAACGGCGGGGACGTCGCGGACGGCCAGACCGACCGCTGGCGCCGCGTCTTCTGGGAGGAGATGAAAGAGCAGGGCGTCTTCCTCTCGCAGAACCAGTACGAGGCCCAGTTCGTCACCTACGCCCACACCGAAGCCGACGTCGAAGAGACCCTCGAAGCGTACAAAGACGCGCTCTGACGGCCGAGTGTCCGGACGCCACCCCTGCCACCGACGGCCGACGCGCTCCGATTCCCGCCCTCCCTGCGTTGGGCAGCGGCGCACCCCAAGGGGGTCGTGTGCGGGTCGGCGAACGTGATAATTCACGAGATTGTTACCGAGAGTGGATGAATGACGGCTTCGCTTGCTGTCGGTTTTGTCCGCTATTATCGGAAATTGTAGTTGATAGCAACCGTTTATGAGGCTTCGGCGAGCGAACAGACGTACGATGGGTATCCCAGCGGTGTCGCCAGCGATGCTGGACGCGCTCTCGGCCGCCGCACGGCGGCGGTCGCTCGCCGTCTTACGGGAGCGCCAGACCACGATGTCGGTCCCAGAGCTGGCGTCGGCACTCGCGGCCGAGAGCCCCAATACAGCCACCGATGGGTGTGGCAGTCCCGAGGAGGTCACGACGTCGCTTCGACACGCTCACCTCCCGATTCTCGACGAAACGGGGGCCGTGACGTTCGATCCCCAGACGGGCCTGGTGGCGCTGGCCGAGGAGTCGCCGTTCGACACCGCCTGGGTCGACCGTCTCATCGTGGACCATCCCGATCCGGCGTACGACGCGACGCTGGCGGCGCTCGCGAGCCAGCGCCGGCAGGCGGTGCTGTACGAGGTGTTCACCGGCGATGTGACGAGCGAGGGGGACCTCGCTCGTGCGGTGGCCGCCCACGAACGGGGGATCGCTCCCGACGAGGTCCCGGAGACGGTCGAACGCGTCGTCGCGCTGTCGCTGACGCACAAACACCTCCCGACCCTCATCGAGAGGGGCTTGCTCCGCGGTGACGCCGGGTCGAGGTCGGTCCGTGCCGGCGACGCCGGTTGGCGCTCGGATCCGTGGGTCGCCGCGAGTCCGATCGGAGCCTGGGCGACGGTCGGGTGAGGGTGTCACCGACGGGAGGGTCCAGTAAAGCGATCCGTGCCCGAACCGGTACGGCGGCAGGTTTTCACGCCGGGCCCACACACTCGTGGGTATGAGCGCTATCGAGGAGAAACGGATGTACGGCGACCGCCGCGAGGAGACGGTTGCCTACGTCGCGACCGGACAGGGCGTGGCGACCGTTCGGATTTCCGGCGACCAGGTCGGCCGCTTCGGCCTCGCCCACCGCTGTCAGGCCCGCGACGTCGTGACGACCGACGGCGCCGTCGTCGTCGCCACCGACGAGGACGTGCTCGTCGGCCCCGACTCGTTCGAGGGCCTCGAATTCGGCCCGGCGACTGCCGTCGGACTCGACGGTTCGGACGGTGTCCTGGCCGCCGACGAGCACGGCCGCGTCGCCCGCTCGAACGACGGCGAGTGGACGACGCTCGGGACCGTCGGTGCGGTGCGCGCTATCGCTGACGGGTTCGTCGCCGCCGCAGACGGCTGCTATCGCGTCGAGGACGACGGTCTCGCGAGCGCCGGCCTCGACGCCGTCCGCGACGTGGCCAGTTCCGAGGGCATCCCGCTCGCGGCGACCGACGACGGCCTCTATCGACTGGGGAACGGGTGGCTCCGCGAGCGCGAGGGCGCGTTCACCGTCGTGGCCGCCGGGGACGACCACGCCCACGCCGCCACAGCCGACGCCCTGTTCGAACGCGACGGCGACGACTGGCGAGCGGTCGACCTGCCCGTGGCCGACTCCGTCGTGGGCGTCGACTACGGGGAGTGCGTCTACGCCGTGACCGAGTCGGGGACCTTCCTCGTCGACGCCGACCCGGAGACCACCGCCGACGGCGCCGGCGGCTGGCGGTCGCGGTCGCTCGGCCTCCCGGATGTGACCGCACTCGCCGTCGCCTGACCGCTCGCCTCGCGGATTCGACTGGCGTCAGTCGCGACCGCCGCGGCGCGCGAGCGCACCACCGACGAGCGCTGCCAGCGCACCGAGGACGCCGACCCCCGCACCGGTCCCGTCCGTCGTTCCCGAGTGGTCAGACGGCGACTCCGGCGGCGACTCCGTCGTGAGCGGCGTCGGTCTGGCAGTCGGCGATGGCGTGGGCGACGGCGTCGGAGAGGCTGTCGGACTGGGGGTCGGACTCGGCGTAGCCGTCGGATCTGGGATGGGGTAGGTCGCGGCGACGCCAGCGTGGTCTGAGGGCCACACCGTGACCGACTCGCCGTCGACGGTCGCTTGCACGCGGTCCTCGGACGCTTCTCCCAACCGCTGGACCGCGGTCGGATCGGGCGCGCCGCGTGCGAGAATCTGATCGACGCGACTGGCGAGGCGCGAGTCCTCGTTGCGCAGGTCCGCGGGCTGACAGCAGGTGTCGCCCGGCGACCCAGTGGTCGCCGCCGCGTCGGACAGCGAGCCCGTCACCGTCTCGTAGGCGCGACGGTTCCGCGACGGGCCGCTGTTGAGGTCCGCACCCACGACGACGGTGCCCTCGTCGGGAAGGACGTCGAGCAGTTCCGTGGCCTGCTTGCGGCGGACGGCCGCCTTCGCCGATTCGAGGTGCGTCGAGCAGACTGTCAGGGGCTCGCCCGCCACGGCGAGGTCGGCCAGGCAGTACCCCCGCCGGAGGGTCACGACGAGGTCGTCGCCCAGCACCTCGAATCGCGCACGGGCGTCGTATCGCCCCGACCGCGTCTCCCGCACCTCGACGCCCTCCCGGACGAGGAGCGCGACGCGGTCGGTCAAGCGGACGGTCACCCAGTCGCCGTCGACGGCCGCCGGGACGGCCACGTCGGTCGTTACCTGGGTGGTCACCACCTCGTAGGACGCGTCGCGGGCCGCCAGCGCGTCGGTGACGAGCGCGAGCAGGTCGGCGACGGTCTCGGTCTCGGCGTCCTCGTCGAACGTCGGTCGGGCCCGGACGAGTGCCGCCTCCTGGAGGGCGATCACGTCGGCGCCGACCGAGAGGAGCTGGTCCGCTATCGCATCGGCCCGCGCCGCGTAAGGGTGGCCCCGCGCGTCGGCGAGGAGGTCACCCGCGAGCGAGCGCACCTCGGACAGCGAGTCCGCGTCGAAGAGCCGAAAGAGGTCGACGCCGAGATAGCAGTTCCAGGTGGCAACGGTTGTCCCCGCGCCCCGGCGGTGCCCCGTGCTTCCGGTCCCCGCGGCACGGACCGGTCCCGTCACGGCACCTGCCGAGAAGCCCCCGAGCCCGGCGAGAACCGCACGGCGCGACCACGTCGGTTCCGCGTCGTCGCTCGTCGAACGCATCGGCGGGGCTATTCGGGCGACCCCCTTGACGGTGTCGCGTCGGCTCTCGAAATCGATACCGCCGGGGCGAGGGCTCCGACCAACCGAAACCGTGTTTACCGGTGAAAGCCACCACCCGCACATGATCGTCAGCGGGTCCACGTCACAGGGGTTCGCGGCCGCACTGGCCGACGCGACAGGTCGGGACCTGGCCGCCGTCGAGTACGACCGCTTCCCCGACGGAGAACTGCAGGCGACGGTCCCAGATTTCGCGGGGGAGCGGGCCGTCGTCGTCGGCGCCACCGTCTCCAGTGACGCCCACCTCGAAGTGCTCCAGCTACAGGACGCCGTCCGCGAGGCCGGCGCCTCGGATGTCACGACCGTCCTCCCGTACATGGGCTACGCCCGCCAGGACCGGGCATTCACCGACGGTGAACCCGTCTCCGCCCGCGCCGTCGCGCGTGCCATCTCGTCGGGGACCGACCGCGTGCTCACCGTCAATCCCCACGAGACAGCCGTCTGTGACTTCTTCACGGTCCCCGCGGAACCCGTCGACGCCGCTGGCCGACTCGCCGACCCGCTGCCTGCGGACCTCTCGGACCCGCTCTTTCTCTCCCCGGACGAGGGCGCTATCGAACTCGCGGCGACGACCCGCGACGCCTACGGCGAGGGTGAAACCGACTACTTCGAGAAAGAGCGCGACTACGACACCGGGGCGGTCGAAATCCAGCCCAGCGACGCCGCCGTCACGGGTCGGGACGTGGTGCTCGTCGACGACATCGTGGCCACCGGATCCACGATGAGCGAGTCCATCGGCGTCCTCACCGACCGGGACGCCGCTCGCGTGTTCGTCACCTGCGTCCACCCCATGCTCGCTGCGAACGCCAGGACGAAACTCGAACGCGCCGGCACGACCGCAATCTACGGAACCGACACGATAGAACGCTCCGTCAGCGCCGTCAGCGCCGCCCCGGCCGTCGCTGATCGACTCTGATGCTCCTCGTCGACCGAGCGATACCGTCGGCACGGCCCATCTGTCAGAACCGCAACCTATAAACGGATAGTATGTGTGACACCTACAAGCATCCACAGATGACAGGGCAAACACGTGGGACGACGAGGGACGCGGAGGGGGCTCCGCTCGGGACGCTCGATTCGGACTCGGTGGAACGGATCGACGTCCATCTCCAGCGGGCGCTCGCGGCCGACGACACAGACAAGAAAGACTTTCACGTCCGGCACGCCAGACAACTGCTCGAGGCCTGTCGAGACTAGTCTCGAGCAACCTCGGCGCTGATCTCGATGCGACCGTCACCGGTGACGGTCACCGACGCCTCGGCGTACTCGAAGGAAATCTCGACGAAGGGTCCGTCGGCAGACCGCAGTACCCGGTCGAGCGCGTCCGCGTCGACGACGTGCTGGAGCGGCGGGAGTACTGTCACGTTCCGATTCGTGACGGCAGCGACTGCTTCGGCGACGGCGACGCTCGGAGATTCCACCGACTGCCAGTCGTACTCGTCGAACACGATACCGTCGGATCGAGGGTCTGGCTGGCGGTTCGGTCCGCTACTCCCGTCCCCCGGCGAACGTTCGTTCATCGATCTGCCTCCCGCGCAGTCGACGAACACGACAGTCTGGGCACCAATGGAAACACGTTAACAACCATCCTAAATAGACCTTATGACGAATGGAACGATCGAAACGATATTGTGGCACCTAATTGAATAGTAGCGGGTCTGAATCAGGTGCTGTATTGCCGATCAGTGCCCCTTCGCGGCCGCTCATCCCCGAAAATCTCGCTTCGCTCGATTTTCGACCTTCGCAGACCCCGTGGGTCTGCTCAGTCCCACTTCGCGCCAGGATTCGTCACGGCGCCGTTGGCCGCGGATCCGAAGTCCCGGTGGTACTTCGCGAGCACACCGCTCTCGTAGGTTGGCTCGGGGTCGTAGTCTTCGAGGCGGTCCTCGATTTCCTCGTCGGAGAGGTCGACCGAGAGTTCGAGTTCGTCGACGTCGATGGTGATGGTGTCGCCGTCCTCCAGCGCAGCGATGGGCCCGCCGACGTAGGCCTCCGGGGCGACGTGACCGATGGAGAACCCACGGGTCGCGCCGGAGAACCGACCGTCGGTGAACAGCGCCACGTCGTCGGCGTGGCCCTGGCCGGCCACCGCGCTCGTGACGCCGAGCATCTCGCGCATGCCGGGCCCGCCGCGCGGGCCCTCGTTGCGGATGCCGATCACGTCGCCGGACTCGATGCGGCCCTCCTGGACGTACTTCATCGCCTCGGATTCCTCGTCGAAGATGCGAACCGGGCCCTCGTGACGGCGGTACTCCTCGCCGGAAATCTTGATGACCGCGCCCTCGGGGGCGAGGTTGCCGGTGAGGATACGGATGGCACCCTGGTCGTTCTTCGGCTCGTCGATCGTGTAGAGGTAGTCGGCGTCCAGATCCGCCATGGCCGGCGGGTCGTAGGCCTCGAGTTCCTCGCCGATGGTGTTGCCGGTGACAGTCAGGGCGTCGCCTTGGAGCAAGTCGGCCTCGTACAGCGCGTTCAGGACGACCGGGACGCCGCCGACCTCGTGGAGGTCGTTCATGACCTTCTCGCCGCCGGGCTGAAGGTCGGCTATCTTGGGCGTTCGCTGGCTGATCTCGTTGAAGTCCTCGATGTCCAGGTCGACACCGGCCTCGGCGGCCATCGCGAGCAGGTGCAAGACGGCGTTCGTCGAGCCACCGATCGCGACCTGGAGCGCGATGGCGTTCTCGAAGGACTCCCGCGACAGGAAATCCGAGGGCGAGCGCCGCGCCTCGACGACCTCTGTCGCGAGTTCGCCGGCCTCGCGAGCGACTTCGTAGCGGGCCTCGTCCTCGGCGGGCGGCGAGGCCGATCCGAGCGGCGAGAAGCCCAGCGCCTCGGTGATCGAGGCCATGGTGTTGGCGGTGAACATGCCGCCGCAGGAGCCGGCACCGGGGCAGGCCTGCTGTTCCATCTCGTAGAGTTCGTCCTCGGTCATCTCGCCGTCGGCGACGGCGCCGACGCCTTCGAACATGTTCTGGATGGTTATCTCGCGGCCGTCGTGCTCGCCGGGCATGATCGACCCACCGTAGAGGAAGACAGAGGGCAGGTCCGTCCGGATGGCCGCCATCATCATGCCGGGCATGTTCTTGTCGCAGCCACCGATGGTGACGAGGCCGTCCATCCGTTCGCCGAAGGAGACGAGTTCGACCGAATCGGCGATCACCTCGCGGGAGATGAGCGAGGCCTTCATCCCCTCGGTCCCCATCGAGATGGCGTCGGAGATGGTGATCGTGCCGAACTCGATGGGCATCCCCTCCGTGTCGTCGATACCGTCGTA
>ENA-ORCR01000701-ORCR01000701.1-marine-metagenome-genome-assembly--contig:-NODE-701-length-14569-cov-9.250621_pt1 | contig 14569 bp, 9 predicted proteins | sample MGYA00237782_ERZ508514 | MGnify/ENA primary metagenome ERZ508514 (study PRJEB26185, sample SAMN06268960) | marine metagenome | isolation source: Eden Landing Ponds, San Francisco, CA, USA | place...
GTGTCGATGCGTTCGAAGTTGCGGTTCAGCGGTCCGTCCCAGTTCAGTGTCCCCGCAGCGGGGGTTTCGTATTGGTGGTTGTCTGTCATCGTTAGCGTCCCTCGACGCCGCCGTAGCCGGAGCTCCCGTAGCCGTCCTCGCCGAACTCGTCGTTCGGCACCGTCGGCGCCTCGGGATCGATCGGTGTCGGTTCGTCGTTCGTCGCCCCGTCGAGCACGGCGGCTATCTCGGCTCGGGTGAGCGCCGTGTCGTAGACGCGAACGTCGTCGATCGCGCCGTTCATCGCGTAGTAACTGGTGTAGCCGTTGTCGCCGCGACCGATATACAGCGGTCGGTCGCTGTGGACCACGGGGCCGGACTGCGAGTCGTCGCGGTCGACCTCCTCGCCGTCGAGATACGCCACGAGGGCGCTCCCGTCCCACGTGCAGGCGACGTGGTGCCACTCTCCGTCGTGCGTGGCAACGCCCCAGGGGTTCACGCTGGCCCGCCCGCTCTCGACGGCGACGTGGGCGCGGAGACTGTTCGGCGTCTGGACGCCGACGGCGTACCCCTCCGAACCGAACCGAGCGTCCGCCTTCTGGACGAGCGTCTGTGCGTTCGCGCCGCTCTCGGTGCGGAACCACCCACCGAAGGCGAGTTCCGCTTCGGGGCGCAGCGCGGTCGCGTCCGGGACCTCGACGTAGTCGTCCGAGCCGTCCCCGAACGCGTAGGCCGTCGAGTCGTACACGCCGGGGACGCCCCGCTGTGGCGTCCCCCGGACGGTGCCGTTGTTCCCTCCTGCAACGTCCGTCACTGCTCCGTCGCTGCCGTCGAGCGCCCAGTGAGCCACGAGGCCGTCTCCGGGGCCGACGATCGAGAGCGCCGGCATGATCGCACCCGCGAACCGGGACGGCACGCCGCCGTAACCGAGACGTTGGGGGCCGAGGCGCTGGGACGATACGCCGGCGCTGTCGAGACAGCCGGCGACCGAACCGGTCCCGATCGCAGAGACACCGGTGAGTTTGAGCATCGTCCGCCGCGTCAGTTCGAGCCCGTCTTCTGCGGGCGGCGGTTCCGTTGGCATACTGCAGTACACAGGCTACCAGCGCGGATAACGTTGACTGGCAACCTGTCTCGCGGATGACCGAAAAAACGACAAACTAAACGGATAAACCGACGGTTCGTGCGATCTACGCTCCCCAATATGCTTACCCTACCGTCCGTTCGATTGGTCGCGTTAAGTTTGGCGTGAGTTGTGGTAGACTGCGACAGCTTCAAGCCACACCTGAGCTGCCTCTAGCGCGACATTGCTAAAACTATTTGCAAACGATGATGTCCGTCGTTCTATTTCTCAAAAGACACGTTCGATGGCATTCCGATTTCCATGTTGGATGACTTGAAATCGGCATCCGTCTTCAGCGAGAACTGGTCCGAGATCGTCCGCGTCATCGACGAGAAGTTCCACGGTATCGAGATGATAGCGCCGGTGTAGGTCGGTAAGAAACCACCGCATTGTCTGTTTATTTGTGGCCGGATAGCGTCTCATGTGGTGTATTTCGTTGATGTATGGATCAACTGCGCCGTACAGCCACACCTTCTGGCCGTGGAGCCGGATCATCTTTTGGTCAACCGCAAGTTGCTCCTCGGTAACGGCCGAGATTGGCTGTAGATCGGCTTTGTGAACCCAATTATGAACCGTTGGTCGAGCACGTTCGACCCCATATATCTCAAAAACAGTAATGGTGTTTGAAAATGATAGGAACGCGAGATAGAGCTGAATACCGAGCTTTATCAGCAATCTCGGTGTCGCTTCTCGTTGCACAAACCCAATTCGATCTGGTCGATGCTACCGCTGAGGCGTGTGTTTTCGGGCATGACCCACTCAGAAAACACACCGCCTCACTCTTCATCCTCATTTGAACACCACCCTGTAGTTTCGGTACACCGCGGCGGATTTCACGGGTATCGGACGCTCCGACGGAGGCTTTCAGCAGCATTTCGCGGAACTCTAACCACCAATTTCGCGCATGCACGGCGGAGTCGAGCGTGCGCTTAATCGACGAGAAGACGGTTTCTGACATAGGATGTTGGTGGTACCGATCACGTCCATGCGGGCGTTGTGGGAGTGATCGAGCGGATTCATGATCCGGTGTTTAATCAGCGGTCTGATGCCGCTTTCGCGGAGTTCATCGCGGAAGGCTTTGGCGTCGTAGCCGCGATCAGCAGCGAGGCTCCGCGGGTCGTCGGCGTTGCGCCGAGCGACCTGCGGGCAGATCTTCGCATCGTGTTTCTTGGAAGTCGTTGAGTGGATATCCGTGATGTACAGCGTCTCGACATCCACGAGAGCCGTGACTTTCAGCGCTCGAACGGGGTAGTTCGTGCGGTTGGCGTAGTGGCGGCTGGGCTGATCACGGTCAAAGCCAATCGAATCGATAGCAGCGTGACCGGTGCGTTTCTCGGCTGACGCGCCGAGAAACGCACGCCACGTCTTGGTCGGAATCCGCTCAAACCACGTGCGAAGCACCGTGTAATGTGGAAGTCTAGTGAGTCAGATCTCGTCAAGAACGCTGGACATTTCGGTGGGTAAATCCACCGCAACGCGGTGGGATTTGGCCAGCTCGATGCGGAGTGCATGCAAGGTGAGCATCGCCCACTCTGCGAACCCGCCTCCCCCTTCAGGGTCGGCGGATTCGTTCGGAGTGGTGACAACCGATTTAGCCTTAACCACCGTAACACGCGTGAAGAGACGGATTTCGGATCTCCCACCGATTGTCTCTTCGCTTTCTACAGCAATAACGGAGTCGTAGCCTTCGCGTCTAGCGAAACTACAGAGCCAAATTAAGTGGTTGCCCCCTCGTCTGGCGGCTGCTTCCCCCGTGGGGTCGTCACTGCCATGAATAATGGATCGAGGCCGGTCGGTTTCCGGTGACTACTGCGGCCACTACGCGTTGAACTGTGCCCGAATGCGTTCACCGACGTACGTGGTTTCTTCGTCGGTGAGGCACATGGGATTGACTGTGAACGATTCGGGAAGGTCGTCGGCGCCGACGAAGACGCGTGGTTCTTCGCGCCGGAGCGCACCGACGACTTCGGTGGCTGAGATCCCAGCCGAGTCGGCCTCGACTGTGACCGTCAGTTCGGATGCGACGGCCGTCTTGTCCGCGGCGGTAATCGATGTTCTAACACCAGCCACCGAATCGAGGGTCGCTGCGATACGCTCAGACCGGGCGCGCCACTCGCGCTGGCGTGCGTCGTGATCCTCCGCTTTGAACGCGTCCAAGGCTCGGACGAATCCAGCGAGTTCCTCCTTTCCGACTTTCATTGGCCGACCGATGCCCTGTCGCGGGACGCCACCCAGCGCCTCTGGATCTACGAGGGCCGTCGGTGGCTCCCAGACGGCCTCGGCCGCGTGCATGTCGAGATGTTGCGCCGCGACCGACGACACGAGGGTCGCCCGACCAGCAAGGAATCCTGTCGTCTGCGGGCCGCGGATGGCCTTTCCACCACTGAACGCCACGAGATCTGCCCCCGCGTCGATGAACGCTTCCAGGTTGGTCACCGGCGGGAGTTCGGCAGCCGCGTCCACGACGACTGGCACGTTGTGGTCGTGTGCGACGTCGCAGACGGCCTCGAGAGAAGGCTCCGTGTACGGTTTTTGCACATATGCGACAGCGGCGGTGTCTTCGGTGATGGCGTCAGCGTACTCCCAAAGCTCGACGTTCTGTGCGCCGGTTCCGAGATGGTGGTCGTTCGTCCCGATATCGACGATGTGCGCACCGGCCGCCCGTAGGGCGTGGTCGTAGCCTGTACGGTGAGTGCGCGCCATCACGATCTCGTCCGGTAACCCCTCAGTGTCGGGCAGCTGCGCCATCGCGCCGATGTCATCGCCAGCGATGCAGGCGGCTGCTCCGAGTGCTAGTGCTGCCGCCGCTCCGGACGTAACGTAGCCTGCTTCCGCACCCGTTACGTCGGCAATGAGGTCGCTAGCGCGTGCCTGCAGATCGGATAACCGGACAAAGGCATCCGTCGCACGATTCATCGCGTCCACCGCTTCGGGACGAATCCGACTGCCGCCGATTCGCGTTTTCGTGCCCGTGGCATTGACGACGCTCGGGACGCCCAGATCCTCGTAGATGGTGTCATCTGGCATCGTATTCGCGGGTGCGTTGTCGAGCGCTAAATAGTTGGTCGTCTCGTGTCGGTCTGGTGGGCGTGAGAGAGTCGATTGGGTGTCGTCGAGGAGCGCGTTGCGGCGTTGAGGGCGAGTAGCAGGCAGCCGGTCCGAGACTACGCCTCGTGGACAACCCGATCGATGAGGCGCTCCCACAGCGCCGGCAAGTAGTCTCACTCGAGGAACGCCGCAGGCGCCCAGTGGGGTGTACAGTCGATCGCATACGCGAATGCACTGCCGGCATCGTGGTCACCTACGGTAAGGAACGGGTTACCGTTCACTGTCGCCCACACGTCCGCGTTAGGGTTGCGCTGACACGATTGTAGCCAAAGACGTGTGTCCATTCTGCTGGGAACGCGTTGCCCGGAACGCCTCGATTCCGTGGTGTCGCCCCTGCTGGTGTTTCGACCCGGTCGTCGGCGTCGGCGATCTCGACCGGGAGGGCGTCAGCGAGTGCGGTATTGCCGTAGCGAGCCTGCCCGCCTTTGCCAGCGAAGCTCATGTCTCCGCCGCCCATCCCGAGTGCTCCGCCCTTCCGGACCCACTCCGCGAGCACCGTGCACCGGTCAACGTCTCGGTCACCCGCGTCGACCTCCGGCGTCACCTGGAGGGTGTCGGCACCTACATCACTCAGTATCACTAGGTCGAATCCGGCTGGCTCCTCGCGAGTTCGGGGGAACTCAGCCTCGCAACGTGACACGGTTGGTACGTGACCGTTGCCCCGGTGTTCTCGAGTACGTCGATGAACTGGCCGGCCGCTTCCTCATACGTCCCGTCCCGAAGCACGTTACGGCCTTTCACCTCAAACTGGACTGTCGCCCAGGACTCGCCTGCCAGGAGTACGTCGGTCATCGTGGTGCCGCGACCGCTCCCGGAACGACGAGTGAACTCCCGTCGATAATCGCAGAGATGTTAGATGGTCGATTATACGTCTGACTGTCACCGTGATTTCACTGCGCGCGCTCGGGGGATGACTCTCAGATCGGTTGCGCCGAGAGACTCCGGTAGAGTGCGGACTTCTCCACGGATTGCCGATCCCGCCGATCTGCGGTGTCACCATCTTCCAATCTCGCCCGTCTCCTGTACCCTGACAAAGTCTCGTCGATCCGTGCGTGGATCTCGCCGATGTCGTGGGTGTGGTCCACCGGCCCCGCCTGCGAATAGCTGCACAAAACGCACGGATAGTATTACAACCGTACGAATGTAATGTCAATGGTCGTTATTTGATAGTCGTCGGCGTCGCGCTCAACGGGCGATAAGCTGCAGCCACAACCACATCGTAATCGGCGTATAAAATCACAAATGGAACTGGAAATGCCCGTGGCGGCGGCCCCAAATTCGGTGCGAAAACGGGCCGAGGTCAAATTCATAACTAAGATCAGTAGCACCACCGCGACTGCCGATAAGGCTCAACATTTAGTTTCTTGTTTCTGAATCATCTATTTTGAATACTATTTTGCTTATTGAAGAACTTCATTCATAACTGAGTTCACAGGACAGATCTACAGCCAGAAACAGGCCGAAGCCCGAACCATGCTGCCGTCGACGAGACTGTTATTCAACTTGACGGCGAACGCTATTGTCGGCTCTACGCGTTTGTTGGACTAATTCCAAATAATAACTATATACTCAATTTAAACCGGTAAAAATAATTATCATAGATTAGTTTTCCGCGGAACCTTGCGAAGAAACGACGCAGCTGACGCATCTTCCTCGTTGGTGGTCCGGAGCTACTTCACCGAGCCTATTACAGATATATTCGCGACTGGCTTTGTTAAAATCCTCAGCGGCTTACAGGATAGTTGGTCGAATGGGTAAGCACAGGGAACCTAGAATGGACGTTCACTAACCACGCCGAACAGCGCCACATAGATCGCGACGAGAGCAAGGGCGAGACTAGTACTCGTGTCGCCGAGGATGGTGTCTGACACATAGCCTTTCAACAGAGCCTCTCGAGTTCCACCCCGAACATCATATAAATTGGAACTGTATATGTTATGTTTTTCTTATATAACGAATGTTCTATTTGTTTGCTAATATAAATAATGGACAATTTTTCTAATCAGTTCTATCGACGCCGACGCAGAAACGATAAGCGAGTGCTGACACCTTCGCTTTCGCATGGAATCAGCTTCAGCCGATCACACCGAGAACGTTCTAACCTCTCCAGTAGAGCTTGAATCTGCATCTTCGATGCGTGGTTGATTCTCGAAATGGCACGGACTGTGAGTTTCGACGGCGGGGAGTCGCTGGCGGCGGTGAACCGCCGCCAGCGACAGTGGTGCCACTCACGACCGCTGTCCGGCTCGGTGGACAGCTACCGGAAGAACCGGTCGTCGAGTGGCTGATTCGCTGGAACAGCGCTGCGGACACCAAGCGCTGTCCAAGCGGCTCGCAACACCGTCTCACAGAACTCCGTGAACGGCCACCTCCAGAGGCCGCCCCCGCGGCGGGAGCCGCCACGTCCCTCCAGTGAAGATACCGCCAGCTGTTCTGGGGCGGCAGGCCCACGACAAACATCACCGTCGCAGGCCAGCGCCCTGAGAACTGGTGAACGCGAGGCTCCGCTTGGCTAATCGGTAGCCCGGCTCGATGCCGAATCGCTTGCTGTAGTGCTCTCGTGCATCCCGTGGCGTGTCGATGAACGGCGCGTCAGCGGCGTAGCCGTGACGCGCCACCCCGTGTTCGTCGTATCGTCCCTGCTGGTAGACGCCGTCGATGAACACGGGAAACATCACCTCGCCGGCGAAATCGTGTTCGATCTCGCGGCTCCAGCCTGTGCTGAGTTCGTTTTGGCTCGTCTCGCCCCACTTGACGATCGGCATCTCGTAGGCGTAGCTGTGTGCGTACAGCAGTCCGAGACAGGTGCTGTTGTAGAAACCGCGATCAAGGTAGACGGCCTTGACGCCGAGGTCAAGCGCGTCTCGCTTGTTACGTACCCGCGCGTACAGCGTCGCAGACGCGTGACACGTCGATTGCTGGTGCGGGCACGAACTGCTCTTCGACGGCGGTACGACGGCACACCGTCTCCGAGTCTCGTCTCGGCACAACGCTGTCAGTTACGTCCCACGCTGTTCTAGACAATGTTTAATTTTCCATCAACTATAAGTAGAATGGTTAACTACTCCTTCCCGGTTGGGAGTGATCGCCGCGCAAAGGTGTAACACACCCACCAACCCATCGACGGGTGTACACAGAGCAATGTCCAAGGACACATCTGACGGTCTATACGACGCGGACAGGCGTAGCGTACTCAAATACCTGGGGACGTCGGGGGTGGTCGCAGCCGGCTCGGGCCTCGGAGTCACGCTGCTCAGTGGCTCCGGTGCGGCCGCTTCGGCCGACATCTCGGCGTCGAATCCCGAAGCACTCTCTAGCGATGACGGTTCCGTCGACGAAGTGTTCATCAAGCCGTCGCTGTCGGTCTCTTGGGACGGCTTCGACGCCGTCGTCGGCAAAGTCCGCATCCTGATCGAAGCCGCCACCGGCGCCTCCGACCTTGACCCGCCCGAAATCGAAAATCTCGATTACACCCCGACGTTCCGTGCGACCGGCTACGCCAACGGGACGGACAACGACAGCGAAGAGGAGACGGGACCGGGCACCAACGGCGAGTACGAGATCAACTGGTTCGACGGCGACCGTCGGATCACCATCTATGACACCGACGGCGCGCCGGATTACGAAAACGGCGGGTACAACTGCGGCGCGACGATGGAGACGTATCTCGACGGTACGCTGATGGGTGACCCCATCGACGGTGCCCAGAACGGCTACTACGGTGCCGCCGGCACCACCGACGCCTTCGAGGAAGCCACCGACGCCGGAACCAACGATACGACGGTTTACCTACGATACACGATCAGTCTCCACCGGCCGGACGCCTCGTTCATCACCGAGGACAACTACGCACTGGAGCCTGAGGACGTCCGCCCGCACTCCCCGCTAGCGATGGCCGACGGCGACAGCGACCAGTACCCCGACCTGACCGGCCAAGAGTACGGCACGACGGTCACTAGCGACGTCGCCGACGATTATGAGGCGCTGTCGGCCGGCGATCTCGTCCATGCGACGGCGGTCCCCTACGGCGTGATGCAAGACAACACTGATCACCCGGCGCTGATGACCAGCCACGCCAACTTCACGGTCACCGTCGACAACGAAGAGGCCAGCGCCGACGCCTCCGGAGACACCGGCGCCGGCGCCGAAGTCGACGAAGACATCGGAACTATCGACGACGGCAACGAAACTGCCGAGAACGGGGCCGTTGACGAGACGACCAGCAGTAACGAAACGAATGACTCCTGATAGTGCCCTTTCCAGAGAACGATTCGATCAGTACCTACCAAGCGTCTCGAACGGAGTGAGACAGAAATGACATCTGACAACCACGACCACGGCGTACCGGCTGACAACTATGAGGATCGGAATCCGAGGTTCCCGACTAACCGTCGGCAGTTCCTGCAGGCGACTGGGGCTAGCGCGGCCGCACTGAGCGGTCTGACCGGACTCACCAGCGCTCAGCAGGGCAGTGGAAACGTCATCGAGCTAGAGGCGATGATGGTCGATACGAACGGCGGCCGCGGCCGCTCCGAGTACGCCTGGGAAGACGGCGAGGGCGGCGTCGTACGCGGTCCGGCAGAGGAAGTCTGTTCGATAGCCGGTGGGAATCACGTCTGGGTCGGCGCCTCGCCCGATTCGATCGCCGACCTCACGAACCCGACGCTAGAGTTGACGGCCGGAGAGACGTACACGGTCGAATGGACCAACACTGACGGCGAGGACCACAACTTCGTCATCGTCGACGCCGACGGTAACGAACTCGTCACCTCTGACACCGGCGCAGAGGAAGGCGCCACCGAGTCCGTCGAGTTCGAAGCCACCGAGGAGATGGCCGAGTACTACTGCGGATCCCACCCGACCTCCCAGCGGGGAGAGGTTCGGATCGCTGACGGCACGCCCTTCGAGTTGAGCGGGTTGGAGCCGTCGGTGACGACGGTCACGATGGGTAACGTGGCAACCTTCTCCGTCGACGTCACGCACACGGGCGACGACAGCGCGACGGGGGCGGTGACGCTGTCGGTCGACTCCGAGCAGGTGGACGTGCGAGAGGTGACGCTGGACGCCGGCGCGTCCAAGACCCTCTCGTTCGAGGTAGATACGACGAAGCTGACTGCGGGCGACAGCACGGTCGTTATCGCGAGTGGCGGCTCACGGGTCTCCGGAACGCTCACTGTCGAAGCGGATGACGAGTGGATCCAGCTGTTCAACGGCGAAGACCTGGAAGATTGGACGCCGAAGTTCACCGGCAGGGAGCCCGGGGTGAACTACAACGACGTCTTCACCGTGGAGGACGGCGTTCTCAGAGTCGACTACAGCAACTACGGTGACGAGTGGGACAGCGTGTTCGGTCACCTGTTCTACGACGGTGAGTTCTCCCACTACGCGCTCCGTGCGGAATACCGGTTCGTGGGCGATCAGGTCGCCGGCGCCCCGGACTGGGCCTTCCGGAACAACGGGCTGATGCTCCACGGCCAGACCCCAGAGGAGATGGGGACCGACCAGGACTACCCGGACTCTATCGAGGTCCAGCTTCTGGGTCAGTCGGCCGACAGTGACGAAACCCGGACGACCGCCAACGTCTGTACGCCGGGAACCAACATCGTCATGGACGGCTCGTTACACGAGCAGCACTGTACCAGTTCCAGCTCCGACACCTATCGGGGCGATCAGTGGGTGACCGTCACGGTCATCGTTCGCGGAAACGAGTTGATACGCCACGTCGTCGAGGACGACGGCGTCGTCATGCAGTACACGGAGCCCCAGCTGGGCGACGGGACGCCTCTCGACTCGGGAACGATTTCGATTCAGTCGGAGAGCCACCCGACCGAGTTCCGTACGATCGAACTGAAGCCGATCGACCCTGACGCTCCGATCGAAGCGGTCGAGCCGTCGAGCCCGCTCTGGGGCAGCTACACCAAGGACCAGCTGGCCTCGAGCCTCGAACAGCCGGTGGGGATCGAGGTCACGCCCGACGATCGAGTCTTGTTCACCACGCGCGGGCCCCCGGTCGATGGAGGGGGGAACACTGCGACGGCGGAAGTCGGCGTGATCGATCCCGAAACCTCGGAGGTCACGACGGCGCTCGAACTCGACGTCTACACCTCCGGTGAGGACGGGTTACAGGGGATCACTCTGGATCCGGACTTCGCGGAGAATGGGTGGGTGTACCTGTACTACTCCGCGCCCCACGAGAGCATCGACGATGACCCACACAAGCGCCTGTCGCGGTTCACGGTCGACGGAGATACGATCGATCCGGCGTCCGAAGTCGAACTCCTCAGAGTCCCGGCCGCGGACAACCCCTGCTGTCACGTCGGCGGTGACATCGAATTCGGGCCGGAGGGGAACCTCTTCCTCTCGACCGGCGACGACACGAGCCCGTTCCAGTCCAGTGGTTACACCCCGATCGACGAACGCGACGGTCGCGAGCTGTACGACGCACAGCGGTCGGCCGCGAACACGAACGACCTCCGCGGGAGCATCCTCCGGATCAGTCCCAACGACGACGGCACCTACGACATCCCAGACGGCAACATGTTCACCGGTCCGGAGTACGCCGACGCGCGCGGGCAGGGACTCGTCCGCGAGGAAATCTACGTGATGGGGTGTCGCAACCCCTTCCGTATGGGCGTCGACGAAGACGGCGTCCTGTACTGGGGGAATTACGGCGCCGACGCCGGCAGCTGGGACGCCGAACGCGGACCGCCGGGCGTCGTCGAGTTCAACCGCACGGAGGAACCCGGCTTCTACGGGTGGCCGTACGTGGTCGGTCCCGACATCCCCTTCGTCGACGGCGAATTCGCCACTGAGGGCGGCGAGCGGGTGTTCAACTCCTCTGGCGAGGCGTTCGATCCGCAGAATCTCCAGAACACATCGCCGAACAACACTGGACTCACCGAGTTGCCAGAGCCCGAACAGCCGGTGATCTGGTACCCCTACAGCTGGGACACCCTGTTGAACTCGCCGCCGGACTACGCCACGGAGTATCTGCCGGACGAGCCGCCGTTCCCGGATTTCGAGGGTGGAGCTCCGATGAGCGGGCCGATCTACGATCACCGGGACTCCTACGATCAACACGCATTGCCGGAGCGGTTCTTCGACGGGACGCAACTCATCGGCGAGTGGGGCCAACAGTGGCTCAGGTACGTCTCCTACGACGACGACGGAACAGTCGAGGAGGTCGACGAGTTCATGCCCGATCAATCGTTCCTCTCCCCGATGGACATGACGATCGGTCCGGACGGGTCGCTGTACCTCCTGGAGTGGGGCGACGGGTACGCTGGTAGTCCCATGTCCTCGCAGTCGGGCATCTATCGGATCGAGCGGGCGGTGAGTGTCGACTTCCCCGACGTCGAGAGCGGGGAAATCGCCGGCGGGCCGGGCACGACGACCACGGTGAACGGGACGGTCACGAACCCGTTCGACTCCGCGATCCAGGACGGCGAGATCTCGCTCAGCGCTCCGGACGGTGCCCCGATCGAGGTGACTCCAGTCGACGGCCAGACCTTCGACTCACTCGGGCCGTACCAGTCCCAGTCGATGACCTGGGAAGTGACGATTCCCGACGGGAGCAGCGGTAGCCACGATCTGACAACGATCGTCAGCTACACCGGCACCGAGGGAGAGCAGCGTCGCAGCGAGTCAGCGTTCACAGTCGCGGTCGGCCAGCGCCTGAACCTCGCCGGCGACTGGCAGTTCCAGACTGGCGACGACGACGCCTGGAGCGACCCATCGTTCGACGACAGCGGCTGGGAGACCGTCCAGGTCCCGGCTAATTGGGAGGACCACTCGGACTATACCGACGACGGGGTCTTCGGGTGGTATCGGAAGACCGTGACCGTCCCCGAAGACTGGGACGGCCAGGACGTGACGCTCCAGGTGGGAATGATCGACGACGTGGACGAGACGTTCGTCAACGGCACGAAGGTCGGCCAGACCGGCACGTTCCCCGAGAACGAATACGAGACCGCCTGGGACGTGCCGCGCGAGTACACGATCAGCGCCGAGAACGTCGACTTCGGCGGGGAGAACGTCGTCGCGATCCGCGTCTACGACGGCAGCAGCTCCGGTGGGCTCTACGAGGGACCGCTCCTGATGAGCCCGTCGTCCGACAGCGGCAACGACCAGACGCTCCAGGACGGCCTGGAGGCGCATCTCCCGCTAGACGGTGATACACCGACCAACGAAGTCACAGGCGCCGACGCTACTATCCAGGGCGACGTCGAGACCGGACAATCGGGCGTCGTCGGAAACGCCTACGAAGTGCACACCAATCAGGAAACCGGCGTCGAGATTCCACCCGCCGAAGCCGAACCCGGGGACGCGGTAGTGACCGAGTCCCTCCCGCTCAACGGTGAGGCAGCGACCGCCGCCGCGTGGATCAACTTTACCGACCACGAGCAGTGGGCCCGCGCGCCGTTCCAGGTCGGCGGCTCGCCCGCCGCCCTCTCGAACGGCTGGGACCTGGAGTTCTCATCGAACGACGACGCCATCATCCCGCAGCTCTGGCAGAACGGGTCTCCGAGCAGGGAGAGCGGGCCCGATCCGATTCCGATCGATCCGGAGACGTGGTACTTCGTCGTGATGGCCGTCGACGGGGCCGACGCCAGGCTCCACGTGTTTGACGAGGACGGCGAGATCGACGCCTCGCCCCGGTCCTGGTCCGGTCCGCGCGCCCAGACCGACGAGGCGCCACTCGTGCTCGGTGCGGGCCAGGGCTACGACATGGCTGGGCGGATCGACGACGTGTGGGCGTACTCCCGTGCGCTGTCCCCAGACGAGGTCGGCGATCTCCATTCGCTGTCTCTCGAAGGGGGCGGGGGGACTGCGCTCGACGACACGCCTGTCGACTGGTCGGCCACGGAGTATGGTGGCTCTGCCGAGCCCACGTACGTCGCCGGCGAGGCCGCCGACGGCAACCGGAGCGTCGCTCTCTCCTCGTCGAACGGCGCAGACGCGGGCTGGCTCCAGACCGTCAGTCTCGAGCCGAACACCGAGTACACCGTTCGTGCCCAGGTCAAGACCGAGGATGTACAGCCCGTCGACGGCACCGGACAGGACGTCTCGGGGGCTCCGTTCGGCGCGACGATAAGCGTCGGGACTATCGCGAACGCGACCTACCCAGACGTCTCCGGGCCGATCCCAGAGCCGTTGACCGGGACCAACGACTGGACGACGATAGAGACCACGTTCAACAGCGGCGACTACGACGTCGATTACGACGCGGTCGAGGTTCTCACGCTGTTTGGCGGCTACGGACAGGCGACCGGCAAGGCATGGTACGACGACGTCGAACTCGTCGGGCCCGACGGAAACAACTTGCTCTCGAACGAGAGCTTCGAGACCGGCACGACGGGGGCCCTGCCTCCGTCGACGACGATCCGGCTCGGTGGGCAGGTCAGCGGCTGGATGGGGCAGAACCCAGGGAGCATCGACGGGACCTCGAACCCCACGCTCACGCTACAGGCCGGCGAAACCTACACAATCGAGTGGGTGAACCTCGACGGGATCAGTCACAACTTCGAGATCCTCGATCACGACCAGCCGGAGTACTCCGGCCACATCGTCGACGGCGTCGCGACGGACCCGGTGTCCACTGAAGGCGCGACGCAGACCGTCGAGTTCACCGCTACCGAGGAGATGGTTCGATACCAGTGTCGCCCGCACCGCACAGGTATGCACGGCGACATCGAGGTGGTCGGGAACGGACAGTAACGAGAGCGTCCACCCGCCCGCGATTCCCGGGAGTCCGCGGAGGGAGGTGCCGAGACCGTCACCCTCGTGCACCGCACCGGCTCTCGTTGTTGCACCCGCTACAGGCGATAGCGCGATCGCCCACCGCCACACGGGATTGACCGCTCGGCCTCCGCGGTCGGGACTGCCTTGATACCCACCTCTGGCATCGCGCCACAGCTCGAACTGCGCCGTCGTACGTATTCCGATCACCAGTGATCACGATCGTGTACGGACGCGGAGAGTGTCGCCGTTCTTCGGTCAGTCTTCTCGCTACCCTCGTAGATCTACTAACCGACCGACTCTCGAAACATGTGATCGACCGCTGTCTGCGTATTTCCACTTCCCCGTGCGCAAACGCCTTTCCGAGCCACTCTGCCCTAGACTGTGTTCAACTGTCCATCAATTATAAGTAGAATCGTTGACTATCCACGTCCGGTCACACGTTCGCGTCGGGGAGCGATCGCCGCGCGGGGGTGTCACACCACCCACCAACCCATCGACGGGTGTACACAGAGCAATGTCCAAGGACACATCTGACGGTCTATACGACGCGGACAGGCGTAGCGTACTCAAATACCTGGGGACGTCGGGGGTGGTCGCAGCCGGCTCGGGCCTCGGAGT
>ENA-ORCR01000702-ORCR01000702.1-marine-metagenome-genome-assembly--contig:-NODE-702-length-14568-cov-3.120144_pt1 | contig 14568 bp, 12 predicted proteins | sample MGYA00237782_ERZ508514 | MGnify/ENA primary metagenome ERZ508514 (study PRJEB26185, sample SAMN06268960) | marine metagenome | isolation source: Eden Landing Ponds, San Francisco, CA, USA | place...
AGCGAGGGCGCGCTGGGTCGGCCGGTCGAGGTCGGCGAACCGCTCGTGCAGATCGGCGCCGTCGACGTGGTCGGTGACCAGCGCCGCGGCACCGTCGACTCGTTCGGCTCCCAGAACGGTCGGCACCGGCACCGAGGTGCGCGCTGCGACGGCGTCGAGGAGCGCCCGTTCGGCGCGGACCGCCGCCGGATCGGCGGCGGCCTGGACGACGACGCGGTCGCCGTCCGCGAGGGTCACCAGCGCCGTCTCCTTGCGGTTGCCCCGTCCGAGCGGCGGCGGTCGCGTCGGGGCGAGCGGCGGCCAGCGCCCGCCGGGCCGCCTGGCGGGTCGCCGGCGAGTCGAAGGCGTCGGCGGCCGTCATCCCAGCACCTCCGGGAGGTCGGCCAGCGAGTCGAGGACGAACTCGGGATCGTAGGGCGCGGGGTCGGCGCCGTCGTCGGCGAGCCACGCGGCGGCCAGCCCGGCGGTGTGGGCGCCGGCCACGTCGTATGCCAGCGAGTCGCCGACGTACAGCGCCCGCGCGGCGGGCACGTCGAGGGCGGCGAGCGTCCGTTCGAACGGGGCAGCGTGGGGTTTCCGCCGCGGGTGGTCGCCAGCGTAGACGACGGCGTCGAGGCGGTCGGCCAGCCCGAGCGCGTCGACTTTCGTCGCCTGGCGGTCGGTGGGGCCGTTGGTCAAAATCGCCGTCGCGCCCGCGGCGGCCGCGGCGTCGAGCGCTCGGTCGGCACCGGGCGTCAGCTCGACCTGCGTGTTGTCCACGCCGGCGACGAACGCCTCGGCGAGCGCCAGTGGGTCCGCGGTCCGGCCGTGCTGGGCGGCCAGGCGGGCGAAGCCGGCGCCGAGATAGCCCACGCGGTCGTCGGGGTCGGGCGGGCCGTCCAGCGCCGCCCACAGGTCGTCGGGCTCGCCGAACGGCGCCGTCCCGGCGCGGTCGAACGCCGCCGCGAACACCGCGTCGGTGTCCTGGGTCCGCCGGCAGAGCGTCCCGTCGAGGTCGAACAGGACCGCGTCGAACCGTGTCACACCCGCGAGTTAGCGCCGATGGGGATAAACCCGCGGTCGCGGATCCGAAGCGTTGACACCCGGGCGCGCCTATCGCCGGCGATGAGGTCGGCGCCACCCTCGCTGCTCGCGTACTTCGACGCGAGCGTCCACTACGGGCCGGACAACGCGACACCCGTCTCGGCGGCGATCGGCTTCCTCGTCGAGGACGGCGTCGAGACGTACGTCGAGCGGTCGCTGGCTGTCGAGGCGTTCGTCTCCAGCGCGGCGCTGGAACACCGCGCGCTCGTCGAGACGGTCCGGGCCGTCGCCGACCGGTTCGACCGCGTGAGCTCGCTGCACCTCCACGGTGACGCCGACGCCGCCCTGCGTGCGACCGACCCCGACCACCCCGCCGAGCCGACCGATCCGGTGGCCCGCCGCCGGGTCCGCGAAGTTCGCGAGTTGCTGGCCGACGTGCCGGTCGTCACCTACCGGAGCGTCGACCGCTCGCGCAACGCCCGCGCTCACGACCTGGCGCGGCAGGGCCACCGCGACCGGGAGTGACGGCGCCGACGACGCGGCGGCGGGCGGTTCTTTGCCCGCCGGTCCCGAGCGCCGGTATGGAGTCGGTCCTCTCGGGGCGCGACCGCGCGAGACTCGACGACGGCGACGACGCCGCGTTCTACGACAGCCCGCGGCTGGTCACCCACGCCGACGAGCCGTTCCTCGCGCGGCTGACCGACCTGTACGCGTCGGTCCTCGACCCCGGCGACCGCGTGTTCGACGCGATGGGGAGCTGGGTCTCGCACCTGCCCGACGACGACTACGACCGCGTCGTCGTCCACGGGCTCAACGCCGCGGAGCTCGAACGCAACGCTCGCGCCGACGAGTGGTTCGTCCGGGACTTCAACCGCGACCCGTCGCTGCCGCTGGCCGACGACGCCGTCGACGCGGTGCTGTGTGCGCTGTCGGTCCAGTACCTCCAGCGCCCCGCGGCCGTCTTCCGCGAGTTCGCCCGCGTCCTCGCCCCCGGCGGCTCCGTCGTGGTCTCGTTCACCAACCGGATGTTCCCGACGAAGGCGGTCCGCGCCTGGCGGACGGCGTCGATGGACGGGCGGGCCGACCTCGTCGCCGAGTACTGCCGGGCCGCCGGGCTGGGCGTCGTCGAGACGGTCCGCGAGCGACCGGGCGGGGACCCCTTCTACGCGGTGGTCGCCGAACGCGCCGACGGCCGATAGCCGACTGGGAGACCGGCCGTTCACGGACCCCGGACGGTTTCGGTTCGCGCGAAATTCACCGTCCCGCGAGCGGCGGTATCGCGCCGTTGCACGCCTGTGAATGACACACACGGACAGCGGGAGCCGGCGCACGTCACAACGCTTTTATCCGAAAGCGCGTTAGCGGAGAGCAAGATGGCAGGTGACTGCTTTACAGGCGGGCCCCGCGCCCCATAACCAGTCACCGCCACGTTCTCGCGCACGTCGCTCGCTGCTCGACAGCGGCGCGTGGCGCAGTGGAGGTCAGTGACATGTCACAGCAGGAATCCTCGATCACGGTGGAACTGCCCGATGGAAGCACGCTCGACGTTCCGTCGGGCGCCACAGTCGAAGACGTGGCCTACGAGATCGGTCCGGGTCTGGGCTCCGACACGGTCGCCGGCAAGCTCGACGGCGAGCTCGTCGCCAAGGAGGAGCCGGTCTACGACGGCGCGCGCGTCGAGATCGTCACCCCCTCGGCCGACGAGTACCTGCAGGTGATGCGCCACTCCGCCGCGCACGTCCTCGCCCAGGCGATCCTGCGGGAGTACCCCGACGCCAAGCTCGCCACCGGCCCGCCCACCGAGGAGGGCTTCTACTACGACTTCGAGGGCATCGACGTCGACGAGGGCGACTTCGACGAGCTGGTCGCCGAGATGGAGTCCATCGTCGAGGCCGACCTGGCGATCGAGCGCGAGGAGGTCCCCATCGAGGAGGCCCGCGAGCGCCTCGACGGCGACACCTACAAGGAGGAGATCCTCGAGGACCTCGCCGCCGGCGACCGCGGCGCCGACGACGACATCGAAACCGTCTCGTTCTACAGCCAGGGCGACTTCTCGGATCTGTGTGCCGGCCCGCACGTCGCCTCGACCGGCGAGATCGGCGCCGTCGACCTCCGTGAGATCGCCGCGACCAACTGGCGCGGCGACGAGGACGAGGCGCGACTCACCCGCGTCTACGGCACCGCCTTCGGCTCGGAGTCCGACCTCGAAGACTACTGGGAGCGCAAGGAGGAGGCCGAGCGCCGGGACCACCGCCGCATCGGCCGCGAGATGAACCTCTTCTCGATCCCCGAGCACTCCCCCGGATGCGTTCACTTCCACCCGGACGGGATGGCGATCCGCCGCGAGCTGGAGGAGTACATCCGCGGCAAGAACGACGAGCTCGGCTACGAGGAGGTCTGGACGCCCGAGCTCAACAAGGTCGACCTGTGGAAGACCTCGGGCCACTACGAACATTTCTGCGAGGAGGACGAGATGTTCCACTGGGACCAGGCCAGCGCCCGTACCGAGGGTGACGAGGCCGACGAGTACGGCCTCAAGCCCATGAACTGCGCCAACCACGTCCACCTCTACCAGCGCGAACGCCGCTCCTATCGCGAGCTCCCCAAGCGATACTGCGAGTTCGGCACCTGCTACCGCAACGAGCGCTCGGGCGAACTCTCGGGGATGCTCCGCGTGCGCGGATTCACCCAGGACGACGGCCACGCCTTCGTCACCCGCGAGGGGATCCAGGGCGAGGTCACCCGCACCCTGGAGGTCATCGACGAGGTGCTCGCCGACTTCGGGCTGGACGTGACCTTCAAGCTCGAAACGCAGCCCGACGATTCGTTCGGCGACGACGAACTGTGGGAGCGCGCCGAGGACGACCTCCGGAGCTCGCTCGACGCGCTGGGCGAGGGCTACGAGGTCGAGGCCGGCGAGGGCGCCTTCTACGGGCCGAAGATCGCCGCCGACGCCGAGGACGCCATCGGCCGCGAGTGGACCGTCGGCACCGTCCAGCTGGATTTCGTCCAGCCCGAGCGGTTCGACCTCGTCTACGTCGGCGAGGACAACGAGGAACACACGCCGGTGATGATCCACCGCGCCCTGCTGGGCACCTTCGAGCGGTTCATGGCCGTCATGATCGAGCACTTCGCCGGGCGGTTCCCGCTGTGGCTCGCGCCCGAGCAGGTCCGCGTGCTCCCGCTGAACGAGGAGACGCTGGGCTACGCCCACCGCGTGAAAAACGAGTTCGAGGCCGACGGCTTCCGCGCGACCGTCGCCGACGGCGACGACACGCTCCAGCGGAAGATCCGCCGCGCTCACGACGAGAACGTCCCGTACATGTGCATCGTCGGCCCCGACGAGGAGGAAGCGGGCACCCTCTCCGTCCGTGACCGCGCCGAGCGCGAGGGCCGCGACGTCGACCGCGAGGAGTTCCGCGAGCACCTCCGCGCCGAGCGCGAGGAGAAACGGCTCGAACCGGACTTCCTCGACGAGTAGCGCGGCGACGCCCGCGCTCGCGGCGCGACCGGTATCGTTTTTTCCGCGGCGACCCCACGGCCGCTAGTCCCCCGTATGTCCGCCCGAACCCGCGCGCTGGGGGTCGTCGCCCTCGCCCTCTGCTGTCTGCTGGCCGCGATCGGCGCCCTCGCGCTGTCGGTCCCCGGCGCCCCCGCCGACGCCGGTGAGCGCAACGCGACCGACGGCGGCCTCCAGCGCCTCCACGACGCCGGCGTCACCGGCGGGAACGTCACCGTCGGCGTCGTCGGCGTCACCGGCTTCGACACCGACCACCCGACGCTCGCCGAGCGGGTCGAGGCGGCCCGGGCGTTCGGCGACGGGGCGACCGTCGCCAACGGCGGTCGCAGTCGCCACGGCACCGCCACGGCCGCCGTCGTCGCGCGGACCGCCCCCGACGCCGACCTCCGTCTCGCGACCTTCGACGACACGACGGGCTTCCGGCGAGCGGTGACGTGGCTCGTCACCGCGGACGTGGACGTGATCGTCGCGCCGGTGTCGTTCTACGGCCGCCCGGGCGACGGCACCTCGACGGTCGCCCGCCTGGGCGCGTGGGCCCGCCGACAGGGCGTCGTCTTCGTCGCCCCGACCGGCAACCTCGCCAGGAGCCACTGGGCCGGCCGCTACGACGACCCCGACGACGGCCGACTGCGGTTCGGCGACACCACCCGGAACTACGTCGCCGGCCGCGGCAGCGAGACGCGGATCTGGCTCGGGTGGGACCGCGGCCACGCCAACGAGACCTACGTCGCCGAACTCTACCGGACCGACGACGGCGAGTCCAGCCTGGTCGCCCGCTCGGAACCGTTCCCCGGCGACGGCGTCCCCAACGCCCGGATCAACGCCCGGCTGCAGGGTGGGACCTACTACGTCGTCGTCCGCGGCCCGGACAACGCCACCGGCGCGCGGATCCGCCTGTCGTCGCCGACCCACCGCTTCCAGCGGACCCGGCCCGGAGGCAGCGTCGCCGCCCCCGCCACCGGTCGCGGCGTGGTCGGCGTCGGCGCCTACGACCCCGCGGCCGGCCGCGTCGAGCCCTTTAGCTCCCGGGGACCGACCGCCGACGACCGCCTCGGCGTGGACGTGGTCGCGCCGGCTCGACACGAGATCGCGGGCTACGACGAGCCGCTGGTCGGCTCCTCGGCCGCGGCGCCGTACGTCGGCGGCCTCGCCGCGCTCGCGCTCGACGCCGACCCCGACCGCTCGCCCCGCGAGATCGAACTTCGCCTCGAACGAACGGCCGACGACGTGGGCCCGGCGGGCACCGACCCGGTGGCCGGCAACGGGCTCGTGGTCCCCGGCCGCGCCGTCGACGCGCCCGCCAACGCGACCGGGTGAGCGCCACCCCGACGCGGGGTCGTGTGGGTAGATCGCGGGACCGCGACCGTTCAAAGCGGGATTTAACCTTCGGGTAGGGATATATGAGTTCGGACGAACCGATCGAACAGGAGATGTCGGGACTCATCGACCGGATCCAGGACCGGACGGCGACCAGCGACGAGCGACTGCGAGTCCTCGACGTCGAGGGCGAGGAGACCGACGACGTGCTCGACGCGCTGGCGACGGACACCCGGCGGGCGGTGTACCGGGCGCTGTTCGAGCGCCCGCGCACCGCCTCGGAGATCGCCGACGCCGTCGACACGTCCGTCCAGAACGTCCACTACCACGTCTCGAACCTCGAAGCCGCCGGCCTCGTCGAGCCGGTCGATTCGCGCTACTCCGAGAAGGGCAACGAGATGACCGTCTACGGGCCGGCGAGCGACCCGCTCGTGATCGTCGGCAACGAGGAGGTCCGCCCGCGCGTCCAGCGGACGCTGACCGACGTGGTCGGCGGCGTCGGCCTGCTCGGCGTCGCCGCCTTGCTGGTCCAGTGGGGCGCCGAACGGGTCGCTCGCCCCGCGATCGGCGGTTCCGGCGCCGGCCCCGCCAGCCCCAACGCGACCGTCGGCGAGCCCGGCTCGCTCGCCTGGGTCGTCTTCGACGTGGTCGAACCCGGCGTCCTCTTTTTCTTCGGCTGCATCGCGCTGGCCGCCCTCGTCGCCCTGGCACTCGACCGGTAGCGACCGGCGACGCCGGCGAGACCGCGTCCGTCGGCGCGCGCCACCGCGTTCGTCCCCGAACGACGAGACACACGCGCGGAGCGGCCACTGGGTCCGTCGGCTCGACGACCCCGAAACAGCGGCGGCGTCGCGAGGTGCCCGAGAATGGACTGCGCGTGCGAAGATCTGAGTAGGAGAACGGGGGGAAAACAGGGGAACGAACGAGGGAGAACGGGAGAGAACAGGAGAACGAGCGAAAGAACAGGAGGAAGAACGGGAGAGAACAGGAGGAAGAACGGGAGAGCGCGGCGGCGGTCGGGTGGAGCGCGGAGTCTGTCAGCCCCGGACGAAGCCGAGGAAGACGGCGACGCCGCCGAAGGCGATCAGGCCACCGAGCGCGAGCGCGCCGAGGCCGGTGAGGGCGGAGCCGGAGCCGCCGGCGGCGACGGTGGCACCGTCGGGGCCGGCGGGGTCGGCGGGCGGGTCGTCGGGGGTCGCGGTCGCGGCGTCGTCGCCCCCGTTCCCGTCGTCGGCGAGGACGACGAGCGTCCCGATCGCGTCGGGCTCGCCGTCGGACGCGGTGCCGGCCGAGACGGCGATGTCGTACTCGAAGGGGTCGAGCGCACCGTCGAGGGTGGTCTCGCTCGTGACGTTCGCCGGGCGGGTCTCGCCGGCCTCGGCGACCGCGAGGACGGGTCGGTCGGGGTCGTCGGCCGCGTCGGTTCGGACGACGACGACCGCGCGGCCGTCGCCGTTGGTGTCGCGGACCACCGCGGTCGTCTCGTAGTTGACCGCCGCCTCGTCGCCGAGGGTGACCGTCAGCGCCTCGTTATCGCCGAAGGTGACGGGGATCCGCGCCGTGTCACCCTGGGCGACCTGGGTGACGCTCCGGACGCCGACCGCGCCGGCGTCGAGCGGCGTCGCGGTCGAGCCGTCGCCGCCGGGACCGGGCGTCGCCGTCGCGGTCGGACAGGTGTCCTCGCAGTCGGCGACGCGCCCGTAGACTTCGGCGAGCGCCTCGCCGTCGCCGCGGACGGCCACCTCGAAGGGGGTCCCCACGGGCGTGTCGCCGAAGTCGAACGGCGCGGCGAACGTGCCGTCGTCGCCGACGGTCGTCTCGACCTGCATGAGGAACGGCGACTTCGACGACCGGGAGGTCACGCGGATCGACACCGTCGTCCCGGGGTCGAGCGTCGTCTCGCCGGCGATGGTCTGTCCGGCGGCCGCGTCGACGACGACCTTGCCGTTCTCGTTCGTGTCGATGGTCGTCCCGTCGTGCAGCGGGCGCGGCGTCGCCGTCCCGTCGTCGCCGTCGGCTCGGTCGTCGCCGGCCGATTCGCCGTCGGCGCTCAGCAGCGCCAGCGTCCCGATGGCGTCCGGGTCGGCGGGGTCGCCCAGCGAGAGGTCGTAGGCCGTCGGCGCGAGCGGGTCGTCGGTGCCCGCGAGCTCGGTCCGATTTTCGATCGCGTCGTCGCCGGCAACGGTGAGGTACGTCTCGGCGTTGCCCTCGTCGACGGCGGCCGTGTCGAAGCGGACGACGACGGTGCCGTCACCGTCGGCGTCGACGACCGTCGCGCGCGCCTCGAAGTTCTGGTCGTCGGCGTCGGCGTCGCCGAGCGTGAACTGGACGGGCTCATCGGCCGCACCGGTCGTGTTGATGGCTATCTCCGCGGTTTCACCTTGTCTGACCGTCGTGATCGACTCCTCGAACGACGGGTCGGCCGCGTCGCCGGCGGCGGCGACCCCGGCCAGCGGGCTGGTGACCAGCGTCGCGACGAGCAGCGCGACCAGCGCGTGGCGCGCGGTCCGGTTCGCCCGGGCCCCGGCGCCGCGAGCGAGGCGGGCGCTCATCCGACCACCCCCGCGGGCGGGGAGCGGTCCGCTGGTGGTCGGCGGGCGGTGCGTCGGTCGGCAGTCCCGGTCGCGGGCGACCGGTCAGGGTGGCGGTCCGTTCTCATCGCACTCGGATCGTCAGTCGGGACACAAATACCCCTCCCGTAAGCTTCAAACTGGCTTTGAGCGGCGACCGCGACGGCCCGGGCGCCCCCGAGCTCCGGCCCTGCGCGGCCGGTACACACGACCGGTGGGCTCTTGCCCGTCGAGTCCCGACTGCTCGGTGATGGCGAACCTCGAACTGTACGAACTCGAAGGCTGTCCCTACTGCGCGAAGGTCACGACGAAGCTCGACGAGCTCGGCCTGGAGTACGAGTCGCACATGGTCCCGCGGTCCCACTCCGAGCGGACCGAGGTCGAAGCGGTGAGCGGTCAGACGGGCGTCCCCGTCCTCGTCGACCCCGACAACGGCGTCGAGGGCATGCCCGAGAGCGACGATATCGTCGAGTACCTCGAAGAAGAGTACGGGAGCTAGACCGACCGCCGCGAGCGCGACCGAACGGAGCGCTCGCGTTTTCCGCCCACGGTTTTGCCTGCGGGGTGCCCGCAGCGAACGGCGTGAGCGAGGACACCCCGCCGGGAAAACGGTGGGACTGACATCGTCGAGTACCTCGAAAAAGAGTACGGGAGCTAGACCGACCGCCGCGGGTTCGTTTTCTCACGCCTCGACTACAGGTAGTCCACGGACTGCCCGTCGAGGTCGTCGAAGCCGTTGCGTTCGTGCGACCACTCGAAGACCCCCTCGTCGCGGCGCTCGGCGAGGAAGTCGACGATGCCGTCGCCCACGTTCTCGCCGTACAGGTCGGGCCCGGACTGCAGCCGCTCGCGCACGGACTCCGTTTCGAGGACGTGCGTGACCATCTCGTGGACGAACTCGCCGGAGACCGGCGGGACGAGCAGGTTCGTCCCGGCGTCGAAGACGGTCTCGGGGCGGTCGGTGTTGAACCGGGCGGTCAGACAGGCCGCCTCGTCGATCGCGTTGAGCTCCTCCTGCATGCTGCCCGAGTCGGTGAACTCGGCGAGACACTGGCCCGAGCGGAGGAACTCGTAGACGTGGGCGTGTTTCTTCCAGAGGCCGGTAAAGAGGAAGTTGTCGCGCTCGTCGGCCAGCCCCTGGAGGCGCTCGCGGTAGCCGTGCCGTTCCAGGGCGTGCCGTGTCGCCGTGAGTTCGACGAAGTTGACGTTGTAGCCGTCCTCGACCAGCGCGATCACGCCCTCGACGAGCGCCCGGAACCGGCCGGGCAGGAGGTTCGCGCGGCGGTGGATGTCGACGCGGATCCAGTCGTCGCGCGCTTCGAGGACGGGATAGACGTCGAAGACGCTCTCGCCGCCGTGGTCGGCCTTCATACGAATCGCGTCGACGACGGAGTTGCCGACGACCGGGACACGCTCGCGACCCTCGACCGTGTCGGGGTAGCCTTCCGACAGGAGGTGCTCGCGATTCAGGTCGACCGGCGCGAACTGATAGCGTGCCGCCGCAGAGCCGATGAAGGTGTCGTACTGCTCCGGGAACGGTTCCGTGCGGTCGACGTGCCAGTCACCCTCCCACTGCTCGGTGACGAAGGCGGCCGGGTCGAGGTCGGTCGGAGTGGTGTCGCTGCTTTCGGCGTCGGTGCCCGGAGCGTCCCTGGACGAGAGGACCGCGTCGTAGTCGGGTGCCATCGCACGGAGGCCAGCCTCGTTGTGCGCGACCTGCTGGTTGGTCGCAAATAGCCACGCTTGCGGGAAGATAGCGGCGGCGTGGGTATCACCGTGGACCAGCGGGAGGACGGTCGTCTCTGGCCACTCTTCGAGTCGGTCGGCGAGCTGGCGGACCGCGAGCATCATCTGTGCCGTCTTCTCGCTGAGGTCGCCGCGGATGCCCAGGTCCGCGGCGATGTGCTGTTCGAGGTCGTACTCTTCGAGGCCGTGGCCGAGCACGTCGTCGTAGTGCTGGCCGGTGTGGATCACGAAACAGGGAAGCCCGCGCTCGCGTGCGGCGGCGACGACCGGCGCCTGCTTGTAGAAGTCGGGTTTGGTCGCGGTGACGACCGCGAGCACGAACTCGCCGCGGTCCATCTCCGCGGCGAGTCGCTCGTCGTAAATCGTCGGATCGGCGTCCATACGGCCGGATGAAAGGACAGCGGCTTGGTCGTTTTGGGTTCGACCGACGGGAACCCAAACGGGTCAGAACGGCGCGCCAAAACTGAGGATGGCCGGTCAGAAGTCCGGATCCGGGTCGAAGACGTCGGGGTTCGGGTCGCCCTGGACGTCGAGGACCGCCAGCGCGCCCTTCCGGGCGACCCGGGAGAGGGCGTGGTCGACGAGTTTGACCGGGCCGGGCACCGGGAAGTGCATCGTCGCGATGGCAGTCGAGCCAGGCATCACCGGCGTCGTCTGGATGTTGGTCTGTGGGGTCCCCCCGAGGCCGCCCTGCGTGTACACTTCGTCCCAGACGCTCCCGATGGGGTGGAACGAGCTGGTGAGGTTCGGGCCGCCGACGCAGTAGAACACCCGCGCCGTCTCACCGGTTTCGGCGGTCATGTCCGCGTACTTGTTCGGCGTGATGGCGTACTTCTCGCCGTTGATGAGCACGTAGGTCGGGTCTTCGCGAGCCATGGCGCCCATGTCGAAGGTGTGGTGGCCCTCCTGGCCGGCCTCGCCGTCGGTGTAGACCTCGTGCTGGCCCAGGTAGAACTCCCGGTCGACCTCGGGGAGGCCCTCCTCCGGTTCGACGAGGATGATGCCGAACATCCCCGAGGAGATGTGGTAGTCCAGGTTGGCGACGGCGCAGTGGTAGATGAACGCCCCCGGGTAGGTGACCTGGAAGCGGACCTTCTGGGTCTCGCCGGGTGCCACCATCGTCGCCTCGGCACCGCCGCCCGGCCCGCGCACGGCGTGGAGGTCGATGTTGTGGGGCATGTCGTTGTCCTCGGCGTTGTGGATGGTCAGTTCGACCGTGTCCCCCACGCGGGTCCGGATCATCGGCCCCGGAACCTGGCCGTCGAAGGTCATGTAGTCGAAGGTCACTCCCTCCTCGATTTCGGCAGTGACCTCTCTGGTCGTCATTTCTGCCTCGACGGTCGCCGGTTCGTCACGGTCGATCGGTGCGGGGATGTCGGTCGGGTCGGCGGCGACGCGGTCGACGGTCGACTGCTTGACCGAATCGATCGACGTGGGGTCGCTGTTGGCCTCCGTGTAGGTGACCTTGTCCTCGGGAATCTCGGTGGCACAGCCAGCGACCGCGGCGGCGCCCGCCGCAGCGCTGGTCTTCAGGAACGTTCGACGGGTTGGCTGGCGGTGGGTCATGGCTTCACCCGAACATCCGAATGTCACAGGGATAACCAGACCGCGGATTCTCACGGCAAGAGGAACGGGTCGAACGTGTTCGGCTCAGTGAGATCGGCTTCCCAGTTCTCGGGAACGCTCGTCGTGGGTTATGTAGGGAAGGTTGGTACGTAGAGATATGAATTCGGCCGACGGAATCGACCAGGGGCGTCGCGACGTAATGAAAACCCTCGCTATCGGGGCGACGGCGGGCGGCCTCGCGACGATGGGTGCGCGCCCCGTCGCAGCCCAGTCAACCGATCTGAGCGACTGGTTTTCGAACGTCAGCAACGCCGACGGTGTCGTCGACGAGACCGGGTCCAGCGAGGTCACGGTGAAGGTCGGTTCGAAGGCGAACAACGGCGCCTTCGGGTTCGGTCCCGCCGCCGTTCGTGTCGATCCGGGCACCAAAGTCGTCTGGGAGTGGACCGGCGAGGGGACGCCCCACAACGTCGTCGCCGAGGACGGCAGTTTCGAGAGCGAGATGATCTCGGAGGCAGGCGCGACCTTCTCGCACACCTTCGAGAGCGAGGGCGTCTCGAAGTACGTCTGTGTCCCACACAAGGCGATGGGGATGAAGGGAGCGGTCATCGTCGGCGACGTCGACGTGACGCTCGGTGGCGGAAGTGCGACCGCCACGCCGGCCGGTGAGGCCGGTGGCAGTGAGAGCGGTGGTGGCGAGAGCGGCAGTGCAGCTGGCGGTAGCGGCGCGAGCGGCGACTTCGTCGAACCCGACTACGAGGGCTGGTTCGAGAACGTCGGCAACTTCGACCGCACGGTCGACAAGACAGGGCAAGACGAGGTGGTCATCGAGGTCGGTGCCGACGGCAACGGCGGCCCCTTCGCGTTCAGCCCCGCTGCCGTCCGGATCGACCCCGGGACGAAAGTCGTCTGGGAGTGGACGGGCAAGGGCGGCCAGCACAACGTCGCCGGCGAGACCCACGACTTCGAGAGCGATATGATGGGCTCGGAGGGCGACACGTACGCCCTGGAGTTCGAGGGCCAGGGCGTCGTGAAATACGTCTGTACGCCCCACCAGGCAGCCGGGATGAAAGGCGCTATCGTCGTCGGTAACCCCGCCGCGGCCGCCTCCGGTGGCACCGGTATCGACCTGTTCAAGACCTCGCTGTGGGGGCTTGCCGGGGCCATCGTCGCCGCACCGTTCGTCGCGAGTGAGGTCGTGGCCCGTCGCCGCCGCAAGGAAGAGGACAGCGGGCGGCCGCCGCGCCAGCCCGCCGACTGACCCCACGTCGTCGGGCCCCGCCGCCGTCACTCGTTCTCCGGGACCCGAAGCATTAGGGCTGGGTGGGGTGAAACGCGGCTATGCGACCACCGGTGGAACTGGCCGTCGCGTCCACGGTCATGGTCGACGAGGTGTGGGCTGGCCACCCGGTCGGGTTCGACCTGGTGACCGTCGACGACCGGCAGTTCGTCGCCTACTACGACGCCGAGCGGCGCCTGACGGTGGCCCAGCGCGCCCTGGGCACTGGCGAGGACGAACCCGAGCCGAGGCGACAGTGGACGCGGACGCCCCTCGACGAACGCCTGGGGTGGGATAGTCACAACGACATCGCGATGGCCGTCGACGACGCCGGACACCTCCACGTCAGCGCGAATATGCACGTCGACCCGCTGGTGTACTTCCGGAGTACCGAGGCACTGGAGGCGAGCACGCTCCAGCGCGTCGACGGTCTGCTCGGCCGCGACGAGGACGCGGTCACGTACCCGACCTTCGTCGACGGCCCCGACGGCGACCTCGTCTTCGGCTACCGGGACGGCGGGAGCGGCGATGGGCGGCGCCTGTTGAACGCATACGACCCCGACTCCGGATCGTGGCGACGGCTCGTCGAGGATCCACTCCTCGACGGTCGGGGCGAGATGAACGCCTATCCGACCGGTCCCGTCCAGGGACCCGGCGGCGACTACCACCTCGCGTGGGTGTGGCGCGACACGCCCGACGCCGCGACCAATCACGACCTCTCCTACGCCCGGAGTTCGAACCTCCGCGACTGGGAGCGAGCGGACGGCACGGCGCTCGACCTGCCGATCACCGACGACGACGGTTGCGTCGTCGATCCGGTCCCAGCGGGCGAAGGCCTCCTCAACAGCAACGTCGCGGTCGGGTTCGACACCGCGGGCCGGCCTGTGCTCTCGTATCACACGTTCGATGCGGACGGGCACACGCAGGTGTTCAATGCGCGATTCGAGAGTGCGTCCGACGAAGGAGCGAGCGGCGAATCAGCCGACGAGTGGACGATCACCCAGGTGAGCGACTGGAACTACCGCTGGGACTTCGGCGGGCGGGGAACGCTCGACGACGAGATTCTGGTCGATCCGGTCCAGGTCGTCGACGGCGAGCTGGTGCAGCCGTTCTGGCATACTGAGTACGGATCCGGCCGGTGGCACCTCGATCCGGAGACGCTCACCGTCCAGCGGACTGAACGGCCGTGGCACGGCCTGCCCGACGAGGTGCGCCGGCCCGACCGAGCGGATCACGACGTGCAGTGGGCTGTGGCCGGGAACGCACCCGGCCGTGACCCGGCGGGCGGGCCGAAATTCGCCCTCCGCTGGGAGACGCTGGCCGCCAACCGTGATCAGGCCAGGGACGACCCGCCCGACCCGGCGACGCTGTCGCTCTACGCCTTCGAGTAGCCTCCCAGAAACGACTGCTCAGGCCGACCCGCCTTCGAGATCCGCGCGTTCGCGGATGATGTCCCGAAGTTCGTCGGCCTCTTCGATGTTCTCCATCTCGCGCTCCTCGACGATGGCAGTGCCCTCGACGGACTCGCGGGTCGCGCGCTCGACGAC
>ENA-ORCR01000703-ORCR01000703.1-marine-metagenome-genome-assembly--contig:-NODE-703-length-14509-cov-2.739884_pt1 | contig 14509 bp, 14 predicted proteins | sample MGYA00237782_ERZ508514 | MGnify/ENA primary metagenome ERZ508514 (study PRJEB26185, sample SAMN06268960) | marine metagenome | isolation source: Eden Landing Ponds, San Francisco, CA, USA | place...
TCTCGGTACCAGTCCACCGGATTCCAAACGCCTACGAGCGACCGGACGTGGATCCGAAACCGTCGCTAGCGGAGTCCGACCAACCAGTCGTCCTCTGGGTAGCGCGGGTCACCGAGTGGAAACGACCTGGTCTTGTTCTTGATCTGGCAGCGGCGATTCCGGAAGCCCGCTTCGTTCTGGTCGGCCCGCCAGTCGACGACGAACCGGATCTGCTTCGGGAGGTCGAGACGCGGACACAGTCACTCGACAACGCCGACTACGTCGGGTTCGTCCCGTACGGGGACATTGACGCGTACTTCGCGGCAGCCGACATCTTTCTGAACACCTCGCGCGAGGAAGGGTTTCCAAACACTTTCTTACAGGCATGGGCGACCGGGACGCCCGTCGCCAGCCTTGCTGTTGATCCTGACGAAATCGTCGCCGATCACGATCTCGGCTGTGTCGCTGGCGGGTCAATGAGTAGACTGGAAGACTGTCTCCGTGGACTCGTGACCGACTGGGACAACCGAACCGGAGCCAGTGAAGCTGCGTTTGCGTACTTTCAGGCTAACTACACTGTTGACTTGATCGTCGACCGGTACGAGGACCTGTTCACCGAGATCGGCAACCAGTGATAGCGCGCTGATGGAGGTCAGAGCCATTGATTCCATTATTACGGCCGACATGGTCCAACAACGGCTAGCCCATCGAGTTGATAGCGATCCAATGCTGTCGCAATCGGTATGGTTGCAATCGGTATATCCTGAGTCTAGTTTATAAGTGGGAGAAGGGATGCTATCTTAACTACCCCGTTCTGGTCACCGGCCTCAATCATGCAAGGTTCTTGAGGAACTATTCGCGGCCGTACGGGGTTTGGACAGCACGACCGAGAGTACACGGCCCGATCGCAAGCTGACGGAAGTCGTTGATGGCCACGTTGACATTGGAACTTATCAAGCAGCCCATTTCTGTAGAGATTTCTCTCGTTTTGGATTGGCCTCTCCAAATTGTGGTGGGGGAAATATACCGCATAACAAGGGAAAATGACGCGGGAGTCCGCTATAGTAGTCGGTAGAACTTTTTACTCAGAGCTTGTTGCAACTATTAGTGGATCATCTCGACGAGATCTCTGTCGAGGAACTGCAAGACACCCTCGACAACGTGGACGGAAAGAAACCGACACAACGGATTTTAGCGGCAATAGCGTACAAAAACGGAGTTTCGCAGACTGAACTCGCCGAGTGGTACGACGTTCAGCGACGGACGATCTATAGCTGGCTCAAGCGACTCGACACCGACGAGTCGCTTGAGCAAGCTGTCTCTGATGCTCATCGATCCGGGCGAAAGAGAAAACTTTCAGAATCACAGCAAGAAGAGTTCGAACAAACCGTCAACGAGGATCCTGAAGCGGTCGGGATCGACGCGCCGGCGTGGACGCCGGCGCTCGCCCAACAATACCTCGAAGAAACGTACAGCGTCGAATACTCGATCCCGAGTTGTCGGCGGTTGCTCAAAGAAGCTGGACTCAGTTATCAAAAACCACGTCGAACAGCCGCGGAAGCCGAAGAATCTGACCAAGCGGAGTTCCACGACGAGATCAAAAAAAGCGGCGGGAAATGGACGCCACAGTAGTCTGTATCGACCAAACCAAGAAATCTGTGCAGGTCGAGCTGCGTGCCGCGTGGTTTCCGCGCGGCACGCGGCCGAGCGTCGAACTGTCCGGTCAACGCGACTGGACGTGTCTGCTCGGCGCGATCACCGAAGACGGTGACTGCTTTTTCTCACGATTCACCGAGTACGTCACCGCCGATCACGCAAAACATTTCATTCTCGCGTTATGCGAAGAATTCGAAGAAGACTTGATCGTCGTGCTAGACGGAGCGCCGTACTTCCAGGCGTCGGCCGTCACGGACCTGGCGGCCCGTGACGACCTCGCCTTCGTCACGTTACCGGCGTATTCGCCGGAACTCAATCCTGTCGAAGAATGCTGGCGACAACTCCAAGATGCTCTCAGCAACCGGTTCTTCGACTCGCTTGAGCAACTGACCACCGCGATCGATACCGCTCTCAACCAACTATCGCTTCCAAAAGTGAGCAATTATTTCTAACAACTACTATAGGGTTCGGTGTCCACTGACCATTCACGCGCGGTGGCCAGTCCGATTCACACTACGGTGGATTTCTTCCCGAATTGAGCGGAGTGAGGGAATCAGCGTGATATGCTGCCCGCCAGAGTTTGATCACGGCCCGTGTAACGAGCGTTTCCGGTTGCTGTTTGATACACGATTCTTCGACGGTAGATGGGTCTGAAGACGCATCCGGCGGCGGGTGATAGTGTTCCGGGCCGGGAACCTGGATGTAGCCGCCGTTATGTGGGTGTCGGCCCCATCGGAGATTGACTCCTCCAGAGTCCGTGTAGTGGTATTTGTAGTCGTTGCGGGTCGTCCACTGGACGTCGATCCGTGACCGTTCAGCTGACTGCAGCCCGTCGTCGTACTCAACTTTGAGCGCTCGCGGATTCAGAAAATCGTCCAGTGTCGCCGTCGCAAGCGGTTCGTTGTCGTTGAAGAGATCGCGGATTGCAAGCAGCGCCGGTCGGTCGATAGGTCCGCGTAACGAGTGTGATTCGGTCTGGCCTCCCGTCATCGATCACGAGGACGACACGGTTTCGTTGTCCGTCTAGGACTCCATATCGACGAACTTCTCAGCGTTCGCTATCGAGAGGGCGGCGTTGGCGAACGCGAGGTTTCGCCGCGTCGTCTTCCATTCTCGGATAGTTTCCTCATCGGGTTCTTCACCTGTGCGTGTGGATTCGTCGAGTAGTGCATTCGTCTGATCGACAGCCAGTTCTTCCGGCGACTCGACACCGTACTCCTGCTGGAATTCCCCGATTTGGTCGCGCATCTCCGCGATACGGTCGCGGAGTTCCTCGGTCGAAACTTCCGACAGGATATCCGCCGCTTGTTCGACGACGAGCGACTCTGCGGAACGTCGATACAGGGTTGCGCCGTTCGCCCCTGTTTCGGTAGTTACGAACCCGTCGTCAGCGAGCGTGTTGAGATGTTTTCGCGCAGTCTTCGGAGAGGTGTGAGCATGGTCTGCGAGAGTGTCCGCATCCGTCGGTGCATAGGTCCGACTGACTACTTCTCTGACGCGCTCGTACGGAGTGGTTCCCGCCACCCAATCTTCCCTGACTGCCTGGTTGATATCCTCGAATGGTTCTGGTTCAGCGGGACCAGTCATGTGTATGACTCGTCGGTAGAGGAATATAGTTCTTTGGTAGAATATTATATTTCTTCTAATTGCCTCACAGACGTAATGTCGGATTTTTGTGAACCAGCCGTTGAATTCCACGAGTCGGTGCTCACGATAGCGAGGAAGGGTATCGAATCCGCAGCTACCGGCGGTGAGTGGTCTGAATTGATACTCTCTACTCGTCAGGTTGTATCGAATCCCCGAACTCCTCCTGAAATCCTTCGACGATCCGTCCGAGCGGAGACTGGAGCGCGAATTCGGCGTCCTCTTTGGCTTCGAGGAGATGTGTTCGCCGTTTCCCCGAGTACTCGTCTGCCATGCGCTCTAATTCGTGTGCGAGCGCCTCGACGGTTTCCTCGTCTTCGAGCGAATCGTACGTTCGAAAGATGTCTTGGAGGGCGCGTTTGGCCGACTGCCTGACGCGCCCGTCGTCGTCCGTGATGGCCTCCAGCAGGAAGCCGCAGAGTGCGTCGGTCTGGTCTCGAACGTCCGCTTCATCTGCGCCGATCGACCGATCGTCGTTATCGACCGCCATCACCGTCGAAATCCCCGGGACGAGTTGCTCCCCGACCCGCACAGTGGACTGGCGGACGTACCCGTCATCACCCGCGGCATACATCTCGGTCAACTCGTCGAAACAGACGTCGAAGAGTTCGATCCGTTCTCCGAGGTCCATGTCTTTGATCTCGTCGATCACTTCGTTGACACGGTCTGAATCGCCGGATTCGAGGGCCGTCGAAAACTCTGCCCACTGCTCGTTCATGTACGTAGCTACTGGTGTCACGTCTATAATCGGTGAGGGTTTCGAAACGAACGACGAGTCGAACTCTTACGCGGTTTTCGAAGGACATCCTGGACAGGTGCAACACCGAAGTCAGTACCCATACGACGGGAGTACAGAGTAGTAGTGGGTTCCGCACCGAGTCCGCATGTGAAGGGTGGCGCACCTGATTCCCGTCGACGGGGTGAATCAGTCTTGGGTGCGGATCCACTGAGCGATTTGCCGACTGAATACGTCGTAGACCTCTAGCCCGGTCTGGAGGGTTACATACACTTCGTCGTACTCAACCGTGCCGTATTCGTGAGCCAGCACGTTCCTGAACCCGACGGCCGCGACGAGCGTCTGCGTCGTTTCCTCATCGATCACGTCTTTGCGGCCGAGGATACGAATTGCCTCCTTGGACGCGTCGCCGTCGTATTCAAAGTCGTGCGTAGCGATGTGTTGGGCGAGATCAGTACACGCCTGGATGGCGTTCTCAAACATCCGCTCGACAGCACGTTGCTCGGTCGTTTTCGTGAGAAGATCCTCGCGGGAGAGTGACTGTTGTTTTGCCTTCAGTTCACCGTGGTACTGCTCGATCTGTTCGAGTTTCTTCGAGACGATCCGTTCGTCAGCCACGTAATCCGTCCTCCGCGATACGATCGATTACATCCTGCTGGTGACGGCGAATCTCGTCGCGTCGCTCCTCGAACGACGCTTTGATATCCCTTTTGAACTGGCGGAATGCCTGTTCGTTACCGCAGAGAAACTCGCCATTGACCGCGTCGTGAGCCACATCAAGCGGAAGGTCTTCGATGTCAGAGAGATCGATAAACGGGGCGTCCGCTTGCTGGAGGTCCCCCGAGAGGAAACACCGCTTCTGGAAGCGTTCGTGGGAGGAAAGATCATCGGCGAACTTGACAGCGAAATCGAGATCGGACGACGAGCGCGAGTCACCCGTGACCTGCGAGCCGAACGCCACCACGAATTCGATATCCGGATGACGACAGAGCGACTCTTCGAGCGTGGTAAACAGCTGCGAGTGCTCGTCACTCGCTTCCATACCTGAACCAAGAGCGTCTCATTCCAAAAGAATTCCGCTCCTCAGGTGTTACCACTGGTTTCGAGTATCTCGCACTTCGACGAAAGGGATTCTGCTTCAGTGCACACTACGTAGCAGTACTCCGAATTACAGATAGAGAGATTCGCTCTTCTGCAATGGACCTGCAATACAGCGGGTTACCGACCGATTGTTCCTTGGCGGGTAATCGATGCGTCGGGATTGATGAGGAAGGCGACCAATATCGAATCCTCTTGTGCAGTCACAGTCACTCTTTCCTCGTTCACGAGCAGTCCGCTTTCTGTCTCACCGAAGTGACTATCGTTTGCCTCGACTGCACCCTCGAAGACGTAGAAGTACGTGTCCCATCCCGCGATTGATGGAAGCTCGACACTGACGTTCTCGTCGAGTCGTACGTCGTAGAGATGCACGTCGTTGCGCACGTAGAACGGAGCGTCCGTATTCTCCGGTCCAAAGAGGTGCCGCCACTCGTTGGCAGCGAACGCCGGGATGGGGCCGTGCTGGATGTTCGGTTCCAGATCGAGCGCATGGGGTCTGACGAAGATCTGTAACATCCGGAGCGGTGGGTCATCCGGCAGGGTTCGCTCTTCGTGCCAGAACCCGCTCCCCGAGTTCATCACCATGAGGTGCTCGGCGTCACTGATCAACTTGTTTCCGTCCCCATCGTCGTGGCGCATCACGCCTGCCGGCACCCAAGAAACGATCTCGTCGTTACGGTGCTGATGCATCGAAATCAGTGTATCTGGATCCAGGAACGACTCGACAACCGTAGCGAGCGGCCCATATCCATGATCGTCATGACTGGGAAGGTTCCGTCCGGGAAAGTTGAAGTGGATCCTAAATCGTCCCTGGTTTTGGGACACATCCGTTCGCGGGGCCTTGTAGAGAGCCACTTCGGAATCGGCGTTCATGATACCGATTCCTAGGGGTTAGAGCGCATATATGTCTGTGGCGTCCGAACGAAAAGCTATCAATTTGAGATCTACTATCAGTTGTCCTGGCCTTGTTGTTCGGGAATCACTATGTTCCATACCCATAAGCCACCCTGAGCTTCTCTAGATTCAATTCCTGCCATCCTTCGACCAACTTGACGACGCTTTCGTCAACAGTGAATCGCCTCGGGGTCAAGCCCCGAGGCTTCCTGCTTCGATGACGCGCTTTGCAGACACCGAGGTGGTCTCCGTAGGGAGTGCAGTCTCCACAGGCGTGTCTTCGGGCCATCCCAGCCCTAGTTCAGAAAAGCCGCGTTGAAGGACGTTCATCGCCGCATTCGCATCACGATCACATTCGGACCCACAACTCGGACAGGAGTGTTCTCGCACCCAAACGGGCTTCGCCGTCTCCACACCGCACGACGCACACTCCTTCGTCGTTCCGTTTGCTTCCACCTGAACGACGTGCGTGCCGTACAACTCTGCCTTGTACTCAAGGAGGGTGATGAATTGCCGCCACGCCGCATCCTGCTTGTTGCGAGCGTTATACGACTGTTCCAACATCCCTTTCACGTCCAAATCCTCAACGAACACCGCGTCGTACTCGCGGACGAGCCACGTCGTAATCTTGTGCTGATAGTCTAGCACCTTCCGGCGGATGTGACGCTTGACCTTTGCCACTTCCCGGCGCTGTTTCTCGTAGTTGTTCGACCCTTTCTGCTTCCGTGAGAGCTTGCGTTGCTCGCGTTGGAGCCGTTCGTACTCGTCATCGAGATCAAGCCAATCCACAGTTAACCCATCCGAGGTGTGGATGTAGTTGCGGATGCCGAGGTCGATACCCACGCTGGTGCTTGAATCTAACCCGTCCAACGCGGGTTCTTCTGGAAGGTCAGTGTCGTCGGTTTCGAGACCAAATGAGACGAACCAGTCACCGGTCGTCTCTTTTTTGACCGTGACTTCCTTGATGTCTGCCTCAACCGGAATCGTGCGGTGGTATCGGATTTTGATGTCTCCGATTTTGGAGAGCCAGAGTGTCGCGTGTCGGCCACTCGTGTTTTTGAGTTCGAAGCCGGACTGCGAATACGTCATACTCTGAAACTCCCGTGGTGACTTCCAGTTGAGCTTCCCCACCTTGTTCCCGTTTTGTTTCTGCTCGGAGAGGACGTCGAGGTTCTGGTAGAACCGTGTGACGGTTCGTTGCAGTGCTTTCGAGTTGGCTTCCGAGAAGAGAGGGAACTCGTCTTTCCAGCCGGGAAGTCGGTAGTGGTGTTTGTACGCGGAGCCAATGTCGTCGGCGTCCACGTTCTCGTACTCGTACAAGGTGTAGTTGTACGCTTGGCGATGAATGTCGATGTGGTGTTCCAGTCGTGCCGCTACCTGTTGTGTCGGATAGGCGGGATAGCGGTGACTGTACTCCATCGCTGTCTTTCAATTCGAGATATGTTCACTTAGTGGTTTGTATCCCTGCCTATCGGATTCAACCCCGGGGTCAAGCCCCGGGGCATTCTCCTATACCGCTTGTAAACATCTGGGGAGACTCCGAACTGGAAATCACCACCAGCCCATCTTCAAAGACAATCGTGCCTGACCGATCAAGGGGGAGGCTCACACCGTCTTTCAGGTACAGTGTTTCGGTCGAATCTACCCAATCACACAGTACGATCGGGTTTTCGTTGCGTTTTCGCTCCGCTTTGCCTGCCCATGCCGGGAAGCTATCGTACACGACGCGGCTCCCGTACCGGTCTTCCCATTGTTCCTGATCAAAGGCCAGATGTTGGTCCGAAGACCAGGCTAGTCCGTGAAGAAATCCGTCAATTCTCCCGCGGACATAGGCACTGTCGGATTCGTCCCAATCGGTCATCGTATTCTACTGATCGTGGGATTGACGATAAGTACTGAGGGGAGTGTCATCGAATCGTTGGCATACTCACTGGTAAACATTCAGTCCAAGTGAGGTAGTGATCAGAACTATCGACAATTTCGACAGTAGCTGTCCATTCAATACTTCATTGTGGAGCACTGCACGGGTGGACTGTTCCGCGAGCGGCGCTCCGAGTGCGCGAGGGGCGATTCGAACGCCCGCTTGGGTCATGGCACGACCGCGTGCTTCCGAACTACATCACTCGCGCATGCCGCAGAAAGAGAAGCGGACGGCACTAAGCTGGCTCGACCGCTCGGATTTCATCGATGACCTGCTTCGGGGTCTCGGCGTGTTCGATGAACGTGAGGACGTTCTCCGACCAGCCGGAGACGTTGTAGACGTGCTCGTAGCCTTCCGGTGTCACGAGATCGCCGTAGGACGCGAGATCGACGAGATACAGCGCAGTGTCCGACGTGACTTCGTCCCGATAGGCATCGAACTCCTCCTTTATCGTCCGGTCGTCACGCGCCGCGAATGGCGTGCTGTCCCAAATCTGCATGTCCGTGAAGACGATGATCCGCTCGACAGCCTCGTCTCGGTCCCGGAAGTACTCCAGCGCTTTCCACCCGTTCGTAGAGTTTCCGACGTCCTCGTCGATATCGAGTACCGCTTGCTGGCGTTGCAACACCGGCGTCTCGACGTGCATCGACACGGTCTGGAAGTCGTCACCGAACCCGCCGACTCGTGCACCCTGATCGGTGAGGATTGCGCCGAACAACGCGCCGATTTCCTTCAGTCGGAGCGTGCTGTTCCGGGACAGGCGTTGATCCATCGACTCCGAGAGGTCGACAGCGACGAACGTCTCCCCGAGGCCGTCAGGGACTTTCTCGACAGCGACGTCGATCGCGTCCTCCAGCCACCGCTCGACCGCCGGAGCCTGTACGTCCGCTTCCTGGAGTGCGTTGTACGCCTGGTAGTACCGGAACGGGTACAGCGGTGCATGCCGCACCGCCTCCAGGTCGAGATGGCTCACGACGGTCTCTTGATCGATACCTGCTTCGAGCATGTTCCGGAGGTTCCGGATCGATGCGAAGAGCGGCAGCGTGTACTCCTCGTCTCCGATGAGCGTCGCCCACGCGTCTCGTGTGTTGCCGCGTTCGGAGATGACCGTCTCCCACGTGTTCGGGGATGGCAACGGTTCGATGTCGGGATAGTCGTCCAGACCGCCGCGCATGAACCGCTCGAACAGCACCGCTTGCTCGTCGTCGATCGGCTCGGGGTGGACACGGTTGAACACGTCGCGCAGCGTCACTTCGCGTCGTGACAGCTCGTACTTGCCGAGGGTGTACGCGTCTGCCATCGTGACGAGCGCGTCTTCGATGCCGCGACGGAGCGGCCACGGTGCCGTGCCACCGACCAACTGGTCGTGGACTGCGAGGGCAGTCGCGGTCTCGTCCATTCGCTGGATGATCGCTGGTGCCCATTCGCGGATCAGTGACTCGTCGGAGTCGTCCTTGAACCGGTCGTCGTTCGCAGCCAGCACGAGCAAGACCTGCGGAACGTCTCGCAGGTAGAGTTCCTGCCGTGCATACGCCGCAAGTTGCAGGACAAACTCCGGGTCCTCGTCTGCTGCAGCGTCGAATCGCTGGACGACCGCAGCGAGTTGCTCGTCGTCGGTCTCGTAGAACGAGCCCTCCAGCAACTGGTTGATCGTGCGCTTGTACAGTGCGAGTCGAGGGTCGGCAGGCTCGAACGCTTCCCCACCCTCGTAGTTGGTGGTTCGCGTCGCCTCCGCGACCGTTTGCTTCGGCTTGTTGAACTCCATACTATCACCGGGGCCGCAACAGGCGACCCCGAATCGTGCTGCTCACACCATACACGAGCAGCGAATCCCGGGAGAGGGCCTCTCCCGAGCCCAGCCTCGCTTGGCTCGGCTGGACGTCCCCGGCACGGTTCGAACGTGCGACACCTGGCTTCGAAGGCCAGTGCTCTGTCCAGACTGAGCTACGGGGACATGGACGTGGCCGGAAAACTGCTGGAGCCACGTCAGCGTGCTACCAGGTTACACCACGGTGGATCACGCAAGTTCCACCGCCGGGATTCGAACCCGGATCTCCGGCTCCTGAGGCGAAGCAAGGCTCCAGCTCGTCGGCCACGTGAGAGTGGTGGCGACCGGAAAACAGTCAAGGCGGGATCCGGTGTCGGAAGCACCCTCGTGCTTCCTTTGTCCGGGATGTTCTCGATGGACGAGCCACCGACAAGATTTGAACCTGCGAAATCCTGGCGAAGCAACGCCTCGACTCGACGGTCGCCACGCGCGGTCGGGAAACTGACGGCGCGACGGGCTATGACTCCCGGTGAGCCTAGCGGGCTGAAGGAACGCACCGCCTCGACGACCACGCGCTTGGGAAACTGACGGTGACAGCGCCATCCCACGTCTGCACCTCGATGGGACAACGCAGGGACGCATTATCCACCGCCAGTCCCCGAGTGCTCCCGAGGGGAATCGAACCCCTGCCCTCCAGCTCGAAAGGCTGGCGTCCCTCGCCAACGGGGACTCCGGGAGCAAGCGTGGTAATAGCGCGTTTGAAGCGAGACGGCCGCTGACTGTGGACGGGTTTTAATATCTGCTCTCGGGGAGTAGTAATCGATGGGGGCAGACGACATTGAGGATGTCTGGTATCCCACTGTCGAGGATATCATCACCATTCACGACGACATCCTCGATGAGTATCCAGAGACTGAGACCGGGATACGCAACCGTGACGATATCGCCTACACCATCGAGTTCATTAGCGAAGGTCGTTTCGGCGAACGACCGGAGACTCTCCACGAGAAGGCGTTTCACCTTCTTCGTCTGCTCACCGCGAATCACCCGTTCGTCGATGGCAACGGACGCGTCGGCCGTCTACTCATCGTTTTGATGCTGATCGCATCGGACATCCTCGTTCATCCGCTGTTCTATCTGAGTTCGTATATCAGGCGCAACCGGGACGAGTACACCGATCTCCTCCTGGCCGTCAACGAGGAGGGTGACTGGAACGCCTGGCTTGAGTTCTTCCTGAACGGGATCAGAGAGCAAGCAGACGAGGCGTTTAGCCGTGCAAAGCTCCTCCTTCAGCTACGAACAGCGTACCGGGAGCGATACGGCGACGCCGCGCCATCTGTCCGTGCACTCGTCGATGCCATCTTCGTCGAGCCAATCTTCACCGTCTCTCGAGCAGCGGACCTGATCGAGATGTCCAATCCGGCCGCGAACAACGCAGTCAACCGACTCGAGGACGACGGGCTGCTCGAGGAACAAACAGGCCAGGAGCGATATCGTGAATTCCAGGCCACGGACGTTCTCGAGGTATTGAATCGAGATGTCGAGGAGGTTCCCTCGCCCGGAGAACTCATCGCCGAGTGAGTCGTCTCGACGCAAAAGATACCACTCGATGCCCGGGTAGTGGGTCGCATCTCAATACATACTGAGAGCGACACTGGGTGATTTTATCGCCCCCTGAGGGGCGCGGGGGAACCAACGAGTCCCTCGCGAGTACCAATGGGACATCGCGCACTCATCGCCTACGAACGACCGGATAGCACGTACAACTGCCACTACTCTCACTGGGGTGGGATACATCTCAAGCTCAAACGAGACATCACCAGCGAGACACCGTTCGGTGGTGAGCACCCGAACGAGACGAGCCAATCCATCTGTACGCAACTTCTCGAAGCGACGACCGAGATAGCGATTCAGGACGCCCTGGACGGCTATGAATCACCGTCACTCCCGGTCGATATGGATCCATGGGCGACGCGTCTCACCCTCGACGAGATCATTTCCGAGCAGCTGGACTTCCTCCATCACGAAGCGTTCTACGTCGTCGACCGTGACTTCGAGGTGACCGCCTATCGGACACACTGGTTCGGCCTACAGTACGACTCTGCGTTGGTCGATGACGCACCGACAATCGGCAACGGTGCGTTGCGAACGGTTCGGTGGTACGACGGCGACCCGGTGGGCGATGGGTTCGCCCAGGGCGAGTTTCGAGTGCTGAAGGACATCACGGGAGAGTTGATCGACCAAGGAGTGTTGACCCGTGCGGAAGCGCCCGACTACCTCGAACGGAAACTCGACGAGTGGGTCGGTGAAGACGAGGAACTCATCGTCCGTACTGCTGATTTTGTCGACGGATAGCTGCTATAGCGGACTTGCCGAATGTGATATTACGGAAAATTCGAGGGCGAGCAGACCCCTTCGGATCGTACTGCTTCGAACCCGCGCCACTCGACGCCCGGTCGTCTGCTGGGCTGTTGTGGGAAATTCTGGACGTCCTGATTGAGTGACTCGAAACTGATGAACGGGCTCACTCGTGATTCGATGATGCGTCGAAACATTCGAAGAGGTCGTCAGTCGTGAAGAGGAACACATCCGACCGGTCGGCGGCCAGTCTTTCGAGGGCAGGAGTGAATCCGCGTTTCGCAAACAACGCATAGCTGACCGAGCGCTCCGAGCCGTGCCAGCGAACCTCCGGTTCGAGTGATTCGAGGTCCTGAAGCAGGTCTCGTCCTACTGGTTCGCTCGTCCATTTGCATTCACCGAGGAGCAGCGTCTCAGTGCTATCGTTCACTCCAGCGACATCGATCTCCATCTCATCGTACCACCACCGACCAACACGAGAACAATCGACCGGAAACGACGGTGTCCGGATGGCCTGTCGACAGATATCCTCGAACGTCCAACTCACGTGTGTCGGGAGTGTCTCAGCAATCGTGTTCAACACGGGGGCCGTGTGCCCTTGTTCGAGTGTGGCCCGGTTTGGTGAGAGATACCGGAACCAGAACCGGAGGAACTGATCTCGCAATTCGTACATTCCTCTTCCATCGGGATCCGTGACTGGAGTTACCCGCTCGACGAGCGCGAGCTGTTCGAGATTGGAGAGATACCGGGAGAGACTACTGGCATCTTTGCCGATCTCGTTGGCGATCTCAGTCACGCGAGTCGCACCTCCTGCGATCGCTTCGAGGATTCCCATGTACGTTGCGGGCTCTCTCAGTTCCTGGCGAAGCAGGAACTCGGGTTCTTCGTACAGGAACGCCCCTTTCGAGAGGACTCGCCGTTCGATATTCGTCTCGAGGGAGACCTCGCTGTCGAACTGTTCGAGGTATGCAGGGATGCCTCCGACGACACTGTACGCCTGTATCGTCGTCTCGGCATCGTATCGTTCGAAGAAATTCGATGCTTGCCCGACAGTCATGGGTTCGAGCCGCCACTGACCAGTTCGCCGTCCGTACAGCGGGCTCTCGTAGCTCAAGACACCGTCTTCCATCATCGAGATAGACGACCCGAGCAACACGAGAGAGATGTCCGTTTCCTCGAGGATCTCGTCGACGATGGTCTGAAACACCGATGCGATGGTCTCGTCAGTGTCGACGAGGTACGAGAACTCGTCGATCGTAACGATACACGGACCATCGATTCGAGTTGCCAAGTACTCGAATGCGTCCTCGAATCCTTCGACAGCCGGTGGCACATCGTCGAGTTGGTCCGCACAGCGGTCAGCGAAGCGGCGAGCATTGTTCTCTGTCCCTCGCTGATCGCAGAGGTAGTAGATCGAAGGAATCTCGAGTTCTTCCAAGACGGTCGTGACGAGCATGGTCTTGCCGACACGACGACGGCCGTAGAGGACGAGCAACTGCCTGCGTTCTTCGGTGAGGTGTGACCGCAGCCAGCCACGTTCTGCTTCGCGGTCAATCATTATGCATACGATAATATTATCGCGTGCATAATCAGTATTTGGATCGAGAGCAACAGGTCGAGTGGTCTCTCTCGAGAGGAGACTATCGGTGAATTTTATAAAAAATACACAATTTGATTGGAATTCAGGCACTGCAGCCTACTCAAGAATATCGAACACCTCGACTGCTTTGTACTCTTTCCCGCGTTCCTTACCCGTCACTTCCTCGACGATGCCATCCGATTCGAGCTCGTCGACGACCTTGTAGGCAGTCCGACGTGAGACATCGAGATACTCCACGAGATCTGGTGCTGTAAAATACGGACACTCGAGTAACTGTCGAGCGAACGTGTCCGTAGTCGTACTGCCTGGGTACTCCGTCTGGTAGCGCTCTTGCAGCTCGCGGAGTCTGTGAGTCCGGTCGTACGATGTCTCAGCCTGACTTCGGAGTCCTTCGAGGAAGAACCTGAGCCACTCATTCCACGCACCGTCCTCACTCACCGCACGCATCCGTTCGACGTACTCGATCTTGTGACGATTGAAGTATGCGCTCGGGTAGATATACGGACTTTCGAGGTACCCCTCGCTCGCCAAGTACAGAATAATGAGTAATCGGCCGAGTCGACCGTTCCCATCCGAGAAGGGGTGCACTGTCTCGAAGAAATAGTGAATAATGGCGGCATCGACGAGCGGATGGTACTGCCCACCCATCTGAATGTACGACTCAAGTGACTGCATGAGCGCAGTGAGTCCTTCCGGAGTCGGCGGGACGAACGGACGCTGTCCCGACTGTGGGCTCGTGAGATGAACCATATGGTCGCGGAAGTCACCGACGACGTCACCCTCGTTTCGAACATCCTCAAGCAGCATCGAATGGAGTTCTTTGATCAGCGAGAGCGTTATCGACGCTCCGCTCTC
>ENA-ORCR01000704-ORCR01000704.1-marine-metagenome-genome-assembly--contig:-NODE-704-length-14500-cov-3.890383_pt1 | contig 14500 bp, 11 predicted proteins | sample MGYA00237782_ERZ508514 | MGnify/ENA primary metagenome ERZ508514 (study PRJEB26185, sample SAMN06268960) | marine metagenome | isolation source: Eden Landing Ponds, San Francisco, CA, USA | place...
CCTACGACTTCTTCGAGGGCCACAGCCAGATCCGCCGCCGCCTCAAACTCCTGAAAGACGTCGGCCTGGGCTACATGCAACTCGGCCAGCCCTCGACGACGCTTTCAGGCGGGGAGGCCCAGCGCGTCAAACTCGCCGAGGAACTCGGGAAGAAAGACTCCGGCGAGACCCTCTACCTGCTCGACGAGCCGACGACCGGGCTCCACCCCCACGACGAGCGCAAACTCATCGACGTGCTCCACCGCCTCACCGACGACGGCAACACCGTGGTCGTCATCGAGCACGAACTCGACCTGGTCAAGAACGCCGACCACATCGTCGACCTCGGACCCGAAGGCGGCGAGAACGGCGGCGAACTCGTCGCCGAAGGCACGCCGGAAGACATCGCGCGAACCGAGGAATCGTACACCGGGAAGTACCTCCGCGACCTGCTTCCGGACGTGGACCTGGAAGGGCCACGCGGCGACCGCGTCGTCACCGCCGACGCGAACGGCGAGGCCGAAACCGCACCGCGAGCGGACGACGACTGAGAACGCTCTCGCACAGTCGCGGATTCCGGCGATTGAGCGAACTATCGTGGACCCGTTGCCGTCAGGCCGACGGGTCCTGGAAGGCGAACTGCTGGTTATCGTTGTTGCTCACCGTCCAGAGGCCGATGGTCGCACCGTCCTCGGTACTCACGCCGAAGACGTCCGCTGCGAGGTCGGGAGCCGCGTGTAGCGGCTGGAGGGTCGCGTGGCCGTCGGCCACCGGGACGATCTTCCACTTCTGGTAGTCCGCGTCCTCCCAGGCGGCCTGGACGACGTTGCCGCCCTTCCCGGCGCCGTCGTCGGCCTCCATCACGAGGCCGCTGTTGACGTTCTCGATCCGGTACACGCCGTCTTCGAGCTCGGTCACGTCCCAGCGCTGGGCGTCGGTGCTCTCCCAGTACCCCTGCTGGACGTTCGCCTCGGCGTCCGTTGAGCCGTCGGCCACCTCGACGACCTTGTCGTCGGCGGTGTGCCGTGCGGTCAGTCGGTACGTGCCGGGCTCGATGTCGACCGTGATCGGCACGGTGTGTGTCGTCGTGCAACCGCTTTCGGCGGTCGCCGTTAGCGTCACGGCGTACTCGCCGAGCGCGTCGTACGAGTGGGACGCCGACCACCCCGTCGCAGTCGTGCCGTCGCCGAACTCCCAGGTCAGGGAGTCGACCGAATACTCGCCACCGGAGACGTCCGCCGCCTCGAAGTCGATAGATTCGCCCACCTGTACGTCGGTCGCACTCGGCACGGCCTCCGCTATCGGCTCGGGCTCGGTGACCGTGATCGTCTCGAAGTCGGTCGTCGTCTCCCCCTTCTTGCTCGTCGCGGTCAACTTGACGGGGTAGGGCCCCAGTTCGTCGTACGTGTGACTGACCGACCAGCCCGACGCAGTCGTCCCGTCGCCCAACTCCCACGAGAGTGACTGGATCTTCTGGCCGTTGTCCGTCAGGTCCTCCGCCTCGAACTCGATGGTGTCGCACGGGCTCGCATCGGTCTCACTGGCGGCGATTTCGGCGAGCCGGTCCGCTCCGGCGGGTTCGAAGGAGGTTTTGATGTCGGGTTGGGGTGGCTCGTCCATCCCGTGGCCGAGGAAGTAACTGGGCCACGGCGGCTGGTTGTAACCGACGTTCTGTCGGGCGATCCCGGTGCGGTACATCGGGTCGTGCAACAGCGTATACAGCCGGTGGTCGGTCTCGTGGGGCGTCGCGTACAGGCGCAGGTGGCTACTGTCCTCGGCCCGCCAGATGACCTCTTCCCGCCAGTCGCCGAGGATGTCCCCGGAGAGACATGGGTTCCCTTTCGTCCAGTTGTTCGAGCGCGTGCCCTCGAAGGATTTCAGCAGGTCGAGTTGCTGGGCCTCGGGGTCCCACTTCTGGAGGTTACCGATGCCGACGCCGCCGCCCTGCCAGTCGTGGTCGAGGAGTTCGCGATGCAGGTCGCCCGTCCACCAGAGTCCGGAGTTGAGCGAGGGGACCGGTTCGTCCATGATCTGCTGGCCGTCGGCGGTCCACGTGCCCACCTCGCCGAGCGCCCAGGCCTCAGCGCCCCGGTAGTTGGGGTCGATGTCGGCGACCATGGCGCGGCCGGCGTCGCTGCCCTCGACCGACCAGATGTACTCGCCGGTCTCGGCGTCGCGCATCGACGCGCTCGGTTCACCTTCGGGCGGATACTCGGCGGGAACGAAGATCTCCAGGCCCTCTCGGTCGGGGAGGAAGTCACCGCAGTGCTGGGCGTCGGGGTTGACCATCGTCGTCGTGTGGAGCGGCGTCCCGTCGTGGTCGATGACCGCGCCACCGAAGATGATCTCGTCCTTGCCGTCGCCGTCGACGTCCGCAGTGGCCAGACTGTGGGCGCCCTTGCCCTCGTAGTCGGGGTAGCCGTCGTCGCTGTCGAATATCCAGCGTACCTCGAGTTCGCCTTGCCGGAAGTCCCACGCGGCGAGCATCGACTTCTCGTAGTACCCACGCGTGAACACGATGCTCGGTCGCTCGCCGTCGATGTAGGCGGTCCCGGCGAGGAACCGGTCGACGCGGTTCCCGTAGCAATCGCCCCAGTCACAGGCGTCGCCGCGTGCGGGCCGGAAGTCCTCCGTCGCGAGTTCCTCGCCCGTCTCGCCGTCGAAGACGGTCAGGTACTCCGGGCCTTCGAGGACGTATCCGCCTGCGTTCGTCCAGTCTGCGTCCGGATCGCCGATGACGGTGCCGGCAGCGTCTTCGGTCCCGTCCGCCGTCCGTACCACGACCTCCGATTTGCCGTCACCGTCGAAGTCGTAGACGAGGAAGGGCGTGTAGTGCGCGCCGGCCCGGACGTTCTGGCCGAGGTTGATCCGCCAGAGGTGCTTCCCCTCGAGGGTGTAGCCGTCGATCAGGACGTCGCTGGTCTGGCCCGACTGGGAGTTGTCCTTCGCGTTCGACGGGCTCCACTTCTGGACGATGTCGAGCGTGCCGTCGCCCGTGAGGTCACCCAGACTCGCGTCGTTCGCGTGGTAGGTGACAGTGTTGCCGTTCTCGTCTTCGACCGGGTCGGGCTTGTTCAGCGGGATCTCTTTGTACTGGTCGTCCCACACCTCGACCGACTCCGACATCCCGGGCTTTCGACCCTCGTCTTTATTCTTGCCCTTATTGGCGCCCCGCCCGTTGCCGACTACTCGAACGGCGTACGTCGAGTCGGTCGTCCCGTCTGGGTCGAAGTAGTTCGTGCTCTCAGTGATCGGTTTGTCGTTCAGTCGGTCACCGTCGCGAAACACGTGGAAGCCGAGATCGGAGGGTTCAGTCCCGAGCAGGCGCCATCGGAGCAGCACCCCACCGTCTGTCGGTACGGCGACGAGCCCCCGGTCGAGGGACTCCATCTGCCGAGTGCCGTCCTCGTCGGCTCCGACCTGTGTCCCTGCCCCAGGGGTTGCCCCAGTGATGCCGCTGGCCCCCAGCATCACCGCCCCGGTGGTGAGTCCCCCCAGGAACTCGCGTCGGTTGTGTCGATACCGCCCCGTTTCCGTGTCATTGTCTGACGTTGTATTTCTCGCCACAACCCACCCGTATAAATCCAAATTATATTAGTTTTCGGGTGGTAATAATTACGTATGTTCACTTCTTCGCGATTCTGTCAGCCAGTCGTCCTAAGTACGTATGTCCACTTCTTCGCGATTCTGTCAGCGAGTCGCCCCCCGTTGAAACCGTTCGATTCAGCGACGACGGCGAGAGCGGACCGGCGTGGAGTGTTCCATATCTCGTTGCTGTACGTAGCGTCGTGCTGAAAACAGGGCGCGAGAGTGGGACTCGGGTACAAAAACTCTGGGCGGTCACCATCGGCAAGGAGAGCGCTCACTCAAAGTACCCAACGCGTTTATAATTCTCGACTGTGGACATCATTCATGACTGAACCAGCAACCACCCAGGAGGAGTGGCCCACCGATCCAATATCGCTGACTACTGATAATTTCGACCGAGTTATCGGCACCTATCCTGCTGTATTTGTCTACATGTGGGCAGAGGCATGCGACCCATGCAAAGAAACGAAAGAGCGACTGGACGAACTGGCCGAACGGTTCCAGAACCGTGTACGCATCGGGACACTCTGTACTGACGATCAGCGGGCGCTGGCGAAACGGAACCGAAGTTGGCGCGGCAGACTGGTGGGCAAACTCACAGCCGAAATCGACGGCCCGCTCCCAGGACTTATTCTGTACGTCGACGGTGAAGTGACCGCCCGGGACGCCTATGTGGACGCTGACTACGATGATCGGATAGCGTATCTCGCAGACTGGATCGAACAGAATCTCCCCGACGGGGATTGATCGCCATCTGAGGCCAATGGCTTCGGTGACGTCGTTTCCGTGCTGCTCACCTTCTATGGTTTGTACGCCTGTTCTGGCAACTCCTGAGTTGATTTGGCAGTAGAGGTCAAGGAGCGACGAAAGCCCTCGGCTCGCTCCGGTCGAGGGGCTCGCTGCGGTCCTCGCTCCGCTGCGGTCCTTCCGTCGCCCGTCTTCCCGGAGCGAGCCTCGCCCTTTCAGTCCCCCAGGAGAACACATCCCCCACACGGCAACCGCACCGTGCCACAAGCCTCCCCAGCCGATTCCCTCGGTCACTACGTTCCCTCAGTCATCCCTCGCACGACTACAGTCGCGCGATGAAACGCGCGACAGCGCGCGCCACCGCGACTGCTCACTCCAAGGGCTGTACTGGACGACCCGTGCCAGCGAAGAACGGAATGTAAACCGTTGTAAGACACTCCCTGGCAGTATCGAAACCAATAAACAGACCAAAGTATTCATTGAAGTCCTTAGAGGATTCTCCACAGAATGGTCAGTTCGTATTTTCTAGAACTCGGCTATCTACTCGTTCCGGCAGTCACGTTCGCAATCCAGGCGTGGTTGGCCTACTGGGTCTATACAAATCGCCGGGGTAAGCGGGGGACCAGGGCGTTTCTCGTCATGGTCGTCGTGGGGATGGTCTGGATGGTGTCGGTCATGGCCCACGTCGTCTTCGACGGGCAACGGTTCCAGGAGGCGACCTACGCGCTCTGGGGAATCACCGCCTACGTGTCCATCTCCGCCTTCGTCGTGTTCGGGTCGCAGTACACGGGTCGAGACTTTCACCGCCATCCGTTCGTCGCACTTCCGCTCGCCTTTATTTCGGTCGGGTACCCGCTATTGATCCTCACGAACCAGTATCACTCTCTGGTGTGGACCGGGTTCACCCCATTCAGCGAACCGTTCTCGTACCTCGCGGTACAGCCCGGGCCGATCATCGCCGTTACGACGCTGTTGCTCACGCTGCTCGGCCTCTACACCGAGTTCGCGATGGGCAAGTACCTGCTCTCGACGAGCCGCCGGTCTGGCTGGCAACTGGTCCTGCTCATTCTCGGTGCGCTCCCGGTGACGGTGCTCGAATATCTCAGCTACACCGGTCTCTTTCCGGCGGCGTACATGTCCCACGCACCGTACGGCATCATCGTCTTCTACGGCTTCACCGCCGTCGCGCTCTTCCAGTTCAACCTCTTCGACCTGAAGCCGGTCGCCCGGAACGCCATCGTCGAGGAACTCGGCGACCCGGTGTTCGTGGTCGACACGGATGGCAATCTCGTCGACTACAATAGCGAGACTCGGGCACTCTGGCCGGACATCGACGACCATGAGGGCGACCCGTTCGACGTGGCCTGTCCGGAACTCGCCGCGGTGGTCGACGTCGGGGACCCCGGTGTCGCGCAGAGCGAACGCGTGACGCTCGCCCGCAACGGCCAGGAACGCCACTACTCGACGATGGTTTCGCGGATCGAGCACGACCGAGACGCCGCCGGAGACCTCTATGCAGTTCTCCTGCGGGACGTGACTGCGCTCGAACGCTCGCGCTGGCAACTCGAACGACAGAACGAACGGCTGGATCAGGTGGGCGCCACTATCTCCCACGACCTCCGGAACCCGATCCAGATCGCCGACGGCCGAATCGGTCTCATCGAGGAGGAAGTCGAGCGGGACGTCGACGACGAGGACGTCCGTGCGTCGCTGCGCTCGCACGTCGAGAGCGCGACCTACGCCATCGAACGAATGGACACAATCATCGACGACGTGCTCACCATCGCCCGTGAGGGCAAGACTGTCGAGGAGACCGAACCGGTCACCCTCTCTGTCGTCGCCAGAGACGCCTGGGGGACCGTGGAGACCACCGATGCGACCCTCGAACTCGACGGCGACCGAACCATCGAAGCGAGCGAGAGCCGACTCCGCTCCATCCTCGAAAATTGCTACCGGAACAGCCTCGAACACGGTCCAGCGGACGCGACCATTACCGTCGGCGCCAGTGAGGACGGGTTCTACGTCCGCGACGATGGCCCAGGTATCCCGCCAGGTGAGGTCGACCGGGTCTTCCAGACCGGGTACACGACCAGCGACGAGGGGACGGGCCTCGGACTCGCCATCGTCCAGACGATGGCCGAATCCCACGGCTGGACCGTCGCATTGGACGAGACCTTCGAAGACGGCGCGAAGCTCGTCTTCTCCGGCGTCGACGTCGACGTGCAGCCCGAGGACCCGAATTCGGCGCAGTGGGTCGGGACCGACTGAGCCCCTGCGCGTCGAAGGATCCTGGCGTGTGACTCTCTCGCAACCTTCCGAAAGGAGGAAGTGCGAGGCGCTCGCTGGGACAACTGGACAGATGACGACGACGCACGCGATGGACCGCGGGACCGCGAAAGCGGCTCGCGGCCGTGTTCCGGCTGTACCGAACGCCTAACGCCTGGTTCTTTTACGAAGCGACGCGAACTGACCGACAGCGACGCCACCGTCACCGCCGCCGCGACAGGCAGCGTCACCGTCGCCGCGACCGGCAGCGTCATCGCCTCCGCGACAGGCAGCGTCACCGTCGCCGCGACCGAACGGAGGTGACCTGAATGCGCCGCAGCGAGGCGTTCCTGGCGACGAGTCGCGACGCACCCGACGCGGGAACCGAACTCGTCGCGCTCATGCGCCGCGCCGGGCTGATACGCGAATTCGGCAGCGGGCTCTGGGGATTCCTGCCCACTGGCGAACGGGTCCGCCAAACGGTCACCGACCGAATCGAACGGGCGATGACCGACTGCGGTGGGCAGCGAATCGCGCTCCCCGGACTGCAATACGACGAAATCTGGCGCGAAAGCGGCCGCTGGCGAGCCTTCGACGACGAGATGCTCACGCTGGAGAACCGCGAGGGCCAGGCAATGTGTCTGGCCCCCTCCCACGAGGAGGGCGTCGTTCGGCTCACCGACGGCTTCGTCCGGTCACACGAGGACCTGCCCCTGCTGGTCTACCAGACGACCGAGAAGTACCGGGACGACCACGCGCGCAACGGCCTCGTCCGCTGCAAGGCGTTCACGATGAACGACGCCTACAGCCTCCACACCGACGAACGCAGTCTGGATCAGACCTACGAGCGCGTCCGGGAGGCGTCTCTCCGGGTCTTCGACGACCTGGGACTGGACGTGGCCGTCGTCGCGGCCGAGGACATCGTGATGGGCGGGAGCGACTCCGAGGAGTTCGTCGCGCCCGTCGAACGAGGGAGTGACGACCTCCTGTCCTGCGCTGCCGAGGACTGTCGCTTCGGCGTGACCGACGAACACGAGCGCTTCGAGGACTACGAGGCCGGCGGCCACTGTCCCGATTGCGGTGGACGCCTCTCGGCCTCCGAGGGCATCGAAGTCGGCCACGTCTTCAAACTCGGCACGCGCTACAGCGAGGCGATGGGTCTGACCGTCGACGCCCCCGGTGGCGAGACGTCGGTCGTGATGGGGAGTTACGGCTTCGGCGTCACCCGGACGATACAGACGCTCCTCCAGCAACAACTCGGGCGCGTGGACGACGCCGAGGCCGCGGGGTGTCGGTGGCCCGTCACCGACTGGGGGACGGTCGCACCCTACCAGTGTGCCATCGTTCCCCTCCAGTACGACGGGCAGTATCGAGCCGTCGCGGACGAACTCTACGACGCGCTCGGCTCTGCGGAGCGGCTCGACGCCGACGCGGTCCTCCTGTTCGACGACCCCGATCAGTCGATCGGTGAGCGATTCGCCGAATCCGGTCTCCTCGGCGTCCCCGTGACCGTCGTGATCGGCAATCACTTCGACGAGACGGGGCAGGTCGAACTGGAGTACGCCGACGGACGGATCGAGACGGTCGCACCCGAGGCGGTGGCGAATCGAGTCGTCGAATACGCCGGACGCCGGGACTGAAGCAGGGCTATCGGCTCGGGTCGGACTTCGAACACGTCGCGGTGTCAGTCGAAGCAACGGGGTGATCGGGCTCCGAGAGTTCGGTACCCCCGTGGCGCCGACGAGACCAGTGTGAGACCGCGGAACGGTATCAACTGTGATTTTTCGTGGGCGGCAGTTAAGACCCCGACGGCGAGAGAGTTCCTCATGTCGCTGGTCACGACGCTCTACGTCGCAGTCCCGCTCGTGACCGCCGTCGTTGCCGCGACCCTCGCGTACTGGGTCATAACCCATCACGGCACCGTCTCCGGGTCGCGCTGGTTCGTCCTCTCGTTGTCCTGTACTATCGCCTGGATGTTCGCACACACGGCACACCTCCTGTTGCAGGACGTCGGCTTGCAGACCGTCGCCGTCGTCGTTGCGGCGAAGTTCGCCGTCGCCTCGTTTCTGGCGAACATCGTCTTCGCGTCCCGCTACACCGGGACCGAATTCCACCGGCGACGGATCGTCCAGATTCCACTCGCTGGCGCCGCGCTCTCGCTGATCTTCCCGACCTGGATCGAGCCCTTCCGGGGCATCTACTACGCCGAGTTCGTCGCCGTGACCGAGCCCTTTCACTACGTGTCGCCAGCGCCAGGCCTGGGGTACGCCCTCGTCGGTTCGACGGTTGCAATCCTCGGTGGCTACGGCCTCTATCAACTCATCCGGTACACGCTGGGGACCACGCGGCGGTCCGACCTCCAGCTAGTGTTGCTCGTCCTGGGGTCCATTTCGGTCATGCTCGCCATCGCGCTGGGGAACGCCGGCGTGTTCCCGGTCGACGGGTCGTTCAACGCGCCCTTCGGAGCCCTGCCCTACGCTGTGTTCGTCTCGCTGGCGCTCTTTCGGTTCCGACTGTTCGACATTCGGCCGGTCGCCCGGAACGCGGTGGTCGAGAACCTCCGCGACCCCGTGTTCGTGCTCGACAGCGATCAGCGAGTCGTCGACTACACCCCGCCAGCGGCGGGCCTCGTCTCCGGCGGCGGAAGCCACGTCGGCCGCCCCTTTGCGAGCGTGGCCCCCGACATCGAGGCGGCCATCGACTTCGAGGCCGACGTCGACGACGAAGGCACCCAGTTAACCCTCACCTGTGAGGGCGAACCGCGTCACTACTCGGCGAACGTCTCCCGCGTCACTGGCGACCGGCGGCTGGACGCCGACTGGTACTCGGTGTTGCTCAGAGACGTGAGCGACCTCGAACGGTCGCGCTGGCAACTGGTGACCCAGAACGAACGGCTCGACCAGGTCGCGAGCACCATCTCACACGACCTCCGGAATCCGATACAGATCGCAGACGGGCGCACCCAGGTGCTCAGAGACGCCGTCGAGGACTGTGACCTGGACCCGGACCGCGGCGCCCTGATCCGCGACCAGGTCGAGAGCATCGACGGCGCGACCGACCGGATGGCAGAAATTATCGACGACGTGCTGGTCATCGCGCGTGAGGGCCAGACTGTCGAGAAGACCGAAGCACTCAGCCTCGCCGACGCCGCCGAGGACGCCTGGGCGACCGTCGAGACAGCAGACGCGACACTGACTGTGGCCGCGGACACGACGATACAGGCCGACCGGAGCAAGTTGCTCTCGATTCTGGAAAACCTGTTTCGCAATTCCGTCGAGCACGGCTCCCGAGACGGAGACGCACTTACTGTAGAAGTTGGCACCGTCGAAGACGGCTTCTACGTCGCCGACGACGGGCCCGGCGTCCCGCCCGAGCACCACGACAGTGTCTTCGAATACGGCTACACGACAGCGAGGAGCGGTACGGGGCTCGGGCTCTCTATCGTGCGGACGATGGCCGAATCCCACGGCTGGACGGTCGAACTCGACGCGGAAGCAACGGGTGCTCGATTCGTCTTCTCGACGGTCGGCGGCCGGACGCCCGCCGAGGAAGGGGGCTCGGAAACGGTCGCGACGACGTGATTCGTGAGTCGTCTGCAACGCCGGTACGGTACTGTCCAGGTAGGACGCGTATCGGTCGCGCGGGTTCAGCGTGAGGGTCGGGAGGGGTGCCCGGCGAGTTCGTCACGGTCGTGGGGCGCTTCGAAGTCGATTTCCGGACCGACTGGCACGAACCCGGTCGGGTTCACCTGGTCGTGGCTGCGGTAGTAGTGTTCCTTGATGTGATCGAGGTTGACCGTCTCGGCGACGCCCCACTCACGGGTCGCTTCGCTCCCCGTTCGTTCGTCTCCCGTCGCCTCGCTCCGCTCGGCGACGCGCCCCGTCTGGTAGATGTCCCGGGCGTAGCCCCAGAGATTCCGATAGTCGACGAGCCGTCGGACGTTGCACTTGAAGTGCGTGTGATAGACGGCGTCGAAGCGTGCGAGCGTCGGGAACAGGCGGAGGTCCGCGAGCGTCAGGCGGTCGCCGAGGAGGTACCGGCGGTCCGAGAGGTGGGACTCCCAGCGGTCGAGGGCGTCGAAGACCGTCTCGACGGCTTCCTCGTACTCCGACTGGGTCTCCGCGAAGCCCGCGTGGTAGACGCCGCGATTGAGCGGGCGGTAGAGCTCGCCGATGTACTCGTCGATCTGTTCGCGGGACCACTCCGGATAGAGGTCGAACTCGCTGTCGTGGCCGAACGCGTCGGCGAGGGTTCGCATGATTTCGTCGGACTCCTCGTTGACGATGGTTCCCGCCTGTTCGTCCCAGAGCACAGGAACCGAGACGCGGCCGGTGTAGTTCGGGTCGGCCTCGGTGTACACCTCGCGGAGGTAGTCGCTGCCGTGCAGACGGTCGGGCGTCGCGCCCGCTTTCTCGGGGGTGAACTCCCAGCCGTCGTCCTGTCGGTGTGGGTCGACGACGCTGATGCCGATGGCGTCGTCGAGTCCGAGCAGTTCCCGGGTGAGGAGCGTTCCGTGAGCCCACGGGCAGGCCCAGGAGACGTACAGGTGATACCGGTCGGGGTCGGCCGGATGGGCATCGGTTCCGAGTTCGTTCCTGAACGTGGTCTCCTCGTAGTCGAAGTCCACGCGGTCGTCGTTCGTCACGTCGCTCAGCCAGTCGCCGTTGATGAGTCGTCCCATTGGTGGAGTCGTGTGTAGTGGTGGTAGTGTGAGTAGGCAGTTCGGTGCGATTCAGACCAGGGAGGCGCCGACGGCGTAGGGCCACGGCGTCGTCGAGAGGGCCAGGAACACCAGCGCCGCGCCGGCCAGGCCAGCGTTCTTGAGGAAGTGGATCTGCTCGTTCTGGCGATCCATCCCCTCCTGGGTCCAGAAGTCGTGCATGACGGGCGTGACGCCGACCAGGAATCCCAGCACGAACAGCGTGCCCAGTGCCGGGAAGGCGCCGACCAGGATGGACGCCGCGCCGGCTATCAGGGCAAGGCTCGTCAGCGGGACCATCAGTCGGGGGAGCGGCGCGCCCTTGTGCTCGGCGTAGCCGACGGTGTTCTCCAGGTCGAGCAGATTACCGAGCGCGAGGTAGCCCAGCACGGCCGCGAACAGCCCACGGCCGAGCAACAGCGCCACGCCGGAGAGCGTCGATTCGAACACCATCAGTTCGACACCTCCGTTGCCGCCGCGAGAGCGCCCGCGTCGTCGGTCGTCTCCTCCTCGGTGCTGCCGTGGGCAGTCGTGTCGCTGTCGGTCGATTCTACGGTGCTGCGGGGGAGTGCGTGCGTTGCGTTCATCGCAGTTAGACCGAGTGCCGGCACCCCCATAAGTGTCAGGTATATTATAGTATATCGGGTGAACGGTGCCGTACCAGGTATACCGCGGTGTACCGGGCGGCGGCGGAGCGGGCGGGCTGGAAGCGAACTGGTCTGACCGGAAGCTGTCAGAGCGAGGGATTTTTAGCCCAGATGGACGAATCCCGAGTAATGCAGACCGACGACCCAGACGACACGTTCGCGAACATGGACCCGCAGGCGTGCCCGACGGCGGAGTCCATGTCCGTCATCGGGACGGAGTGGCGGTTGCACGTCCTCCACGATTTGCAGGACGAGGAGCTACGATTCAACGAACTCAAGGAAGTCACCGGTGCGAGTTCCCGGACCCTGTCGCAGTCGCTCGACGCCCTGACCGAGGCCGGCCTCGTCGAGAAGCGCATGGAGGAGGCCGCGCCCGTCGCGACGTACTACTCGCTGACCGAGAAGGGCGAGGCGCTCGGCCCGGTGTTCGACGAACTCGACGCGTGGGCACGCGAGCACGTCGACCCGACGGACTACACTGAAGACTGATCGCCCGACTCGGGAGCGCCGACAGCGACACCTGTTCCTGAACTCGATTTCAGCGAGCGCTTACAAGCTTCCCCGTCGTTCGTCAGGGTATGACAGCGACCACCGCCTACGCCGCGCTCGACGACCGCCTGCTGGTGGTCCGCACCGACGACGGCGACGAGTGGACCGCGAGCGAACGCCTCGTCGCCCGTGACTTCGAATGCGTCGCCGCGAGCGACGAGCGATCAGGACGCGCCTTCGCGGGAACCGTCGAATCTGGGGTCCAGCGAACCACCGATGGTGGGGACTCCTGGGAGCGCGTCGCGCCGCACGTCGAGGACCGCGTCACCGCACTGGCGGTCAGCCCCCACGACCCCGACGTGGTCTGGGCCGGCACGGAACCCTCCGCAGTGTACCGCTCGACGGACGGCGGCGACTCCTGGGTTGGGCTCCCACCGCTGACCGACCTGCGGTCGGAATCGAACTGGTCGTTCCCTCCGCGACCCCACACCCACCACGTCCGCTGGCTGGAACCCGACCCCCACGACCCTGGACGCCTCTCCGTCGCCATCGAGGCCGGGGCGGTAGTTCGGACCGACGACGCGCTGACTGCTCGCGACGACGACGCCGACGGCACCGACACGTGGGAGGACCACCCCAGTGGTGCCCGCCGGGACAATCACACGCTGGCGGCGCATCCGGCTGCCGAGGGGCGCGTGTACACCGCCGCCGGCGACGGCTACGCCCAGTCCGAGGACGGCGGCGACACCTGGACCTACCCACAAGCGGGGCTCGGCCACCGCTACGTCTGGGGGCTGGCCGTGCCGCGTTCGGACCCCGATACGGCCGTCGTCTCCGCCGCGACGGGCCCGCGGAGCGCCCACACCGTCTCCACGGCCGAGGCCTACGTCTACCGGACGACGAATGCGGGCCGCGACGAATCGACCGAGTGGGACCTCGCGATGGACGGCTTGCCGCCCGCCGAGGGGACCGTCCGTTCGGTGCTGGCCGCTGCAGACGGTGGAGTCCTGTACGCCCTCAACAACCGCGGCCTCTACCGCACCGCCGACGCCACTGCCGACGTGTGTTCGTGGGAGCGCGTCGACGTCGACTGGCCAGACGAGTACGAGTCACAGACGCCGCGGGGTCTCGCCATCGTCTGAGCGGGGATGTTGCCGCCGGTGGGTGGCCTCAGAGGACCGCGACCACGCCGTAGACGACCATCGTCGTCACCACGGCGGCCGCCATCGCCACGGCGAGGACCTGAAACGCCTTGACGCGGTCCTGTCGCACTGCCGCCTGGTCGTCAATCTTCCCGGCGCCGCCGCCCGACCCCGAGAGGTCGTAGCGCGCGAGGGCGCCGAAGGCCACGCAAAAGCCCATCCGGTCCTGCACGACGCCGACGAATCCACCGAACAAGAGGGGGAAGGCCCCGAGAAGGAGCCCCGCTGGCCGACCCGTCGCGACCACGAATCCAACGAACGCGGCGGCCGCGAGAAAGGAGAGCGTGCCCGCTCGCCGACGCTTGCGCCGCTCGTCGCCGCCGATATTGCAGACGCCCGGTTGGTACTCACTCATACCCATTTATAAGTGCCAGTTGCTTATAAAGGAACCAGCAAACCACGTCGGTATCGACGGCGGACAGCGCGGTCGCAGTGAGGGTTTCGTGGGGACGTGCTCGGATCGGCGGACTGAAAGATACTTGATGCCGACACGCCAGTGACCGTGTATGCACGACTTCGTCGTCGTCGGCTGTGGCCCCGCCGGGTCGCGGTTCGCCCGCCGCGCCGCCGAGCAGGGCCACGACGTGCTCGCCTTCGAGCAAGGGGAGGTCGGCAAACCCCTCGCCTGCTCGGGCCACGTCTCCACCGACATCTGGGAGTACACGCCGGAGGGTGCGCGAGAGCGACTCCGCCAGAACATCGTCTACGGCGCTCGCTTCCACCTCGGGGGGCCGCGCGGCGCACCGCCAGGCGATCCGAGGACCGACGGGCACGCGCCCGCGAGTCCCGGCGTCGACCGACGCGAGGCCGACCGACCCGACGACCGATCCTATCCATTCTACAAAGACGAACAGGTCTCGAACGTCATCGACCGCGGCGGCCTC
>ENA-ORCR01000705-ORCR01000705.1-marine-metagenome-genome-assembly--contig:-NODE-705-length-14496-cov-3.854012_pt1 | contig 14496 bp, 12 predicted proteins | sample MGYA00237782_ERZ508514 | MGnify/ENA primary metagenome ERZ508514 (study PRJEB26185, sample SAMN06268960) | marine metagenome | isolation source: Eden Landing Ponds, San Francisco, CA, USA | place...
CCCGCTCCACCTGCTCGTCGTCCCAGGCGACCTCCACCTCATGGAGCGCGACGCGCTCGCCGCCCTCGGCGACGCACCGACCGACCTCCTCGACGCGTCAGTCGTCTGAGCCGGCGCCCGGATTGGCACCCGTCTCGCCCTGTTCGCCGTCCACTTCCGCTCCCTCGGGCGCCGACGGCACGTCCAGGGCGGCCCGCAGGTCGTACTCCGCGCCCGTCACGACAAACAGCAGGTCCTCGACGACGGTCAGCACTTCGGGGAGCTCGCGGACGACGAGGTACGTGATTCCCACGAGTGCGACCACCGAGAGGCTCTGGGCGACGATCCGGTCGATGACGATGTACGACACCTTCCGCGGGTCCGACAACCCGAACACAGACATGATCAGCCCCGGGAACAGCTGAAAGCGCTGCTCGCCGAACCCGACGGCGATCATGACGTTCCGTCCCAGGTTCAGGGCGTAGATGACCGGAATCGACACCGCGAGCGCACGCACCTTCCGACGAGCGGGGGCCTCGACCGCCCCGATCAGCCCGGCGAAGATAGCCATGCTCCCGATCCCAGTGCAGGCGATCAGGATCGTGTAGAAGATCGGGCTCTCACCGTCGTCGAAGGCGAACGTGCTCTCGTAGAGATACTCTTTCTGCCCGATGATGTAGCCGTCTTGGGCGATGACCCGCACCCCGTCGGCCATCGCCTCGTGTCCCGTGACGACCTCCGGGTTCGACCCGATCAACGAGATCAGCACCGCGGTCTGGTCGGTGACCGTCTCGACGAGGAACTCCCGTAACAGCGGGATCGACTCGAACGGGAAGAAGACCACGCCCATGAGGAAGATAGCCCGCGTGAGCACGAACAGCGAGTCCCGTCCAGACCAGAGCAGATAGCCGACGTAGAAGCTCGCGGGGACGGCGACGAGCGTCCCGACCCCCTCGATGACGCTCTTCTGGACGAACGCGAAGTGATAGATGAGAGAGAACCAGAAGACGCCGAACACCGCCCAGGCCACCACGCCCGTGTAGCGAGCGCGCTCGCGCTGGTCGACCCAATCGAGGGCCGCCGTCGCGAGAAAGGTCGCGAGAACGAGCCACGCGAGCGAGTCAGAGAACTGCGTCGCCCATTCGAGCCCGGAGAGGACGATGTCGAGCATCGGTACTGACTCACCCTTACGGGATCGGGAGTATATGCTTTGTCGTTACGTGCCCGGTCCGCGCACGGGCGCCGGCAGGAGCGACACGTCGCGAAGCTGTCGCTGACCGGGTAGCGTCCGAAAAAATGTCGAGTGGTTAGGGATCGGGCGTCAGCCCGATGGTGGTGCCTTATTCGCGACGGCGCGCCGCGAGGAGCGCAGCCGCGAGCAGGGCGATGAGCGAGACGGCGACACCGAAGCCGGGCCCACCGTCGGTGGTGGTCGGCGACGGGGTCGAACCGCCGTCGTCACCGTCACCGCCGTCGTCGGCCTGCGTCGGCGTCGGCGACGGGGTTGCCGTCGGCGTCGGCGTCGGCGACGGGGTTGCCGTCGGCGTCGGCGTCGGCGACGGGGTTGCCGTCGGCGTCGGCGTCGGCGTCTCGACGTCCAGCGAGACGGACGCGCTCGCAGTCACTGCGCTACCGTCGGCAGTGTACGGGGCGTCGGCCTCGGGGAAGTCGTAGAGGTTGTTGGAGTTGTCGTCGAGGTGCGGCATGGCGACCAGCGTGGTCGTACCGTTGATCGCGGAGTCGAGGTCGATGCGCACGTTGGAGTGCTGACCGGCCTCGAGGTAGCCGCTGGTGCCGATGACGTCGCCGCTGGCACTACCCTCGTGGATGGCGATGAAGCCACCGTCCGAGAGCGTGGCGGAGTCGACGATAACTTCCTGGTTGGTCTCCGAGACCGCCTGGTCACTGAACGTGGCGGAGGCGGTCGGTTCGGCCAGGATCATCCCGTCGTACGGGCCACCGATCTGGTCGCCACCACGGCGGACGCGAACGGTGAAGTTGATACCCGCACCACGGTTGCTGAAGTCACCCGTCGCCGCGAAGGTACGGTCCTCGTTGACGTGGGTGTTCAGCGTGGTCAGGAACGGACTGGTGTCCGACTGACTGTTGATGCGCAGGCCGAGCTTCGTACCCGGGGCAACGTTCGTGCTGCCGCGGATGGTCTGGCCGGCCTGGTTACGGATGATGACTTCGTCATCCGCGTTCGTGTTGAGAGTCGCACTCGCGTCGTAGTAGGTCCACAGCGAGGAGACGGTGCCGCCACCGTCACCGCCGAGGACCGGGCCGATCGAATCGTACTCGGCGAACTGGAAGCTCGCGTTCCAGGTGTCGCCGTCGACCAGCTTGTCTTCGTCAACGCCGCCGAGCTTCACAGCGACGTAGTAGGTGTCGTTCTGGTAGTCCGGAATGACCACCGTGTTGCTCGTGTCGAGGTTGAACGCACGGGCGTCGCGGTTCGGCCCGACGTCTTCCTCGGTGAACGAGGCGTTGAACGCAGCGAACTGGCTGGTACCGAAGTCAGTGTCCTCCGCGAGGAACGCGGACGTCGCGTTGACGCCAGCGTCCGTGCGGTTGCGGAGGATACCTTCGAGACCGGAGGCCGAGATCTGGTGAACGACGAGTTCACCGTTGGTCGCCTGACTGGACTGCGTCAGGTTCCCGTCGATCGCGTCCTCGGTGTTGTCGGTGTTCTCGTCGATGAAGCCGAGGTCGACCTGACCGACCTTGCCGGACGGGACGACCCACACGTCGCTGCTCTCGGTCGAGCGCGAGTTGATGGAGACTGCACCGACGTCTTCCTCGTCAACACCGGTCAGGTTGTACTGGAAGTCCTGCAGGTTGTCGTCATCGTCGTTGGCGACAACTGCGAGGTCGTAGGACGCCGGGTCGATCGTCGCGATCTCGGCGTACTCGATGCTCTGGTCCGGCAGGTCCGAAGCAGAGTTGAACGGAGCACCGTCCCAGCTGTTGGGCGCCTCGGCGGCGCTGACAGTGCCGTCGTCGTCACTGTCGTAGGACTGGAAGGCAGCGCTCTTGAGGTCGCTGATGAAGGAACCGTTCTCGCCACCGAACGTGGTGACGTTGTCCTCGCCCTGAGCCGTGAAGATACGGTCAGAGAGGTTCGTACCGGACATGTACGTGTTCCATTCGAGGACGACCTCGCCGTCGCCGTCCTCGTCGGCGACCGTCACGTTCGTGACGTAGTTCGTCTCGCTGAGGCTACCGATGGAGACGGTTGCCAGAGCGCCCTCCGTGCTGTCGCTCAGCTGGATGGGGATCTCGGTCACGTCACCGCGTTCCTCCTCGAAGACGCCGCCACCGAAGGAGGCGGAGTCAGCGGTCGGGAACTCGTCGACGGAGAACTCGCCGGCGGTGACCTCGACGCCCGTCTGGACGTCGATGACGGCGACCGTGTAGTCACCGGCGTCGATGTCCGTCTGGGAGATCGAGATGTCTTCCTCGAACTCTGCACGGTTGTCGAGGCTGGACTGGAAGAACTGGTCGGACGGGCCGCGGACCTCGATCGCGAGGTCCTCGTTGCCGCGGATGGCGTCACCCGAGACCGTGAACTCCACGTCCTCGTTGTGCTCGAAGAGCGTGCCGTCCTCGGTCATCGAGGCCGACAGGCGGAGCGAGGTGACGTTGACGAAGCGACGCACGTCAGCGCCGCCCTCGTCGTAGGTCAGGCGGTACGTCGTCCCCGACTCCAGGTTGTCGGACTCGAAGACGATGGACTGGCTGTTCGCGCCGGTGGACCCGTCGAGCAGGATCTCACCGGTCTCGACGTTCTCGAGCAGGATGTCCGTGTCGTCGTCGATGGCCTGGAACCGGATCGGAGTGCCCTGGTAGACGCGCAGCGCGTCACCGCGGACGTTGTTGTCGTTCCCGGTCTCGGTGAGCTGTGCGGCCGAGAGTTCGACCGTCACGTTACCGAGGTTGACGCCCGTGTTCGGAGCGCCGGCCGTGGCGATGCCGGTACCGTTACCGACGTTCACCTTGACCTCGTCAGCCGGGCTGAGGTCGCCCCAGAGGTTGTTCCCTTCGAGGGTCACCTTCGGGTTGGGCGCGGTGTGGTCGACTGCAGCGTTGGTGAGCTGAACGTCGACCTCCGGACGCGTGGACTGGTTGTACTCGGTGTACGAGTTCGTGCCTGCCTCACGGACGTACACCGTGAAGTGGCTGGCGTTCAGGTCGTTGTTCTCGTCCTTCGTCCAGACGCTCTTGTTGAATTCGATACTGATGTCACCGTTCCCGTTCTGGATTTCCGTCGCTTCGGAAACCCCCGGGTCGGTGTTAGCCGCAGCGGCCGTTCCTGTGAATGCGACGGTACCTCCGAAGACGGAGACTACCATCAGCATCGTCAGGAACAAGCTCCGCAGCTTGTCGTTAGTTCCTGTCATAGTTTGTTGAATCTTCTGTCAGCGGCCACAGCAGCTTTCCGACCACGCGGACACGCGACCGACAGACGGCCGCGCCGAACCAGCAGTGGTGTACTCAATACTGCAGCCATGGGTAGGGGTACGGTAGGAACCACCGGCGGATGTAATAAATGCTTTGTGGTCATGGTCGAGGGAGGAACGACCGCCTTCGACCGGAAATCGGGCCGTAGAACCCATGTGTGAACGACTCACGTGCGGTCGCCTCGTGTCAGACACCTGTCCCACACACCGCTGACGGGGGGTGGTTCTAAATACCGGGAACGACGAGTAATCTGCGCCTACCGGCCCGGAAACCGAACGTAACCTATCACGACTCGACGACTTCGGCCTGGTGGTCGTACCGACCGCTACGATGTGACGACTTCGACCTCGTGGCCGTCCGGGTCCTTCGTGAACGCATAGTTGTCGTGCGCCCACCTTTTTCCCGCTCGGGTGTCCTCGCTCGCTCCGCTCGCTGCGGGTACCGCTCGCGGCAAAAAGATGGGGCAAAAAGCGGCCGCTCACTTCGCTCGCGGCCGTGTAACCAGCTACGACGTGACGACTTCGATCTCGTGGCCGTCCGGGTCCTTCGTGAACGCATAGTTGTTGTCGCAGCTCTCGGGGTCGCGGTAGTCCTCGGCCTCGCGGGTCATCAGCGTGTCCCAGCCGTCGTCGAGGTCCTCGACGCGGACGGCGAGGTGGCCCCAGGCGTCACCGAGTTCGTAGCTGCGGCCGTCGTAGTTGTAGGTCAGCTCGACGGCCATCGCCTCCTCGGCGGCGCCTTCGGGCTTCATGAAGTAGTTCGCGAAGGTGTCGGCCTCCCAGCGGCCGGTGTGCTCGTAGCCGAGCTTTCGGGTCCACCAGCCGAGGTGGTCGTCGGCGTCCTCGACCCGGACCATCGTGTGGTCGATACTCCAGCGGGCGCCGTGGTCGCGCTCAACGATCTCGATCTCGTGGCCGTCCGGGTCCTTGACGAACGCGTAGCCGGGGTTGTCCTCGGGCCGTCGGTAGTCCTCGACGCCCTCGTCCATCAGCTCGTAGTAGGCGTCGTGCACGTCCTCGACGCGGACGGCGATGTGGCCCCAGCCGTCGCCCATCGTGTACGAGCGGCCGTCGTGGTTGTAGGTCAGTTCGAGCAGCGCCCCCTCGTCGTGAACGTCCTCGGGACCGAGAAAGACGTTGGTGAAGGTGTCGGCCTCCCAGCGGCCTTTCTCCTCGTAGCCGAGGTGTGTGGTGTACCAGTCGAGCGATTCGTCGAGGTCTTCGACGCGCATCATCACGTGGTCGAGCGTTCCGTCCATGGGCGGAGGGAGGGTTGCCAGCTAGAAGAGGATACCGAACGCGGAACCGTCAGGGACGGCTCGTCCACGCCGCGAGCGCGAGGAAGACGGCGCCGAGCGGGTAGGCGATCGTCCCCGCCCGGAACGACGAGAACCCGAGGACCGCGTAGCACACGTCGAAGGCCGCCAGCGCGAACAGGCCAGCGGTGACTCGGCGGTCCTCGCGGTCGACCCACGAGAGGGCGGCGCTGGCGACTCCAGCACCGTACAGCAGCGTCGCCGTCGGCCACGCCAGCAGCTCGGTCGGCAACCCGCGCGTGTACACGAAGACGTAGTGATAGACGGACGTGGTCGCGAGCGTCTCCGTGTTCGCGAGCGTCACCGAGAAGACCAGCCCGACGGCGTCCTCGTAGGGGATCACCAGCCACGGGACGACGCCCGCGGCCAGGACGGCGAGCGCGCGGCGATACCGGACGACCGCGCGACGATATCGGGAAAGCGAGGGGGTGAGGTCGATGTCCGCACTCATCGGGTCGTGAGGATGCGGAGCACGTCCTCGTCGGCGAGTTCGTGGTCCATCCCGACCTGCTGCTCGTCGTGTTTGGCGCTCGGGCCGGAGACGCGGGCGAACCGGAATCGATCTTCGAACTCACCGCCGAGTTTCTCGCAGGCGTCGGCGACGGTGTCCCCCTCGCGGAGGACGAGCGGTTCGTCGTAGTCGACGCCGCGGCCGGGTTTGTCCATGTAGATGCGGACGAGACCGAGTCCCTCCCAGATGGTATCTTTGAGCGCGTCGAGGCCCTTCTGCTCCTCGGCGCTGATGAAGACCGCCTCGTCGGGGTCGATGTCGTGGTCGCGCAACTGTTCGTGGACGGTGTCGAGGTAGTCGGGCTCGATGAGGTCGGCCTTGTTGACGGTGACGAGCGAGGGGAGGTACTCGCGGTTGTCCATCACGCCGTCGATCAGCCGGTCGATGTCGACCGGTTCGCCGACGGTCACGTCGGCGTTGACGTACCCGCGCTCGCGGAGGACGCTCTTTATCGTCTCCTCGTCGAGGTCGAGACCGACGCCGTTGACGCTGATCCCGTCTTTGTGTTTCTTCCGGACGGAGACGCGCGGCGGGTCGACGTCCAGGCGGATCTTGTTGTTGTACAGTTCCTCGGACAGGCGCGCGTACTGGTCGATCTCGAACACCGAGAGGACGAACACGACCAGGTCGGCGGTCCGGACGACCGAGAGGACGGCCTGGCCGTCCCCGCGGCCATCGGCGGCGCCCTCGATGAGTCCGGGCACGTCGAGCAACTGGATGTTCGCACCCTTGTACTGGAGCATGCCGGGGTTGACGTCGAGCGTCGTGAACTCGTAGGAGCCGACCTCGCTGTCGGCGTTGGTGAGGGCGTTGAGGAGCGTCGACTTGCCGACGCTGGGGAACCCGACCAGAGCGACGGTGGCGTCGCCGGTCTTCTCGACCGCGTAGCCGGAGCCGCCGCCGGCAGAGGACTGGTTCTCCAGTTTTTCCTTTTTGTCCGCGAGTTTGGCCTTCAGCCGGCCGATGTGCGCCTCGGTCGACTTGTTGTAGGGAGTCTCGGCAATCTCCTCTTCGATCTCGCGGATCTCCTCTTCGAGCCCCATCACCTGTGAGTCGGCCACCGGTACCGAAAAAGGCTTTCTTCCGGGGCGGGGGACAGGCGTCGGGACGACCGTGACAGAGACGTGTTGCTGGGAGAACACGAGACGTGTTTCGACACACTAATGGGCCGAGAGCAGACACGATCGATTATGCCAGATCCTGGTCGGCTCCGTGACAGCACGGAAATCCTGCTCCCCAAGGAGGCCATCGAAGGCATCAAGGGGGAACTCGAAGAGCGGTTCACGCTGACGATCCACCAGGAGAACTGTCGCGTGCGGATCATCGGGAGCCCCGTCGAGATCAAAGGGGCCAGCGACTACCTCGCGCGCAACGGCGTCTCGATCGCCTGAGCGCAGTCGGTCCGGCTCCGGCGGCTGTCTTTTCCGACTCCTGTCGAGGGTGAACGGGTACGCGTAGCGACGGTCAGGCCGACTGTCCGGCAGCACCGCTGCCGATCGCGTTGGCCAGCAGCGGGCGCATCAACCCGACCAGCGGCGCACGCTCGTCGTCGGTCCAGACGGCGTTGTGGCGGTCGACGCCGGGCAGATCCGTCTCCACCTCGGAACTGACGAGCAGTTCCCGGCCGTCGGCCATCAGAATCGCGCTGATCTCCCCGACCGCGATCGGGTAGTCCTCCCACCAGGTCCAGGTCTCGACGACGGTCGGGTCGACCAGCGCGTCGGTGACGCGCTCGCGGATGTCCGGACCGGGCGAGCCGAGCGTGATCGAGACGCCGCGGTCCTGGGCGGCAGCGAGGGCATCGAGGACGTCGTCGGTCAGCAGACTCTCGACGGCGACGACGACGAGCAGTTCCTCGGTGGCGTCGTCGGCCAGGGTTGCGAGGCGGTCGCTGACGGCCGCATCGCCGTCGACGACCCAGACGCCCGCGGGGTCGGCGCGTGGCTCGGGTGAACGGAGTCGCGGCAACAATCCCTCGAGTTCGTCGAGGCGTTCGCCGTAGTCGCGACGGATGGTGTCGACGGCGTCGCGCGGGTCGGCGGCGCGAAAGCGTCGGGGCTGGGCGTCCTGGACGTCCGCGAGCCCGCGCTCCTGCAGGGATTCGACGCTGTCGTAGACGCGCGGGCGCGGGACGTCGGCGACCTCGGCGATCTCGCGGGCGGTGCCGTGGTCGATCCGCGTGAGCGCGACGAAGCACTTGGCCTCGTACTCGGTGAGTCCGAACGTCTCCAGCAGCCCCGTGGCTTGTGCGACAAGGTCCTCGTCGGTCGACCGACTCGTCGACTCGTCGTGTGACATTGGCCTGTGGCTCTCAGACATCGTTGCACGAGGGTATCCATAACGGTGACTGTTCGGGGCGCACGTTCGTCCCGTCGAGTCGCAGATGCTGGGTCACGCCGACCATCTCACACTGGCTGGTCGGCGGCATCGAGCAGTTCGGTGTAACGGTCCCGGATGGTGACCGCGGAGACGTCGGCGACGTCGGCCACCTCGTGCTGGGTGACGTCGACGTTGGTGAGCCGCGCGGCCGCGTAGATGGACGCCGCGGCCAGTCCCACGGGATTTTTCCCGGAGTGGACCGCCTCGCGCTTGCCCGCCTCGAGCAGTTCCATCGCGCGCTGTTTGGTCTCCTCGGGGAGGTCGAGATCCGATATCAGGCGTGGGACGTACTGTTCGGGGTCGGTCGGCTCCATCGCGAGTTCGAGTTCGCGCGCGATGTAGCGGTAGGCCCGCGCGAACTCCTTGCGGTCGACCCTGCTGACCGACTCCAGTTCGTCGAGCGTTCGCGGCACCCCCGCCTGGCGGGCGCCCGCGTACAGGGACGCCGTCGCCATGGCTTCGATGGAGCGCCCCGGAATGAGTTCTTCCTTCAGTGCCCGCTGGTAGATGACGCTGCCAGTCTCCCGCGCGTCCTTGGGGACGCCCAGCGCGGAGGCCATCCGGTCGATTTCGCCCAGCGCCTGTTTCAGGTTGCGGTCCTGTGCGTTCTGGGAGCGGAATCGCTCGTCCCACGTCCGGAGTCTGGACATCTGCTGGCGCTTTTTCGCCGACAGCGTCTGGCCGTGGGCGTCCTTGTTCTGCCAGTCGATGACCGAGGACAGGCCCTTGTCATGGAGCATCTCTGTCGTCGGCGAGCCGACTCGGCTCTTCTCGGCCTTGTCCTGGGCGTCGAACGACCGCCACTCGGGGCCGCGGTCGACGACGTCTTCTTCCAGCACGACGCCACACTCCTGACAGACCGTCTCGCCACGCTTCTCGTCAGTGATCCCGTCCGCGCCGCACTCGGGACACTCGTTTCGCTCGCGTTCGGACGACGATTCGTCGGTCTCCTCCTCGTCCGTGCGTTCGAGCGCCTGGACGTGACGGTCGGTGACTCGCTGGTTCGTACTTGTCATTGTGGGTCCGGACCGGTGACGTATCGCCACCGACCCGTCGTTCGGCACTCGGACCTAAGGACTACTAACTGAAATAGTTACTGGGCAGTTGTTATAGCAGTAGTTACAGTGATGGCAGCCGTTATTCTGCCGGTTTCGAGGGTGGCACCCAGCGAAGCGAAGAGTCAACGTTGTCTGGCAACGCGTTCCAACTCGCGTGATAATTCACCCCGGCTGCACAAGGGTGTCGTACCCAACATGTGTCGGTGTCCCACGGAGCGTCCGGGAAAAGCAATTCTTAAACCTGCCCCGACGGTTGCCTCGTGTATGGCTGGAACTATCGAAGTGCTCGTCCCCGGCGGGCAGGCCAATCCGGGCCCGCCCCTCGGACCGGAACTCGGTCCGACCCCTGTGGACGTGCAGGCTGTCGTCCAGGACATCAACGACCAGACGGAAGCGTTCGACGGCACGGAAGTGCCGGTCACCATCGACTACGAGGACGACGGCTCGTTCTCAATCGAAGTCGGTGTGCCGCCGACGGCCGAACTCATCAAAGACGAGGCCGGATTCGACACTGGCAGCGGCGAGCCCCAGGAGGACTTCGTCGCCGACCTCTCCGTCGACCAGGTGAAACAGATCGCAGAGCAGAAACACCCGGACCTGCTCGCCTACGACCTGAAGAACGCCGCGAAGGAAGTCGTCGGTACGTGCACCTCGCTGGGCGTCACCATCGAGGGGAACGACCCTCGCGAGTTCAAAGAGCTGATCGACGAGGGCGAGTACGATGGCGTGTTTGCGGACGAGGCAGCGGCGTAAGCCGCTGGCGAGAACGCAAACGCTCGTCAGACGAGATTTGTCGAGTCTGACGGTGTCTTCGCGGACGAAGCGGCAGCGTAGTCCGCGAAGGCTCGAAAGACGAACGAAGTGAGTCTTTTCGGTGTGTTCGCCGACGAAGCAGCCGCGTAGGCTGGTTCGAGGGGAACGCTCGCCGGACGAACCGAGTGAGTCCGGCGGTGTGTTTGCGGACGAGGCAGCGGCGTAAGCCGCTGGCGAGGACGCAAACGCTCGTCAGACGAGATTTGTCGAGTCTGACGGGGTGTTCGCGGACGAAGCGGCAGCGTAGGCCGCTTCGAGACTTCTTCTCGGCAGACGAGTGGTGCGAGTCTAGCCGTGTATTCAGCGCCGAAGCGGCAGCGTAGTCCGCGAAGGCTCGAAAGACGAACGAACCGAGTCGTTTCGGTGTCTTCGCTGACGAAGGCCCTGAAATCCCCGACGAGGAGCACGAACAGGTGTTCGAAACCGGGTATTCCGCGGCAGCGGACGGGACCGGACTCGGACTCGCTATCGTCGAGGATATTGCGGAGGCACAGGGATGGTCGAGCGAGTCTCGTCGAAGCACGGACGGAGCACGCTTCGACGGTACTGGGGTCGAGAACGTCGCTGCGGAGTAATCGACCAGATAGAACGGCCTGTACCGAGCCCTGTGAACAGCCCGACTGTAACTCCTGTTATCAACATCGATAATTTTCTAACTGGTATGGTATCATCGATATCCCACAGTCTGCACGAGATAGATTATCCCATCACTGGGAGCATACACAATGTCAGGAATACGCGTTCTCTGTGCGGACCCGGGCGAGACGACCGGTCCCGCGGCCGCACTCGATAGCATCGGCATCCCGACGATAGCGAGCGACACAGTCGGCGAAGCGAAGGCACAGATCGACGACGGCGACGTAGATTGTGTCGTGACGGAGTACGAGTTTCCGGACGGGTCCGGACTCGAACTTGTCGAGCACGTCCGGGAAACGGCGCCGGATACGCCCTGTGTCATCTTCACGGAGACGCCGCCCACCGAGATAGAGACGAACCGCTTCGAGGGGCTCATCGTCGAGTACATGCGGAAGGGGATGCCCGACGCTCCAGATAGACTCGGGACCACGGTGCAAGACCTGATTCAGTACAGTGGTCAGGTCGGGTATCTGCTCCCCGACAACGAACAGGAGCGCCTCGAGGCACTGGACGACTACGACCTCGACGCCATGGACGCTACGGACTGGGCGGAACGCATCTCCACCCTGGTCGCGAACCACTTCGACGTCCCCGTCGCGTTCGTGGGACTGGTCGAACGGAACGAGGAGAACTTCCTCGGCTGTCACGGCGCCGACTGGGACTCACTCAATCGGGAGGATACGATCTGTACGCACACGGTCCTCGAGGAGGAGACGATGGTCGTCGAGGACATCACCGAGGACCACCGCTTCCAGAACAACGAGACGTTGCTCTCGCTGGGTATCCGGAGTTACGCCGGTGCGAACATGGACGACTCGACGGGCACCACCCTCGGCTCGCTCTGTCTCATCGACTACGAACCGCGGACGTTCACCGAGGCCCAACTCGCCGACCTCCGTCGGTTCGCCGACGAGGCCGTCGAACAACTGGAACTGCGTCGGGAACTGATCGCGGCACGGGGAGGGAGCGAATGAGCCTCGGCACCAGCCCGACCTACGACCTGGGCGAACTCCCGATAGACCCAGTGGATGCCGGGACGAGCATCCTCGTCTCTGGCCCACGCGAGGAGGGGCTAGAGACCCTCTTCCATCGGCTCATCGCACCACTCGATGACGAGGCAGTCGTCGGAATCACGTCGAACGACGGTGGCCGGTCCTTCGAACGAACGCATCGACGCGTGACGGGCCTCGGTCGCGACGCGCCGGTCGGCGTCGTCGACTGTCACGGTGGTCGCAGGACCGGGACCGGCGATACCGCAGCGGTCGCCGACCCGAGCGACCTCACGGCTGTCAACATGCAGTTCTCCGCGCTCTGTGACGACCTGCGCTACGAAGGCCACGAGCAGTTGCGAACCGGACTGCTTACCGTCTCACCGCTGTGTGGTGCATGCGAGGACATGCGGGACGTCTACCGGTTCGTTCAGAACATCACCGCGCGCACGCGAAGAAACGATGGCCTGTTCGTCTGCGCTATCGACCCCGAGGCCGACGTTGGCGAGTTCGGCAGTGGCGCGAACATCACGACTGGGCTCTCGAAGGCCTTCGCTGGCCACGTCGAACTCCGCACCGAGGGGCGAGAGACGCAAATCCGCGTCGACGGCCTGGATTCCGATGCCGCGGACTGGCAACCAGTGACGCTCTAGGGCCGGTTCGACGGGTTTAAGTGTCGCATCGGCGTTCGCACAGGTGAGACAGGCTTTGCCTGTTTCACTGACCCGTAGGAGCCTATGGCGTACTACGGAGGTGAACAATGGCAGATCAGGAAATAGAGAACGCAGTTTCTCGCGCACTCGAGGACAGTCCGCCCCGGAACTTCCGGGAGACGGTCGACCTCGCGATTAATCTGCGCGACATCGATCTAGACGACCCGTCGAACCGCGTCGACCAGGACGTAGTGCTCCCGTCCGGTACCGGACAGGAGACCCAGATCGTCGTGTTCGCGGAGGGCGAGACCGCCCTGCGCGCCGAGGACGTAGCCGAAGAGGTCCTCGACAGCGACGATCTCGCCGACCTGGGAGACAATGACAACGAAGCCAAGGACCTGGCCGACCAGACCGACTTCTTCCTCGCGGAAGAGTCACTCATGCAGGACATCGGCCGGTACCTGGGGACCGTGCTCGGTCCACGGGGGAAGATGCCCGACCCCATCGCGCCGGACGACGACGTGGTGGAGATGGTCGAGCGACTCAAAAACTCCGTGACCGTCCGGAGTGGTGACCGACGCACGTTCCACACGCGCGTCGGCGCCGAGGACATGTCCGCCGAGGACATCAGCGACAACATCGACGTCATCCTCCGGCGCCTCCACGCGGACCTGGAGAAAGGCCCCCTCAACATCGACACCATCTACGTGAAGACCACGATGGGGCCGGCAGTGGAGGTCGCCTAACATGAGCGCAGAACGGAAGACAGAGACCATTCCGCAGTGGAAGCAAGAAGAGGTCGCCGACGTCGTCGAGATGATCGAATCCTACGACAGCGTCGGCATCGTCGACATCACCGGCATCCCGTCCCGACAGCTACAGGACATGCGCCGGGACCTCTACGGGACCGCCGAACTGCGCGTCTCCCGGAATACTCTCATGGAGCGCGCGCTCGACGAGGTCGACGAGGGCTTCGAAGACCTGACCGAGTACGTCTCGGGCCAGGTCGGTCTCGTCGGCACGAACGACAATCCGTTCGGACTCTTCCAGCAACTGGAAGCCTCGAAGACGCCGGCCCCGATCAACGCCGGCGAAGTCGCACCGAACGACATCGTCATCCCGGAGGGTGACACCGGTATCGACCCCGGGCCGTTCGTCGGCGACCTGCAGCAGGTAGGCGCGGACGCCCGCATCCAGGAAGGGTCGATTCAGGTCCTCTCCGATTCCACAGTCCTCGAGGCCGGAGAGGAAGTGTCGAACGACCTCTCCAACGTCTTGAGCGAACTCGGCATCGAGCCGAAGGAAGTCGGGCTGGACCTGCGCGCCGTCTTCGCGGAAGGCGTGCTCTTCGAGCCCGAAGAACTCGAACTGGACGTCGAGGAGTACCAGGCAGACATCGAGGCGGCGGCCGCACGGGGTCGCAACCTCGCCGTCAACGCCGTCTTCCCGACGGACCAGACCGCCGCGACCCTCCTCCAGAAGGCCCGCGGCGACGCCAAGAGCCTCGGACTGCAGGCGACCATCGAGAGTCCGGACCTCGCCGACGACCTCGTCTCGAAGGCCGACGCGCAAGTTCGCGCGCTGGCCGCACAGGTCGACGACCCCGAGGCCCTGCCCGATGACTTGCAGGACGTCGAGGAACCCGCAGCCGCATCGACTGACGACCAGACCGACAGCGACGATGGCGCCGACGAGTCCGACG
>ENA-ORCR01000708-ORCR01000708.1-marine-metagenome-genome-assembly--contig:-NODE-708-length-14380-cov-3.986716_pt1 | contig 14380 bp, 11 predicted proteins | sample MGYA00237782_ERZ508514 | MGnify/ENA primary metagenome ERZ508514 (study PRJEB26185, sample SAMN06268960) | marine metagenome | isolation source: Eden Landing Ponds, San Francisco, CA, USA | place...
TACCAACCGTGACCTTGGTACACCGTATCACCGTCTTCCGACTTGTGCGTCGGCAAGCGCGTCCGACCGATCAATCGAGGGGACTGATCTTTCGGATTGGGCTTACTCAGCGTTGAGTTGAACATGACGAGTGACAGGCCGGAGTAGAGCCAGAGGACAGCCTTTCCTAGACCGTAACTCCCACCAGCGGTATCCCCTGACTTACTGCTGAATAGAACGTCGCGGACCAGAGCGGTGAAGTTTGATTCGTCGGCGTTCTCCTCGCCGAGTAACCCCTCTGTATTCTCGTCCTCAATAGTCAGGACGCGAATCTTTTCTTCGTCTTGTATACGCTTGATCGCCTCAGCGATGTGCTTACCGCTCTCTGTATCCGTCGCTAAGTTTGCGTGTTCGGACCAGGTCTCGATATCAAGTGCTCTAAGGTACTCTACTGCCTCGTCGCCCTCTAAGGATTCCAGTTTGAATGTTACACGTGCAGGTTGATCGTTGTCCAACCGTGCGTCGTTCGAATTCTGCAACACCTCCCGAACGAACGTTTTCAACCCTGGCTCACCGTGCGACATCGCGTATTTTGCGACGTCGTCACCGTATCGAGCATCAGTCGGTCGGGACGTCGTGAATCCCCACTGGCCGCTCATCACGACACCCCACCGGTACTAGCAGATGTGGCCCGAGAAACATCGAAGAAGTGTGCGATACGATTCATAATTGGTACCACGCTCTCCCGCCGACATAAATATGTGCGGTGTGGTGCCGATGCAGTCTCCTGATGGCGGTCAGAACTGTGCCTTTGGAGGAATTCCAGTAGCCAGATAGTGTGCACCAATAAGGTCGTGGCGGACTTCGCTGAGCTCACGAGACTGACGTTGTGTGTCAGAGCTCAGCTCGTTAAGGACGACAACAGAGAAACGCATATCGTCTCCATACTCCTTTTGCAGATTGAACAGGCGACTTGATATCGATCCGGTCGTACCCATCTCCTGGATTGTTTGGTCCCACCGTTCCCCCGTTTCGTCGTCCCGCCACAGTCGGAACGCATGAACCCCGCTACTGTCGATTACGCCTCTCTCGGAAAGTGGACGGCTCTCAGTCCAGTCAAGTCCCAACCAGTTTCGGCCAGTCACGTCACGCCAAGGCTGCCACGACGGTACGGTGTACGAGGATCGTTCTGCGAAGTCCTTTAACTCTCGATGTGGATCGCCGTAGGAGTTGCTCACGTGTTCAGCAGGCTCTCGGTTCAGTTGGACCATCGGAGTCCAGCCGCTCTCTCGCCGACAGATTGCCACCAGAGTCGCCTCAATGGCACGGCGATGTCTCCGGTTTGACGATATCGGTGGTGTCGTGACAGAAACTTCCATCTCACCCCCTGCAACTTCAGTAATTCGCTGAAGGGGACGAGCAGCACCGTGTTTGTCTCCAGTCTGTTGATCCGAGGCGTCCATCCCGGCTGATAGACCAAGCCCTACTCGCTGTCGAACGCCGCCCTCCGACCCTGACTCCCCTACGTACATCAAGCCCGGGAGTTCTGAGTGTCGAACTCGGTAGAGCCCTGGGCGGCGGGGGAGCTCTTTACGGAGCGTTTCCCAGTCTCGGAGATCAAACCATCTCGTCCAATCAAGCCCCATCCAGGCAGAGTCCAGAGGATCCGGTTCAAGACGAGTGAGTGGTCCGGGGACGTCCAGAGTTCGTGTCTCCGCCGCACTCCGCCGCGTAGCCTGATTAACGGTGGCGAGCTCCGACTGAACGATGGACTCGGGAACGGAGAGGATCTGGGCGATTGCGTCACTACTAGGGACGTACTGTGAGAGGATCCACATCGTCGCCTGTCGGTTCGTCAGTCGGGTCTTGTCCACCACCGTTACGATGTCGTCAATAGCGTCTGTGGGGAACTCTGAACACGAGACAACGTATCCATCGCCACCCACTACTTCTCTGTCTCCGGATACCTCCCTAACCTGTCGGTCGTGAGCAGTCGCTACGGCGTCTTGACCGGCTTCTGTGAGTCCGATTCGCTCGGCTACAGTGTCCCAACACCCGTCCGCCTCGGCTAGCACGTACAGCAGTCCGTCGTCACCTCGACCAACGGGAAGGGGGTCAAAGCCCGTGAAGAGAGTCTCGACGTTGATCACAGACGTACTGCGCACCTCTCGGAGGGCTCTGGCGAGTGGAGCGGCCTCCATATGGTACTGGGTTGCGACGGTTTCGACGATGTCACGGGAGACAGGAACACCGACGAACGCGTCCCCGACGTACGACGTGGTCGAATCACGATCCACGTATACCCGACACTCGTTCTCGCCCATCAGATTGTACCTCTCACCGAAGCCTGTGATCCACTTGTCCGTATCGGATGTCTGTTTTGTGGCACATCAGAAGTCGTCTAACTGGCGATTGTCCTTCTTTTTACGCTTTACGTCCATCTGCTCGTCGTAGTCGGAATAATCCACTCGCCCCTCCGAGATCCCTTGTTCGTCCTCGTACACCATCAACCACAGTCGAACCAGGTAGTAGATGAACGGTGCGGGAATCGCGTTCTTCGCAATGTGGCTCTTCGGATACGGTCCTGGTGGGTAGTTTTTGACCGCCGCCCACCATTCTCTAGAGCGTTCGGAGAAAAAGAACGACGAAGTCTCGGCTTTCTCGGACGGTCCATCTGTCGTCAAAAGCTGCTTCTCACGGGGTGGCTGTGGAACCTCAAATGAGGTTTCGAAAGCGCGCTTGTATTCAATTGGCATTCCGAACATCCGTCCGTTCAGAACTACGGGATTGTTGAGCGGTGCGCGCGGGACGTTCTCAATGATGTGGTGATCACAGTACTTCTCCGCGATTATCCGTGCACTCGGGATCATGTTCTCGTGCTCGTCGGGGTCTCCCGAGATGCTCGTCGTTGCAGCCCACCGTGAGCAGACAGGATGGAACAGTCCGAGGTCGAACGTGACGTCGTCCTTGATCGGGAGGTTCCAGTCCTTGTCCTCTATGTGGGCGTCTGCTTTGATCGGCGTACTTTCATTCGTGTCCTCGGGATCGATTCCGATACGTACCACGTTCCCGAAGTCACTGAGGACCTCTGACTCCGTCCCGTAGTCTGCGAAGCAGTGGAGGATGAGTGGTTCTTCACGTGTGGTGTCTCCGTTTGAGGTCATACGGGGTCACCTATCCCGTGTCCAGCGCTCTTGGGGCCGCTAAAAGAATCCCCCGAAGAGAACACCGGTGTAGAGTGCGCGTAGAGTGTCACTATCATATGCATAGACGACGACTCAGTTTAAACTCTCCATCTAAAACGATACTTCAGTATAGGCCTATTCACGCATCTCAATTGGGGAACCAAGTGAGGTGATGGTCCTCAGTAGACCTATTCGGAGACGTAATCAAGAATTCTGTCCAGTTGGTCTTCGAAATTCTGGCGGCGTCGAGAGTCCATTTGGTACGTTGAGAGCGATTGGTTAAACCTCCGTCCAACATCGCTAATGGTTGTTCCAGATTCCGAGTGAAGCTTGCCGACGAAGGCGAGCACAGCGGGCCGACAACGGTTGAATTCGCTGTCCAGAACATAATTAGCGATTCGTTGTTTATTAAACATTTTATGGGTGCCGTAATAATGCTCTGCCTCTCGGTTGTAGGTTAGGTGGGCACCCCACCACAGACGAGCCATTTGGTTCGAATAGAGATCGCTCTGTTCACCAAGGAGCTTCTCTTTCAGATCACCGTATCCGAGCCAACGGGTCACAACATAGTCCGGGAATTCGACGAGTGCGAGGTATTGCCAGACGCCGATTTGGCCCGCGACACGTGGGGGAATCTCGTAATACTGATGAACGAGTGGGGAAAGTACCGAATCCATCGCCGAACGCTGTGTGTCGATATCTGGATTAAAGATGGTCGTGGCGCGTTCAATTACCTCCTCGAGCGCAACTAAATCAATACTAGCCTCCGGGACCGAGTCGTATTCAACATAACCCTCTAAGTCATCCCTCAGCGAGAGGACCTCCTCCCGTGAGGTGAACTCATCGTGCTCCTCTACCATATCCCGGCCAGCATCCGTGAGTCGTGGAATATCAGTCATGGTCTGAAGTCGTCAATGAAGTCGTTGAGTTGTGAGGCTTGGTCAAGATACAGTTGTACGGCGACGTTGAGTTCACGGATGAAGCTCCGAAGTTCATCGGGTTCGGACACAGCCTCACCGAGATTCTCAACTACCTCGTCGTACGATGCACCCTCATAGAGGTACGGGCCGATCTCCTCAATCAGGCCTTCCTGCCAATCATACTGTGGTTCGTCGGATTCGGCGACCGTCGTTGCTGTATGAATGACGAGCTGTATCCAAGTTGACGTACCTAACTCCGCCTTGATGACGTTCTTTAAATATGCGTCAAAGCTGTAGAACGTCTCGGTTTCCAGTATGTCCACTATCGGCTGGTTGAGAGTGTTGACGAGGACTGCAGGTTCTCGTGGGTTGCTCTTGAGCAGGTGGACCGCACCCTCTGGATAGTCGCCGTCGGAGAAGTCCCTATACCGAAACGGGAAGCCAGTGCCACTCTGTACGGGTTCATCTACCTGGACTTTCCAAGCGTCACCACCTGCGATACGCATACCTCCTTTCGGAGCGAACGGGAGCCCACTGGATACATCATCCGTCGTAACGATTCGCGGAGTCAGCGTCACGGTGTCACGAAAGAGATTGGCCTCAAGATCAATGGTTTTTGTATACGTTCCATTAGTTAGTGGCTCGTCCTCGATGACCACTTCATACCGCAGGTGTGTCGATTTCGATTCAACGACGACAATCAGCTTGGCATCGTAAGGAGGGAAGCCCTCACAAACGTGGTCCAAATCTCGGTCAGAGATTGACAGCGACAGCGAGAGTTCTGCCCGATCCCACGGCTGGTAACGAAAGAGTGGTAGGGTGGTATCGTCTGTTTCGGGCTCCGAAGGTTCAGTTTCATCAACGCTGTATTCGTTAATCTGGAGATCTATCGCGTCTTCCCGGTAGCGATAAGGGAGCTCGTCGGCGTTAGCAGACGCACGTTGGATGTCGGGTGCCATTCGAGTTATTCCTCCATGATTTCGGCACTGATTTTAATCTTAGTTTGAGTGGCTTCGCCGACGTCAAAGAGTTCCTCCGGGTCCCGGGAGAGTCCATCTAGCTCAATAGAGTCCCCCTGGAATGCGACACGGTCAGCCGTTCCATCGGCTTCAAGATGGGCGACTCCGTCGGCATCAATCGAGTCATCGGCGTCTCCTTCCACGACTTCAAAGTCAGCTATCGGGATTGACTCGCTCTCGTGTTCTTGACTGTCAAGTCTTACGAGTTCAACGGTGAGTGTCCAGTCACCATGGCCTGAATCGCGGGGACCACCTTTAGCGAAGAATTGCCACCTTTCGTCGTTAATCCAGACGTCGGGTCGGGTTTCCCAGCTGAGGGCAGAGCCCTCGTCGTTATCGGAATCTCGGCCGTCCATAATCGGGACGATCTCGTCCATCCCTGGCACTTCGTCACCAGAACTGACATCCTCCTGAACAACGTCGTGGATCTCTGCTTCCAGTCGTTCACCCTTTAACGCGTTAATTTCAGCCGTTATGGTCCCGATGTAGTGTTCGTCAAGATAGTCGTTGTTGGAGCCGACCCAGTCATCGTGTTGTGTGGGTTCGGATCTCTTGAGAAAGTCTTCGAGAGCCGCTTCTGCATCCGTGACGTCCTCGCCAGGCCGCGTCTGTGCTTCGCCGGCAACCATGACCGCAGCGAAGTCTTTGCCGCGGTTGGCTGCCTGAGACATATCAACGTAATCAACTATCATCTGGGCCCCGCGGAGTCGCGCCACATGGTTGATTACCAGTTCATCGTCATCGTCAGCGTCGAAATCAGCCCGGTCCGCCGGGGTGAGGTGACGTACGACAAGGTCAACGGCAGTTTGGTAGTCGTCATGTGGGTCCTCATCTATCGTTTCTGGGTCTTCGCGTGGGATTTCAATTGGTACTTCTCGTTTCGCAAAGCTGCCGGCCCCACTCAGTTCCGTTTCGCTGATGTCGAAGTAGTCGCTATAGCACTTGACGTACGGCTTGACTCCGGGGGCATCGTCAAGTGTCGCCTCCGTTTGGGTGCCATCTGGAGTCTTAACGTGAACTTCCAGTTCGTCTCGCACCATTGCTGGCCAGAAATATTTCACTGACGCATGGCGGAAAGAGGCAGCTAGCTTATCCATCTCGGGATCGGATCCTCCTGGAATGCGAAAACCGACAACGCCGATGCTTGTTCCGTAATTGTTGTTTGGTCGGCTTACCGAGAGCGTGTCTGCGAGTTCATCCGCATCGTCAAGGTCTCCCCAGAGCGACGCTGGACGGCCGATGTCGTCGATGCGGTCGAGGTCGTTTCGACCGTACCAGCCGTGGTTCGTGAAATGCGTCGTTTCCGCTTCGTCAGTGTGTGCTGGGACGATTGTACGTCCGACAAGTCGTGGCGGTTCACTACCACCGTCGGAGGGGAGTGAATCTGGATTCGAATTGAACAGGACTGTGGAGAGGCCTGAGAAAGCCCAGAGTACTGTCTTGCCGAGCCCCTTGCTCCCACCCGAACTGGATCCTGGTTTGTTCGTACTGCCGAAGTCTTTGACAAGCGAAGCATAGGTCTGCTTTGTGTCTGTTTCACTACCCCGGAGACCGGTCGTATGCTCATCGTGAATGGTGAGGACGGTGAGGCTGTCGCCGTCAAAATGATTAAGAAACCGCTTGAGGCCTGGGTCACGAGCCTGATCGTTTTCGATCGCGCGTTCTATATGCCAGCGGAGATCTTCTGGGCCCCCACCATGCTCATTCCATATGAGCGTCTCTAAAAAGTCCTCAAGGTCGCTTCCTGTGAGTGTGGTAAAATCGAATGTTACCTTTACAGGTTCTTCCTCGGAGACGCCTTGGTCATTCGCATTTTGAAGAACTTCACGAACAAACGTTTCAAGAGTGCTATCCAAAGCACTCTCGGTGGGGTTTTTGTGATATTCTGTTATCCCCGACTTCTGCTCTGGGAATTTCCAGACAGGATCAACCATTAGTGAGATGCTATTTCACGGGTGGCTATGAATATGTGGTGGTGAAAATATGTCCACTCATCCAAACGATCTCCGAATCTTGATGCGATAGAGAATCTGCTGGTTTGAGGTGTTAAATCGTCCGTCAGCAGGTGACGGCGTCTGAGTTGAAGGAGTTGTCTGGAATGAAATACATTTTACTCCATTACTCTTACCAAGCAAGGTAGGCTAGAGACACACGCTACCTCAAGGTTTTCCTCTGACTTTGTGGTGCTACTCACGTTTTACCGATTCTCGGAAGTAGACACAGTAGTCGTTGGCGAAACACTGCTCACACAGCGGTTCATTCTGGCAGACCAGCGCACCGAAATCAAGTAGAGCGAGATTGTACGCCCGAGCCTCGTCAGGAACCAATCTCTGCGTGAAAGCCAACTGGTCCGTTTCTGTCTCGGGCCATGTGTCTCGAAATACTCGACTATACACTCTCTCTACGTTCCTGTCAAGCACCGGCAACTGGTCACCACGGGCGAAGCACAACGTAGCATTCGCCACGTAGTGACCGACTCGCGGGAGATTCATCAGCGAGTCAGGGTCAGTTGGGAGGTGGTCATGTGTCGAGGCGATTTGCTTCAGCGCCCCTGCGCGCATGTTTTGGAATCCGAGAGGTTCGATAGCCTCAACGAGTTCCTTCTCACTGGCCTCCGCGATCTCGTCCAGCGTCGGGAACTGTTCCAGGAATTTTGGATAGACCGCTTCAACGTTGTCAGCCGGTGTCTGAGTCAGGAAGAACTCCGCTACGAACACCTCGTACAGTGTTCGATCCGGTTCCCGCCATAGGTACTCGCGCCGGTTCTCTGTCCCCCATTCGATCAGGTCTGCCCTGAACCGCCGCTCCTCCTCAGACACCATAATGTCTCTCAGTCGTCGGCGACGGTGGACTCAACAGACGGTGCTGCTGCACCGACGTGAGAGAGGATTGCCTGCCCCATGTACTCACCTAGTTTCGGGGGGACCGCGTTACCGATCAGCCGGCCCAGATTCGACACGCCGACGTCCTCCCACTCCTCGTAGAAGTCGTAGTCTTCCGGGAACGTCTGTAGCAGTGCTCCTTCAAGGAGCGAGAGCGCTCGATTCTGGTCTACATCGTAGTGTCCGAAGCGGCCACTACCGTAGTTGTAGAACTGTGTCGTGATCGTCGGAGAGGGTTCGTTGGGCCGCATCCGGCTGTAGGGAGCTTTGTACGAGCGCCCACTCGCCTTCCGGTGACAGTCCGCAAGGAGATGTTCAAGACCCTCCTCTTCCCAGAGAGTCCAATCTCCGCCAGGTTCCATATTATCGATGCGCTCCAGATTCTTTTCCGAGAGAGAACGTGCCCTATGCACGTCGTTCACGTCACTGACTTCTCCTGCTTCGATTGGTGGCAAGTGATCAATCGTGTCTTTGACTGTTGGATAGTCGTCTTCGTTCTGAATGGGGGGTTCGGGTAGAGAGAGGGAACCCTGTTTGGACGCCATGACCACCCACCGCTTCCGCTTCTGGGGTATTCCGTATTCGGGACAGTAGACGTTCTTGTTTTCGTCACTGTTGACGTGGTAGCCTTGGGATTCCAGGCTATCGACGAACGAATCGTAGACGCCGTCTTCTTGTTTTACCTGGAGTACGTTCTCGGTGACCACTACATCCGGCTCAACGTACTTTGCGATCCGTGATACCTCGTTCAACAGCCCCCACTTTTGATGATCCTCGTGACCTTTTCCCTTTGAGTGCCCCATTGTTGAGTACGGTTGACAAGGAGCACACGCCGCGAGGACCTTCAGATCCGCGTCCCACGGATACATCTGTGCGATTGGTTCTGGATCCTGTGCTAGCGAACGGATGTCTGCTCTGACGTATTCGCCGTCGATATTCTGTTCGTACGGGTACTTACAGTCCGGGTCGTGGTCAATCCCTGCAACGACCGAGATACCGGACTCCTGGAGCCCATAACTGAGCCCACCGGCCCCGCAGAACAGGTCCACTGCGGCTACCTTCATAACACTCTTTCCCGCGTATCGTAATATAAGCGTTCGGCAACAACGGCGTCCCGGCTACCCGTGTCCCACGAAGGGGGTAGGGGGTGACACGACGTCCCCCGATTAGAGCCTCTGTCTGTTCTGACTGCCCGGGTCCATCGACGCGTAACAATAATACTAACTGGATAGCCATAGTCCGGTACGAATATACCGGTTTCTCATATGGATCAGGAGCAAATACAAATCAACGAAGCGGTCAAATGGTTCTTCTTCAGTGGTGGGCCAGGAGCGCCACGCTACGGTGATGACCCAACCAAACACGCCGTTGACCACGACTCCGAGGCGTTTGTCCGTGAGGTTCTCCAAAACGCGAACGATCAGGCCCTTTCAAACGACGATCCAGTCGAAGTAACGTTCCGTTTCGTCACGCTCACGGGAGACGAGAAAGAGGAGTTCCTCAATGGATTGGGTTGGGATGACGGGCTCGGGGAACGGATGCAAGCGGTCGCAGACACACACAATGGTCATCGCTACGAGCGGGTCGTTGAACGAGTTAACGACTCCGACGCCGAGCTCCGCCTCCTCATCGTCGAAGATAGCAACACAACCGGCTTGACCGGAAGTTGGGACGAAGACTCAAACTACGCCGCCCTAGTCCGGGACGAACTCTACAGTAGTAAGCAAGACGACACCGCCGGTGGCTCGTACGGCCTTGGTAAGTCAGTTCTCTGGACGTTTTCGGGTGCTTCAACGGTCGTCTTTAACTCACACCTCGCACACGGTGAGCGCAAGGACGAGTCTCCGCGACTCATCGGCCGTTCTAAGTTCCCTACCCACCAACTTCAGGGAGACGATACGACGTACCAAGGTGCGGGTTGGCTCTGCCAGCCTATCGAGACGGATGAAGGCCCACGTCCGGAGTCATTCTGGGGAGAGCGCGCGTCGCGGCTGGCGGAACAGCTGCACGTGGAACGGCCCACTGTTAGCGGAACGAGCGCTATGGTCGTTGAATTCCAGGACCCGACGCGGGACGAGCGACCGGACGTCGAAGACCTCGCACAGGAGTTTGTTGAAGCATCTGTCAAGTACTTCTGGCCAGCGATCTATCGGGGCGATCTCGACATTACGGTCGAAACGCCAGACGAGACACTGACAGCTGACGTAGAGAGCGTCCCAGCGATCCGCCCGTTCGTCGAGGCGTACGACGAGAGAACGACGGACGCTCAGACGTTGGTAGACCCTGGGGACGTTGCTGGACTCGACATTCCGGTAGAGCTCCCACCTCGTGCCGATGGATCCGAGACTCCCGACGGCTCAGTACGGTTGTCGGCTCGCCTTGCGTCCCCTGCAGACGACGATGCGTACCTGAATAGCGTCGCACTGTTCCGTGGAGCGGGGATGGTGGTCAAGTACTACGACCAGAGCCGTGTTGCCTACGGTGATCGAAACTTCTTCGGCGTGCTGGCTGCTGGCGAAGCACGGTCGGAAGGAACTCCGTCCAAGAGTGACCGAGAGATTGACCGATTCCTGCGATTTGCCGAACCACCCGAACACGACGAGTGGGAGTCCACCGAGAATCTCCGTGAACAGTATCAACGTGGCTTCCGGACGGCACTTGACGACATGTTCGGAACGCTGCGTGACGGCCTCCGTCATCTGATCTCCAAGGGAGAAAACACCGATTCTCTCTCCGATAATGTTCTGAATCGGTTCCCAATCCACGGGAGTGGGAATCCTCGATCTACGACGTCGCCCACAGAGCCTGTCTTCGAGATCGACAGCTCATCTCGCTTCGATGGCGACGCATGGACTATCTCTGGTCGAATTAAAGTACTCCTTGAAGAGTTTGAGGGGTGGAGTGCCGACATCTCACTCACGGGTGTTGGGGAGGACGGCTCCCGATACGACGACATTCCTATCAACGATGTCAAGGTCGAACAATCCGGTGTAACCGTGTCGTACGACGACGGATCTGCTCACCTCGTCGCCGACAAACACGTGGATGAAGTCTCGTTCTCTGGTCGTTCGCATCCCGATGAAGCCGCTGACTTAGTGCACGGCGACGTCGGCGCGACCCAACTAGAGATACTCGCAGAGTTACAAACGCCCGAGGAGGATCAAGAGTGACCAGACACTCGCAACGACACCGTACTACGACACTTCCGTTCAGCTACCGTGATAAGGGAGTAGACTTCGAACTGAACTCGTTCACCGTGGACGACGGGAGTCAAACAGAGCTCGAACTGAACCCGGCACAAACAGAGATCAAGCTCGCGTCAGCAGTGTCGTCGTCCGACAGTAGTGGTGAGCCGGATTGGAACACCATCACTCTCCACGGCAAACTACGCCTGCCCGAGGAAACAGTTCGAGCAGTCTTTCCACAGGAAGAACGGGCCCAGCCCCCAGCCAAGCTCTACGTCACCATTCGCTGTCACGAAACGATCTATCGTGACCGGGTCGTCATCTCCGATTCTCCTACGACACCCGGCGAATACGATGTCGCGCTAGAAGTCCCGAAAAACACTGTCCGAGGGACGATTGAGCTGCGTCCGTATCTCGTTCGCACAGAATCTCGGCCGGGAGAAGAACCGAGTGATTACGCCGATCAAAAGAACTTCCGTCTCGCTAGTGGGACGCTGTACTACGTCGTAGTTGACCGTCCTGACAACGAAGAGCGAGCCGCCATCAATGGTGAGCGAGTACGGTTCTCACAGAACGATCACCTGCCAGGTGGGAACAAGCTCTACTACCTTGACTTCCGGAACGAGAACCGTCCTAAGCTGTGGATTAACTCTGACCACCCCCGTATTGCAGAGGTACTACAGAGTAGAGGATCTGTCGGGGCCGAGGCTCGGATGCGGGACGTGATACTTGACCAGGTGAGCTACGGTGTGTGGGTGCAATTGCTTGTGCGGGCTGGTACTGCCGTAGATATAGAGGGCGATGTTGAACACGAGTGGCAAGAGATGGTACTCCAGACGTTTGCTCGTAACCTCTACGAAACTAGTGACGTAGAAGAAGCGACTCACCGTCTCAGGGACGATCTCTCTGACCCACAGACTCTACCTCACGTGATACAGAGGATTGATAGTGAGCTGCAGGAATACATAAATCCCCGAGAGCAGCTGATCCATCTCATGGAGGAGGGGCTCCAGATCTAACGTGACCGAGACAGAACTACGCCGACTGACCGAAGACGGACGCCGCCTCGTTGGTCAATCGTTCATGAAAGGCGAGGCGACGCTCACCGACGAACAGCTGGATGAGTACGTAGAGCCCATACCGGGCCATCCGATTGCCGATCTTGACAGGATCGATTCGTCGGTACAGCAGGTACTTCAGGAGTACCCGGAGTACGACACAGCTATTGATGGCGCACTTGCTGAAGACATTCACCAGGGACTTGACATCACAAGACGGACTGCCGGAGATCCTGGCCTCTGGCACTGGCTAGCAGTCGTCCAGTATCCAGACCTCGTCCGGCACCGCTGGGAGTACCGCTCCGAGGAAGCGATGAGGGAGAAGTTCCTTGGGGCAGGCTCGGACTTGTACTCAAACGCAATCCACCGTCTCTGGTGGATCGCGGAGCTCACTTCCCGTGACGACGATTATTCGACGACTGACGCGGTCTTTGGCAATCAGACGATGGTCAACAAGGTGTTCGACCGCTGGTTCGCGCGCTACCAACCCGCTGTCCGAGCTATGTGTGACGAACTCGCAGACGAACCGTCGCGCGTCATTGACGAGACAACAAGACGGTTCAATCACGCACTGACGAACGTGCAGCTCGAAGGGCTATCAGAGAACGAGGCACGAGAGATGGTTCAACAGATCATCGTTGAATCTCGCTAAGTATCCACAAGTAGACCCAAAAGTTCAGAAATCGGAGCCGATCAGATATACAAAAAGCCAGATTAGATCATGACTCCATTGTGGATCTCCACACCAAGTAATCTCAAATGAAGATGGGACTTGAGTTCTCTCAAAGAAAGCATAACTTTTGGAATACCGGACTCAGTCAGAGACGCTCCAGAGTAGGGAATTCCCGACTTTCCTACTGGTAACTTTCTCTTCGGATTCGAGCGACTGAAGACGTGTGTATGCTGTCCGCCGTGTACAGCCGACAGTCTCGGCGATCTCCGAGGTTCCCGCCATCCCACCAAGTGTTTGAATAGCATCGATGAAATTGGAATCCGGGTAGCTCGTGGTATATCTCCCGGATTCCTCCTCTCGATCTTTCCCCGGCACAGTAATCGATTCGCAGACATCACCTATGTAGGTGATGGGTTGCCATCCATCTCCTTAGATGGAGATGGATAACACTTATACCATTACACGGTATAGGAGATGGTGTAGAAGCCCAGTTCCATCGGGGCGTAGATACAGCGAAAACGCCCGAGTGTTAGGGACACTCGGACTGGGTTTCACACAGCACGTGAGAACCCATGGAAAAATCAAATCCATCGAAGCAAGAGACTGTCGGTGATCAACTCATCGAAGACATATCAAAGTTAAATCAATTTTCGCTCGGGGAAGGGGCCGCGGTTTGTGAAGTCTGCGGTGAGGAAATGCGGGAAGGCGAACCGATCGTTGTGTTTGCCTTCCGGCCGGTTGAGCAACCGGTCTTCCAGATCGGGCACGTGAAATGCACTGAGTGTCGGCACGAGCCAAGGGAGTACTTCACGCTCGGTGTGCGCGAGCTTGTCTTGGATGGCCGGATCGGGACGTGTACTGATCCTGCGACGCAGTCGTGGTGGCCTGTCTTGCTGGCCCCACAACCGCGCGCGGTGAGCGCGCCGGACACGACGGCGGTGCGACCGCTGCCGGGTGTGGCGTGGTTTCGCCAACCGGTTGCGCGGAGCGACACGTTCGTTGCTGCGGGTTGTGAATCAATGCGCAAGCCGTGGCAGCGCCCGGTGGTGCGGGCTGACGACGTTGACCCTGATAGCGCGTCCGAACCTGAACGGAATCCGAAGAGCGACGATGTGACTGAAACTACTGCCCCACACGCCGCTGATGGCGGCCGATCAGGAGGTGCTCGGTGACGATGCACGGGGAGCAAGACGCGCAGACCTTCGATGCCTCACACCTCGACATTGACTTCGATCTCCCGTGTCCCGTTGACGAAACGGCGTTCCCGGATCTGTACGTTGGTCTCGATATCGACTTGCTCGCACCGGGTGATGGGATCGTCACGGATCGACACCATGCGTCGGCGGACCGGTACGAGGCGGACGATCCGCAAAACCAAATTGCGGGACAGATTTCGCCGTTTACATTGTCGGGCTGGCTGCGGCATGGCTGTGAGCGGGTGGTGCAGGCGGCGGGCGCGACGGTGTGCCATCCCGGCGA
>ENA-ORCR01000709-ORCR01000709.1-marine-metagenome-genome-assembly--contig:-NODE-709-length-14352-cov-3.341436_pt1 | contig 14352 bp, 10 predicted proteins | sample MGYA00237782_ERZ508514 | MGnify/ENA primary metagenome ERZ508514 (study PRJEB26185, sample SAMN06268960) | marine metagenome | isolation source: Eden Landing Ponds, San Francisco, CA, USA | place...
CGAAACCCTCCTCCCGGTCGACGCCAATCCGGTCCCCGCCGACTGGCGCCACGTCACCAAAGTCGACCCGGAGCCGGCGAAACTGCTGCCGGTCGCCTATCCCCTCTACCTCGCCCACACCGACGCCGTCTCCGTCGGCGGGTCGACGGCGGTCACCGCCGACAACACCGAGGAGACGTTCCGCTTGCTCGCCCGCGCGCCGGTTCCTGCCTTCCACGAACCCAGCGAGGCCCGCCACGTCACCGAACGGACCCGCGAGCTGGCCGCCTTCCTCGCGCTCCCGGAAGTACTGAACGGCGAGACCGAGGCGCTGGTCGGCACCCTCGGCGAGGGGCTGGTCTACATCAACGACGAGATGGTCCCCGCGCTCCTCCGCGAGAAACTGCCCAGCTCCCTCTACCGACTGGTCGGCGACCGGCTCGTCGACTTCGCGACCGCGTGGCTGCTGGAGGCGGCCGTCTTCGAGGCCTACATCGTCCAGAACCCGGACAGCGCGGCCGCTCGCCGGAGCGGCGTCGACGAGTCGGACGTGCTCTCGCCCGCGGTCGCCCGGGAGCGGGCGATGGTCGCCGACCGCCACCTCGACAGCGAGGTCGTCTACGTCGAGTACTCGGGCACCTACGGCGGCGACGAGGCGGCCGACGTGGTTCGGTCGGTCGCCGACGCCGCCGACAGCGCCCGCGTCTGGTACGGCGGCGGGATCGACGACCGCGAGAAGACCGTCGAGATGCTGGCGGCGGGCGCCGACACGGTCGTCGTCGGCGACTGCTTTCACGAGGTGGCCGACGAGGAAGTCGCGGTCTGCGCCCGCGCGGTCGAGGCGCTCGGCGTCGCCCCCTCCGCCGCCGAGATCCGGCGGTGGCTCGACGCCGAAGTCGACCCCGCCGAGACGGCCGCCGCCCGCTACCTCCGGACGACGCCCCGGGTCGCAGACCCCGCGGCCGCCGCCGAGCGGTCGCTCGCCGCCGGGCTCGCGCTCTGTTTCGGCGCGCTCCCCGCGGCCGTCGGGACGGAGGCGGAGCCGCCGGCGGACCGCACGCGCCGCCTGCTCTCGGGAGTGGACGCCGACGCCGTCGAGCGCCTGGACGCGGCGCTCTCGGCCGGTGCGGACGAGGGGGACGGCGACCCGCTCGCCGACTACTGCGCTCGCGTCGCGACCGCGCTGTCGGACGCCGACGCGGACCCCCAGCGGCTCCGCCACCTGAGTCTCTCGAAGCTCTCGGTCTCGCGGTGAGCGCGACAGCGGCGGACGCGGTCCGCTGCTGACGGCTACTCGTCACGCCCCGGACCGCCGGGGAGGACGCCGGGGTCGCCCGAGAGGTAGATGTACTCGGCGGCGATCCCCGTCAGGATGGAGTCGGAGTCGACGGCGTAGTCGATCGCCCGGTCGAGATACAGCGAGGCGACGTCGACGACGCGGTCGTAGGCCTCCGGGTCGCTGTCGGCGACGATGTACTCGGCGGTCACGGGGGTCAGCTGGGTCTCGGCGCGGTCGGCCGCGAAGTCGTCCACGTCGTCGAGCCAGACCTGCGCGCCGATGATCGCCAGGACGACGGCGTGTTCGAAGTCCGGCTCGATGGGGATGTCCGCGGCCCGGAACATCTCGATCATCCCCTCGTAGATGACCCCGACCCGCTCGTACTGGGTCTTGCAGTAGGGCCAGCCCTGCTCCTCGGCCGTCAGCGACCCCGCCGAACCGTCGAAGTCGGCGAACTTGTACTCCGCCTCGATGCGCTCGACGGCCTCGACGGGCGTCTCCGCCACCGTTTCCGACCCTTCGGCACCGGCCGCGTCGTCGCCCCCGCCGAGCGCCCGGGCCATCAACTCGCGGAAGTGCTCGTCGTCGGCCTGGTGGGTGTTCGACTCGGCGACGGCGGACTCGTAGGCGTCCCGGACCGCGTCGGGGAACCCCGCCATCTGCGCGTCGACGCGTTCGCGCAGGGCCGACTGGGCGATCCGGGCGGCCCGCTCGCGTTCGTCGTCGTCCAGCGTCGGGTCGGTCTCGAAGTCCTCGAACTCCGCGTCGTTGATCGCGTCGCGCATGTCGCCGTCGAGCAGCGCCTCCGTACAGAGGCGGGCGACCCGCTCGACGCGGCCGACGAATTCGACCTGCTCGCTCGCCTCCCGGCGCAGCCGTTCGCGCCGCGCCGGGTCCGTCCCGCCGACGAGCGACCGGACGGGACCGCTCGGCGACCGCCTCGGCTCGTCGGTGACGGGATTGTACCCCTCGCTCTCCTCGATCGCACGACGGTAGAGATACCCCAGCGTCAGCTCGACGGGCAGGGTCAGCTTCGTCTCGTAGCGAAAGTCGATATCCTCGTAGCCGAGCTCGGCTTCCAGGTCGGCCTCGATGGCGCCGTAGGCCTCGTCGAGAAACGCCTCGAGGGTGTCGTCGACCCACGACTTGATCCGCAGGGCCGTCAGGTCGAGCTCCCCCGTCCGCGCGTAGAACCGGGCGACCGAGCGGACCGAGAGGGGGACCCGCTCGCGCTCCGACACCCAGCGCGCCGCGGTCCCGAGCGTGGCCGACGAGGCCGATCCGGAACTCATCGGCAGCCTGTTTCCCGGCGGCGTTTGTATAGCTGTTGAAACCGCCGGATCGCGAGTCGCCGGTCGTCCGGCCGTCCGTTCGGCGAACCGGTCCAGCGCGAACTCGCCGGTCCCGACCGCCGACTACGACTCCGGCGACGCCCGGAACCGGACGGCGATCCCGTCGGGGTCGCTGACCTCGAAGCCCGATTCGCAGTCGGTCACCGAAGCGTCGGCGGCCGATAATCGGCGACGAGCGGTCGCGACGGCCTCGCCGTCGGGTAGCAGGAACTCGAACCACGCAAGCCCGCGACCGCCAACGGGGTCGGTCCGGCCGTTCCAGACGTTGACGCCGACGTGGTGGTGGTAGTCGCAGGCGGCGAGGAAGGACGCCCCGCGAACCTCGGTCTGGACGCCCAGCCCGAGAATATCGGCGTAGAACGACCGCGCCCGGTCGAGCGAGGAGACCTCCAGGTGGACGTGCCCCAGATCCGTCCCGGGCGGCGCCTCGGTGGCGCCGTCGGAGTCGGCGGCGAGGTCGTCCAGGTCGAGCGGGACCGTGCCGATCTCGACCGTGCCGTCGTCGGCGCGGGGCCACTCCGCGCGCGGTCGGTCCGTATAGACCTCGACGCCGTTGCCCTCGGGGTCGCTACAGTACAGCGCCTCGCTGACGTAGTGGTCCGAGGCGCCGTCGAGGCCCCCGCGCCCGCGGATCCGTTCGAGCGCGGCGCCCAGCGCCGCCCGCGAGGGCACCCTGAACGCGTTGTGGAACAGCCCCGTCTGCGCTCGCCCCCTGGCCGACGCGTCCGCGTCGCGGGTCAGTTCGAGCAGCGGCGTCCCGCCGGCGCCGAGCGTCGCCGCCCGCTCGCTCCTGGCCTGGACCGTCAGACCGACCGCGTCGCGGTAGAACGCGACCGTCTCGTCCAGGTCCGCGACGGTCAGCGCCGTCCGACCCATCCGGGCCGACTCCGGGACGACGGGGTCGTCCGTCTCACTGGCATCGGTCATTCCCTCGATATCGGGGCCGGACCCTCATGTAGTTCAGGCAGCATCGATGTAACCGGCCACGGCCGATTTCGACCCGATTATCGACCCGAAAGCCCGACCCCGTCGGCGAGCAGCCCGTGGGACCGCAGCGCGTCCTCGTGGGTCGGTGCGGACTGCTGGATCATCACCTCGTCGACGCCCACGCGGTGGGCCAGCCGGTCGAGCAGGCGGGCCAGCGTCTCCGGACTCCCCGAGATCGCCCGCGGCCACTCGCCGCCGACTCGGCGCTTCCCGTACGGCACGAACGCCTCGGGGACCGATCGGACGGGCGTGTCACAGGGCGCCGACTTATTCGGCAGCGAACGCGACACCGGATATCTCGAATCGTGCGCCGCCGTCTGCACCGTCCGCGACGGCTATCTCCCACCCGTGTGCCTCGGCGATCTGTTCGACGATGTTCAGTCCGAAGCCGGTGCCCGCTTCTTTCGTCGAGTACCCCGCGTCGAAGATGTCGTCGCGTTCGGCCTCGGGGACCCCCGGGCCGTCGTCTTCGACGTAGAAGCCGTCTTCGACCGTGCCGACAGTGACGACTACGTCCTCCCCGCCGTGTTCGATCGCGTTCCTGAACAGGTTCTCCAGCAGCTGATACAGTCTGTCGTCGTCCGCCTCGACCGTTGGCAACGGGCCGTCGTCGGCCGCGTGGTGCAACTCGGCGCCGCCCGCGCCGTCGGTCACGAGCGTCCACGCCTCGTCGACGGCCTCGTCGAGGTCGACCGGCGCCAGCGCGCCGATATCTCGCCCCTCGCGAGCGAGCCAGAGCACGTCCTCGGTGATCCGCTCGATCCGGTGCAACGCGGTGGCGATCGCGTCGAGGTGCTCGCTGTCGCACTCCTCGCGGACGAACTCCAGTCGACCCTGGGCGACGTTCAGCGGATTCCGGAGGTCGTGACTGACGACGCTCGCGAACTCGTCGAGCCGGTCCCGTTCCTGTGTGAGCGCTTGCTCGCGGTCCTTCCGGTCCGTGATGTCGCGGTACACCCACAGGTGGCCGAAGCCGTCCGGGAGCTCGATCGGCTCGTAACTGCGAGCCAGCGTGCGGCCGTCCCGTAGCGACACCTCCTCGTCGCGGACGGAGTCGCGCTGGGTCAGGAGTTCGGAGATCCTCGTCACGAACCGCTCCGGGTCGACGAATCGGTCGCTGAGGTCCTCGGCCAGTCGGCCACAGTCCGCTCCGATCACCCCGTCCGGAGCGGCGGATATGTCGAACAGTTCGAGCAGTCGCTCGTTGACCATCAGGACGTTCCGCGATTCGTCCTCGGCGAGGACACCCACGGGAAGCGTCTCGATGAGCGTCGACAGCAACACGTTCGTCTCCTCGAGTTCCCGTTCGCGCGCTCTCCGCTCGGTGATATCCCGGTTGTTCGTCACGACGCCGTCGATCGCGTCCTGGTCGAGCCGGTTCGTGCCCCGGATCTCGATCCAGCGCCACTCGCCGTCGGCGGTTCTGAACCGACACTCGACGGTCACCATCTCCTCCGGCTCGGCCACGAGGTCGGTAAACGCCCCGAACACCTTCTGTTCGTCGTCCGGATGGATGTAGTCGAACCCGCGTTGCCCGACGAGGGCGTCCGTCTCGTAGCCCAGGATCCGCTCGACTGCGGGACTCTGGTACGTGATCGTCCCGTCCTCGTCGAGAACCGTGATGATATCGGACGACTCCTCGAGGTACGACTCGTACCGCTGGAGCTCTCGCTCGCGCTCTCTGCGTTCCGTGATATCTCGGTCGGAGACGAGCAGCGAGACGACCTCCCCCTCGTCGTTCGTCACCGGCCTGAAGACGCCCTCGACCGTGTAGGGCTCGCCGTCCGGGCGCAGGAGATCGGCCTCGAACTCGACGTACTCCCCGTCAGCGGCGCGGTCGATCCACCCTCTGACCGCCTGCTGGACGGCCTCGGAGTGGTCGAACCACGGCGTCGCCCAGAAGGGCTGGCCGGTGACCTCGTCGTGCGTCGCGTCGACGTACGCCATCGCCGTCTCGTTGACCTCCAGCACCGTCCCGTCCGTGTCGAGCAGCCCGACGAGGATGTTCGGATCGTTGAATATCGCCCGATAGCGCCGTTCGCTCCGTTCGAGCCGGAGCTCGCGGTCCTTCTCGGCGGTCACGTCCTGCTGAAACCCGACGTAGTTGGTGATCTCCCCATCCGGCGTCCGGACCGGGGCGATCGAGACGCGGTTCCAGAACTCGGTGCCGTCCTTCCGATAGTTCCGCAGTTCGACGGTGACCGGTTCGCCGGCGTCGATCGCCGCGCGCATCGCCGCCACCGGCTCATCGGCGGTGTGGTCCCCCTGCAGGAACCGACAGTTCCGGCCGAGGACGTCGGATTCGGCGTAGCCGGTGATCTGCTCGAACCGGTCGTTGGCGTACACGAGCGGGTTGTCGTCGCGGGACGGGTCGGAGATCGTGATGCCCACCGGCGCTTCGTTCATCGCCCGGGTCTTGCGCTCGCCGTCCGCTTCGCGCTCCCGGCGGTCGGTGATGTCCTGAAACTGCGAGAAGACCGCGACGGTCTCGCCGGCGTCGTCGGTGACGACGCGGTTGTGCCACTCACAGACGATCCGCTCGCCGTCCGCGCGGACGTTCGCGTTGATACTGTGATAGCCGTCCTCGGCCCTGAGCAGGTTCGAAACGACCTCCGAAACCTGTTCGCGGTCGGACCCGGGGACGATCCGCTCCCAGGAGTTGCCGACCAGATCGGACTCGGCGTATCCGAGGATCGCTTCGGCACGGTCGTTGAGACGGGCGATCTCGAAGTCGTCGTTCCACTCGATGACGCCGAGCGGCGACTGGTCGAAAAACAGGGACAGCCGCTCGCGGTTCGCCTCGAGCTCGCGTTTCGACCGGTACTGCTCGACGGCGTTCGCGATGCGGTTCGCCAGGACGGCGTACTGACTGGTGCCGGTCTCCTTCTGCAGGTAGTCGGTTACACCGGCCGAGATCGCCTCGCTCGCGACTTCCTCGCTCCCCTTGCCGGTGTAGAGAATAAACGGGAGCTCCGGGTACTCCGCGCGGACGGTTTCGAGAAAGGCGATCCCGTCCTGTCCGGGCATCTCGTAATCGGAGACGACACAGTCGAACGCCTCGTCGGCGAGCCGATCCAGCCCCTCGCTGGCACTCGCCGCCGTCTCGACGGCGAACCGTTCGTCCTCGCGCTCGACGAACGTCGCGGCCACGTCGGCGAGGTCCGGTTCGTCGTCGACGTGTAACACGCGAATCCGGGCATCCTCGAGATCAACAGCATGGGATGCCCCGAAATCGGTCATGCTATAGAGACTCTTGAGAAGCGAGAAAGGTGTTTGGGGGAATTTTCAGAAGCGAGAGCCGGGACGTGGCTGCCGGTCGCTCGGTGTCCCTCCACCCGCGGGTCGGACCTTTTCCACAGCCCGAACGGGGCCCCGCGATATCGGGTCACGAACGCGGTCGCGGCGGGAACGGCGCGGTCGTCGGGTCAGAACCCCCAGCGCAGGCCGGACATCGTGGCGACGATGGCGACCATCAGCAGCAGTTCGACCATACTCAGCATGCCGTACTTCTTGTTCAGGCTGGCGAGGCGTTCGTGGTCGGTGTTCTCGGCGGCGATCTCGTCGAACATCCCCGCCGTGAACTTGTGCAGCGGGCCGAACCCGAGGACGAGCAGTGCGACCGCGAGGACCAGCGCCGCCCACAGCGACGGCGTCGGCGACGCCCACAGGCCCATCATCTCCGCGAGGCCGATCCCCGAACCGATAACGCCGACCGAGACCGGCTCCATCAGCAGGTTCATCTTCGGGACGAACCCCTCGGCGAACTCGGCGTTGGCCTCCTCGGAGAGACTCCCCATGACGGGACCGAGGACGACCGCACCGAGGACGGCAGTCCCGAACCAGAACGCACCGAGGAAGAGGTGGACGGTGAACATGGCCCGGACGTCGCCCGAGAGATAGCCCACTACGGGGAGCACCAGCGGGACGAGGATCGCCCCGACCGCGAACGGTTTGCTCGCGGCCAGTGCCATGAAGCGGTACCGCTCACGCCGATTCGTCGGTCGCTGTATCTCAGCTAGTGACATCGAAACCCACACTCCATGGCAAGGTAACTCCAATTATCGCACATAAATGGCCGGGGTCGGGCGGACGCCGTGGACGTGTTTGCACTCGGGGACCGAACCGACCACAGTTTCGGGAGTCGAGGGTCACGACTGTACTGTGTCACGCCGAACGCAGTTCCCGGGCCGGCCGCGGCGGTTGTATCGTGCACGCCCAAACGACGGACTCGGCCGGTCCACGGCCGGCGCGCAGTGCGCTCGACAGGACACAGCGGCGTTCGGACCAGTCTCCGCTCGAACGCCAGTCATCAGATAGGCGGCGTCCGTGGCCCACGACCTAGCTCGTGGGTCACTGACTCCGGTGCGGTGGTTCCGGCTCGGGCTAGGAACGTATGTGCGGGCCGCTCCCGGAACGGAGCGAGTGCTGAGATACCGGCTTCTGATCCGGGCGCTCGCCCGACCGTTTTTCCCTCGGCGTATGGTAACCACTCACATGGAGAACCAGAACGCGACCGATCCGCTCGAATCGGCTGCCGGTGCGGCCGGCCCGCATGCAGTCGACGCCTTCAAGCGAATCGGCGACGAGACACGTCTGGCGATCCTGTTGGCGCTGTGGGAGGCCTACGAACCGTTCGCCGACGACAACGCGCTGTCGTTCTCGGAACTTCTCGACCGGGTGGAGTACGACACGTCCGGGAACTTCAGCTACCACCTCCAGAAGCTGGAGGGACACTTCGTGGAGTCGACAGCCGATGGGTACCGGCTGAAGCAGTCGGGCCACAGGCTCGTCCGGACGATTATCGCCGGGAGCGGTCTGACCGACGGCGAGCTCCCACCGACCGAAATCGACTTCGACTGCCGGATGTGCGGTGAGCCACTCGCGATTACCTACGAGAACGAGCAGCTGTACACGGTCTGCACCGAGTGTGAGGGACGGTTCGAATCGGGTACCGAGGTGCCACCGGGGGCGATCATGGGATTTGCGTTCGATCCGGCCGGCCTGTCGCGCTCGTCTCCCGAAGAGATCTTCGCGGCCTCGGTCGTGCGTGCGATGGGGAAGTTCACCATGCAGATGGGAGGGTTCTGCCCCGACTGCTCCGGGGTGGTCGACGGCTCCATCCACATCTGTGAGGACCACGACCCGGACGGTATCTGCCCGGACTGTGGCCGACGGGACGAGATCCAGGCACGTTGGGTCTGTCGGACCTGCAAAAACGCCGGACACGGACCGCCAGGACCGAATCTCGTCTTGCATCCCCGTGTGATGGCGTTCTACGCCGATCGCGGGCTCGATATCGGATTCGACGCGACCGACTTCGGTACTATCGTTCGCACGCTGAAAGCGATGTCCGATCACGAGCAAGAAGTCGTTTCGACCGATCCGATCCGGGTTCGCGTCACGATCCGGTACGGGGACGACCAACTGCGCATGATTGTCGACGAATCGACGAACGTCGTAGCGGTCGAGGAGTGACCCGCCGTCTCCGGTCGTCTCGCTCCAGCCACTATAATCTCGTATAGCTAACACTTATCGGCGTTTCTGTACAACTTCTCAGATACTGGCGTGCCATGACGTTAGAACGCATCCCCACGTACGATTCCGAACGCAGTGGCAGGGTCGGGGAGCACGCGGTGGTGGTCGGTGCGAGCATCTCGGGTCTCCTGGCGGCCCGAGTTCTCGCGGACGCGTTCGACCGGGTGACGGTCGTCGAGCACGACCGACTCCCGGACGAGCCGGCGGCGCGTGACGGAACACCCCAGACACAGCAGCCCCACCTCCTACAGAAGGGTGGGCGGGCCATCATCGACGACCTGTTCCCGCACTTCGGCGACGAGTTTCTCGCCGCGGGCGGATTGGTGATCGACGCAGCGTCCGATTTCAATTTCTACGATGAGGAGGGTTACGTCGCCCATCCCGTCACCAGGATTCCGCTGTACGCCGGCAGTCGGCCGCTGTTGGAGTACGTCCTTCGAGAACGAGTCTTCGATATCGACGGCGTGCGGTTGCTCGACGGCTCCCACGTCGCCGACTACCGACTGGACGACACCGGGGAGAGCGTCGTTGGCGTGGAGATTCGCGGCGACAGTGAAACGGCTTTGCCGGCCGAGCTAACCGTCGATGCGACCGGACGCAGCAGTCGGACGCCGAAGTGGCTGGAAGCCCAGGGCTACACGCCGCCCACGGTAGCCGAGGTGACCGTCGACCTCGCCTACAGTGCCGTTACCGTCGAGCGCGATTCCGGCGACACGCGGGCATTCTGGGCGCCGGCGTCCCCGCCGTACACCCGTGGAGGAGGGACGATCCCGATCGAAGACGGGCGGCGAGAGATGGTCATGCACGGCATCCACGGCGACGGCCCACCGAGAAATGTTGACGAATTCGACGAGTTCGCGTCGACGCTCCAGATCCCCGAGTTAGCGGAGATCCTGGAGTGTCACGGGATACGCTCCGAGGATGTGTCGTACTATCCGTTCCCGTCGAATCACCGCCGGTACTACGAGAACCTCGACCGGTTCCCTGACGGACTGGTCGTGGTCGGCGACGCGATCGCGAGTTACAACCCGGTCTACGGACAGGGGATGTCGGTCGCAGCGTTCCACGCGCTCGTGCTTCATCACACGCTCGCCGACACCGGCCTCGGGAACCTCGCGGTCAAGTTTTTCGACGACGCACAGGGGGTTATCGACACCGCCTGGCTGATGGCCGTCGGCGCGGATTTCCAGTTTCCCCAGACCACTGGCCCCAAACCCCGCGGAGCCGACCTCATGGGCAGGTACCTGTCCCGACTGACCAGAACAGCCCACACTGACAGGCGGCTGGCCGACCGGCTCTTTCGCGTCATCATGATGGAGAAACCGCCGACCTCGCTATTTCGCCCCGGCGTGATGGGACGTGTCCTCAAACCGTCGCTCCATCTGTCTCCCACCGACCCATGACCGAGACGAGTACGCGACCCGAGCAGGTCGTCCGTGATTTCGTCGCCTGGGAGAACGGGGACTCCGCCAAAGTAGATGCCGTCTCGGAATCACTCGACGCGTACAACCCGGGCTTGGAGGGTGGAGAGGTCCACGACCGCGAGGGGTACGCCGCGTATCTCGAAGATGGTCGGTCGGCCTTTCCAGACCTGCAGATCGCGATCGAGGAGATCGTCGCCAGTGGGGATATCGTAATGGCAGAAGTACGGATAACGGGCACCAACGAAGGGGAGTTCAACGGCCTTCCTCCGACCGACAGGTCAGTAGACATCCGAGGGATAGGCAAGTTTCTGATCGGAGACGGCACCGTCGAAGAGTGCTATCTGTACTATGATTCCCGGGAAATGGCTACCCAACTCGGTATGACGTTCCCGGAGGTGCTCGGACAGGTACCGAAACTCGCGTGGAGGAAATTGATAGGGAGCGGCTGAGGCCCGGTAGCGATCCTGGCTGCCCGACCAGCACACGGTTTCTCCGGGCACTGCCTGTCGCGGTCTCGTATCGGCACTGGAGCTACTCGATGTCCAGCCCCGATATCTGTCACATAAGACGGATCGTAGACTATCGGTGTGATACCAATAATCAACCTACGTCTGGTTTCTTATCCCGAGCGAGATTCCAAGATATCGGGTCTCGTGTTCTACAACGTAATTCAGTAAATTTACATTATCTTGGCCCTGGTTTTGGTCCTGATACCCATATAACATACTCTAGTTTAGATGTAACCCATGGCTCTATAACATCATATTTGATACCTTTCTGACGGGGTCAGATACCACTGTTTGAAACCGAAGATACCGATCAACATTCCCTGATCTAGACGGTGACGCTCCGTTCGTATCCAGACCCGAAGATACATCGAAATTCCGGATCTGAATGGATTGGAATCCGACTTCTTGGCGATACAGGTGTACGAACCCACCGCTACAGTATATGTGAGAGTAACAGAGACTCGCCTAGACAATCGATCATGTGGGGACCAACGCCCGTTGGCCGACGACTGTGGCTGTAGCCCGTGAAAACTACCGCGAACGCGCTACCGACCGGTGTTGAAGTGGCGAATAGTCTGAGACCAGGAACATCGAAATCGGCAGTGAAACCCGGGGTGCAGGTGGGGTGGAGCCGACATACCGAAAGTCGATACCTAAATACTGATAGGTCATCCATCGAGACTCGAAACGAATCCCAACGTCTAACGGCCGCTCACCATCAATATCTCCACTCTTCGACGCTGTTGACCCCCTGGAACACCCACCCAATCACCGGTGTACGCTACGCGCTATGCTCCAGACACTCCCTCTGTAGCGGTGGTGTGGCCGGACTGTCGATGGCGAATTCGGCGATCTGCACCGGGTGTCCCACCAGATCGGCGTGTTCACGCAGGGTGGCCGGGTGTGGGGGCCGTCCATGCACACCCCTGGCCAGTCGAACTCCCCACGAGTGCAGTTGCACTACGACCCGAGATATCTCGATTCTATCCGAATTCTATCATTGTTGTCTCGACTGGGTGTCGATCATTCCCACCCAGTAGACTGTGAACCATCGATGCGACCGCAGTCGACACCTATCATATTGTGTATCAAAATCGATCGCCTGTACTGGCGGTACTTTCGAGTCCTCGAACACGATCGAAATCAGAGAAGACGACACGATAGATGTGGGATGGCACCGCTCCACTCGACCGTTTCAGGTCACGTCACGGGTCGCGCCAGAGACGACCAGTGAGTATCGGAGTCGGGGCCAGTCGACGCTCTCGAAGATTCGGACACGCTCGCAATACGACACGCCCGACGGGGCCTCATCCGGAGGATTCGGGCTCCAACGGTGTGCGGTCGAGGCCGACAGTGTCGTAGTCCTGTTCAGTCGAACAGACACGCTCTTCGCTGGTCGTGACGAGCCCGGCGTGGAGTGCATCGAATGGGGTCAGATCGTACTCGTCGAGGAACGCCGCGGCGGCCAGCACTGCGTCCTCGTGTTCGTTCGGTCGGATGGGTACCAACTCGAGCAGATTAGTAATCGCCCGCGGTGCATCGATCTCGTACGCAGCGGCCTCGCGATCGTAGAACAGCACCAAGACCTCGGCGTACGCGAGTATCGAGGTATGGATGTCGTCGTGCTCTTCGAGCGCGCGGATAGCGGCGTCTTGGAGCCAGTCGTCGTCCTTGAGGAGCGCAGTGAGAAAGTCAGTTGCTACGTACACAGCTACTCTGAGCCGTCCTGTGTCCGGTCTCGTGCGTCCGCCCGAACCTCTCGGGAGACCGCCTCGCGTGCGTCCGCCCGAACCTCTCGGGAGACCGCCTCGCGTGCGTCCGCTTTCAGGTCGTCGCCCGCAGTCTCTGCGAACGCATCGCCGACGGCCGCTCGAAGGCCGTCCAGTGGGTCCTCGTCGACCGGGAAGAGCGCGACGTGGCTCGGGAGTTCGACGATGCGATACTGGTCCCCGAACCGCTCACGAACGTCTTTCGGGAGGTAGATCCGCCCCCGCTCGTCTGTCGATTTCGACATCGCGTACGTCTATCTCGTACGGGAACATACAAAACTATTCCCGTTATTCTGGGTTTCTTCCCGTCTGATTTGTCTCTCCAACTCCCTGTGGTACCGATGGTCGCTCCCAAGCGGACTGGCGGCCCACCAGACGAGGAGGGGAACTGTCGTACGACGGCAGTCCGGACGGTACGATGGCCGAATTTCCGGAGATACCGGTGCACCTACTCCTCGCCGGGGCCGAGCACCTCACTGCGCAGTTGGGCCAGCGTGTAGATGTCCGTACAGCCGGGCTCGTCGATCCGGAACGAACTCACCGGTGTCGACTGGGCGTAGGTCTTTTCGACGCGGGGCTCGCCCGCCAGCGGGTCGTTGAGCGCGGCGAGGACCTCGTGGGCCTTCGTGTTCGACATCGCCAGCCAGACCGCCTCGTCGGGCTCGCAGGCGGCCATCTTGTCGTAATCCTCGGGGACGGCGCGCCGGGTGTCGTGATTGATGCGCTCGACCTCGACGGTGACGACGACCGCTCCGTCGTCGTCGAGGCCGACGACGTCCAGCCGGTGGTGCTCGAACCCGTCGGCAGCGTCGGCGGCATCGTCGTCGGTACCGAAGAAGCCCGCGGCGTCGACGCGGCCCTCCCGGAGGTCGAAATAGGGATGGACGGTCACGACAGCGGAATCGGGGTCGTTCACGTAGGTCTGGCGTAGCCAGCGGACCGCGACCTCGACACCGAGGACGTGCTGGGCGGTCTCGTCGAGGTCGCCCTGGCCGTGGCCGTAAGCGACTCCGTGACTGTGGGACTCTTCGAGTACGTCCCGGCCGTCGGGCGTCACCGAATAGAGCTTGTGGGGGTGGTTGGTGTCCTCCCGGAGCAGGCCATCGTCGAGGAGTTCGTCGATCCCCGCAGAATCGACGCCGGCGTACTCCTGGATGCGGGCCATCGAATCACGGACGATGTCGTACTCCGGGCGCTCGTAGACGCGCTGCTGGACGTTGTAGACCGCCTGCAGGAACAACACCTGTTGTGGGGCGTACGATGAATCGGCGACTGCACCGGGCGAGCGATTGAGGTTCGGGTCGACGATCGGCACGTCGTCGGCCTCGACGTCGGCCATCGAGTGACAGCACTCGACGGCGTGATGCAATCCTCTGAGGGTGCCGTTGTAGCGATTCTCACACTCGCTGCAGCACAGTGCGTGGGCGTCGGCGTCGTACTCGATGCAGTCGGGCAGGCGCCGGGTGTACGGAAGTAGCGTCGCCACATGAGGCAGGTCGTCGCTCTCGTCGTCGACGG
>ENA-ORCR01000712-ORCR01000712.1-marine-metagenome-genome-assembly--contig:-NODE-712-length-14250-cov-7.925210_pt1 | contig 14250 bp, 9 predicted proteins | sample MGYA00237782_ERZ508514 | MGnify/ENA primary metagenome ERZ508514 (study PRJEB26185, sample SAMN06268960) | marine metagenome | isolation source: Eden Landing Ponds, San Francisco, CA, USA | place...
GCAGAACGAACCACTCCTGAACGAACTGGCCAACTACGCGTACAACCACGTCACGGACACGCGCATCGACTGGGAGTACGTCCAGCGCGACGAGCAGGGATCGGTCGTCTCGGCAGTCGAGACGACCTACACCTTCGAGACCGACAACAAGGCCGAGAGCACGACGGGCGACGGCGAGACCGTCGCGTGGCTCTACCCCCACCAGCACAAGCACACCGACGACCCGCTCACCGCCTACACGACCTGGACCGAGCGGGGGACGGCGAAGCTGTTCAAGGGGAGTGAGCTGACGACCTCGCTGACCTACCCCGGCATCCTGCCGTGGCTCCCGTCGGCGCTGCTGGACGGCAGCCAGCAGACCGAACTGTCGGGCCTGCTCGACGAACTGATGAACGAGTACACCCAGACCGACGAGGAGACCAGCGAGGAGTACCTGTGGCCCTACAGCTACGGCGTGCCCTCGGACTCCTACTTCGGCGGGAAGGACCCGTTCCGACTGGGCAACGTCGCCCCGATGGCGGGCGAACTCGGCCATTCGAACGCCGACGACCTCTACGACGCGATCAGCACGCGCGTCGGCCATCGCGTCGAGGCCGACGACCAGTTCACCTACGACGGCCGGACGTACACGACCCGCGACGGGAACGGCAACGTCCGCGAACTGTTCGAGTACGTGTCCGAACTCGGGACGCTCCTCCCCCACGACGGCAACTTCGGTTCGGTCACCGACATCAACGACCACCACTTCCACTTCGGCTACTGGGTGTACGGGGCGAGCATCGTCGGCCTCGACGAGGATCCCACCACCGAGGGCACGTGGGTCGACCGGTACGGCGACATGATCGACCTGCTGGCGCGTGACTACGCCAACTGGGAGCGCCCCGAGAACGACGGCCGATCGACCGGGGCCGCACTGACCGACACGACCCCGCGGGACTCGCCGAAAGACGCCTTCCCCTTCCTGCGGTGTTTCGACGCGTGGGAGGGCCACTCCTGGGCGTCGGGCACCAGTTCCGGGTCGGGGACGGGACAGGAGTCCTCCTCGGAGGCGATCAACAGCTACGCCGCGATGATCCGCTGGGGCGAGGTGCGACTGCGCCACGCCGAAACCGCCGAGGAACGGGACCACGCCCGACAGATCCGCGACACCGGCGTGTTCCTCTACACGCAGGAGATCACCGCGGTACTCGAATACTGGTTCGACGTGCAGGACGACTCGCTGCCGTCCGACTGGGGGGCAGACCTCTCCGATCCGGCCGATATCGCCGTCTCGGACCAGCCCTTCGAGTTCGCCTCTCGCGTCTACAGCAACGGGTACGACCGCGGCCTGTACTTCGCGATCACGCCGGTCCACCTCTACGGCATCAACTACCTGCCGGTGGGGGGCCACTCGTTCTATCTCGGACAGGATCGCCAGTACTCCGCCCAGCAGTGGGAGACGATCCTCGAAAACCGGGCGACCCCACACTGGGGGTACGAGGACGATCCGACCGACTTCCCGGAGGGGTGGACGACCTCGATGCACTGCTACCGCGCGCTGTCGGAGCCGGGTGACGCCGTCGACGTGTACGACACCGAACCGAACAACGCCCCCGACGCCGGCGGGAACACGAAGGCCTTCGCCTACGCGTGGACCCGCGCGCTCGACAACCACGGGACGCCCAACGACTCGGTGACGGCCGACACCAGCTTCTTCAGCGTCTTCGACTCGGAGACCGATCCCGAGGAGGCCATCGCGGCGCTCCGGCAGGATCTCCAGCTCGCCGCGACAGAGGCCGAGCGCCACCGGGTCGAGGGGTAGCTCGATGCTTCGAGACGAGCCCATCCCCGACGAGCAGTTGCAACGCATCGACGAGAACGTCCGCGACAACTGGCCGACCGGCGAGGCCGTCGACTTCGAGGAGGCGATCGCGTTCCACGAGTCGCTGCCGGCGTCGAAGCGCTTCGCGGACGTGCTCGAATCGGCCGACAAGCCGCTGTTGCAGCCCCGCGCCGGCGTCGCGCGGCTCGACGAGCAGATCGAGCTGCTCGAACACCTCCAGAACGCGGGGCAGGCCGACCTGCTGCCGACGACGATCGACTCCTACACCCGGGACAACGAGTACGAGAAGGCCCAGCAGGGGCTGAACGACGCCCGAGAGAACGGCGGGGAGACGCTCAACGGCTTCCCCGCGGTCAACCACGGCGTCGAGGGCTGTCGCGAACTGATCGAGGCGCTCGACGCGCCGATCGAGGTCCGCCACGGGACGCCCGACGCCCGCCTGCTGGCGGCGATCACGTTCGCCGGCGGGTTCCAGAGCTTCGAGGGCGGGCCGATCTCCTACAACATCCCCTACACCAAGGAGCACGACCTCGAAGCGACGATCCGCCACTGGCAGTACGTCGACCGCCTCGCGGGCGCCTACACCGAGCGCGGCGTCCGGATCAACCGCGAGCCGTTCGGCCCGCTGACCGGGACGCTGGTGCCGCCCTGCATCGCCATCGCGGTGATGGTGATCGAGGGGATGCTCGCGGCCACCCAGGGCGTCCGGTCGATCACGCTGGGCTACGGGCAGGTCGGCAACCTCGTTCAGGACGTCGCGGCGCTGCACGCGCTGCGCTCGCTCGGCGAGGAGTATCTTGGCGACGACGTCGCGGTCACCACCGTCTTCCACGAGTGGATGGGCGGGTTCCCCCCGGACGAGGCCCGCGCGAACGGCGTCATCGGGCTCGGCGGGATGACCGCCGCCGTCGCCCAGCCGGACAAGGTCATCACCAAGTCGCCCCAGGAGTTCCAGGGCGTCCCGACCAAGGAGGCAAACGCCGCCGGCCTGCGGACGACCCGCCAGCTCGTCGACATGGTGATCGAGCAGAACGTCCAGCTCGTCGGCGTCGACCGCGAGCTGAACCTGATCCAGAAGGCGAGCCGCGAACTGATCGAGGAGGTGCTCGCGCAGGGCGACGGCGACGTCGCGCAGGGTACCCTCGCCGCCTTCGACTCGGGCGCGCTGGACGTTCCGTTCGCGCCGAGCGACAGCGCGAAGGGCGACGTCCTGCCGGCCCGCGACGACGATGGCCGCATCAGGATCTTCGAGTTCGCCGACCTCGCGCTGTCCGACGACGTGAAAGAGATCCACGGGAACCGGCTGGACTCCCGGGCGAGCACGGAGGGGCGCGACCAGACATTTAGGATGGTCGCCGACGACGTGGACGCGATCAGCGACGGGAAGCTGATCGGCCGACCGCAGGGGGACGACTGAGATGGCGGAGATCCGTTGCGTCCGGGCGATTCCGACCGTCTCGGGCTTTTTCTTCGACGACCAGCGCGCCATCAAGGCCGGCGCCGAGCGCGACGGCTTCGACTACCGCGGCGACCCCGTCACGCCCGGCTTCGACGCCGTCCGCGAGGCCGGCGAGGCGCTGACCGTCGAACTCGAACTCTCCGATGGCACCGTCGCGACCGGCGACTGCGCCGCGGTCCAGTACTCCGGCGCGGGCGGGCGCGATCCGCTCTTCCGCGCCGCCGAATACCGCCCGATCGTCGAGGACGTCGTCGGTCCCGAACTCGTCGGGCGCGACGCCGACGCGTTCGCCGACAACGCCGCGACGATCGAGTCGATGACGCCGGCCGCGGTCGAGTCGCTCTCGCCCGCCGCGGGTCGCCCCGGGAGCGGCGGCGTCCCCGGCGCCGGCAGTGAGCGCAGCGAGAGACTCCACACAGCGGTGCGCTACGGCGTCTCGCAGGCGCTGTGCGACGCCGCGGCGACAGCCCGTGGGACGACCCGGACCGACGTGCTCGCCGACGCGGTCGGGACCGATCCGGCGACCGAGCCAGTGCCGGTGTTCGGCCAGTCGGGCGACGACCGGCGGGCGAACGCCGAGAAGATGCTCGTCAAGGGCGTGCCCGTGCTTCCCCACGGCCTGTTCAACAGCGTCGAGAAGGTCGGCGCAAATGGCGAGGGGCTCCGCGAGTACCTCGCGTGGCTCGCCGACCGGACGGCCGAGCTCGGCGGCGAATCGTACGCGCCCCGGTTCCACGTCGACGTGTACGGCGTGCTCGGCGACGTGTTCGGCCCGCCGTACGACCGCGACGAGGTCGTCGACTACTTCGCCTCGCTCGCCGAGGCGGCGGGCCCCTACTCGCTCCAGATCGAGGGGCCGATGGACGAGGGCGAGCGCGCCGACCAGATTCGCTCGATGGCCGAGCTGCGCGACGGCCTCGCGGACGCCGGCGTCGACGTCGACGTCGTCGCCGACGAGTGGTGCAACACCTTCGACGACGTCCGGGCGTTCGTCGACGCCGGCGCGGCCGACCTCGTCCAGGTCAAGACGCCGGACCTGGGCGGGATCCAGCGCAGCGCCGAGGCGGTTCGGTACTGCGAGGATACCGACACGCGCGCGTACCTCGGGGGCACCTGCAACGAGACGGACGTCTCCGCGCGGGCCTGCGCCCACGTCGCGCTGGCGACCGACGCCGCGCAGGTGCTCGCCAAGCCCGGAATGGGGTTCGACGAGGGGTACATGATCGTCGAAAACGAGATGCGCCGGACGCTGGCCCGGCGCGACGCCGACGGCGCGCGAGCCGCGGCCGCGGACGACTGACCGATATTCGACACCGATGACAGACGACACTGATTCGACAGACTGGACCGATCCCGAGACGTTCCGCGCGGCGCTCGGCCGCGCCGAGACGCGCGAGAAGGGCAGCTACTTCGAGGCGTTCGCGGAGGGCGACCGCATCGAGCACGACCCCGGCATCCGCCTCTCCAGAGCGGGCAACGAGCGCTGGATGGCCCAGACGCTGAACCACGACCCGGCGTTCTGGCGGTCCGACGCCGCCGCCGAGCGGGGCTACGACGAGCCGCCGATCCACCCCGACTACCTGCTGGCGGCCACGATGGGCCCGAGCGTCGAGGACTTGAGCGAGAAGGGCGGCTACTTCCTCGGGCGCACCGGCGTGCGCTACCGGACCGACGCGGTCTATCCCGAAACCGAGCTCCGGGTCGACTCGACGGTGATCGAGACGCGTTCCTCCAGTTCTCGGCCCGAGTACGGCATCGTCACCTGGGAGACGACCGGGCGGGACGCGGCGTCCGGCGACGTGCTCGTCTCCTACCGCCGGACGAACATGATCCCGCGGCGCGAGCCGATCGAGACCGACGGCGGGCAGACCGCCGGAGAGCAGACCGATGCTGATGCCGATCCCCGACTCCCCGACGAGTTACTGACGCCCGACGGACAGCACTTCGAGGAGTTCCGCAGCGCGCTCGACGACGCCGAGGACCGCGACGCCGCGGTGGCGTACCGCCACGAGCGCGGGCGCACGATCGACGACGCGCTGCTCGCCGGCCTCCCGCTGGCGACGCTCAACACCGCCAAGCAGCACCACGACGCCGAAGCGATGGCCGACTCGCCCTCGGGCGAGCCGGTCGTCTACGGCGACGTGACCCGATCGATCGCGCTGGGTCACGCTCGCTCGGACGAACGCACGCACCGCGAGCTGGGCTACGACGACGAGCGCTTCCACGACTTCGTGACCGCGGGCGACACGATCTACGGGTTCACGCGCGTACTGGACGCCAGCGAGACGCCGACGGTCGAGCTGCCGCCCGGCGTCGACGCGACCGACGCCGCGGGAGAGGTTCGCTTCCAGCACGTCGCGTTCAACCAGGACGAGGAGCCCGTTTACTCGGGAACGAGAACCGCGCTGATCGAGACGCGAGACTGACCGAACTACGACGACCACAACCGACACCACGACACTCACCATGCCACGACTCTGCCGCACGTTCCAGACCGCACCGGCCGCCGTCCCCCGCGAGGACTCGGCGAAGTACCTCCGATCGGGCCTGACCGCCGAGGGTTTCGCCCTCCCCGACTGGCTCGTTCCGGACCTCGAAGACGGCACGGCGCCGGAGATGAAAGACGCCGCGCTGGAGAACGTCGTCGACCTCCTTCCGGAGTACGCCGACGAGTTCGCGGGCGAGCTCTGGCCCCGCGTCCAGTGGGGGTACGACAGCGAGCGCGCTCGCGACCGCGGGCGCGAGGAGATCGAGACGCTCGTCCGCGAGGTCGGCGCCGAGATCGACGGCGTCGTCGTCCCGAAGGTCGGTCGCGTCGAGGACGTTCGTCGCGCGATCGACGCCGTCGCGGAGTTCGAGCGAACTTACGGCTACGACGAAGGGTCGATCGAACTCTCGATCATCGTCGAGACGGCCCGCGCCGTCTCCGAACTCCCCGAAATCGCGCGCCTCGGCGCTGACGGCCGCCTCGCAGGGCTCGTGTTCGGCCCGGTCGACTACACGGCCGAACTCGGCGGGCGGGAGTTCGACGGCTCGCGCCCGACCTGGCCCGCGCTGCTCGAACGGCTCTCGAACGAGGCCAGCGCGAACGATCTCGTCGCCGTGGGCGGTCCCTTCGACCAACTATTCGAGGAACGCGCCGGAGTGACCTTCTATAATGGCGACGCCTACGCCGATCAGGTCGAGCGCGAAGCCGCGGTCGGGCTCGACGGAAGCTGGTCGCTCCACCCCAACCAGACCGAGCAGGCCAACCGCATCCACATGCCGCGTCCCGAGGAACTGCGCCGGGACGTCGGGCGCATCGAGGCGTTCCAGGAGGCCAAGTCCGAGGGCACCGGCGCCGTCTCGGTCGACGGGCAGATGATCGACGAGGCGACGTTCAAGAACTTCGCCAACACCGTCGAGACCGTCCGGCGGATCCACGAGACGCGGCCGCGCCAGACCGACGAGCGGTTCGACGACGCGCTGCTGGAGCGGGCGCTGGCGCTTGACACCGAGTGGTGACGGCATCGCGACGCCGCCGGCCGGCAGTCGGTCAGGCGTCCTCGAACTCGCTCGCGGAGAAGTCCAGTTCGTCGTACTCGCGCAACATCCGTTCGAGATCCTCGCGGAGCGACTCGGCCAGCACCGTCAGTTCCTCGTACCGGTCGTCGGCTTCCAGCTCGATGTAGGGCTTCTGGTCTTCGAGCGTCGAAAGCTTCGCCTTGAGTCGAAAGTACTCGTCGAGGCGCGTGTCGTAGGAGTCCAGCAACAGCTGGGTCTCGACGGCGTCTTTCACGTCCGCCTCGGTCGCGGGCTTGACCAGATACTCGTCGAACTGCATGTCGACGATGTCGAAGTCGGGCTCGATCGCGGTCACCATCACGACCCGGCAGTCGTACCCCTCTTCGCGAATCCGCTTGAGCACCTCGTCGCCGGACAGTTCGGGCATCCGCCGATCGAGCAACACGACGCCGACGTCGTCGTCCAGCGCCGCCAACGCTTCCTGTCCGCCGTAAGCGCGGCGGACCGAGTAGAGATCTTCGAGGTAGGTCGCGTACAGGTCCGTCACCCGCTCCTCGTCGTCGACGACGAGAATCGTGGCCTCGGGACCCACGTGATCGTCCATCACACGGGGGTTTCGTATCATCCGTAAAATACCTTCGGTCTGCTTAGAATATCGGCGGATAGGCGGGAATCGACGGATCGAACGGGGCGTCCTGTCGGGCTTCGTAAGTAGTCGCTGCTCTCGGGAGCAGGATGTTGCGACGAGGATGGGATTTGAACCGGACCCAGACGTGCTCGCTCACTACGTTCGCTGCGCGCGACTGGTAGGGTTCAAATCCCGCGTCTACGCTTTGCTCGTCACGTCCGTTCCTCGCAAAAGGCGGTGGGGATGGGATTTGAACCCATGAGGCTGACGCCACCGGTTTTCAAGACCGGCGCAATAGGCCGCTCTGCCACCCCACCTCGGATACGACTACGCGCGGCCGTCCCCTGTCATGCGATTTCGTAGGCGTCACAGGTGAAACCAAATGACGAGCACTACGACCATCGAAGCTCGATTGAACCGTCATCATAGCTCCGAAATCGGCATTTCCAGGGGTGCATTACGATGAATGGCCCCGAAAAAGTTGAAGGTATCGTTCTTATTCCGGGACCGACGCGGGATCAGCTCAACGAACGGCAGCTGATTGCCTACAAGAGCCACCGGAAAGAGCTCATCAAATGGCTCTCGCGCATGGGGAAAAGCCCCGAGAAGATGGAGGGCTATGCCTATGACACCGCCCGGAATTATGCAACGATACTCGACAAATTCTACCGCTGGGTCTGGAGCGATGTTGGTAGCTACACAACTGATATCGGTCACGAGCAGGGAGAATCGTATCTACGTGAATTAGTCGTTGCCGACGACGAGTATTCTAACTCCCATCTGCATAACGTCAAGCTGGCTCTGATGGCCTACTTCCGGTTTCGTAGTGATACCGAGGAGTGGGACCCAGAGCTTCCCATTCAGTCGCCCTCAGATGCCCTGCAACCGAAGAACTACGTAACGATGGAGGAACGCACTGCGCTCCGTGAAGCGGCCCTTGAGATTGGTACGGTACCCGCATACGCTGCGCTATCCCCCGACGAACGTGATGAATGGAGACGGTTTCTGGCACGTCGATTCGGGAAGCCAGTTGGGGAAGTCACACAGAGCGATTGGAAGAGAGCAAACGGGTTCAAATACCCGAGTATTGTCCATGTGTCGCTTGATGCCGGGCTACGTCCTATCGAGGTTGGACGAGCTCAAACGTATTGGGTTGATGTCGGGAATAGCGTGCTCCGTATCCCGGCTGACGAGTCGTCTAAGAATGAGGAAAATTGGACCGTGAGCCTTAGGCGTGAAACTGCCGAATACCTTGCTCGCTGGCTTGAAGAGCGGGAGATGTACGACAAATACGAAAACACGGATCAGCTCTGGTTGACTCGGCATAGCAATCCGTATAGCTCGTCGTCGCTTCGCTATGTGTTAGAAAGTCTCCGCGAGGTTGCAAACATTGAGCGCGATATCTCCTGGTATGCTCTACGTCATTCGACAGGAACCTACATGACTCGCGAAGAAGATCTGGCAGCCGCGAAGTCTCAGCTTCGGCATAAGTCAGTACGGACCACTATGAAGTACGACCAAGCGCCGGTCGAGGATCGGCGGGATGCACTGGATAAGATGGGTTAGAATCCTTACTAATATATTTTGTCTGGTCAATTAGGTGCCCGAAGTTTCCCGAACAAGGCTCGAACGGCATCAGCAGAGAGAATCACATTCTGTTCTGAAACCGTAACTGGCTCACCAGCGACAGCCTCAAACAGTGCTGCAAGATCATGAAGATATGGCGTCGAGCGATCCTCACGTAGCGTCATTGTCGCTTTGTCAGGATGCTGTTGACCGCGATTGTCGAGATATACATCCACGAACGACTCCTGGATGTGATCCGGCGCGTCGTCAAGGTATTCTGGCAGCGATACGTCAGCACTCTCGTTCTTCACGCCACTGGGGGCACCGAGCGCGACAAGTGTACGACCCAACACACTTGCATTCGTCGTCGGGATCACTTCGGTTGCGCGGCTGGGATCTTCGGCCCGTTCGACGCGCCAGTCTAAGCCCAGAGCGCCCAAATGCATCGTCACAGGACAATCGTCGGTGCCATCGGTCGCAAATGACGGAACGAAATTATCGTTAATCGCGCCACCAGAGAAGATCCACGCGACGAGCCGATTTAGCGCTTGGAACTCCTGGGCGTCCTGATCTTCAACGAGCCATCCGTGTTCTTCTGCTGTCTGAATCCCGCGTACAACATCTGGTTGGCTATTATCATCCACCCACGGGCGAATGCGTGAACGCGGAAGTTCGAGAGCTGTGGCGACTGCTTGTGAGCCGCGATTGGGATGATCTGCTGCGTACTCAATTACGCGCTGATAGTCCTCAACGACCTTCCACGGATCAGCATATCCTGGCGGGTCGTATGTTCTGGCGAGGCGCTTGGCAATTGCCGTTCCCACTTCATTGTTCATTGTAGTTTATTTGCTGGGTGGTAAAGTATAAAGTGCTTCGGTCATATGCTCCATTCGACACACATCACGCAGGAAGGATGCCGGCGGGTAGTGGGTCGCGCACAGACCACTCCCATCCAAGACTTGCCGACAAATAATCATTCGGCGGGTTGGCATATAGTTTGCCGGGACCGTTCTGAAGTGGTGTGGTCGGTTCAACAATATGAACATCAAACAACTGTTCGCAGACGATGACGCCGTATCGCCAGTGATCGGGGTCATACTCATGGTTGCGATCACGGTAATACTTGCCGCTGTTATTGGGGCGTTTGTCCTCGATATTGGCGGCAATCAGGAGGCAGCACCGCAAGCAAATTTTGATTGGGAATTCGAAAATACCGCAGGGGGCACAAACAACCTGAAAGTCTTAGTAACTCACGGAGGAGGGGGAAGCGTTAATGCTGACCAATTGTCACTCGGTGAGAACTTAGGTTCTGGTGGCGCCAGTTGTAATCTTCACTCTGGGACTCTTAGTGCTGGGGACACAGTAGTTGATAGCAGTGGTAGTGGCAGCAAATGCAACATCCAGGGTAGCGTCAACCAAGGGGACGCCCTTCAGATCATTTGGACCTCCAGCGACGGGGGAAGCACCCAAATTATCTCTGAGGAGGAAGCACCCTAACCTAAATACGATTTCAGATGGATATTAAACAGCTATTCGCGGATGATGATGCAGTATCGCCCGTTATCGGAGTCATACTCATGGTTGCGATCACGGTAATACTTGCCGCTGTTATCGGGGCGTTTGTCCTCGATATTGGAGGAAGCCAAGAAGCGGCTCCTCAGGCTAACTGGGATTTCTCTCAACAAAACACCACCTTCCAGAATGTAACCACAGGCACGGCTGAGCACGACCTTCGTACTGTTACCATTGAACACGGTGGAGGTGGGACAATAGATGCCAGTCAAATCCAAGTTCAAGTTGACGGAACGACGGCATACGATATCGATGAAAGTTCAAATGCCGTTTCCGGGCTCTGGAACAGCGGCGGTACTTTGAGCGCTGGTGACTCCGTTAGGGTGACATTTGCATCATCTGCTTCTACTCACCCCAGTGAAGATGGTGAGGATTACTCAGAGAGCGCTCAAGAAATTTACTTCAGCAGTGCAACTGAGGATGCACTGGGACCAGGGGATACGGTACAGATAAAGTGGACCGCGAGTGATGGTGGCAATACCCAGATTATTGCCGACCACGAAGTCCAGTAACTTTTCATCTAATCCTCTCTCTTGAAGATTGCGACCACATCTAACATCAGCTGATAAAACATCTCCACGCAGCTGCCGGGTCGCCCCAAAATTGGCGCGGGACATTCTCCATCCATTCGGCAGGCGGCTTGTCGCCGACTGCGAGATCGTCTTCCAAGGCCGATAGACGGGCTTCCAGATCGGCGTGGGTCATATCCCTTCGAGACGATCCAAGCGCGCCTCAAGCTCACGTAGATCCTTACGTTGGTCGAGCCATTCGTTCCAATCTTTTACGCTGGTAACCGCTTTGCGGTACTCGCCCTCTGCGAGCAAGCCCCGAATTGCACGGTCGAAGACAGCTTCCGTTACGAGATCGCGGCGATCCCCTAACGACGCCTCTATGTGTTCGGCCAAGCGATCGAGATCCTTGCTAATCTGCTGCTGGCTCACACCGTAACGCTCGGCGGCTTCCCCCTGGTGGATCATAGAGGGGTGTCCAAGGTCGCGAACCTGTTGTAGCAGCTCGGCACGTCTCTCGACGTAACTATACTCCGCCGGATTCTTCGACGGAATCGGAATGGCGGTATAGTCGGGCGAACTACTATTCTCTACAATCGCAGATTCTTGATCAGACATTGTCATATTACCTCTTTACTGATAGAATGTGAGTGGAACTGCGATTACTACAATATACGTGCCAGACGAGCTTTAATGCTCGCACCAGCCCCTAAATCTCCATTTCAGGATTCCGCGCTACAACCCACTTCTGGGGCGTCACATCCCGGAGTATCCCCCCTGAAAGAGCCCTAACGCTCACGAAGCTACTCGTCTATTGAAACACGCCCCTCAGAATCAGTAGAGATCGTGTATCCTTGCCATGTAAAGGTGATTTCTGGGCGAGCATCCGAATTCGTATACAGAGCATCCAGGGCATCTGGTTCGATCACCTCAAATAGCGGCGGGGTGAGCTCAACAGGATCGACACCCTCTTCCGCTGCTACTTCCCGAATTATTTGTTCAGAAAGCGAGCGATTAGGCGGTTCGTCCTCTTGTCTCTCGGTCTGATTACAGCTCATGCTGATCCCCCGAAGTATGCGGTACGTCAACAAAGGACCATTAATAACTGCTGATTTTGCTCTGTGAGTTTCGCCACTTAGGGATACTTGCCTGATAGTTGTAGAGAGGAGAATCTAAACCGTCATTTGCGAATTCCAGGCAACAACCCTATTACGGTGACAAAAATGCCTTTGGCGACAAGCTGCTGCAAAATCGCGTGCTTTGAGACGGGGAATAGGGAGTTTGCCCCGAAAGGATCAGATCTCTTAACTAATGATCAATCCCCTTTAGGTATACTAAAGGGAAACCGTCATTAGTTAGTTTATCTGACCATTCTGGCGCAAACCCCCTTACCCCCATCGATAGACGCGGGATCTTCCTTGAGGTTGTGTTTCAATCCACCCCAGATCTATCAGTTCAGATAACTTTCGGGAGACATAGCCTCGGCTACGGCCCGCACTTTCAGCGATCTCCTTGGTCGTCTGCCAATCATACGTAAGGGCATCTCGAACATCGATTTCGCCATCTGTCGTCGAATTCAACCGCCGTACACTATCTGCTCTTGGCACCCATTTGGGTAGTGCATCTGTTAGCACGTAGATATAACTTGGATCAGTTGTTCGGCCGGGTCGTAATGCAGCTTGCAATACCTCATGCTCGCGGTAGTGATGAAGCACTTTGTCGCCAAAATCCCCATATGAGAGATTCATTCCGCCGGAGTATTGCCCCGAACGGTCGGGTTTCTGATACCCATTGTCTGCAAGGATACACCACGACCGAATTTGCCGATCGCGTACTCCGGGTGAGCCGATTACAAAGGCAATTTGTGCATCTCCAAGCTCGTTTGAAGACTTGAGCCCCCCGAAGTGTATATTTTCGGGTAGAACTGCCAGTTCCGGGATATCCACTTTGTCCGACGAGTTATAAACGGCCTTAGCTTTTGTCGACGTAATTATGTATACATCTTCGTCTACTGCCGTAGCTATGTCCTCTATGTTCGCATGGTCAATTTGTTCATTTATGTTAGCAATGCTATGGTAAGGTTTTGCGCCGGTACGAAGTTCCACAAAATGGTTTTGTAGGACATGCTGAAGGTATTCCTGGGACTCGGCTTTGGTCAGCACTTCCTCCAATCTAAAACGCTCACCAAGCGCTACTTCCCACATACGGCGGGTCGGCGTCCCGTCAAGTCCAATTACCGATTTCGCGTTAATGAGTGCTGGAGGTGTCAACGTCCAGATCCCTTCTGATTTTTTATCGTATGCACAGACTCCTCTGTTGTCAGGTAATTTCGAATGCCCTCTATCATTTTGGGCAAGTAGGGCGTATACCAAGTCTGGAGTATGCCGGTAAAAACCGGTCTGAATTGCGAATTCTTTGTCGCCACTCTCCCCCAGGAATTGATATAATTCGTCAGGAACATCACTGGAATACTTCAGATCGTCAATACATCCAAAACCTAAACTGCGATATTCGAGATACTCAGTGATTGCGTTTCTCTGTGCAGTGATACCTCGGTCGAAATCGCTATTCTTTGGTGCAGGATCCCAATCAGCTGGCGTTAGCAGAAAGGTGCTCCCTGGATATTCGTCGAAAATAACCTGGCGCCCAGATGTCGCTTTTGGCAAGGTAGAGTGGCTGTAATGTCCAATTAGGACCTTATAATCATCAGGATTAAAATCATATGCAGATTTATACGGACAATTCGTGCCACAAGGCAAGCTCTGGCCGTCAAGATACTGTTGCTGAAACGGCTCCTTTTCACCATATACATGAATATCTGACCCTGTTAGGCCAAGCTCATTATATAATTGCTCACACTTTTGTGTCCACCATTCACCGTTGGCTCCATTCGGCGTAGGACAATCGCGGAAAAATGATGGTAGTATGCGATATTCACCTTCTCGTAGGCCGACCTCTTTAGCAAACTCCTTACACATATCATACCCTTCGTCGTTCCCTCGGTCAATCAGATGTGTTATCCGATTGTCAGACTCAGCAGCAATACGATATACCCCGAATGTTTTTCCGGCGCTTGGGGGCGATTTTACAAGAACTGACATGTTAGCGCTCATGGCACTGTCTAGATAAGGAATGAGCAGGCCGAAGAGGTAGGTGTTCATGCCACTCAGCGACCTGCTCAGAGAGAATT
>ENA-ORCR01000714-ORCR01000714.1-marine-metagenome-genome-assembly--contig:-NODE-714-length-14206-cov-3.196971_pt1 | contig 14206 bp, 16 predicted proteins | sample MGYA00237782_ERZ508514 | MGnify/ENA primary metagenome ERZ508514 (study PRJEB26185, sample SAMN06268960) | marine metagenome | isolation source: Eden Landing Ponds, San Francisco, CA, USA | place...
CCAGGTCGGTGACGCGGGGACGTACTACGTCAAACACGACTTCGACGGATCTGCGGAGCTGACGACGACGCTTGCACACGCAATCTCCGACGTGACCGGTGTCGACGTGACCGACGCCGGATTCACGCTCAACGACTACGTCGACCCGGAGGCCCTCGACAGCCTGTTCAGGCCAAGGGACGACGGTACCGTTCGGATCGACGGGCACCTCTCCTTCGCGGTCTGGGGCTATCAGGTGACCGTCTACAGCGACGGACAGATCGCGATCGTCCCACCGAACCAGCCACCCGGACCCAACCACGCCACCGGCCCCGGCCGGTAGCGGCTCGGTCGGCCCGGTTCGACCACCGTTCGGATCCCCTCACGCGGCCGCGCTCGTCCTCACGCGATTCTCGACCGCAGGTATCTCTCATCCGACGATTGCGGCGGATGGGGTCTGCCTGAAAGTCGACCGTTTCGTCGGTCACACGGGTTGTAACACTCCCGTTTCCACGGCGTAGCCGCGCCGAAACGCCGGACGATCGGTGAACGGTGCGGCCGATTTATGGGCGGCCCGCGGGTCGCTCCGATGGCGACGACGGCACTCGCGAGCGGGCTCTTCGACTCCGACTCCCGAGCGAGCCGTCGGCACAGACTCGGTGCGAACGCACGCGACCATCCACAGACATGAGCCAGACAGACCAACTCCTCAGCAAGACGATCGAACTCCAGCGAAACGCGCTCGAAAACGGCCAGCGAGCCGTCGAACAGGCGGTCGAGCTGCCGCTCCGTGGCTCGGTGACGTTTCAGCGCAACGCCGCCCAGCTCGCCCTGGACAGTCTCGAGATCGGCAACTGGCTGGGCACCCAGAGCGTGGCGTTTACCCGCGATGCCCTCGACTCGTACCTCGACACGGTCGAGAGCGCCGCTCGCGACACCTCGCGGCTGACCGAGCGCGGTATCCGGAGCGTCGAGGCGGCCGGCCATCAGGGGAGCGAATCCACCCAGCAGTTCGCCTCCGATCTCGCGGGCGACGGCCGGGCGGTCCAACAGCCACAGCAGTTCGCCGAACAGACCGACCGTCCCTCCCAGGCAGGCTACGCCGGGCCGACCGGTGCCACTCGCCAGCCCGACTACGCCGACCAGCCCACGGTCGCTCCCCGACCCGAGCGGAGTCGACAGACGTTCGAGGGAGCGGCTCCGCCGGCGCAGGGACCGGCATATCAGCAGACACCGGCGGGCGGCCAGCAGTACCAGTCGACTCCCGACCGGAGCGCACCGATGCGAGGGAGTCAAGTCAGCCCACAGCCCCAGCCGCGACCGCCGTCCCAGCCACAATCCCAGCCCCAGCCACAATCCCAGTCTCAGCCCCGCCCCCAGTTCCAGTCCACTTCTCAGACTACCGGAACGACGTCGGACCGGACCGCCTCGCCCGCGGCCGAGTCGAAGACGATCGGAGCGGAGCCGACCGCCAATCGGCGGCCGCCGACCCGGTCGGGGCCTGACGCCCAACGGCCACCCCGACAGGTCGCAGTCGGCGGTGAGAACGAACCCGAGGCCGAGCCGCCGGCCGACAACGCCTGACGAGCGCCGTCGACCGCCGCCCTGTCGTCGACGTGGTGGCCGATAGCAGCCGACTCGCCCCGGCGGCGAAAGTAGCCCGCCGATACCCCGACACGGCCGGTGTGATAACGCGCCGATACTTATTGGACGCGGCGGCCAAGCGCCGGTGGTGTTCCACGATGCAAGTTGTCTGTACGGACGGCACGACCATCCAGTGTAACGACTTCGAGGCGATCGACTCCGGCGTCCTCCTGTATCAGGAGAGCGGTCGCCGCGAGACACGAGACGACGAGGCGGACGAGGAGTCCGAGCGGCGCGCCGCCGGCTTCGTCCCGATCACGGAGCTGCGGTTCGTCGTCCCCGACGAACTACTTGGGACGACCGGTCAGGCACAGCGTGCGCCGGCCCCAGAGGCCGCCCCGAGCGGTGCGCCGCCGGTCCCGGGCACTCCCGCCGGAGGGATGGCCCAGCGACAGCAAGCCCAGCAACGGCAGACCCAGCAACCGCGCTCTCAGCAGTTCCCCGGGGACCAGTCCGGTGGGCCCTACGACGCGGGCTCTCAGTAGGTCGGACTGTCACGCGGCGGCGTGGGGTTCGCCGGCGCCGTTCTCTCTTCGAACCGTTTTCGAGCGACGGCCGAGTCGTGACCGCGGAGCCCCCGCTCCCGGGTTCGCGACCGCGAGCGGCGGCAGAATTCGGCCGTCCCGTCCTGTCAGTCCTCGGTCCAGTACATCAGGGCCTCCTTCTCGGTGCCACAGTCCGGACAGCGGTCGGGCAAGCCGTCGTCGATCGAGCCCATCTCGCCGCAGACGGTACAGCGCCACATGAGCTCGGCCTCGCCGAAGGCGTGGCCCGAGCGGGCATGTTCGACGCTGAGGGCCTCGACACCCTCGCGAGTCGTGACGAAGACGCCGCTCTCTTCCATCCCGCGGACGGTGCCGACGGACCGCCCGTCCTCGTCGTAGAGGGGCTGTCCGAACGACAGCGACGCGGCGCGTTCGGTGGCCTCCCCGTCCGATTCCTCTCCCGGCGTCTCGCCTCGTCCGCTCATACCACCGGTTCGGGTCCCGGCTGGAAAACTCTGTTCGCGGCCCACGCAGGCACCCCGCGGCGTCCGACCCACCGTCCGTCCGACACCGACGCGCTGCCAGGTTCGTCACCAGCGCGCCGTCTCGGTCGTCACGCCCTCGTCCGGCCCCGTCGGATCACTGCATCGGGCGCTGTGAGTTCGGCGAAGGGCCGGAGACCTGCGCGGGCTGGCCGCCGCCGCCGGCGCTCGGACCGCTCTGGAGGTGCGCTTCGAGGAGCCACAGCGACTTGGAGACCGTCCGGGAGACCTCGTTGACCAGGTCGGCCGTATCGCGGTCGTTCCGGGCGCTCACGAGTTCGAGCTGTTCGTAGAGGTTCGCGTCGAGGATCGCCAGCCGGTCGGCCAGCTCGGCCACCAGCGCGGTCCCCTCGACCGTCTCCCGCGGCAGCGCCGGGATCGTGGTGGTGCTCGCTACCTCGCGGGCGGTGCCGGAGGGACGCCCGCCGAGCGTGCTGACGCGTTCGGCCACCTCGTCGATGGCCGCGTCGAACGCCTCGATCAGGTCCTCGAACAGCTCGTGGAGCTGGTAGAACTCCTGGCCCTTGACGTTCCAGTGGGCGGATCTGAGCTGCATGCTGATCGCCGACAGGTCCGCCAGCGTCTGGTCGAGGGCGCCGATGCTGGTCGCCCTGACCTCCTGGGGCAGATAGCTCCGGGTCGGGAACAGCGTCTCGACGGGCGCCGCCGGGGCCGGCTGCGGGGACTCCGCGGGCGCCCCGCGGGCGGGTCGGTCTGACTGGGCTGGCTGTTCGGTCCGCTGGCTCGTACCGGGTTCGTACTGTTGGCTCATCGGTGGACTCCGGGCGTCGATCCGGAAGGCGCTCGCATCAAGATTGACGATGGATACGCAAGTCCAGACTCGGTCGGAGCCGGGGACGCGAACGCGGCGGCGTTCGGGTCGCCCGAGCGCGCGCAGTCCTGCTCGCGAGCCGCCAGTGTCGCCGGTACGGCGCGGCTATCGCGGGCGGCGGCCCGGCTCGGGCACGGCGGGCCACCGGAGCGGTTCGGTCGGTCGGTTCCGGGGCGGGTAAGCGCCGAGTTCTTTTGCCGATCCCTGCGGATGACTACCCGATGAGTACGATCGTCGAGGCGACGGTTCCGGCCGACCAGCTCGCGCTCGCGGAGACGCTGTCGACACTCCAGGACACGGAGCTCAGGGTGGTGCGGCTGGTCGCCCACGGCTCGGAGCAAGTGATGCCGTTCGTCTGGGCAGACTGTGCCGACGCCGACCGGGTGCACGACGCGCTGGTGACCGACCCGACGACCGAGTCGGCCTCGGTGCTGGCCGAGTTCGACGGCGAGGCGCTGTTCCACGTCGAGTGGGCCGCGACCGTCCGCGTGTTCGTCTCGATCGTCGCCGAGGAGGACGCGACGATCCTCGACGCCTGCGGCCGCGACGGCACCTGGCACCTCCAGATGTTCTTTCCCGACCACGACCTGGTCTCGACGACCCGCGACTTCTGCGAGGAGTTCGGCATCGACCTGGAACTCGAACGGGTCAACCGCCTCTCTGAGGCCTCGGAGTACGGCCACCTCGGGCTGACCGAACGGCAGTACGAGACGCTGGTCGACGCCTACGAGGCCGGCTACTACGAGGTACCCCGGAGCGTCAACCAGGAGGAACTCGCCGAGCGCTTCGACGTGTCCCACCAGGCGCTGTCCGAGCGGCTCCGGCGCGCCCACGAGACGGTCATCACGAACGCGCTGTACCACAGGATCCACCGTCGCGACCACGACGTGTCGCCGCGGATCCGCCACGAGGCCGACTGACCGGCGCCTCGAAGCGACGCCGAGCTGATCCGTGACTGTCCTCGATGTCCCCCGGCTTCGCCGCAGGGACCGGGGTAACAGCTAATCGCCGTCGGCCCCAACTGGAACTATGGCACGCGCGCTCCCGTGGTCGGACGACACGACCGCGGACCACGAACCGACGCTCGAACGCGCTCGGACGACAGCGACACTTCTCGACGAATCCGTCGAGATCCCGGTCGTCGGCTATCGCGTCGGACTCGACCCGCTCCTGGGGATCGTACCGGTCTCCGGCGACGTGGTCGCGGCGGTCGCGTCGCTGTACATCGTTTACGCGGCGATCGCACTCGGCGTCCCGAAACGCAAGGTCGCCTGGATGGTCGGCCGGATCGGCGTCGACCTCGTGGTCGGCGCGATCCCGGTCGTCGGCACGCTCGTCGACGCCGTCTGGAAGAACAACACGCGCAACCTCGAAGTCATCGAGTCACACGTCGAATCGAACTGAGCGGCGCTCGTGACCGTCAGGCGCCGCGTCGACCGTGACCACCTCGCCCGTCCGCTGGACCTGCATCGGCACGAGATGGAGTGACGGCGGCAGAAACGCCGGCGAGGACACCGACACAGCGTGTTCCGGTCGCCGACGGGGGAAGGTCGACCGCGCCGAATCGCCGCCGGCGACGCCGGCTCGGACGCGGACGAACCGCAGGCCGGGCCTGGGCCGTCGGTCGGGTGCGGACGGTCGGGCGCGGGCGTCGACTCGGCTCGACGCGGCCCCGTCCGACCCCGACTCGGGTCGCGAGGCGTTCGACTCGACACCGTTGTCGTCGTCCGCACCGCTCCGTCGGTCCTTCGGGAGGAACTGTCCGGTCTCGGGGTCGCGGGGCTGGCCGCCCCCGCCGACCGCGCCCGGTTCGGACCGACTCGTTTCGGCGCTCTCACCCTCCGCTGGGTCGCTGTCGTCGGAATTCATGGATACTCGTCAGCCCCGAAGCGTGCTGACACGAGGGCTACCCCGCGGCGAGGTATAAATACGGGTGACGATTCGACCGGTTTGGCATCGATTACCCGGACGGCGCTCCGTGGCTCCGCGGCAGCGGTTCCGGCCACGACCCGGACCGGCGGCGGTCGGTCGACGAACTCGTGGGTTCGTTCAGGGGTCGTCGGGACAGCCGTCCGGGAGCAACTCGCGGGTGAGACGTTCGGCGCCACAGCGGACACGGCGGTCGTACGACTCCCGGTAGCCCCGCTGGTCGGCAGGCGGACGCCGCCGGACGGGCGGTAGTCGCCGGTCGAGTCGGCTGGGGGATCGACGATGATAAGCGACTTCCCCTGGTAAGGCCGTGACCTCTCGGTCTCGGTCGGTTTCCGGGGCGTACTCGCCGGTAAGCACGGCCGGACCGGGGCGCCCGTCGCGGGACCGGAACCGCCCGGCTCCGGACGGTCTCCAAGGTTTATTGGGCGGCCGAGCGGACCCTCGCGCGTCGGCCGGCGAGCCGAGTGTCCGCGCCGACTGTCCAACCATGTCACCGAATCAGGGCCGAGACCCGTGGGACCCACGGGTTCGACAGCAGCAGGGTACCGAACGGCAACCGCAGCACCCCTCTCAACCAGCCCAGACCGGCCAACCCCCGCGACAGCCCTCCCAGTCACAGCCGTCGGCGGCCCGTCCACAGGAGCCGACACAGGAGTACGTGAACCAGGGGGCCGCACCGCTCCGACAGCCCCCGACACGGCAGCCGCCGGCCCAGCAACCGCCGGCCCAGCCGGACCGCAAACCCGCCGGACCGGGGGGGACGGTCCCACAGCAGCCCCAGCCGCCGCAAGCCCGGATCCAGCCGGTCGGGACTCCCCAGGCCACCGGTTCCGTCGGGGGGATGGCCGCCGGGGCGCAGACGGGGGCCGAATCCCGGATCGGTGAGGAGCGGTCGCGCCTGCGACCGGTCACCGTCGACGAGGTGGTCGCCGACGAGGTGGTCACGGTCGAACGGGACACCCCGATCCGGACCGCCGTAGCGAAGATGAACGGCCGAGAAGTGGGCTCGGTGGTCGTCGTCGACGACCGCCAGCCGATCGGGATCCTCACCGACCGCAAGGTTGCGCTCGCCCTGGAGGAGACACCCGATATCGCCGACCGGCCGGCCGAGGAGCTGCTCGGTCGGGAGCTGATCACCATCGACGCTTCGACGACCGTCTTCGAGGCGATCCAGCTCCTCCGCGACGAGGGGATCCGGCGGCTCCCCGTGGTCGACGACACCGGCCGGCTCCAGGGGATCGTTACGCTCGACGACGTCCTGGTGTTGCTGGCGAGCGAGCTCGACAAGGTCGCGTCGACGGTACAGGCCCAGTCACCGCGACTCTGAGTCGGGGTGACCGAACCGGACTCCCGTCGGTCAGCACGCAGATTCCGCGAACAGAACATCGACGCCGGCGGTCCCACTGGAGCCGGGACCCCTTTCGGAGAGGGCATCCGCCGCTCTCGCAGCCGTACCGCGCGGCCCCGTTTCTGACACCCTCTTTCGCCCTCCGACAGACCGCTGTCACCGCTCCGTATCGGTGACCCGCACCGAAGCGACGTTCCGGCGGCCGGTCACGCGGCCGGAGCGACCGCCGTCACAGGACCAGCGAGACGACCGCCAGCACGAGGAAGACGAGCACCAGCCACTTCGCGATCTCCATGCTCAGCCCGGCGACGCCGCGCGCACCGAGCAGCGCTGCCACGATAGCCAGCAGAAAAAACGCGATGGCGAGTGTGATGAAGTTCCCGGTAAAAAACTGCAGCGGTACCGTCGCGGCTCCGACCGTCGCCCCGCCGACCGCAGTGAGTCCGTACATTGGTCTTCATCGGTGGCTACTCGCCTCACTCCCTTTGTAATTGAGCCGGTATCCACGGTAACTCAGAGATACTGCCTCGACCGTTCCGGTACTGCCCCACACTCCGTTCGCACCCCCGGTACGCCTTCGCGACGCCGGCTCCGCCGACGGTCGCGTTCGATCGGTTCACCGGACGCGACCCCAAACCCCCTGTGTATGCAATAACTGACGACGAATACAACGCAATCGGGTAACTATCCTCCATTTATCTGGTACGGACGTACTGAGATAGCGTACTAGAGGCCTTCTGAAGTAGTTATTCTGAGAAAACACTCCATAGCTTATAGTTGCTCGATTCCCGACCGATCGCAACTGTATTACGTTCACCTTTCCCAGGGTACGACGACGTTACCGACACAGGATGGAGCATGACCGACGACTCGCGCGCCGACCCGCGGCTGGAATCGACGTATCTGACGACCTGCTGTGAGGGGACGGTAACGCTGGCGGGGGTCGTCCACGACCACCCGGCGAGCGTCGCGCGGGTGGCGGCCGTGGTGGAGCGCCGCCAGCCCGACGCCGTCGCGCTCGAACTGCCGCCGCTGGCGGTCGGGCTGTACGAGGCCCACGCGGCCCGCGGGACGGACCCGCTGGCGTTCGGCGGCGAGATGAGCGCGGCGATCGCCGCGGCGGAGACTGACCAGATCGTCGGGATCGACGGCCCTTCACGCCGGTTCTGTCGCGCGCTCGCGGGCCGGTTCGCGCGCGACCGGCCGGGCGTCGGGACCGTCGCGCGCTCGCTCCGCGGCGTCGCGTCGGTGGCTCGGACCGCGCTCGCCTGCCGGGGGGCCGCCGCGGTGGCGCGACGGACGCCGCTCGCCCCGACGGTCGGCTCCCGGACGGCGTACGAGGTCGACGAGGCCGACCCGCCCGCCCGACAGGCCAGGGACGAACGCCGGCAGGCCGAGGCGGCGACGGCCGTCCTCGACGCATTCGAGAAACCCTCCGCCGCGCGGATCCGCTCGGAGACCCGCGAGGCGCACATGGCCGAACGGCTGCGGGCGCTCGCGGCGGAGGGCACCGTCGTCGCCGTCGTCGGTCTCGGACACTTCGACCCGCTGGTCGAACGACTGGACGAGTGAGGCGACGGCTGTCGACGACGCCCGACGGCTGCTCACCGGTGACCGTGAGTCGCCGATTCCCACCTCGTGACGATCCCCGATCGTGTTATCAGATCTGAACGTGTACGTCGAGCTATGACCGTCGACGACCTCACCGAACACGGTGCCGAACGGATGGACGACGAGGCGATCGCCTCGTTCCTGTCGAGCCAGCGGATCGGCGTGCTGGGCGTCCCAGGCGAGGGCGGCGGCCCGCCCGTGATGCGCCCGCTGTCGTTCGCTTTCGACGGCGAGGATAGCCTCTACCTGCTCTACGTCGGTGGTGCGGAGAGCCGCAAGCGTGACCTGAGCGACCGGGCCGAGGCCGCCCGATTTTTGGTCTACAGCGCGGAGACGGCGTTCAACTGGCGGAGCGTCCTGCTGTCGGGTCGGATCGAGCGCGTCCCGCCCGCGGAGGCCGAGGCGCTCGGCGAGGCGGCCGCGGTCCCCTGGCAGCCCGACCTGCTGCGCGCGGTCGGCGGGGGGAGCGACACCGCTCTCTACCGGTTCGCGGTCGACGAGCGTGTGGGGCTCCGACACGCCGGACTCCCGGCGGGGTTCGACACGCGGACCGACGAGGAGGACTGACGGCGCCGCTCGTCACGGGGTCCCGTCGATGTCGTCGAGCGCGTCCGTCGCCAGGTCGCCCAGCTCGCCGGCCTCGATGTGGGAGTACCGCTCGCGGACCATCTCCTCGGAGTTGTCGAGATAGCGGGCGGCGACCGTGTAGCCGAACGACCTGACGAGCACCTCGCCCATGCCGCGGCGGCCGCCGTGGGGCGCGAGGTAGTCGTGTTTCCCGTCGTCGACCGCGACGCCCGCCTCGTCGGTGAGCCGGCGCAGGATCGACCGCGCCCCGTCGGTGGTCAGCGACGGCGGTCGCACGTTCGCGTCGAGCGCGAGCAACAGGTCCCGGGCGTGCTCGTCGCGGCGCTCGGTGATCGCCTCGGGCCGCTCGCCCCGGTCGGCCAACTCCGCTTCCACGAGCGCCGCGAGCGTCCGCCGGTCGAAGGTGGGGAAGACGGGCCAGCGGTCGGTCGGCGGGTCGAGGAGGCGTCGGTAACGCCGCAGCGGCCCGACCACCGGGTCGGGGAGGCTGGCGGCGTCCCACTGCTGTTTCTTCCGGTAGACCTCCATGCTCCCGTCCGCGAGGTCGATCTCCGCCCAGCGGACGCCGCGCCGGCGGGGGTCGTCGGGGTCCCGGAGCAGCTCGCCCACCCGGACGGCCGTGTAGGCGAGGACGACGACGAGCGCGCGCTCTCTGGCCGCCCGGATGGCCTCGTAGCGCGCCCGCTCGCGGTCGAGCGGGTCGGTCCCCTCGGGCAGCGTGGTGAACGACTCGATGGTCGCCCGCGCGCGCTCGTCGACGTGGCGGGGGGGTTCGTGGCGCTGGGCGGGTGACCACGCCTGCTGGTCGCCGGGCTTGCGACCGTCGTCGGCCGGGAGCGGCGCCCGCGCGCTCGCGCGCTGGGCGTAGTGGGCGTCGAGGTACCCCTCGTTGACACACCACCCGCACCACGCCGAGACGTAGGCGTAGTAGGTCCGCACCGTGTTGCCCTTGAGCCCGCGGTCGCCCGCGAGGTGGCGGGCGTACTCGCGGAAGACTCGCTCGTCCAGGTCGGCGAACGTCGGTTCGCGGTCGGCGCCCTCGGGGACGACCCCTGTCCCGCTGGATTCGGTGTCCTCGTCACGGTCGTCCCCAGCCCAGTCGGCGAACCGATTCAGTTCTCGGGCGGCGTTGCGTCGGTAGTTGCCGCCCTCGCCGCCGCGGCCTTTCCCCTTGTCCTGGAGGTATCGCTCGAAGGTCTCGGCCAGCGGCGTCGAGGCCTCGCGGTGGCTCACAGCTCCCCCTCCCGCGTTCCCGTCCCCGTCCGTCGCCGGGACCCGCCGCTCCCGGCGCCCGTGCGACCGCCTCGCGCCCGGTGGCCCGTCATACCCTGGAGAGAGGGCGGTGGAGGACTTGAATCTTGGTCGTGACTAGTCGGCGTCGACGACGACCGCGACCTCGTTGCGGCGGACGGCCGGGAGCGCGCCGGGGCCGTCGTACCCCATGTAGAACGGGTCGCCGACGGTCGCGACGCCAGCCCGCTCCAGCGTGGCCGTGAGCCGCTCGGTCTCGCGGTCGATCCGGTCGTCAGTGGGACGCCAGCGGAACCGGTGGACCGCGAGCGTCCGCTCCGGAACGGCGACAAGGTCGACCGACTCGTCGGTCGGTCGCGGCGCGGACTCGTAGTCGTACTCGTCGGGGAGGAAAAACGCCATCCGAACCCCCGCCTCGCTCTCGGCCGCCTCGACGGGGGTGGTCATCGGGATGGTCCGGCCGCCGTGGGCCGCCCGCTCGCCAGTGGTGGCCGCCTCGGGGTCGGCCACCTCGACGGGCGCGGTCATCGCGATCTCGGCGTCGCCCTCGTTGGCGCCCGAGATGTACCGGAACAGCCGCCGGAACGCGTCGCTTCTGGAGGGTGCGACCGTCTCGACGGCGACCGCAGTCGGATACCGACGGAGTTCCACGTCGTCGACCGCGGCGACCGTCGTGTACGGGACGGTGTCCGTCGTCGACCGCCGGTACAGCGTCCAGGCGCCCGCCGCTGCGACGAGTCCGGCCAGCCCGCCCGCCACCGTTCGGATGCGAACCATGACCCCCGTAGGACCGCGACGGCGATAACCGCGTCGCTGGACCGTGCAAGCGGTGTCGCGGACGCTCACGCCCGCGCCGCGACCGCTGCCTTCGACGAGGGTGGTGTCGGCGGGCTTCGCCGCCCAACTTTTAGGACGCCGTCCCGCGTCCGGTCGGCCATGGTGCTCGATACGCATACCCACGCCTGGGGGCCGCCGAGCGACGCCCACCCGTGGGTCAACGGGGCGCTGGCCGAGGCGGTCGGGAGCTTCGACACCCACACCGTCTACACGGCGGATCGCCTCCTCGCGGACATGGACCGGGCCGGCGTCGACGAGGCGGTCGTCGTCGGCTATCCGCTCCCCGAGTGGACGGACAACTACTACACCCGACGGGTCGCGGCCGAGCGCGACCGCCTGTACGGGATCGTGATGGTCGACCCCTTCGCCGCGGACGCCGCCGGCCACCTCCGGGAGTGCATGGCCGTCGACGGCGTCCTCGGCGTGCGCCTCGGCGCGGCCTGCCCGTACGACCGGATGTGGGAGACGTTCGACCCGAGCGCCGCGTGGCTTCGCGAGGCCGTCGAGGAGACGGCCTTCTGGGAGGCCGCCGTCGAGACGGACGCGGTCGTCCAGATCCTCGCCGACCACCGCCAGCTCGACCAGGTCCTCGAACTGGTCGAGGCCTACCCCGGGCTGACCTATCTGTTCGACCACTTCGCCCACGCCGGCCCGGCGACGCCGACCGACGAGGGGACGTTCGCTCGCTTCGCCGACCTCGCCGAGTACGACGGCGTCGCCGTGAAGGTCTCGGAGATGCCCCACGCCTCGGACGCGTCGTTCCCCTACGCGGACATGTACGACCACGTCCGGTGGCTCCTCGACCGGTTCGGTCGCGAGCGCGTGATCTGGGGCTCGGACTACCCGAACGTCAGCGACGTGGCGACTTACGGCGAGAGTCTCCGCTGGCTCCGCCAGGTCGACGGGCTCTCCGAGGCGGACCGGGCCTGGCTCACCGGTCGGTCGTTCCGGCGCCACGTCCTCGCGTGACCGGCACGGTTCCCCGTCATCACAAACGATTAGCCGTTCGGACGGGTCATTGCGTGTAGCTCGCGGTCCGAGACCACAATGAAAGCAATCGTCCACACCGACGCTCGTTCGGTAGCACGCCAGGAACGCGACCGCCCCTCGATCGGCGACGACGAGGTGCTCGTCGAGGTCCACTCGGCCGGCGTCTGCGGGAGCGACGCCCACGCCTACGTCTACGACAGCGGGTACGAGTGGATCCAGATGCCCCGGATCATGGGCCACGAGTACAGCGGCCGAGTCGTCGAGGTCGGAGACGCCGTCTCGGGGTTCGGCGTGGGCGACGGCGTGGTCGAGGAGCCGATCCACGAGTGCGGGGAGTGTTTCCAGTGCGAGAACGGCCAGGCCAACGTCTGCCGGGACTTCTCTATCACCGGGATGCACCGCGACGGCGGCTTCACGGACCTGGTGGCCGCCGACCCCGAGCACCTCCACGCCGTCCCCGCCGAGGTGCCCCTGGCCCAGGCGGCGCTGACGGAGCCGACGAGCGTCGCGACGCGGGCCGTCCTCGACCGGTCTGTGACCGATCCCGGCGACGACGTGCTCGTCGAAGGGCCGGGACCCATCGGCGTGCTCGTCGCCGCCGTCGCGGACTCGCTGGGGGCAAACGTCGTCGTCTCGGGGCTCGGTCGGGACGCCGAGTACCGCCTCCCGCTGGTCGCTGACCTCGGGATCGAGACTGTCAATGTAGACGAGGCGGACCTGGCCGCGCGGACCGACGCCGTCACCGACGGGCGGGGGTTCGACGTGGTGTTCGACTCGACCGGCCACCACGCCGGCGTCGGGACGGCCGTCGAGCACGTTCGGAAGGGCGGCCAGGTCGTCGTGGTCGGCATCCCCAACGAGGCGAGCGAGGTCAGGCTGACCGAGGCCGTCCGCGGCGAGGTCGACATCACGACCTCCTACGGTTCGCTGTGGCGGAACTTCGAGCAGGCGCTTCGCCTGATGGAACGCGACGCGATCCCCGTCGAGTCCATCGCCGACCGGTCGTTCTCGGTCGACGACCCGTCGGCGGCCTTCGAGGCCTTCCTCGCCGGCGAGACCTGCAAGCCGGTGTTCAGCTTCGCCTGACCGGAAGGCCCGGCCGGCACGGTTTCCCTGGTCCCCGCGAGCGGCTACATCGCGGCCGTCCGCACGCGCGCGACCGCGGTCAGCACCGGATAGGTCCAGCCGGCGTCGGCGTAGACGTACCGACAGAGCTCGTGGCCGTCGGTGCCCGACAGCGGGTCGCGGCGCTGGACCAGGGTCTGGCGGCGCTCGGCCAGCTCGTCCAGGTCTGCTTCGACGGCCTCGCGCCCGTTGCCCGCACCGGGCCCGTCACAGCGGTCGAGCACGTCCACGAGCTCCGCGCGGCACTCTTCGAGCGACGACAGCTCCTCGTCGAGCTGGTCGCGGAGGCGCTCGCGCCAGCCGACGGCCTGTTCGACGGCGCTGACCAGCGTCGACTTGTAGAAGCCGGTGAACCGCGTGCCCGAGTCCCGGCGGAACCCGGTCGCCACGTTCGCCGAAAGCTCCGCGGCCGCGTGTTCGACCAGCGACTCGCCGTACACCTCCTCGTAATGGTCGACGCTCATGACCGTCTCCCGAAAGGCCCCGCGGACGCGCTCGACGCGCCGCGGCTCCGACTCCGTCAGCGGCCGCGTCCGACCCGCCGGCGCCCCGCTGACCGGCTCGATACCGCCGACCCGGTCCGCGAAGCGCACGAACGCGCGCCGCTCGGCCTCGACCTCCGTGCGTTCGGCCTCGACTAGCTCCTCGGCCGTCGAGAGCGGCGCGAGGACGTGTTCCCGCAGCGTTCGCGACACGGGGTCGTCCGCACGGTGTGAGGTCTCCATTATCGTGTTATCAACTCGCACACTCAAAAGCGTTTCCGCGAACGGACAGAATCGTCGAATAATCGCCTCTCGCCTCGGATTCCGGTGGATGCGTCCCCGCCTCGATTCACCGCCTTCGGCCGACCGACCCGGTCTCGACCCGGGTCGAATCTGTGCGTCACCGACGGCGGCGGGGCACTCCAAAGTGGTCGTGATTATTCGTGTAATCACGTCCAGACGCTTATTTGCCTAAAGTTCCGAATTCTGGCGGTAGTAGTGTTAATAGCCAAGAAACCGGATTTATAAATTATATATCGCTATATCAAAACTGAGCCGGG
>ENA-ORCR01000715-ORCR01000715.1-marine-metagenome-genome-assembly--contig:-NODE-715-length-14194-cov-3.041156_pt1 | contig 14194 bp, 12 predicted proteins | sample MGYA00237782_ERZ508514 | MGnify/ENA primary metagenome ERZ508514 (study PRJEB26185, sample SAMN06268960) | marine metagenome | isolation source: Eden Landing Ponds, San Francisco, CA, USA | place...
GAGCCGATCGCCGAGGGCTCGACTATCCAGGAAGCCGTCGTGCGCTCGCTGGAGGGCGGGATGACCCCCGACCGGTACTTCGAGTTCGTCGAGGATCTGGACGTCGAGGTGCCGCTGGTCTGTATGACCTACTACAACCTGATCGCCCAGTACACCCACCCCGAGACCGGCGAGCGAGGGCCGCGAGCGTTCGCCCAGCGGGCCGACGAGGTGGGCATCGAGGGCTTCGTCGTCGTCGACCTGCCCGCCGAGGAGGCCGGGCCGCTCCGGGAGGCCTGCGACGAGTTCGACCAGGATCTCGTCTTCATCATCGCGCCGACGACGAAGGGCGAGCGCCTGGAGCGGATGCAGGAGAACGTCTCGGGCTACGTCTACGTCCAGGCGCGGCTGGGCGTGACCGGCGCGCGCGAGGACGTGTCCGACCAGACCGGCGCGTCGCTGGCCCGGGTCGACGACTGGGACGTGCCCAAGGCGGTCGGGTTCGGTATCAAGACCGGCGAGCACGCCGAGCGCATCGTCTCGGCGGGCGCCGACGGGATCATCGTCGGCTCGGCGCTGGTGGACATCGTCGCCGACGGCGCCGACCCCGACGTGGACCAGCCGTTCGCCGAGACCGTCCAGCGGCTCGAATCGAAGGCCCGCGAACTCAAGGAAGGCGCACTCGCCGGCGCAGAGCGCGCCGCCGCCGAGCAGTCGGACTGACGGCCGAGACACCGTTCTCCCGCCCCCAGTCTCACGTCGTTCGCGACCGGTCCGACAGCGTCGCCCCGGTCGCCTCGCCCGATCGCTCCCGTCGGTCCCGCCGGCGGAGGACACCGTACAGGGGGAGCGCGGCGACGACGCTGAATCCGGTCGCGACGACGAAGAAGGCAGCTCCCTCGCCGCGGACGGTCGCGGGGACGCTGCTGGCGGCCGAGCCGCGTGCCGAGTCGCCGACGCCGAGCCGTCCGAGCAGCGAGGCCGCCAGCGAGCGGGCGTCCGGGCCGTACTGGTCGGCGACCGGCGCCGACCCGTTCACGTGGCGTTCGAGCCAGGCGTCGTCGGGTTCGCCGGTGACCTCGGCGACGGCCTGTTCGAAGTCGGCGTAGGTGACGACGCCGTCGTGGCGGTTGAGCCGCCGGAACACGTCCGCGAGCGAGCGCTGGCCGTAGGTCTGCTCGCGGACGCGCCGGTCCAGCGCCGCGAGCGTCCGCGCGCCCGTGCGCTGGGGCACGTCCGCGCTCGCCCAGGTGTCGGCGTCGGTGAGCGTCGCCGTCGAGGGGTCGCCGTCAATGTGCGCCACCACGGCCGCCCGGTCGATCAGGCCCTGCTCCTCGGCCAGTCGGGCGGCGTAGTACTCGGCGCTGGCCTCGCGGAACCACGCCATGTCCGGAGCGAGCGCGAACGACTGGCGCGTGTGGACGTACTCGTGGATCCAGACGGCTTCCGGGGAGTCCAGCCGCGAGTCGGCGCTGGCCCAGAACTCGTCGCGCGCGGGGACGGCCTCGCCGCCCCAGCGGACGGAGCCGGGAGCCGCGAACGCCAGCGTCGACTCGTCGCGGTCGCCCACGTCGAGGTCCCGCGCCGCACGCGCCAGCGCGTCCGCGACGCGTTCGGCCTTCGCGTCGCCCATCGCGCCCGCGGGGACGACGAGGTCGATCCGGCCCGCAGGCGTCGGTCGGGTGAGCGTCTCGTGCTCGCCGACCAGCGCGTAGCGGTCGCCGAACGCGCCCGCGTCCGCGGGGAGATTCCCGCGCGACTCCGCCAGCGGCCAGACCTGATGGACCGACCCGTCGGCGACCCACTGGAACTCGACGAACGGCGTGCGGCTGAACGTCCACGCCTCGCCGACCGCCGTCTCGTCGGGCTCCCCCGCGCTCGTGGGGACGACCACCGACACGGCGGCGGATTCCCCGCCCGTCCAGCGCAGTCGCGTCAGGTTCGACTCGGCCACCCGCTCGAAGCCGTCGGGGTCAACGACGCGGGCCGACCCGCGGACCACCAGCCACGCTCGGTCGGCCGCCGCGGGCCGCGCGAACCGCAGGTCGTAGCGCACCCCCTCGTCGACGCGCGTCACCGAAACCGCCTCGGTCGGCGCCGCACCCTCCGCCCCCTCGACCGCCGTCCCGTCCGCGGCCGACGCCGCCCCGACCGCCCCGATCGCAGGTCCCACTACCGAGACCGATACCAGCAGAGCGACGATGCTCCCGATAGACAGGCGACTCACTGGCCTCAAATCCGGTCTACCCTCGTAAAGCCCTGCTGCCAACACTATCGAAAATGAAAACCATCTGCGGGAGCGTGTGTCCGTCGGCGCGGTGGCCGGGGCGAGAGAGCGGTCGGGGCGGTGTCGGGCGGTCGGTGCAGTACGGGCCGCAACCGGAAGGCAAATAACCGTACTTGCCACACCCTCACACAACATGACTGCAGGGAAAGACGCGCGCCTCGCCCGCATCGGGACAGGGGGCCGGTACCTGATCGTCCCGATGGACCACGGGATCACGATGGGGGCCGTCAAAGGCCTCGTCGACATCGAATCGACGGTCGACGCCGTCACGCGCGGCGGCGCCGACGCCGTGCTCACCCAGCGCGGCGTCGCCGACCGCGTCCACCCCAACAAGAACGACGCCGGCTACATCGCTCACCTGAACGGCTCGACGACTATCGGGCCCGACGAGAGCGACAAGCGGATGACCGGCACCGTCGAGGACGCCATCCGCGCGGGCGCCGACGCCGTCTCCTTCCACATCAACGTCGGGAGCGAGCACGAACCGGACCAGATAACCCAGCTCGCCGAGGTCACCAGCGAGGCCGAGCGCTACGGCCTGCCCACGCTCGCGATGGCCTACGCCCGCGGCCACGACGTGCGCGACGACGACCCCGAGCTGTTCGCCGAGGACCTGGGCCACGCGGTCCGCCTGGCGGAGGAACTGGGCGCCGACGTGGTCAAGACCGCCTACAGCGGCACCGCCGACACCTTCGACCGCGTCGTCGAGTCCACGTCGCTGCCGGTCGTCATCGCCGGCGGCTCGAAGGGCACCGACCACGAGACGCTCTCGGCGGTCCGCGGCGCCGTCGACGCCGGTGCCGACGGCGTCTCGATGGGCCGGTCGATCTTCCAGCACGACGACCCCGAAGCCATCACCCGCGCCGTCACCGCCGTCCTCCACGACGACGCCTCCGCCGAGGAGGCCGCCGAACGCGCCGGCCTCCCCGTCGAGGCCTGAGCGGCACCTCCGTTTTCTACAGCACCTGCGGGAGCTGCTCCGGAGCGTCCAGCCGATAGGTCGGTTCCGGCTCGGGGTCATCGGGGTGGCCGGTCCCGTGGCGGACCAGCGGCACCCAGGCGGAGTGCAGGCCGGCACGGTGCGCGCCGACCACGTCCGTGCCGTGGCTGTCGCCGACGTAGAGGGTACGCTCGGGGGCGGCCCCCAGCTCGACCAGCGCCCGCTCGAACGGCTCGGTGGCCGGCTTCGGTTCGACGTCGTCGCTCGGGTCGCAGAAGACGGTCGCGTCGAAGGCGTCGGCGACCCCCAGCCGTTCGAGCTTCGCGGTCTGGGTCGGTTCGCCGCCGTTGGTGATCAGCCCGACCTCGTAGCGGTCGCGGACGTGCGTGAGCGCCTCGCGGGCGCCGTCGCGGAAGGTGACGGCCGCCTCGTCGACGACCTCGACGGTCGCCTCGGCCAGGGCCGGCGCGTGGGCGGGGTCGCCGCCCACGTTCGCACAGATCGCCCGGTAGAGGTGTTCGTAGAACTCGCGGTCGGAGTGGGCCGTCGGGAGGTCGGCGCCGTCGACGGCGCGCACGTCCGCGGGCGAGAAGAAGGGGTCGGGATCGACGCGGTCGAAGACGGCGGCGTGGATCTCGGCGTCGGACTGCTCGGAGACACAGAGCGTGCTGTCGAGGTCGAAACAGACGGCGTCGAACGCGCCCATGCCGAGGAGGGTGGGCGAGCGGGCCTAAGGATTTCGGCCGTGTGGGAACGGCTGGCGCGCGCGGATCGCTCGCGCGGCCGCGGTGGCGCCGTTAGCTTTCGTGGAACTCCTCTAAGATCTCGAAGTCGCGGGCGGTCTTGGTGAACTCCGAGAGCAGGCGTCGGGCCTCGCAGCCCTTGCAGTCGAACGCCTCGTCGGGTTCGTGGAGGTCGGCGGGGTTGGCTTCCCACTGTTCGTCGCACTCGGGACACTGGAGCTGGATCCACGCCTCCTGCATACTCGTCCGTGGGAACGCCTCCCGAAAGAGCCTTGTGGCGATTCTCGCGGGTCGGGGCAGCGGCGCTCGTCGGGCTCTCGCCGCCGACTCGGGGACGGGGAGCCGATGGATATAACCCGGGGGACCCGCTCTCACACACCCATGGACGCGGCACTGGGGGCGCCGGCGAAGATGGCCGAGCGGGAGGCGGACCTGACGCCGATGATGTCCCAGTACTTCGAGCTCTGTCGGGAGTACGACGACTCGCTCGTGCTCTTCCAGGTGGGTGACTTCTACGAGGCCTTCTGCGAGGCGGCCGAACGGGTGGCTCGTCTCTGCGAGATCACGCTCACGAAGCGGGAGGATTCGACCGGCGAGTACGCGATGTCGGGGATCCCGATCGACAACGCCGAGTCGTACATCGAACGGCTGCTGGAGGCGGGGTATCGGGTCGCCGTCGCAGACCAGGTCGAGGACCCCGACGAGGTCAGCGGCGTCGTCGACCGCGCGGTCACGCGCGTCGTCACGCCGGGGACGCTCACCGAGGACGAACTCCTGCGCAGCGCCGACAACAACTACGTCGCCTGCCTCACGGCGGACGGTCCCGGTGGAGACACCTCGACGCGCGACACGAAGCGGGCGGGCGGCGGCGCAGGCGCCGGCGGCGACGAGGACGGTCCTTACGGCCTCGCACTGCTCGACGTGTCGACCGGCGACTGCTACGCGACGAGCGCCGACCGGCTGGACTCCATCGCCGACGAACTCGGGCGGTTCGCGCCCGCGGAGGCCATCGTCGGTCCCGACGCGCCCACGGACGTGTTCGACGGCGACTGCATGGTCTCGCCGTACGAGCGGACGGCCTTCGACGCCGAGCGAGCCCGCGAGCGCGTCGACGCGTACTTCGGCGACCTCGGACTGGCCGACGAGGCCGAGGTCCGGGCCTGCGGCGCCCTGCTGGCCTACGCGGAGTACACCCGGGGCGGCAACCCCGACGCCGGCGACATCGGCGACGACTCGACGGCCGCGGTTGCCGGGCCGGGTGCGACCGCGAGCGACGAGGCCGTCGACGACACTGCGACGCTCGACTACATCAACACCCTGACCCGGTACGACCCGCGGGAGTACATGCTGCTCGACCGGGTCGCTCTGGAGAGCCTGGAACTGTTCGACCGCCGCGCGGTCCACGGCGACCGGGCGCTCACCCTCGTGGACGCGCTCGACGAGACGGCCTGCGCGCTCGGCCGCCGGAAGCTCGACGACTGGCTCCGCCGCCCGCTGCTCGACGAGGACCGCATCGCCGCCCGCCACGACGCCGTCGCCGAACTGACCGGCGACGTGACGATGCGGGAGGCCCTGCACGACCTGCTCGACGACGTGTACGACATCGAGCGGCTGATCTCGCGGGTCGCTCGCGGCCGCGCGACGGCACGGGACCTGCGCTCGCTGCACGACACACTGGCCGTGGTGCCCGACGTGGACGCCGCCCTGGCCGAGGCCGACTCCGCGACGCTGGTCGAGCTGCGTGAGCATCTCGACCCGCTGGCCGACGTACGCGAGCTGATCGACGAGGCGATCCAGACCGACCCCGACGCCGACCTCACCGAGGGCGGCATCGTCAAACCCGACTTCGACGAGGAACTCGCCGACCTGCGGGCGACCGAACGGGAGGGCAAGGCGTGGATCGACGACCTGGCGGCGAGCGAGCGCGAGCGAACGGGGATCGACTCGCTGAAGGTCGGCCACACCTCCGTCCACGGCTACTACATCGAGGTGACCGACCCGAACCTCGACGCCGTGCCCGACGACTACCAGCGTCGGCAGACCCTGAAAAACTCCGAGCGGTTCGTCACGCCCGAACTCAAGGAGCGCGAGGACGAGATCATCCGCGCCGAGGGGCGGGCCGACGACCTCGAATACGAGCTGTTCTGCGAGGTCCGCCGGGACGTGGCCGACGAGTCAGAGCGCGTCCAGGCGCTGGCCGACCGGCTCGCCCGGCTGGACGTGTTCGTCTCCTTCGCGAGCGTGGCGGCGAAGTTCGACTACACCCGCCCCTCGGTCGGCGCGGCGGAGTTCGCGGTCGAGGCGGGGCGCCACCCGGTCGTCGAGCGCACGGAGGAGCGGTTCGTCCCCAACGACGCCCACTTCGACGACGAGCACTTCTTCGCCGTCGTGACCGGCCCGAACATGAGCGGCAAGTCGACGTACATGCGCCAGGTGGCGCTGACCTCCGTTCTCGCCCAGGCCGGCAGTTTCGTCCCCGCCGCCGAGGCGCGACTGCCGGTCGTCGACCGCGTGTTCACGCGCGTCGGCGCCAGCGACGACATCGCCGGCGGCCGCTCGACGTTCATGGTCGAGATGACCGAACTCGCCGACATCCTCCAAAATGCCACCGAAGACTCGCTGGTCCTGCTCGACGAGGTGGGCCGGGGTACCAGCACCGCCGACGGCCTCGCCATCGCCCGCGCCGTCACCGAGCACGTCCACGACGAGGTGGGCGCGACGACGCTCTTTGCCACCCACCACCACGAGTTGACGGCCATCGCCGAGGAGCTGTCCGGCGTGTTCAACCTCCACTTCGAGACCGACCGCGTCGAGGGGGAGGTGGCCTTCGAACACGAGGTCGCTCCCGGCGCGGCCGCGGCCTCCTACGGCATCGAGGTGGCGAAGCTCGCCGGCGTCCCCCCCGAGGTGGTCGACCGCTCCCGGGAACTGCTCGACGAGAGCGACTCCGGGGAGGGCGGCGCGCCCGCGGCCGACGCAAGGAACCACGACTCCGATGGAAGCGTCCGAGTGAGCAGCACCGCCGACGAGCCGGCCAGCGGCGACGGCGGCCCGCTCTCGGAGCTCGAACGGAAGCTCGCTACGCTGGCGCTCGACGTGGCGACGATGACGCCGCTGGAGGCGATGAACGCCCTCGCCGAGCTGAAGGAGTCGCTCGACGAGTGAGCGGTCGGGAGAGCCAGCGGGCCTAGCCCTTCAGTCCCCAGCCTCGGGACCGGGCGGCGCCAGCGCCACGAACTCCAGGCCGCGCTCGGCGAGCAGCCGGCTCGCGCGGTCGGTGACCGACGGCGCGACGAGGATGCCCCGCACCTCGCGGTCGGCGTGCAGGTCCCGCTCCAGCGCGTCGACGTACCGGCCGAGCTGGCCCACCGCGTCGGGGCCCACGCGGCGGCGCTTGAGTTCGACGGCGACAGCGCGCTCGTCGGCGTCCTCGCCGTAGATGTCGACGGCGCCGGCGGGGGTCGGCCGCTCGGTCGCCAGGGGGACGAACCCCGTCTCGACCAGCGACGGCTCGTCGAGGATCCGCTGGCGCAGGTCCTCCTCGGTGCCCTCCACCGAGAGGTCGCGCTCGTCGGTCAGCCCGTAGGCTGACACTTCGAGGACGGCCTCGAAGTCGACCCGGAGGTACTCCTCGGGCGTCTCGCGGTGGCTCTCGACGACGAGGTGGCCCCTCTCCAGACGCGCCTCGTGGTCGCAGTCCGGCGGCTGCCAGTTGACCGGCTGCTGGCCCTCGTCGGTGTGGACCAGCGCGGCGCCGTCGGGCTTGAGCATCACCAGCCGCTCGCCGGGACCGAGCGTGCTCGACGCGCGGCCCTCGTAGTCGACGGTGCAGCGACCGACGACCGTCACCAGAGCACCCGCCGCGATGGCCTCGGCCACGAGGTCCCGTGCGGTCTCGTGGCTCGGCCGCTCGCGCGTCTCCAGTCGGAGTCCGTCCTCGACGGCAGTCACGCCTCTCGATTGGGGGCCAGGGGTCAAAAACCGCGCGACACGGGGCCGGTCGGCGCCTCAGAGCGGCGGGTCACCTCCGTCGAGCCAGACGATCGCGTCGGGGTCGGGCGTATCGGGGTGGCGTGCGATCCGGACGGCGAGATATCGCGTCGCCGCGGGTGCGGGCACGAGGCCGGCATCGACCGCGTCGCCGAGGACCTCCTTGGCGGTGCGGACGAACCGCCGGAGTCGCTCTGCTGCGGCCTCCCCCGGCCAGGGGACGAGCGCCGCCGCCTCGACCGCCGCTACGGTGGTGGCGTCGCCGACCGTCGGGTCGTCGGCGCCCTCGAACGTTCGGCCGGTCTCGATGCCCAGCCGGCAGACGAGAAACGCCTCCGTCCGGTCGGCGGCGGCGACGAACACCTCGTACTCGCGGGGGTCCAGCGAGTCGAGGACGGCGTCGGCCGCCACGCCCGAGCGGAGCGGCGCCGGGTCGACGAGGTCGGGGGGCACCTCGCCGGCCCGGAGCAGCGCGACGAGCCGGTCGACGTGCTCGCCGCCCCACTGCGAGCGGTGCAGGTCGTACCCGCCGTCGTCGCGTTCGACCGCGACCAGCGTGCGCGCTCCCACGGCGAGACGGAGTGGTCGCGGACTCCCGGATAAACTCTCGCACGGGCCGGAGCCTCAGCCGAGCGACTCGTGGACGGTGAAGACGCCGAACAGGTAGTACAGCGCGACTGCGACCATCACGACCCCGGTGGCGACGTCGACCGCCCGGCGGTGGCGCGTGAGGGCGCCGAGCACCCTGTCGCGCCAGTGTTCCGAGACGAGCGCGAGCGCGAGCAGCGGGGTCGCCATCCCGATCACGAAGCCACCGAAGCTGGCGAGGCTGGTGACGGGGTCGACGAACAGGACTGCCCGGGCGAAAAAGACCGCGACGAAGCCCGGGTTGCACGGCAGGACGACCGCGCCGAAGAAGACCCCGTACCCGAACGCTGACAGCGACGGATTGCTGGTCTGGGGCGGTCGCGCCCTCGGCAGCCGTGCGTGGGGTCGCCGACCGACGACGAGCAGGAGACCGAACACGGCGAGCAGGGCGAAGATGACCGGCGAGACGGTGCCGACCAACCCGGTCAGCGACCTCCCCAGCGCGGTCGTGAACACGAGGCCGACGCCGGCCATGCACGCGATCACGCCGACCGCGACGAGCGCGCCGAGGACCGCGACCGACGGGGCGTCCTCGTCCTGTGTCGAGAGGAAGGCGAGAAATCCCGGATACAGCGGGAGCACACAGACCGCCGAGAGTGGCGTCGCTAGCCCGAGCGAGAACGCCGTCGCGGCCTGGGAGACGGCCCCCATGTCAGCAGGCGTCCGCGACGACCGCGATCTCGTCCGCGCCGTTCACCTTCCCGTGCAGCAGCGTCCCGGACCCGCTGGCGCAGGCGACGACGACCGGTGCGCTCGCGGGGCTGGCGACCGCCGACCCGAACTCCTCGACGAGCGAGGTCGTTACCGACACGGGCGCGACGGCGAACCGCCAGTCGTAGCCCTGCTCGACGACGTACTCGCGCAGCGCCTCGCCGCTCTCGTTGGGGTCGATACCGAGGCCGACGACCGTCACCGAGTCGGGCACCCGCGCCAGCGCCGCCGCCTGCCGGCGACAGGCCGAACACCACACCGCCACCGAATGGAGCGCTACCGGAGCGTCCAGTCCGCCGATGGTGAACGACTCCTCACCCCGGACGGCCCTGAGCTCGGTCGTCCGCCAGGCCGGAGACCGGTCTGTCCCGGACAGCGCGGTCGTCGCAGTCACGTCGTCGCCGGCCGAACCTCCCCCGCTCGCGGCCGTTCTCTCGCGTCCCTTCGAGGCGCCGTCCCAGGTCTGACAGCCCGCGGCGACCGCTCCCACAGCGGTCCCGATGGTCGTGAGCAACCGCCGTCGCGACGCTACGGGCGTCCGTCCGGTTTCCCGTCCCGGCTGGTCGTTCGTCGGCTTCGGTTCCCCCTCGGCTCCGATCGCTCGCTCCCGCTCACCGCCCATGTCCGATCGTCTCATCCGAACGTCATAACTGTTGGTCGAAGCCCGACGGGTCGGTCACCCGCCGTCGAACTCGACGAGGCTCTGCAGCGGGACGAGCCGGTGTTGCATCTCCGGCTTCGTGTAGCCCGAAGACTCCTCCGTGACGCCCGCGGTGTAGACCGTCACCCGCTGCTGGAGCACGTGGGGCTCGCCCTGCTTGTTGCGGACGACCTCGACCGACCGCCACGCCTGGTCTTCCATATCACACCACATGGACAGCCCGCGGTAAATCGCTTCCGCGCCACGGGGCTGCCAGTCCGTCACTCGCGCACGTCGACGCCGTCGATCTCGAACCGGGCGCCGCCGGCGTCGCTCTCGGCGACCGAGACGGACCAGCCGTGGGCCGACGCGATCTCGGCGACGATCGCGAGGCCGAAGCCGGTGCCGTCCGCCGAGGTGGAGACGCCGCTCTCGAAGACGCGGTCGCGTTCGTCCTCGGGCACTCCCGGACCGTCGTCGGCGAAATAGAACCCGTCGCCGTCGGAGAGGTCGCCGACGGTGACGGTGACGGCGTCGCCGCCGTGCTCGACCGAGTTGCGGACGAGGTTCTCGACGAGCTGCTGCAGCCGCGAGCGGTCGGCGAGGACCGTCGCCTCGGTCTCGACCCGACAGTCGGCCTCGGCGGTGTCGACCGATCCCCAGGCGTCCCGGACGACGACTGCGAGGTCCACTGGCACGGGATCGTCGACGGCTTCGCCCTCGCGCGCGAGCCGCAGGAGGTCGTCGACGAGTCGCTCCATCCGGTCGAGCGCGTCGTAGCACCGCCGGAAGTGCTCGGCTTCGCCGGTCTCCTCGGCCAGCGGGAGCGACCCGACGAGTACCGACAGGGGGTTGCGCAGGTCGTGGGAGACGACGCTGGTGAACGCCGACAGCCGCTCGTTCTGGCGCTTGCGTCGCTGAGCCTGCTCCACCCGGTCGAGCGCCGCCTCGGCGTTGGCAGCGAATATCTCGGCGAGGTTCACGTCGGAGTCGTCGAAGGCGCCGACGGTCGTGTCGCCGATCGAGAGCGTCCCGTGGTCGCCGATGGGGACGTACATCGACGCGCGGGCGTCCTTGCGGTCGTAGCCGTCGTCGACCTCCTGCACGTCGTCGACGACGAGCGTCTCGCCGTCGGCGAACGCCCGGCCTGCGGTCCCCTCGCCGACGGGGTAGGCCGGCCGGTCGCCGAGCATCACCGCCGCGCCCTCGGAGATGGCGACCGGCTGCAGTCGGTCGTCGTCGTCGACCAGTCGGACGAGGTTGTTCGGGTACCCCAGCGTGTCGCGGACGGCGTCGACGGTCAGCCGCGCCACCGCCGACTTCGTCTCGGCGTCGACCAGTTCGCGCGTCACCGCGTGGAGGGCCTCCAGCCGGCGGCGCGTCTCGGCGGCCGCCTGAGCCTCGCCGATCGTGTCGCCCAGCTCCGCGAGCACCGCCCGCTCGGTCTCGCTGGTCGCGTCGGCCGTGTCGGCGTAGACTGCGAGTACCTCGTGGCGGTTCGACTCCGCCGACAGCGGGACGGCGACGACGGACTCGAACCCGTGGCGCCGGGCCGCCTCCCGCCAGTGGGCGAACGAGTCGCCGTCGACGCTCGCCGCGTACTGGACCGTCCCGGCCCGGGCCGCGCGTCCGGCAGGTCCCCGCCCGCGCGGCGTGTCGTCGTGGCGGACCGTCACGTCGTCCAGATATTCGGCGGCGCCGCCGGCCGCGGCGCGGGCGACGATCTCGCCGGTCTCGGGGTCGGGACTGCCGATCCACGCGAACCGGTAGGTCTCCGAGTCGGCGAACGCCGCACAGACCGCACGGTCGATCTCCGCGACCGTCTCGGCCGCGACCAGCCGGCGGTTGATGTCCCTGACCAGCGCGGTGAGACGCTCCTGACGCGCGGCTCGCTCCTCGGCCCGGGCCGCCGCGACCGCGTTCTCGACGCGGTTGGCCAGCACGGCGTACTGCTCGACGCCGGTCTCCTTCTGGAGGTAATCGGTGACCCCCGCCGACACCGCCTCGCTCGCCACCTCCTCGCTGCCCTTCCCGGTGAACAAAATAAAGGGAAGGTCGGGGTACTCCGCCCGAACCGCCTCCAACAACTGGAACCCGCACATCCCGGGCATCTGGTAGTCGCTGACGATACAGTCGAACTGTTCGGCCCTGACCCGTTCGAGCGCTCGCTCGGGGTCCGTGACCGTCGTCACCGACAGCCGGTCGCTCTCCCGTTCGAGGTAGTCGCTCGCGATCGCCGCCAGGTCCCCGTCGTCGTCGACGTGCAGCACCCGCACGTCGCGTTCCTGCTCGCTCATGATATCCCCCTGTCAGGTGTTCGGTGGAGCCCCATATTAAGCGTGTGCCTCGCCCGCCCGCACACGAACGACTCCGTTCGGGACGACGAACGGCACGGGATTCGGGTCGCTGGGCGCCGCTGGCACCGAACGAGCGTGGGAGAAACGTCTTTGAGGACGCGAACCGTACGACCGCGCATGCAGCCGAAGCCCGACTGGTCCCTCCGGGTTCGCATGCTCGCGGCGATAGCCGGGATGGCGGTGCTGTACGCAGCGTTCGTCGGCGTCGCCGCGTGGTGGGCGACCGACGCTTTCGGAACCAGCGGTGTCGTCCTCGTCGTCGGCGTCGCGGGCGTGCTCGTCGCCCTCCAGTACAAGTACGCGCCGGACGCCGCGCTCAGAGCCCTCGACGCCGACCGGGCGAGTCGGTCGGCGTACCCCGACCTCCACGCACGCGTGGACCGCCTGGCAAGCCAGGCCGGCGTGCCCAAACCGGACGTGGCGGTCGCACCGCAGTCCCAGCCCAACGCCTTCGCGACCGCGAAGGGGCGGGACGACGCGGTCGTCGCGGTCACCGAGGGCTTGCTCGAACGGCTACAGGGCGACGAACTCGACGCCGTGCTGGCCCACGAGATCGCCCACGTCAAACACCGCGACGCGCTGGTCATGTCGGTCGTCACGTTCCTGGTGACCGTCGCGGCGATGGTCGTGCGGAACTTCTGGTGGTTCGGCGACGGCGGCGGTGACGGCGGTGGCGGCGACGGCGGGATGCCCTGGCTGTGGGCGTTCGTCGCCGTCTCCGCGGTCGCGTGGCTCGGCGGCTACCTCGTCTCGCGGGCCATCAGTCGCCACCGCGAGTACGCCGCCGACCGCGGCGCCGCCGTCATCACCGGCAAGCCCGCAGCGATGGCCGCCGCCATCGAGACGATCACCGCCGAGATGGCCGCGACGCCCGAGCGGGACCTGCGCGACCACGCTGACCTGAACGCCCTGTTCATCGTCCCGGCCGACGCGAGATCGCGGCTCGTGCGGGCCATGCAGACCCATCCCGACCCCGACAAGCGGATCGAGCGGCTCTCGGAGCTGGCCGGCGAGTTCGAGGGGCGCTGACGCGGGCGGTCGCGAACGAGCGGCCGGACGGGTCGAGCACGCCGAATGGAAACGCCTTTGGCCGGGACAGTCGCATTTCGGGGCATGAGCAACGGGGACGACGAAGCGGCCGACGAGGAGGCCGCCGACGAGGCCGAAGAGACGGCGCTGTCGGCCGACACGCTCGACCAGCGCCTCGACGACGCCGAGGAGGCCCTCGACGCCGCCGAAACCGAGGCCGACCTCGACGAGGTCGAGGAGCAGTTGAACGAGATCGAGTCCGACCTCGACGCCGCGGACCTGCCCGAGCCCGACGAGGACGACGAGGACGCCGAGGATCCGGCGGCGGAACTCGAGGACCGCCTCGACGACCTGCGCGACAAGCTCGAGGACCAGCGCGGCCCCTACGCCGACGACGTGGTCGCCGTCCTCGAGGAAGCCCAGTCGACGATCACCGACACCCGCTGGACCGAGGACGGTCGGCCCGACGTGGCCACCGCGGTCCAGTCCTATCTCGGCAGCGTCAGCGACGAGCTGGACACCGACATCTCCGCCGAGAGCGACGACCCCGACGACCTGGCCGACGCTGTCGACCAGGCCGCTCAGGTCGTCGAGGGCAGCGCGCTCGACCCCGACGAGGACGAGGAGACGATCGCGGCGCTCCTGGCGGACGCCGAGACGCTTCAGGACGACCTCGACGCCGCCGAGGAGTGGGACGACCTGACCGTCCGCGAGCAGCTCGACGCCGAGGGCTTCTACGACGTGCTCGAATCGGAGAACCGCAAGGACTTCCCCGCCGAGTGGAACGCGGTGAAGGTCTACGAGGAGATCGGCGAGGTCGAGCCCATCGTGAAGGCCCTGGAGACGTTCGACTCCGATTTCATGGAGGAG
>ENA-ORCR01000716-ORCR01000716.1-marine-metagenome-genome-assembly--contig:-NODE-716-length-14153-cov-3.313299_pt1 | contig 14153 bp, 13 predicted proteins | sample MGYA00237782_ERZ508514 | MGnify/ENA primary metagenome ERZ508514 (study PRJEB26185, sample SAMN06268960) | marine metagenome | isolation source: Eden Landing Ponds, San Francisco, CA, USA | place...
CGGCGCCGACTCCCGCTGGGCCAGCCACGGCCTCCCCTGGCGCGACCTGGAGTTCGAGTCGGCGACCGAGCTGCTCGACCCCGACAACGAGGAGCGCCTCTTCGAGATCTACGACGAGCGCTGCTCGAAGGGGGATATCCCGCTCAACCTCGCTATCTCCAGCCTGATGGCGAACGCGTTCATGCACAGCGGAGACGAGGAGTACCGCGAGTGGGTCACCGAGTACCTCGACGCCTGGCGGGACCGCGTCGAGCGCAACGGCGGAGTCATCCCCGACAACGTGGGTCTCTCGGACGAGATCGGCGAGTACACGAACGGCGAGTGGTACGGCGGCACCTACGGCTGGTCGTGGGGCGGCTGGCACTACGTCGGCGTCGGGACGACCACCGCCGCCGAGAACGCCACCCTGCTCACCGGCGAGCGCGACCACCTCGACTTCCACCGCCGGCAGCTCGACCACCTCGTCCAGGAAGGGATCGAGCAGGGCGACACGCTGCACATCCCCCACAAGTACGGCGGCGAGGGCGATTACCACTACAACGGGTCCGGGCTCCGGGAGGACGACGGCGAGATCCTGTGGCGCGACGGCTACTACGAGTTCAAGCCCCACCGCGACGACCCCTATCTGTTCCACCTCTGGTACATGTCGCTGGACGAGGCCGACCGCGAGCGCGTCGAAGCCCTGCGCGACTGGGGCTCCCGGGAGTGGAAGCAAGTCGACATGCGCCCCTCCTCGAAACACGGTGCCGGCAACGAATGGGCGTGGCTGGCGTATCTGGAGGGGGAGTTCCCCGAGTTTCCCGAGCGGGTCCTCGAAGCGAACCGCGCCCACGCGCAGGAACTGCTCGACCGGATGGCCGAAGAAGACCGCGAGCCCGACGAGCTGAACGAGGACTACCTGCGCGACCGCAACCCCGTGTTCCACCGCGGACTGCTGAATCTCACGATGGGCGCGCCCCAGCCCGTCTACTACGGCGGGCTCGTCCAGGCACAGGTTCGACACTTCGACCCCGAGCGCGAGCGACCCGGCCTCCCCGAGGGGGTCGCCGCGCTCGTCGAACGAGTGGATGACGACGGGATCGACCTGACGCTGGTCAACACGGGCAGTCGGGACCGCGAGGTGCTCACCCAGGCCGGCGCCTACGCGGAACACGAGTTCACGGGCGTCGAGGTCGACGGCGAGAAGCGCGATGCGGAGACGGGCGGGCCGGGCGAAGGAGTGGACGCGATCAGCGTCTCGCTACCCAGCGGGACGCGGCTCTCGCTGTCGGCGTCGGTGGACCGGTTCGCGAACGACCCGACGTACGCGGCGCCGTGGGACCGAAGATAGCGCGAAAAGCGCCTACGCGAACTTCGTGTTGAGTTCGATGACGTTGGCCGCGCGCTGGACCTGGTCGGAGAGTTCGTCGTGGATCCGTTCGACGGTGAACCGGCTGGACGGCCCGGTGATGCTGACCGCGCCGAGGACGGTCTCCTCGTTTTTGACCGGCGCGGAGACACAGCGCAGGCCCTCGAAGTTCTCCTCGTCGTCGATGCCGTAGCCGCGCTCGCGGATCTCGTCGAGTTCGGCGTAGAGCTCCTCGGCGCTCGTGATCGTCATCGGCGTCAGCGCCTCGTAGTCCTGGGCGGCCACGATCTCCTCGGTGCGCTCCTCGGGCAGGTACGCGAGGATCGTCTTGCCGAGCGACGTGGAGTACATCGGCTGCTGGGTGCCCACCCGGGACGCCGTCTCGACGCCGCGCTCGCCGGTCGTCTTGTAGAGATACGACACCTTCCCGTGTTCTTCGATCCCGAACTGGGCGATCTCGCCGGTCTCCTCGGCGAGGGTGTCGACCTCGCTCTTGATCACGTCGTAGTTACCGATCTGGTCGCGGACGTGTGTCGCCATGTCGAGGATGCGCAGGCTCAGCCGGTAGCCGTCGCCCTCGCGGACGAGTATCTCCCGATCCTCGAGCGTCCGCAGGTGGCTGTGGATCGTGCTCTTGGAGTGGTCGAGCTCGTCTGCCAGCTCCGTCACCCCCGCGCCGCCTTTCTCCTGGAGGACGTCGATGATATTGAACGCTATCTCCACCGACCGGATCGTGCGTCCGGGACCATTTTGAGCGGTGTTTGGCATACGTTCTCATATGAAGGACGAACACTTAAGCCGTTCGGCTCTGGGGAACCGGAAACTCAGTTCGCAAGCAGGGGGTCGAGCTCGGCCGCGAGGTGTTCGGCCATCGTCGTCATCGCGCCGTCACCGGGGTGGACCAGGTCCGTGGTCAGCCCGTCGATCGACGGCAACAGTTCGGGGCCCTCCAGCAGGTGGACGTTGTCGTGGGGGGACTCGGCGACGACCTCGCGGAGTTCCTCGCGGAAACGTTCGACCGTCTCGGCCTCCTCGTGGCCCTCGACCACGTCGCGGGAGCAGCGGAAGATGGTGATGGGGACGACCGGTTTGTCGGGGTGGGCGCTCGCAACCGTGTCGATCAGATTCGCCGCGCGCTCGCGGAACACCTCGGGCTCGAAGGTGCCGACCATGTTGACCGACACGGACAGCGTCGCCACGTCCCAGTCGTCCCGTTGGGCGATGTGGTCGGCGATGGCCTCGTCGCAGTAGGCGGTGCCACAGGAGCCGAGGTTGACCAGATCGGCGTCGAGCCGTCGGGCCGTCTGGTTCACGTAGGTCAGGTGCTCGCCCAGCGGCGCCTCGCCTTCGGTGATCGAGGTGCCGTACGCGAGATACGTCCGGTCGGGCAGTTCCTCGTCGGTCGGCGGCCGCCGCTCGCCGCTGGCCCCGTGATACAGCGTGTACCCGCCGCGGTGCTCCCCGGGGAGACACACCCGGCAGACCCGCGGGTCGAAGGCGAGGTCCTCGGTGGCCGATTCCGTCAGCCGGGTGAGTTTCTCGGGGGTCTCGACCTCGAACGTCCGCGGTTCCGTCCCGATCTCGAACTCCTCGTAGCCCTGGATCGGACCCCAGAACACACGGACGGTCCCGCTGTCTGCGCTCCCGCCGGGCTCCATCGAGAGGGTCAGCTCGACGGGACCGTCGGGGACGAACCGGAGTTCGACCCCCGCAGGGTGGCGCATCCGCGACTGGGCGCCCTCGTTGAGGTCGGTCCGCACGGCCTCGGGGACGCGCTGGACGAGCCGGCCGCCGTCGTCGTCAGGGGGCCGGAGCTCTCCGACGTTGTGGAACTGCATGCCGTCTATCTGCATACGTCGACCCCGCGGCGTGGCGACATCAATGTACTGACCGCGGCGCGTGCGGCCGGGAACGGTGGCCGGCGGGACGCCGAACCGAAGCGTGCGCCGCGAGCACCGCGTCAGGAGAGTACGTCGGCGTCGGCGATGTCGTAAGCGTCGAGGTACTCGCGTTCGGCCTCGACCAGATCGGCGAACAGCGCCTCGGCGTCGGCGGGATCGAGCGTGACGAGCGGCTCGTTCCGGAAGGCTTGGAACGCCAGGTCGAGATCCCCCTCGAAGCCTGCCTCGACCAGCGTCTCCTGGTTGGTGACGTGGGTGTCGACGAGGCTGCGGACCGACTCGGGAAGCCGGCCCGCCGCAAGCGGCGTCACCGAGTCCTCGGTGAACAGGGCGTTGGTCTCGACGACCGCGCCCTCGGGGAGGTCGGCGCACTGGCCGCGGTTGGGGACGTTGACGTTGGACTTGACCGCCTCGCCGCCTACCAGCGCGGCCATCAGGTCGACCATCTCCTCGTCGGGCGCGGCCACGTCGATCGGCTCCGCGCCGGACAGCAGCGCCTCGCGCTCGCGTTCCGCCTCGGGCCAGCTCTCGACGCGGTACTCGCTGGGGGTGAGCTTGATCCCCCAGCGGTGGATGTCTTCGGGCTCGTCGACGGGGTCGAGATACCAGGGTACGAACTCCGCGAGGTGGCGGTCGCCGGCGGCGGGCAAGATGCCGTAGCGCCGATAGAGGTCGAAGGTGATCTCGTGGTTGGTGGCGAAGACGCTCTGGTCGGCGATCGCGGGGTCGCCGGGCTCGTAGGCCGGCGGGTCACGGGTCGCCAGCTCGGCGTCGACGGCCTCGAACAGGTCGCGGCCCCGGAGTCGCGCCTCGTCGATCCACGTGAAGTGGTTGACCCCTTTGACCGTCACGTCCACCTCGTCGTAGGTCGCGCCCTCGATTCCGAGGTGTTCCTCGGCGAGGTCGGTCAGCCACTCCTGGACGTGATACACCTCGTGACAGATCCCGACGGCGTTGATGTCGGGGTACTCCTCGTAGAGCGTGCGGGTGCAGACGGTCATGGGGTTGGTGAAGTTGAACACCCACGCGTCGGGGCAGTGCTCGCGCACCGCCGCGGCGATCTCACGGTACTGGGGGATCGACCGCAGCGCCCGGAAGGTCCCGCCTGGACCGACGGTGTCGCCGACCGTCTGGTAGATCCCGTACTCTTTCGGGCGATCGAGGTCGTGCGCGAACGTCTCCGCCGGCGGGTCCTGGGTCGAGCAGACGACGAAGTCCGCGCCGTCGAGCGCCGCCTCTAGCGTCTCGACGGCCTTGTAGGTCCAGTCGCCGACCGCCGCCTCCTGGGCCTGGATTTTCCGCCCGAGGTCGGCGTTCGTCCGCGCGCTCTCGTAGTCGAGGTCGTACAGGCGGACCGTTCCCGCGAACGCCTCTGTCAGCGCGAGCGCGTGCATCAGTTTCTCCGCCCAGTCGCGGCTCCCGCCGCCGACGAAGCCGATCACCACGTCGTCGGCGCCCGTGACGCTCCCGTCGAGTTCGTGCATACCCGTCGATCAGAGGGCGCCTGTATAAGCGCGGCCGTTCGGGGTCCGGTTGCAAACCTGTGAACCCGCCAGGACCGCACCGTTCCCGTGGGGTCCCGGTCGACCGTGTGCACTTTTATCCGAGCGCTCCTAACTCCGATTCATGCGGGCGCGTGCGCTGGCGGTCGTTGCGCTGGTCTGTCTCGCCGGATGTAGCGGCCTCTTCGGCGACCCGGCGGAAACGGACCGCGAAACGCTGACGCCGGCGCCCGTGCCGACCGACGACACCGAAACGGAGACGCGACCGCTCCCGCCGGGCGTCGGCGGCGGCGGCGAGCTACGGCTTGACGCGCTGGTCGCCGCCCATCGGACGGCGCTGACCGACCGCTCGTACGTCTGGTACGAACGGCGGGCAACGGCCCGGGCCGACCGCGGCCCGGCGGATCCGCGACCGATCCGGTCCGCCCACGTCGCCGCCGAGGGCTGTTATCGCTTCTGGGCGGAGTCGTACACGGTTCGATTCGGCATGGAGACGCGGGTCGCGTACAACTACACGGAGTACGTGAACGGAGGCGTGGGCCACACCAGGCTGCAGACGTTCAGGACCGACGAGTGGGAGCACTACCGGCTGCCGGCCCCGAGTGCGAGCAGCCGAATCGGAACCGTGACCGGCCGAGCGATCCGCACGTATCTTCGGCTCCCCGCGGAGAACGTGACCGTCTCGCTCGGCCGATCCGACGGCCAGCGGCGGTACGTCATCGAAGGTGAGGGTACCGCCCCACCGGGGATCGGCGGCGCGAGTAACTACTCGTTCGCCGCTGTCGTCGACGACGGCGGGCTCGTCCGTTCTCTCTCCGCCCGATACCGGGCAGCCGGCGTCGACGGCCCCAGGCTCGTCAACTACGAGTTCTCGCTCGACCGCTTCGGGAACGTGTCCGTCGACGCCCCCTCTTGGGTCGACGCGACGTGCTGACCGTCCCACACCCACGGCTCACCGTCATCCTCGACTTCCGACACACGCCGGTCGATCACCGGAGTGGGCCCGATTAGATCGACGGTAAATATATTGTTAGTTTCGACCTGTTATCGTTTAATTGGGATTATGGGCCTCTCAGAAGGATTTTGACGGTCACGAATCTGTACGCCGAATTCCAGACTTATAGCGTCTGAATTGGGGTATCCTGATTTAGTCGATCGGTCCTCACATTTCGAGAAGGCCGAGAACGAATTTCGATCGAATCATCAGATCGGTCGCTCGAGCCCAGTGATTACGGTCTTCGAGTAGATCCGTGGAACGACTGGTTCGATTTCCCTCTGTCTGAAATAATAAAATAAAATAAATAGTAAGCGATTCGATGAATTGGCGCTTCTCAGTGTGTGGCCGTGGGTTCACCGACCGGCGGGACTCGACCGCGTCTCGACGGCGGACGCTAGCTCGACTTGCTGGACCGAGTACACGCCCCGACCGGCGTATCCCAGCGCGTCCGCTCTACTGACCATCAGTCGATCGGATTCGCCAACCAGACCAGCCGGCCCAGCTCCCCGGAGTAGCTCAATAGAGAAGCCAACTAACTTAGCTACATAGCTGAGCTGATCGGATAAGCTCATCAGGTTAGATTAGTAGAGTAGCTGTATGGTAAAGCTGGCTTTGTCAGCTATGTGGGTCAGCTATATAAGTCAGCTACATCGTCTGACTGAGTTTTATGGCTGAGCGGCTCGACTGGCCGAGTATGCTGGCTTACACGGTGTACTCGGAAGCGGGCGGCGTCGGGAAGACGACGCTCGCCGCGAACCTCGCGCGAGCGGAGGAGCGTGCGGGTCGCGACGTGCTCGTCGTCGACCTGGACACCCAGGAGGCGTCGCTGTCGTACCTGCTGGACGTGGCCGACGACCGCGACGACGACCAGGCCGACAGCCTGCTCCGGCACATGATCGACCGACCGCGCGACGACTTCGCGAACCTGATCCGGACCAGCGAGGGGATCGATATCGTCCCTTCGCACAACATCCTCGAATACGCGTCGAAACACCTGCGGCGCCGTGAAGAGGAGGCCGCCGACTTCGGCGAATCGTGGAACCCGAACAAACAGCTGCTGCGAGTGCTCCGCGATGCGGGCGTCCACGAGCAGTACGACACGCTCATCGTCGACCCGCCGGCGACCGCCGACATCAAACTCCACAACGCGATCCACGCGACGCGCCACCTCGTCATCCCGTTCGAGCCCAGCGGGAAAGGCTACGAGTCGGTCCAGGGGCTCGACCAGCTGGTCGGCGGACTCGAAGACCAACTCGGGATCGAGGTGGGCGTGCTCGCCGTAGTTCCGAACCGGTACAAGGGGATGAACGACCAGGACCGGTTCCTCGAAGCGATCGAAGCCGACGGCTGGGAGATCCCCATCCGGCTCCGCGAACGGTCGTCGCTGCTCGAAGGCTGCTGGGCCGAGCAATGTACCGCATTCCGCTATATCGACGAGCACCGCGAGCGCGAGCGTGACCACGAGCTCGATACCATCGAGAAGATCGAACGGCTCACCGAGCGCATCCGGGAGACGCAGGCGGTGGAAGCATGAAGCAGGGTTCGACGGACGACCCCTTCGCCGAGGAACCGGCCGACTCCGACGACGATACAGGGGCCGACGTCGATACCCCCGCCGACGCCGATACCGGCATGGACGAACCGCTGACCGGTGGCGACCCAGACCCAGCGAGCCTACCGGACGAGGCCGATGGCGCCGCGCGAACTGCGGACCGAACGTCAGGCGATGACGCGGACGAACGCGGACCGACGCCGGAAAACGTACAACGCGGCTCGCTCCCGTACATCCACGCCCGCGACGGCGTCAAGGACGGCCGCACCCAGCGGCCGGTGTTTCTGCGCGACCACGTCGAGGCCGGGATAGACGACCTCCTCTCCGAGATGGAGGCCGAACTCGGCGAGGACGTTTACAAGACCGACGTGACCGAGGCCGCGATGGCCATCGCACAGGAGAACCCGGAACTCGTCCTCGCGAAACTGGAGGAGTGGGGTTACGGCTGGTCCTGACAGGTGGGGCCGAAAGGGCGTCGCTCAGTCGGACCCGGTATCGCCCGCGTCTTCCGGGATTTCTGCGGGCGTCAGATCGCCGTGTTCGGCCTCGACGGCGTCTATCGGAACGCCCAGCGTCGTCCGGTCGCTCCCGGCGAACAGCAGGTCCGTCGCGCGGAACCCGTCGTCCGTTTCGAAGCCGATGAGACTCCCGCTGTCGCCGGCGGCGCTCATCGGCCCGAAGACGTCGACCCCGGTGAACAGCGTCGGTTCGTCGTGATAGCCGCGGACTCTGATCCGGGCGTCGCGGCCGCGCAGATCACCCGTGGTCACACCTGTCGTCCGGCCGCTCTTCGTGAACGTCGCCTCGGTCGACGGCTCCGCGAAGCCCGCGAACTCGCCGATGCCCAGGAAGGTGTGTTCGAAGTCTGTGGGATCGACAGCGACGATCGCGCTGTCCGTGGTGTTGGCCTCGTCCGGGACGATGTCACTGCCTTCGACGAGCGAGCCGACCACGTCCTCGTCGGTCCCGCCGTCGGCCGGTCCCGGCTGGAGCACGTCGTCACCCGGCTCGGCGGTTCCGATCGGTGCAGCCACGTGGGCGTTCGTCAGGACGACCGTCTCGCCGCCCTCGGTCTCCAGCGGCGGGCTCCCGAGCGTTCCCGCGGTGGACTCGACGTGGCCGAAGGAGACGCCAGCCGGTGCCGGCCGCCAGCGACGCTCGCGATCGGGTCGCTCCGCGGGTTCGGCCGTCGCCTGCGTTCGCACGTCGCCGACTTCCTGTACGTCGGTCCTACAGGAGGTGTCGTCGAACTCGATCTCGGCCGGGATACGATCGTTCTCCGAGAGCTGTGTCGCCGGGAGCTTTCGCGAGACGAGGACGATGAGGACCTCCTCGTCGGTCGGCCGGTCGCCGACGCGCTTGGGGCCGATCGCCGTCCCGACGACGTTGGCCCGCGACTCGATATCGTCGCGGACAGATTCGGGGACATCCATACCGAGCGTTCGCCCGTCTGTCACAAAACGGTTGCGACGACAGTATTACACGACTACCGAGATAATCGAATCACATGTCAGATAGTTCGTCGGACGACGCGAGCGTCGAGTCGCTGCGGATCGCCCGGGAGGAGGCCCGGCGGACGCTGGACGCGCAGCTGTCGACGCTCGACGACATCGACGCGAAGGCGCTGTCGGTGTTCCGGCTGAACGTCGCGGTCGTCGGCGTGTTGCTCTCCGTGCTCTCGTTCGCCGCCGCCAGCGACGCGACGGCGGTCGGTGGGGTGTTGAATCCGGCTGTCGGCGCGGCCGTGGGCCTGTTCGTCCTCTCGGCGGCCGCCGCGGGGCTGACCTACGCGACCGCCGGCCAGCGCGTCGGCGCCGATCCCCCCGGTCTGGAGGGGATGGGCGACCGCTCGGAGGCCGCCGCGCTGGCCCACCTGGTCGACGGCTACGCCGACTGGATCCGTCGCAATCAGCGGACCAACCTCCGGAAGGCGCTGTTGGTGACGCTGGCTATCCTCGGCACCGTCGCCGGCACGCTCGCGCTCGGCGTCGGCGTCGTCGCCGCCTTCACGGGCTTGCTCTACCTCCCGGCAGGCGTCGCCCTCGCCGCCGTCGTCCTCCTGGCGGCCGTCGTGAATCTCCCCGGACAGATCGCCCGGATCGCCCGCGACTCCGAAGCCGTTCCGGGCGGCGTCACCGTCGAATCCGTCGACGGAGTCATGTCCGGCCAGCGCGCGTTCAAGGGCTGCGAGCGCGAGGAGTGACACCACACGCGGCGCCTTCAAAACCGCCGAAAACCTCTTAACGGCATATATCCGAATATACGACATTCTCAAGACGATCCGCGTCTCCGAGGAGTACCACGAGTGGCCCTCGGCGCACAAGCGGGCCGACGAGACGATGGAGGAGACCCTCCGCCGGATGACGCGCGGGCGGACCCGGGCGACGTGGCCGGGCTGCTGACGAGCGAGGAGGCCGAGCGGGCGAAGGCGTCCGTCGACGACCTGCGGGGGCGCGACGGCGACCGCTTCGCGGCCGCAAGAGACGCCTCCGAGGACGACGCCGGCGAATGATCGTCGACTCCTCCTATCTGTTCGACCTGATGGCCGAGGATCCCGACGCGTTCGAGAAGTGGAGTGAACTCGTCGAGCGCGGGGAGATGCAGTGGCTGCCCACGCCGGTCGTCGCCGAGACCTACTACGGCGTCGCGACGGCCAGCAGCGACACGAGCGAGGCGGAAGTTCGTAACCGATTGCTCGGCTACCCGCGGATCGAGGTCGACGAGGCGGTCGCACGAACGGCGGGCGAACTGCTCGCGGCGGCCGACGACGAGGCCGGTGCCCCCGCTGGGATCGGTAGTAACGACGCCTACATCGCCGCGATGGCGGAGATCCTCGACGACGCCGTCCTCGCCGACAACGTCGACGACTTCGAGGCGCTGGGCGTCCCCGTCGAGACGTACTGACCGGTCGGGTTGGTCGGCTCTCACGTCCGCCGTTCGAGGGTCACCTCGACAGGGTCGGCGGGGTGGACGGTCGAGCCGACGGCGGCCTCGACATCGTCGGGCGCGTCGACGATCCGACAGCGCTTCACGACCGTCGCGAGCGCCAGTTGCAATTCCATGCGCGCGAAGCGCATCCCGATGCAGTGGCGGGGGCCGCCGCCGAACGGGAAGTAGGCGTACTCCGGGCGGTCGCCCGGCGGGTCGTCGACGTCGTTCCAGCGGCTCGGGTCGAAGTCCAGGGGGTCGTCCCACCATCGCTCGTCGGTGTGGACGTGGAACTGCGGCAGCGTGAGGAACGTGTCGGCGGGGATGCGGTAGCCGTCGACCGTGACGGCCTCGTCGGTCTCCCGGAAAACCGCCGAGGCAGAGGGGTAGCGCCGCAGCGTCTCCCGCATCACGTCCTCGGTGTAGGTCAGGTCGGGCAGGTCCGCGAGCGTCGCCACCTCGCCGTCGAGGACCGTGTCGACCTCCGCGCGGAGTCGCTCGGCGACGCCGGGCTTGCGGCCGAGCTCGGCGAGCATCCAGGTCAGGGCGGTCGCGGTCGTCTCGTGACCGGCGAACAGGAAGGTGACGAGCTGGCTGCGGATCTCCGCCTCGCCCAGTTCGTCGTCGGCCCGCATGTCGACGAGCAAGGAGAGCAGGTCCTCGCGATCCGAGCCGGGTTCGCGGTCGGCGAGCAGGTCGGAGACCACGCCGTCGAGTCGGTCGATCCCCCGCTCGTAGCGGCGGTTCGCGGGCGTCGGGATCCACTGGGGGAGATCCATCGCGACCGGGTTCTGGCTGGTGCGTTCGAGGATCGCCTCGGCGCCGGCTCGCACCGCGTCGCGATACTCCTCGGCGTCGATCCCGAACAGTGTCTTCCCGAGCACGCGAAGGGTGTACGTCGAGGTCGCCTCTTCCAGGTCGACGGCGTCGGCGGCCGCCCACTCGTCGGCCGCGGCGGCCGCGTAAGTCGCCATCGACTCGGCGTAGGTCTCGACCCGTTCGCGGTAGAACAGCGGCTGGAGCCCGGTCCGCTGGCGGTGCCACTGCTCGCCGTCGCTCAGGAGCAGGCCCTCGGAGAGCACGTCCGTGCCGCTCGCCGCGCCTCCAGGCTTGCTGAACCGGTCGAAGTCGTCGACGAGCACCTGTTCGATCCCGTCCGGGTGCAGCACCGTCGCCATATCGTAACTGCCCATCGAGAACCGCACTACGTCACCTTGGCTCGCGATGTCCTCGTAGAGGGCGTACGGGTCGCGGGCGAACGCGACGGCGCTCCCGATCACCGGCGCGCCCGAGCGCTTCGGCGCGAGCGGCGCGTCCTGTGTCGTCTGGCTCATACCCGACCCTCGTCGCGCCGAACCGTTCGGCGTTACCACGGGGATGCTCGGCAATTTAAGTGATCGTCTGGATTGGGCGGTCGCGGCGACCCGTGTCGAGTGGCGCCGTCGTCGCGCAGATCCCAACGTACTTGCCGCTCACGGCGGTGGATCCGACCGATGACCGACCGCGCCAACGGCGACCGCTATCCCGACGCCGCGCGCGTCTCCGAGCGAGTGCAGGCGGTCGAGCCCCAGGGGATCCGCGCGATGTTCGAGCTGGCCGCCGAGCAGGACGGCGACATCGTCCACCTGGAGTTCGGCGAACCGGACTTCGACACGCCCGACCACGTGGTCGAGGTGGCGGTCGACGCCGCGAGAGCGGGCCGGACGAACTACACCGCCAACGCCGGGGTCGCCGACCTCCGGGCGGCGGTGGCCGACGCCCTCGCTCGGGACGGCTGCCCGAAGCCCGACCCCGACTCGGAGGTGGTCGTCACGACCGGCGGCGTGGAGGCGCTGCATCTCGCGATCCACACCGTCGCAGACCCCGGTGAGGAGGTCGTCGTCCCGGCGCCGGCGTGGCCCAATCCCATCTCGCAGGCGAAACTGGCCGACGCGACGCCCGTCGAGGTGCCGATGCCCGCCGAGGAAGGGTTCGCGCCCGACGCCGACCGGATCGTCGAGGCGATCGGTCCCGACACCGCCGCCGTGTTGCTCACCTCGCCGTCGAATCCGACGGGACGAATGTTCTCCGAGTCGGCGGTCGAGCGGGTCGTCACCGCCGCGGCCGACCACGATGCGTTCGTCCTCGCCGACGAGGTGTACCGGGAGCTGACCTACGCCGAGCGGCCGCCCCGCACGGCGGCCGTCGCCGACCGCCTCGACCGCGAGTCGTGGGTGCTCACCGTCGGCTCCGTCTCGAAGGCTTACGCGATGACCGGCTGGCGCGTCGGCTGGCTCGCCGGCCCCGCCGACGTTATCGGCCAGGTGACGAAGATCCGCGAGAGTACGACCTCCTGCGTCAACACCCCCGCACAGTACGCCGCGCTCGCGGCGCTGACCGGCCCGCGCGAGCCCGTCGAGGAGATGCGCGAAGCCTTCGCCGACCGCCGCGAATACGTCCTCGACCGGATCGACGACATCGAGGGCGTCTCGGCCGCGCCGCCGGAGGGCGCGTTCTACGCGTTCGTCGACGTGAGCGCGCTCGCGGGGTCCGACACCGAGATCGCGAAGCGGCTGCTCGCCGACCGCGGCGTCGTGACCGCGCCGGGGTCGGCGTTCGGCGCCGGCGGCGCGGGCCACCTCCGCCTGAGCTTCGCGAACGGCCTCGACCGGCTGGAGATCGGGCTGGACCGTTTCGAGGCGATGGTCGCTGCCGATTCGCCGGACCGGTGAGAGCGAGCCGACCGTCGCCAGAACGCTTTCCTCCGAGCCGCGTGACTGACCGACGATGTCGCTGAGAGTCCTCCACTACGCCGACGTCGAGGCGGCCTACGACGACCCCGAGCGGATCGGTCGGCTGGCGGGTCTGATCGGCGAGGTTCGTGACGAGTCGACGGTCGTCTGCGGGGGCGGTGACGACACCGGGCCGGGCGTCCTCTCGGTCGTGACCGACGGTCGCCAGTCGCTCGATCTCTTCCGCGGCGTCGACCCCGACGCGGAGGTCTTCGGCAACCACGACTTCGACCACGGGATCGACGCCCTGCTGTCGGTCGTCGCCGACTCGCCACAGCCCTGGCTGTGCGCGAACGCGACCCGCGACGGCGAACGGTTCGGCCGCGAGGCCGGCGTCGAACCCTGGACCGTGGCGGATGCCGACGGAACCGAGGTCGGCCTCGTCGGCGTCGCCCACCCCGAGACGGCCGCGATCAACCCCGCTGCCGCCCCCATCGAGTTCGCGGACCCGATCCCGGCCGCCCGGGCCGCCCTCGACGCGGTGCGCGACTGCGGCGTCGACCGGACAGTCGTCCTCTCACACTGCGGCGACGACACCGATCTCGCCCGCGCGGTCGACGCGGACCTCGTCCTCGGCGGCCACGACCACGAACCGCGGGCGGACCGCGTCGCGGGGACCCTCGTCTGTCGACCCGGCGGAACCGGCCGCTCGCTGCTCGAAGTTTCCTTCGAAGGCAATCGGCCGACAGCGACCCACCACGACGTGAGCGAGGCGCCCGTCGACGCGGCCGTGGCCGGCGCGGTCCGCGACCGCATGGACGCGGCGGGGCTGGCGGACGTGGTGGGAACGGCCGAGGAGCCGGTCGTCTGCGACATGCGGGCGTGCAAGCGCGGCGAGAGTCGGCTGGGGAACCTGATCACCGACGCTCACCGCTGGGCGGCTGGCGCCGACGTAGCGGTGAACTCCGGCGGTGGATTCCGCCGTCGAGAGCCGCTCTCCGGCGACGTGACCGCGTTCGACCTGGTCCGGGTCGTTCCGTATTCGTCCGATCTCGTCGTCGTACGCCTCGACGGGGACCGGCTCCTGGACGCGCTCGCGGGGCTCGCACTCGAATCCGCGCCCGACGACCCCCCGGCGTGGCACTTCGGCCACGTCAGCGGTGCCGAGGTCGTCTGGGACGACGCGACCGGCCAACTACGGGCGGCCCGCGTCG
>ENA-ORCR01000717-ORCR01000717.1-marine-metagenome-genome-assembly--contig:-NODE-717-length-14139-cov-3.771299_pt1 | contig 14139 bp, 10 predicted proteins | sample MGYA00237782_ERZ508514 | MGnify/ENA primary metagenome ERZ508514 (study PRJEB26185, sample SAMN06268960) | marine metagenome | isolation source: Eden Landing Ponds, San Francisco, CA, USA | place...
CTCGGACATCTCGGCGAGGCCGAGCGGTTCGCTCATCAGTGCGAACCCACCGCCCGAAGACCCGGACATCGCCTTCACGCCGGCGTGACTGGCACCGAGTGCCAGCGCTGCGGCGGCGATTTCGTCCTCGACCTGCTCGGAGATACCGCCGAACTGTGGCAGGTTCTGGGACATGATCGTGAACACGTCGGTCCACGGCGTCATGGGGTAGCCGGCGATGAACCGGCAGCCAGCGTCGAGTGCGCCGTAAGCGATGGCGTCACTGCCCGAGACGAGCGCCTGCGTCTCCTCGGGGTCGTCGTGGTCGGGGATGGAGATGTCGTGATTCTGCTCGAACTCCTGGGCCCGTTCGTACCCGTCTTCGATGACGGCGAGGTTGGCCTCGAGGATGTCCTCGCTCCACATCTCCGCCATGATCCCCTCGTACTCCGAGGTGTCCATGTCGAGGAGCGCAGCGGTCACGCCGATACCGGCGTTGTTGCGCATGATCTCGCGGCCGTGTTCCTTCGCGATGGCGCGCAGGTCGACCGGGTACACGTGCCAGTCGTTCTCCTCGGCACGTTCCTCGAGGTTGATCTCCTCGACCTGTTCTTCGTCGATGAGCCCCGAGTCGTAGACGATGATGCCGCCCTCTCGGAGGTCGTCCAGATTCTCCGTGAGCGGTTTCAGTTCTTCGTTGCCGTAGTAGGCGTCTTCCTGGGGGTTCCGTGCGAAACTGTCGCCGAGCGCGAGGAGGAAGTTGTATCCGTCCCCGCGCGAGGCCGCTCCGTCCGGCGTGGCCCGTACTTCGACGTAGGTGTGGCCGCCCCGAATCCGGGACGGGTAGTGTCGGTGTGTGAAAACGTCGAGACCCGAGCGCATGAGGGCCTTGGCGAAGTACCGACTGTTGCTGTCGATACCGTCGCCGGAACCACCCGCAATCCGCCAAATTAGTTCCTGATCTGTCATGGATACATCGATCGGCCCCGATTCGGGTGCCGTGAACGAAACGAGGACTGGACCCGACTAAAGCGTTTTCACTCTGTCACCGGCTAATAATCGTGAAGGATAGGTACGAGCCTTCTCGCGCCGAAACTCGACAGGGGGTGACAACCGCACGCACAACTTTTGCGTTCGCTGAATCGACAACGACGTTCTCTAAAATTGTGCAGCTGTTCTCTCACGCCTGTTAGTCGGAACCTATCACTCTCCAATAATTTCTTTCGTGGGAAATTAGGACGGCGGCGCCGTTGCTCGTTGGTCGGTCAGCGGAATATCGCGAGGGTGGGTCAGCGGAAAATCGTGAGGGTCGGTCAGCAGAAAATCGTGAGTGTCGGTCAGCAGAAAATCGCGAGGGTGGGTCAGCAGAAAAATCAGGACGGGCGGTCAGTGGACGGGTGCGTCACTTCGGCGCCTGGTTGTAGATGAGGTTCCGCTGGATGTCGTTTGCACCTTCGTAGATGACCGGGACGCGGACGTCGCGGTAGACGCGAGCGATCCGTCGGTTGTGGAGGACCGAGCGACCGCCGTGGAGTTGCATCGCCTTCTGCGCGCAGTCGTTGGCCGTCTCCGTGGCCTTGAGTTTCGCCATCGCGGCCCAGAACCCGGCGTCGTCGCTGTCGGCGACGTGGTCGGCGGCCCGCCAGGTCAGCGCCCGCGCGGCCTCGAATTCCGTTCGCATGTCCGCGAGTTTGTGCTGGACGGCCTGGAACTGGTCGACGGAACGACCGAACGCCTCCCGGTCGTGGACGAAGTCCCACGCCTCCTCGATAGCCGCCGAGGCCAACCCGATGCCGTGGCCACCGACGATGACCCGACCGTGGTTGAAGAACTCCGCGAGCATGTAGAACCCGGCACCCTCGACGCCGATCAGGTGGTCTTCCGGCACCCTGCAGTCCTCAAAGGTGATGTGTGCCTGCTTGGAGGCCCGGAAGGACATCTTCTCCGGGATGTGCTCGGCCTCGTAGCCGTCGGTGTCGGTCGGGACCACGAACAGCGAGTAGTTGCCGTAGCGGTTGTTCGGGTCGTCTCCCGTCTTCGCGTAGACGGTCACCCAGTCGGCCTCGACGCCGTTGCCGATCCAGTATTTCTCACCGTTGAGGACATACTCGTCGCCGTCTCTGTCCGCAGTCGTGCTCATGCCAGCCAGGTCACTGCCAGTGTCGGGTTCGGAGACCGCGAGGCCAGTGATCTGGTCGTTTTCGCCGACCGGTCGGAGGAACTCCTCCTTTTGGGCCTCGGTCCCGTGTTCCTGGAGGATCTCCGCACCGAAACTCGCGAGCTGGAGAGTGAGTGCGATGCCCGCGTCGGCCCGGTAGAACTCTTCGGCGATCGCGAGGACCTGGTGGAGCGAGAAGCCGCTGCCGCCGTACGCTTCGCTGATGTCCTGGGCGATCAGACCGGCGTCCATCCCGGCCTGGAGAATCTCGTGGGGATACTCGCCTGATTCGAAGTAGTCCTCGGCGTTCGGGGCGATGTGCTCTGCCGCAAACTCGCGTGCCTCGTGTTTGACCTCGATGGCCTCGTCCGGTATCGGTCGGTCGTCGAGAAGTTCCATACCCTCGCAAGGGACTGGAGTATTAAATATTCGCTGACACACTGAAAAACGGGGAACGAGTTGTTCGTTTATCCGGTTCCGAGGGACAATTCAGGTGTTCGAGGCGAGATTCGCGTCGACGACTCGACGGGCGCAACAGGCGGAGCATATCAGCCAACGCGAAGGTAGGTTGTTCCGGCGCGGAGGTTGTACAGTTCGACGAGAATCCCGAGTGCGCCCACTACCGTCAACACTGCCGGGAAGATTGCCGGCTTTGTCGCGTCGAGCCACCAGATACCGAAGAGAACGGTCACGACCAGCGTCTTCCCGACGTGATAGCGGTCGTCGTTCCGGACCCGTTCGTAGGCAGAGCCGAGGAGGAATCCGATCGCGATGACGAGCGAGGCCGCGTACAACGGTGCGATAGCCTCGTCGCTGACGACGAAGGCGACACCGACGAGCACGACCAGTACGAGTGCGAGGAGCAGGCTCGGTTCGTGAATCCGGTCACGACTCAGTTCGGCCATACCAGGCGATTGCGGTGGTCGGGCGAAAACGATTGCGCTGGCTGTTGGTGGGACTTACGCGTCTGGTGCCGCGTCGTCGGGGACGCGACCCTCGACCAGCGACTCGTCGCCGTACTCTTCGCGCAGTGCCTGTTTGTTGAATTTCCCGGTCGCGGTCTTGGGAACCTCGTCGATGAAGACGACGTTGTCCGGCACCCACCACTTCGGATAGGACTCGAGGATGTGCTCCTGGAGACTCGCTTCGAGAGTATCGTGGTCGACACCTTCGCCGGGAACGACCAGCGCGAGTGGCCGCTCCTGCCAGCGCTCGTGGGGCACGCCGATGACGGCCGCCTCCGTGACGTCGTCGTGGGCCATCAGTTCGTTCTCCAGTTCCTGGGAGGAGATCCACTCGCCACCGCTCTTGATCACGTCTTTCGATCGGTCGACGATCTTGATGTAGCCGTCTTCGTCCACCGAGACGACGTCTCCGGTCTTGAGATAGCCGTCCTCGAACTCCGCTTCGTTGGCTTCCGGTCGGCCGAAGTATTCGGTGGTCACCCACGGCCCTTTGACCCAGAGTTCACCGAAGTCCTCGCCGTTCCACTCGATTTCCTCGCCGTCGTCGTCGATGACTCTGAACTCGATCCCTGGAGTGATCAGCCCCTGTTTGGAGCGTTTTTCGAGTTGCGTCTCGTAGTCCGCCTCGGCCAGGTCGCCCTTGAGGTGGGCCGCTGCGCCGACGGGCGACGTTTCCGTCATGCCCCACGCGTGGAGCAGTTCCACGTCGTGATCGTCGAAAAAGCGGATCATCGCTTCCGGCGCAGCGCTGCCGCCCACCACGAGTCGGTCCAGTGCAGAGAGGTCCACGTCGTGCTCCTTGACGTACTCCATCAACCCGAGCCAGACCGTCGGGACGCCGGCGGTGACCGTCACCCCTTCTTCCTCGATGAGCCGGGCGAGGTCTTCCGGCTCCGGTTGTGGCCCCGGATACACGTGTTTCGCCCCGCCGGCGGTCGCCGAAAACGGGAGGCCCCACGCGTTGACGTGGAACATCGGGACGACGGGCATCATCACGTCGTCGTCGTCCAGCGGGATTCCCTGTGGTTGCTGGAGGGCCATCGTGTGACTCCAGAGCATCTGCTGGGTGTACTCTACCCCCTTCGGTCTGCCGGTCGTCCCCGACGTGTAGCACATTCCGGCACGCTGGTCCCCGTCGTTGTCGGGCCAGTCGTAGGTCGTCGGCTGGTCGCCGATGAACGATTCGTACGCGACGGCGTCCAGGTCCGTGTCGGGGACCGTCTCACCCATCACCACGTATCGCTCCACCGATTCGAACGCCGAGGGGTCGTCGGCCACCGCTCCCTCCAGTTTCGGCAGCAGCGAGTGGTCGACGAACAGCGTCTGGTCTGCTGCGTTCTCGACGATATACTGGATGTGTTCGTCGGGAAGCAGTGGGTTGATCGTGTGCAACTGGGCACCGATACCCGGGACGCCGAAGTACGTCTCGTAGTGACGGTGGTGGTTCCAGCAGAACGTACCGAGTCGCTCGCCGTCGCCGTAGCCGGCCTCCTCCAGCGCGTTAGCTAGCTGGGCGGTCCGGTCACCGTACTCGTCGTACTCGTATCGAACGATGCCTTCGTGTGTGCGAGAGACGATCTCCGTGTCCGGATACAGTTGTTCGGCACGCCACAGGAACGGTCGTAACGTCTGGTCGGATCCACCCGGCATGTGTTACCACACGGGTTGCTGGTACAAGAAACGTGCATGAACGATCGCAAACGTTCTGGCCGTTCGTCAGGGCCGCTCCATTCGGCGAGTCGAGGGCTCGGGACCGCCGCTCAGACTTCGATCTGTTGCATCAGGTCGACGAGTTCTTCGAGTTCGGGGAAGGTGTAGACTTTGACGTCGACGTTGGAATCCGGCGCCTGGACGTGCGAGTCGAACATGAGCGCCATGTCGGAGTCCCGATCACCGACGAGGTCGTCGACCATTCCGCTGCCGGGACCGAAGATGAACGTCGGTGGGCCGATGTCGATGGTCGTGTTCAACACGTTCGCCCAGCCGTCGATGAACCCGCTGGTCATGATGTTCCCGATCTCCTGGATGGCCGACCGCTCCATGTCGGTGAAGCCGTCCGCGGTCGGGTCCGTCTCCCCCATGTCACCGATCATCCCGTGTGCGAGTTCCTTCGCGCTCCCCGCTTCGAGCAAGAAGAGGATGTGGCCGTGCGGTGGCTCGACCATCTCGATACTGATGCCGATCTGTTCGGCGTGGCCGACGTGTGTCTTGATGTCGGGGATGTCGATGAAGTTGATCTTGGTGATCTCCATCTCCGTCTCCATCCCTGTCATCTGACTCAGATGGCCCGCGACGGTGTTCCCGCCCTCCTTTGCCATCTTGTTGAACAACCCGAGCTTTCTGATATCTATCTTCAGACTCATTGGCGACCCTGCAAGGTGCCGAGGAGTTTCGACGCGACTACCATAAGCAGTCCCCCCTCATTTTCGCAATCGAGACTCGGGGTCGGACGGACGGCCCCTCAACGCGGGGCTGCACGGAGCTGGCCAGTCCGTACGAGCCAGGCGGGCGGCCACCGAATGCCGTACGCGTCAGCGCCCTCCCGTGGGACCTCCCAGTCGTCCGTCGTTACGAACGACTGTTCGAACTGTTCGGTGATCCCGAGCATCGGCAGGTCGTGAGCGTTGTGCCAGGCCAAATCCCGGACCAGCGTCTCTGCGGTCGACGGGTCGGTCGTCGTTTTCAGTTCCTCGAGTTTCGCGCTGGGGTCGATGGTCATCGTCCCCGACCCCGAACGGGCCGGGACGGTCCGGTCGCCCCGTGGGAAGTTGTGGGCCCTATCGAGGAACGGAACCTCGATCTGGAATCTGGTCGAGAAGTATGGGAAGCCACCCTCACTCCCGGACGGGCCCCAGTAGAAGGCCCCGATACTGAAGTCGCTCTCCATGTATCGCCTGAACAGGTCGCCACTCGACACCGACTCGATCGTAACCTCGAACCCGAAGTCGTCGAGTTGCTCGACGATGGTCTCACTGGCCGGCACCCAGTCACCCCACCCTGTCGGTGTGAGGTAGTCGAACGAAATCGCGTCGCCGTGCTCGTCGGTCCAGGTCCCCTCGGACTTCCGGTAGCCCGCGGATTCGAGTACGTCGGCCGCCTCGTCCGTTTGGGAGGCCCCAGCACCATAGTCCGGATACGCTGACTTCTCCGCACCGAGCCACCGCCCGATATCGTCCGTAGCGATGCCACAGGGCACGTCGAGGGCGGTCCTCGTCCGCGCTCCCGCGTTCGACCGGACCAGCTCCCGATCGACCACGTGCGCGATGGCCTGTCGTACCTCGCGCGTATCGACGTAGTCCGCGTCGTGATTGAACATAACGCCGTAGCCCCACTTCGACGGTATCTGCACTTCCCGGACGTGGTCGGGGAAGTTTGCGAGCACCCTCGGTGGGGTGTACACCTGATTGACGACGTCGACCCGGCCTTCGAGGAGCGCCCGGTGAACCTGCGAGTTGTCGGTCAGTGTCTGGAGTTCGTATTCGGTGAACGTGACCCTGTGTGCCAGCGGATGGTCGCCAAAGCGTTCGAACACGAATCCACGGGTGTTCGCCTCGACTAGCTGGAAAGGCCCGTTCCCGATGGGGTCGGTTTCGACGTAGTCTCGGATCTCGTTCGCGTCCACGTCCAGGAACCGTTCGTACCGGTCGGGGTGGGCGTGGAGTCTATCCGTCAGCAGCGTATGTTCGAGGATCTTCGGATGTGTCGGTTCGGCGAGCGTGAGTTCGACTGTTCGCTCGTCGAGTACCGACACGCCGGTGATGTACTCCCAGATGTCGTGACCGACCGTCCGTCCGATCCGGATCTGGAGCGCGAGGTCGCCCGCCGTCACGGCCGACCCGTCGTGCCAGCGCAAGTCGTCCCGGAGCGTGATCGTCATCGCCGATTCCGTGACCGACCAGTCGGTCGCCGCGTAGGGAACGAAGGCACCGCGTTCGAAGTGGTACTTCGCGAGCGGTTCGTAGACCAGCGTCGCTGCCTCCTCGACCATCCGGTATCCACCGAAGAGATTGAACGAGGCCGTTGTCGGAACGTCCGAGGACGACATCCCAACTAACCGCACGTCGTGAAGTTCGAACGCAGGCGTCTCTGTCTCGGTCGCTGTGGGCGTCTCCGTCGGCGTTTCCGTCTCCGTCTCGGTCGCCCACGGCGTCGGGGTCGGTACGTCCGTCGGCGTCGCTGTCGGCGTCTCGGTCGGCGTCGGCGTTGGCGGTGGCGTCTCGCTGGTCGTCGACTCGTTTCCGAACAGTCCCGGACAGCCACTGAGCAACGTGGCGAGCCCAGTCCCCCCCAACGCGAGCACCCGTCGTCGACTGGATCCGTCCTCAGGCATTGCCCGACGTGACATCTATCGGGTAATAAAACCACAGTGTATTGATCAGCAGGATCGGGCGGTTTGCGGCACATCTCTCCCATTCTCGCACACTCTGTCCGTCCGAATCGGATGGAGGACCGCTACCACTCGCGCTGGCTCACCGCGACGCCCTCGCCCAGTGGCAGGAGTGTCGTCTCGAAGGCGTCGTCCGACCCGACGGTTTCGAGGTAGTGGGCGATTCCCCGTGTCATCTCGTTCATGTCGGCCTCCTCGAGCGCTCCGGCGTCCGTACCCCCGGACTCGAAGTACGTCAGCAGGTCCCCCGCGTCGATGGTGCCGCCCGCGACGGCGTTGTCCGCGGCGACGATGCCACCGGGGGCGACCTTGTCCCGGACCGCCTCGAACGCCTCGGCGTAGCGCTCTTTCTGGCAGTCGATCAGGACCACGTCGAAAGGGCCCTCGTAGTCATCGACGGTTTCGATAGCGTCGCCGTGTTCGAATGCTGCTCGGTCAGCCAGTCCGCCTCGCTCCAGGTATTCGCGCGCCTGGTCGAGTTCGTCCGCGTCTATCTCTGTGAGCACGACCTGACCGTCTTCGGGCAGTTCACGCGCGAACCAGTACGCCGAGTAGCCGAAGCCAGAGCCGAACTCGAACACGCGCTCGGCGTCGGCGAATCGGGCACACATCGCGAGCCAGCCACCGACAGCGGGGCCGACGTAGGGGAACCCCTCGCGTCGAGCCTGGGCACCCATCTCCTCGATGACGTCGTCAGCGTCGGGGCCGAGCGCCGTCGCGTACGATTCCAGTAGTTCGGAGACTTCGTCTGCGGCCATGGCGCGTCGTTCGCTCGCCGCACTGAAAAGCACGCACCCCCCGGTAGTCCGTGCCGGGAGCGAGCGGTCACGAGACTCGCCCCGATACGCCGAGTTCGTCGTAGCTGCCTGCTACGAACTGCGGAGCGGTCTCGCCCTAGACGCTACCGCTGGGCTTCGGCGGTGGGAGTAGATTGTGCGGGTGGGACTGAAAGGTGCCGGGGGCTTTCAGGCTGTTCGCGATACTGGGCATCCCGGCGGTAGCGGTTCAGAGTCGGGCATCCGTGAGCACACTGTCCACTCACAGCCGTCGAGCCATTCATGCCGATCCGGCCGTAACGTCGCACATGTCAGAGACGCCGCCGGGACCGAAAGGTGAACCGCTGTTCGGGAGCAGTCGGCGGTACGCTCGGGATCCGTTCTCGTTCATCTCGGCGCTGGAGGAGACGTACGCGGACGTCGCGCTGTTCGACATGGGGCCGATGGAGACGTACATGGTCACCGACCCCGCGGACATCGAACGCGTCCTCGTCTCCGAGGCCGATACCTTCCGCAAACCGGACTTCCAGAACGACGCACTCGGGGATCTACTGGGCGAGGGCCTCCTCTTGAGCGAGGGCGATACCTGGCGACAGCAACGGGAACTCGCCACGCCGGCCTTCCAGATGTCGCGACTCATGGGGATGGCCGACCGGGTCACCGGCCACGCCGAGTCGATGGTCGAGGGGTGGGCTGCCGGCCAGCGGATCGATGCCGAAGACGAGATGGCGCGGGTCACGTTGAACGTCATCCTCGACCTGATGATGGGCGTCGAACTCTCACCGGAGCGCGTCCAGACGGTCCAGGAACAACTCGAACCGCTCGGACGGCGGTTCGAACCCGACCCCATCAGGTTCGCGATGCCCGAGTGGGTGCCGATGCCCGGCGACGACGAGTTCGAGGACGCGGTGTCGACGCTCGATGCGGTGCTCGACGAGATAATCGAGACGCGCCGCGGGACGGAAGGCGTCGCGGGCGTCGAACGTGTCGCCGGCACGAGCAAAGGAGGTGACGGCGGGAGCGACCCACCGATGGACTTCCTCTCGGTACTCCTGCGCGCGCAGAACCGCGGCGAACAGTCTGCCCAGCAACTCCGCGACGAGATGATGACGATGCTGCTCGCGGGCCACGACACCACCGCGCTGACGCTGACGTACACCTGGTTCCTCCTGTCGGAGCATCCGGAGGCAGAGCGGCGCGTGCAGCAGGAGGTCGACGAGGTGGTCGGGGACGACCGCATGGGAATGGACCACGTTCGCGAATTCGAGTACCTCGACTGGGTCATCAACGAGGCCATGCGCCTCTATCCCCCGGTGTTCACTATCTTCCGCGAGGCGACCGACCCCGTCGAACTCGGTGGGTATCGGGTGCCCAGCGGGGCGACCATCATGCTCCCACAGTGGGGCGTCCACCGTTCGGAACGCTACTGGGAGGACCCCGAGACGTTCGACCCGGAACGGTTCAGCCCGGACCGGCGCTCGGATAGGCCACGATTCGCATTTTTCCCGTTCGGCGGCGGCCCGCGCCACTGCATCGGCAAACACCTCTCGTTGCTGGAGGCGAAGCTCATCGTCGCGACAGTCGTCTCCGAGTACGAACTGGAGTTCCGGGGAGATACGCCGTTAGAATTGATGCCATCCTTGACCATGCACCCGCGTCAGACGATGGAGATGGAACTCGTCGAGCGATAATCGAGTCCGAACGCATTGCCGACCAACAGCCACCTCCAGGTCCCTGAGTTCTCAGCGTCGAATCCCGTCGCCGTCACTGTCCAGGGCTGCCCGCCCGCGGTCGACCCACCACTGGAGGTCCTGGTAGGCGTCAGGCCAACTCGTCAGCAATCGGTCGTCGGCCGCTTCGAACTGCTGGGGCGTCCAGTATCGTGCCTCGGCCACTTCCTCGTCCGCTTCGGGGGTCCCCACGACGGTCGCGGCGTCCACAGCATAACAGAGGCAGGTCTTGGGAACCTCCTCGAACTTCAGGAAGGTCCGAACGTCGAACAGCACCATGTCCGCGGGGTCGGCGCGAAGCGTGGTTTCCTCCCTGAGTTCGCGCGCCCCCACGACGTCCGGGTTCTCGCTCACTTCGGCCATGCCACCGGGGGTTCCCCACAGGTCCCGATCCGGCAGGTCGACTTTCACGAGCAGGATACTGTCGCCGTCGTGCGGCTTCGCCGCACTGCTCGGGGGAGTCCGTCCCCCGCTGTCGAGCACGGCGACCCGTGCTGTCGGGATGGGATTGAAGAACTCGTACTCCTCGCAGTCTTCACACTGCTGTACTGCGGGCGGGTCGACCGGTTCGAGTCGGCCGCCACACTCCGGACAGTAGTCGGGCGGGGTGTTGGGCATACCGCGTCCTGGTTCGTCCAGCCACCTAACAGTGCCGTGGATTCGTGCGGCGGCACCGACTGACCGGTGTTGCGACACCGGGGGCGGTTGACGAGCCCGGTTCTGCCGTTTCGACTCGCCCGGTAGTTCACCCGTTCGGGGATTCGTCGAACTCGCTCAAAATTCGCTCGGAGAGTCGGTTTTTCGACCACTGGTGGTACCGCGGACAGTCAATCGAGGGAGGACGCAACTGACCAACCGGAACGGGTTCGGTAGGATATTTACCAGACTCCCCTCCGTACAACCGGTCATGGTATCCACAGGCGAGTCCGCACCCACGTTCACGGCGACGCTCGGCACGAGTGACCACGAGGACTTCGACGTGGCCGACCGCCTCGGCGACGGTCCGGTCGTCCTCGCGTTCTTCCCCGGCGCGTTCACACCACCGTGTACCAACGAGATGGTGGCCTTCCAGGAGCGGCTCAGTGATTTCGAGGCCGCGGGCGCGACTGTCCTGGGGGTCAGCGCCGACTCCCCGTTCTCGCAAGGCGCGTTCCGTGAGCAACACGGCATCGAGTTCGACCTCATCAGCGACATGGACGGCGAGGCAATCCGCGAGTACGGTCTGGAGATGGACATCCCCGACCTGGGCCTGTACGGCAACGCGAACCGCGCCGTCTTCGTCGTCGACGAGGAGGGCACCGTCGTCTACGACTGGGTCGCCGACGACCCCACCAACGAACCCGACTACGACGCCGTCCTCGACGCCGTCGAGTCGGCCTGACGGGGGGAATCCACGGCGGACCGCGTTTCGCCCGACGCCGCGAATCGCTGCGAGTGACACGACAGTCGTCCCGCTGCGACCTGCTCGGCAGCAGCGCGCTCGCTCCGACCGGTTCGGGCCGTCGTTACGGTTCGCCGACCGAGAGGACGAGTTTTCCGCGCACGTGTCCGCTCGCGCTCTCCTCGTGCACGGCGCCGGCCTCCGACAGCGGCCAGACGCCGCTCACCGTCGGCCGAATCACCCCGTCGACGGCCAGGTCCCGAAGCTCTGCGAGCGCCGCTGCGTCGGGTTCGACGCTGAACCAGTCGACGGTCGCGTTCCGTTCGGTGCGCGCCCGTTCGACGACCGCGTCCGTCGGCGGCTCGGGAAGGGTCACGAGCCTGCCGCCCTCGGCCACGACGTCGACGGAGCGGGCAAGCGTCTCGCCCCCGACGCAGTCGAGGACCACGTCCACGTCGTCGACGACTGCCTCGAACCGCCGGCTGCGGTAGTCGACGAAGTCGTCGACGCCGAGGTCGGCCAGGAACGACGCGTTTCTCGCCGAGGCGGTTCCGACCACCTCGGCGTCGACGTGGTCCGCCAGCTGGACTGCGAAGTGACCCACCCCGCCGGCGGCGGCGTGGACGAGCACTCGTTCTCCGCCCCGGAGGTCGGCCTCCTCGAAGAGCGCCCGTCGCGCCGTTAGGGCCGCCATCGGGACGGCCGCCGCCGCGTGGTGGCCGATCGATTCCGGCTTCTCGACGACGTCGGTCGCCGGGACCGGGGCGTACTCGGCGTACGTCTCGCCCGGGTCCGGCATCCCAACGAGACCGAAGACTTCGTCGCCGGGTTCGAACGCCGAGACCTCCTCACCCGTCTGCTCGACCACGCCGGAGAGGTCCCAGCCCGGCACGTAGGGCAGCGCCGGGTCCAGCGCGTCGTCGGCGTACCCCTCCCTGGCCATCCAGTCGATGGGGTTGACGCCGGCCGCCTCGACGCGGACCAGTAGGTCGTCGTCGTTCGGTTCGGGACGGGGAATCTCCTCCCCGGACAGCGTCTCTGTGCCGCCGTGCTCGTGGACGCGGATCGCGTACATGGGTCCGTGCCGTCGAGTCGGTCCCGTTGCGTGATAAGTGGTTGCTGAAACGATATTTTGTAAGCTCGCGTTCGAATATTCGCTTCAGTCGACGGACTGAGCGTTCGAACTCGCGGTGAGCGCGGGCGGCGCTGTCTCGCGGTGGAGAGAAAGTGAGCGGCCGAAGAAATCGGGAAAACGGGTGTGCGCTCAGCCGAAGAGGACGGACGCGGCGTCGAAGGCGCTCGGCGAGAGGAGGCCGAACGCCGGCAGGAGCGCGAAGGTGACGACGGCGGCGATGACGACGGCGGCGTAGAGCGAACTCGGGTAGGAGTCGATTTCGAACTCGCCGGTCGAGTCCTCTATCCACATCGCCTTGACGACCCTGCTGTAGTAAAACAGCGAGAGGGCGCTGTTGACGATGAGCGCGCCGCCCAGCAGCCACGACCCGGCCTGTGCCGTCGCGGCGAGCAGGTAGAGCTTCGAGATGAAGCCACCGCCGATGGGCAGGCCCGCGAGACTGAACAGGAAGACGGTCATCGCGGCGCAGGCCAGCGGTGCCTGCTCCGAGAGGCCGTTGAAGTCCTGGAAGGTGCGACCGACGCCCCAGTGCTCGGTGAGGGCGATGAACAGGAACGCACCCGTGTTCATGAACCCGTAAACGAGCAGGTGCATCATGCTCGCACCCAGGACGAAGCCCTTGTCGGGGGCCGAGAGTGCGGCCAGTCCGATGAGGACGTAGCCTGCGTGGCCGACCGACGAGTACGCGAGCATCCGCTTGACCTTCTCCTGGTTCGCGGCGGCGAAGTTCCCGACTGTCATCGTGACGACTGCCAGCACCGTCATCGCGGTGATCCAGTCGACGACCGGGTCACCGCCAGTGAGGCCACCGACCTCGGGGAAGGCGGTGAGGAACACGCGGAAGGCGACGACGAACCCTGCGGCCTTCGAGGCCGACGAAAGGAACGCCGAGATGGGCGCTGGTGCGCCCTCGTAGGCCTCCGGCGCCCAGAAGTGGAACGGGACGCTCGCGGTCTTGAACGCGAACCCGAGCAGGATCATGATGACGCCGACGCCGAGGATGCCCGTGAGTTCGGTCGACCCGGAGAGGGCTTCGGCCACGGCGTTTAGCTGCAGGCTTCCGCTCGCCGCGTAGACGAGGCTGATCCCGTAGACCAGCACCGACGACGACAGCGCGCCGACGAGGAAGTACTTCAGCCCGCCCTCGACGCTCCCGCGGTTGTCCTTGAGGAAGGCGACGAGCGCGTAGGATGGCAGGCTGGCGAGTTCGAGGCTGACGAAGATGGTCGCCAGGCCGTTGGCGGAGGCCATCAGCGACATCCCCGTCGCCGCCAGCAGAACGAGCGTGTAGTACTCGGCCTGGTAGGCCTGGCCCTCGAGGTAGTCGTAGCTGGCCAGCGTGACCAACGCGGTGACGCTGCCGACGATGATCACGAAGAACAGGCTCATCCCGTCCACTACCAACTGGCCGTTGAACAGGTCGATGAGGCCACTGCCTCGTGGCTGTCCGACGCCCGAGACCAGCAACGCTCCGGCCAGGAGGAAGGATCCGAGTGCACCAGCCGTCGAAATGGCGGCCAGTAGCGTGTTGGAACTCGTCCCTGGCTGGGGTTCGACGCTGTCGACTATCAGTAGCAGGAGTGCAGTGGCCGCGAGCACGAGCGTCGGTGTGAGTCCGACCCAGTCAC
>ENA-ORCR01000718-ORCR01000718.1-marine-metagenome-genome-assembly--contig:-NODE-718-length-14130-cov-3.523447_pt1 | contig 14130 bp, 10 predicted proteins | sample MGYA00237782_ERZ508514 | MGnify/ENA primary metagenome ERZ508514 (study PRJEB26185, sample SAMN06268960) | marine metagenome | isolation source: Eden Landing Ponds, San Francisco, CA, USA | place...
ACAGCATGAGCACGACCAGCAGGTAGACGAGGAAGCCGATGACGACGATGGCGAGATACGACTGCAGCGCTTGCCGGCGCTGGCGGCGCAGCCGGACCCGCTCGGTGGTGTCGGTCGCGGCCACGTCCAGCACGGTGTGCAGGTCGCCGGTGGCGCGGCTCCCCTCGGCGATGAGCTTGACCGTTCGGGTCAGCGCCGGCGAGGACAGCCGGTCGCCGAAGGCCTCGAACGCCTCCGCGGTGTCGAAGTTCCACCGGATGTCGTTGCGCAGCCGCTCGAACTCCTCGCCGATGTGGTCGGCCGTCGAGTCGGCGACGATCGCGAGCGCGGCCGTCAGCGACAGCCCCCGTCGGTTGCTCGTCGCCAGCAGGTCGAGCACGTCGGGGAAGCGCCGCCGGAAGGCGTTCTCCCGGCGAGCGCGCCGCTCGTAGCCGACCGCGACGGGGACGGTCGCGACCAGCAGCGGCGCGACGACGAGCTGGCTCGTCACTGCGACCGGCTCCTCGACTACCGCCGGGAGACTCGCCGGGACGGCGCCGGTGAGGACGGCGGCGACCGGCAGCGCCACCGCGACCGGGACGGAAAACAGGAACGCCCGCTCGGGCGACTCGTCGATCCGGCCGATCTGAGCGACCAGTCGGTCACGGAGACCACGGATGCGCTTGGCGCGCTCGTACTCGGTGCGCCACTCGGGGTCGCCCTCCTCGGGGGCCGGCGGCTCCGGCCGCTCGCGCCCGGGCGTGAACTCGACGGGCGCCGACCGGAACGGCTGGCTGACCACGTCGATCAGGACCACGTAGCCGGCCAGCGCCAGCGGGATCACCGCGTAGACGAGCCCCCTGATCGCCGTCAGGGTGTCCTCGCCGAGGAAGCTCACGACGATCAGCACCACGAGCACGAACAGCGGCGCGGCGACGAAGCCGACGACGAACACCTCGCTCAGAAGCTCCAGGCGCTCGATGTACGCCTCCTGGGCGTCGACGGCGCCGTCGAGCTGGTCGTCGACCTCGTCGCGCAGGAACGCGGACACGTCGCCCCCGCTCTCGAGCACCGTCATGAGGTCGTCGGTAAAGCGCCGCAGCTCGTCGCTGGGCGTGACCGCCCGGAGGTTCTCCAGCCCGATGTAGAGGTTGTTGCCGAACATCTCCACGTCGCGGACGACGCGGTCGAACTCCTGGGAGGCCGCGCCGTAGGTCTCCTCGGCCTCGGCCAGGCGCACGAGGATCCGGTCGAAACTCACCCCCGCCCGCGAGAGCGCGTACATGAACGTGATGGCGTAGGGCAGATTGTAGTTGATCTCCCGGCGCCGCCGGTCGATGCGCATCCGGATCCGGTAGACCCGTCGCCACACCCAGTACAGCGCCGCCCCGAGGACGCCGGCGAGGACGAGCCCCCCGGCGACGGCCCGGCCCAGCGCGGACGCCCCCAGTCCGGTCGCCCCGGTGAGCGAACCGAGCGACCACAGCCGGTCGGCGACGAGGAGGCCTCCGCCCGCCAGCGCCGCAAGCCCGACGGCGCCGGCGACGATCAGCACCATCCGGCGGACCAGCGTCGTGAGGTAGGTGTCGTAGGTGTCGCGGAGCCACGCGCGGCTCAGCTGGCGCTGGAACCCCTGATACCGGTCGGCGCGGCGCTTGAAGAACGTCCGGACCGGCCCGTAGTGCTCCCGCAGGTCCGCGCGGTCGATCGACTCGAACACCGGGGCGGCCCCGCTCGGCCGCAGGAACGACTCCTCGGGGTTCTGGGCCGTCGCGGCCTCCGCCTCGCGCCACTCGACTGCGGTTCCGTCCACCGGTTCGCGCCCGTCGTGACCCACCGAATCGGCGTCGGCGTCCCGGGGCTCGGCTTCGTCGTCGCCGCCCGCAGCGCCGTGTCGGACTGCCCACTCGTCGTCGGTCGCGGGGGCGTCGGTCTCGGGGTCGGACCCCGGGTCGGTCCCGGTCCCGGTCCCGGTCCCGGCCCCGGACTCGGGATCGGTCCCGGTCCCGGACTCGGTTTCGGACTCTGACTCGGCCTCGGGGTCGGACTCGGCGCCGACGGGGTCGTCGCTGTCCTCGGCCATCGGTCACTCGCTCCCGTGGGTGGGGAGCTCGGCGGGGTCGAGGTCGTCGGCGCGGACCCGTTCGAGGACGGTCTCGGGCCGGCGGTAGAACGTGTGGATCACGCGGCCGACCGCTTCGTGGTGTCTGATACCCTCTTCGAGGAGATACGCCAGTACCTCCCGGCGGCGCGCGAGCTCGCGCCGGAGCCGGTCGTCGTCCCACCCGCGCTCGTATTTGATCTCCTGGAGCAGCGACGAGGCGGTCCGCTGGACCATCTCGTCGGTCGCGGGGTCCCGCTCGAACACGTCGTGGGCCTCGATGCCGCCCGCGTCGTCGGTGGTCGGCGTCAGCTCGACCAGCTTGTGGTTGCGCCTGACGCGCTGGGACCCCTGGGTGACCTGCCGCTGGATCGAGATCACGTCGAGGCTGCCGAGCATCTGCCGGGGGATGTTCAGCGGCTCGTTCTCCAACCGGCGCATCGCCCCCGCCGCCGAGTCGGCGTGGAACGTCGTGTAAGCCGTGTGGCCCGTCGAGATCGCCTGGAAGAACGTGAATGCCACCTGCGGGTTCGCGCGGATCTCCCCGACGAGCAGGAACTCGGGCCGCTGGCGCAGCGCCGATTCGAGCAGGTCGTACATCGTCACCGCCCCGCGACCCTCGGCGGTCGAGGACTCGCGGGTGACGTTGCGCACCCAGTTGCCGTGGGGCAGGCGCACCTCCGGGGTGTCCTCGATGGAGACGATCTTGTTGCCCGGCGGGATGAAGTAGGAGATGGCGTTGAGGCTGGTGGTCTTGCCCGAGCCGGTGCCGCCGGCGAACATCACGGACTTGCCGTTCTCGACGAGCAACCAGAGGTACGCCATCTGGTCGAGCCCGAAGGTACCGAAGTCGATCAGGTCCGTCGGCGTGAACGGGTCCTCGGAGAATCGGCGGATGGTGAACGTCGAGCCGCGGAGGCTGACGTCCGACCCGAGGGTGAACTGCGCCCGCGAGCCGTCGGGCAAGCTCGCGTCCAGCAGCGGGTCGGCGGCGGTCAGCGACTTGCCCGCCCGCTGGGCCAGCCGCGTCACGAGCGCGTCGAGGCGCTCCTCGGAGAATGCGAGGTTCGTCTCCAGGTCGCGGTAGTCGCCGTGGTAGACGAACAGCGGAACCTCGACCCCGTCACAGGAGATATCCTCGATGGCGGGGTCGCCCATCAGCGGGTCGATCTTCCCGTAGCGCACGAAGTCCCGGCGCAGGTAGTACAGCACCCGCAACAGCGGCGCCGGCGGCACGGCCGCGGCGTGCTCGTCGAACACCCGCTGGACCTCCAGCTCGAAGATCTCGTCGCGCTCCTCCTCGGCGCTCACGTCCCGGTGCATCAGGTCCTGGCGGAGGATCCGCGTCAGGTCCTCGCGGACGTACTGCTCGAACTCGGTCAGCACCGGCGACTCCGCGCGGTAGCGGTGCTCGTTCTCCGCGGGGTCGTAGACCACGGCCGTGTAGGAGTAGGGCCGGCGCGACCAGCGCCAGGAGACGACATCCACGTCGTCGAGGTAGCCGAAGTCGAACCACCGCCCGCGGACCGACGACTCCGTCGGCGCGTCGATCCCCAGCGCCGCCGGGTCGTACGCCGTCTCGAAGTGCTCGACCACGTCGTCCACGATCGCCGCCTCGACGCTCTCGCGGGCCAGCGTCTCCGCCCCGCGGTCGACCGGCGAGTCGGGTACCTCGTCGGCAGTCGCCCCGTCGATCCCGTCGAGGACGAACGACTCGCCCCCCTCCGACGCGGTCGCCCGCTGGCGGTCGTCGCTCATTCTTCCCGTACCTTTCCCGTCGAGTGTGAAAAAGACACGGCCAACAGCCGACCGGAACCCCGCCGGCAGTCGATCGAGACGCCGCCATCACTCGGCCGGTGTGCCGCAACAACGCGGGACCGACTCGCGCCGCCGAGCCGCCCCGGGCCGGTGGCTCAGTAGCGATCCGGAGCCGTCGGGTCCGGTTCGGTCCCCTCAACCTTCATCGACGGCCCCCGAGACGGTCTCCGTCGAGGACCTCCAGCCCTGGGTGACCGTCGGCACGGGCGAGTCCCACCTCCGCACGGAGCGCATCCGCGAGGAGTTCCCGGATGGACCGAACGAGACACGGCTCCCGACCGGAAGCCCGATGAACGACACTGTCGCGGTCGGACTCGTCGTCGTGAGTCGACTTCAGTGGACGATCCACTCATCCCGCGAATATATACTGGCGACCGATCGAATGTCGATCCATATCTTCGCTACCGAACCGCGTCAAAAGAAAAACGAATATAAATATCGCCTATCGATAGCAGAACCGATGAGTGATGGAAGTACTTCGGAGAGATCCGTGGAAACTACTGTCGAACTCACCGGCGATTTCAGAGATATCGCGGAAATACTCGGCGATCGCCACCAGCGGTCGGAAAAACTGGGGCCCGTCGTCGAGGACCTGGTCGAACTGCTGGAGATCGTCCGACGGACCGACGGCGCGACGAAGAGCCAGATCGCCGAAGAAGCGACCGGCGAAGTCACGGCCGACTTCGACGCCGACTCGGTGATCCACGCGCTCCGTCTACTGGCGCTGTACGATTTCGTCACGCTCGACGGGAACACGTGGCGGCCGGGGCCGGCCCTCTCCGACGAGTAACCGGAACCCGACACCACCTCCGGATCCCGTCGAGCGCGCCTTCTCGGTGACCCCCGTCGAGGAGTCGTCTCCCGCTCTCGGGTCGCACCCACCGACGCCACCGCTCGACCCGCGCGTCGAAACCCACCCCAGTGCCGTCTCGCTGCATCTGGTGGCATGAGTCATGTGACCGTGACACAACTGGGATCGGCTCGTGCGTAAAGGTAATAAAAAGTAGGAATATGCGAACATAAAATAAAAACTACATACAAACGAATGGGTCTCGAATCGTACCCCTCCGACGCGCCACTCTCTCTCCGTAGGAACCCGCCGACGAACCCCCGGACTCGTCGGTAACGGCCGGCAACGACTCCGAGGTCGCATTTCGAGCCAGTCCGGTATCGGGCGCTCGGGAACCGCGTCCGCCGAAACGTCGCGCATCGAGGGCTCCGTCGGTCGGGAGCGACGGTGGGCCACGATCGGCTCCGTACATCATCGCCACGGAACGGTCCTGGCGTCCTCCCCGACAGAGATCGCCGACGCCGCTGACTGTCGGCCTACAATTGCCGACCGGTCACCCGCCCCACAGTCGTGTGTTCCGAGCGGCCCGTTCCAGGACTCGAGGCGACGCCGAGGCCGAAAACCGACCGTCTCGGCGGCCGTTCTGACGCGGTCCTGTCGGCGTTCACCGCCCTCCACGTGACCGCGCTCGCCGAACCTCGACGGCTCTCTACTCGATTCTATCAATTATATATACAACATTGGATTTCGAAATATCTGCCCGGGTCGCGGTCGGGAATCCGTCGACGGGTGGGACAGAGAGCGGGGCGGCCGACCGCCGGGTGGGTCGGCGTAGAATCGTCTCGCGGCTTCGGGCAGCTACTCGTAGACGTGGACGCTACCGGTCGCGTTGGCCTCGATGTAGTCCCAGTCGTAGTCGACCCCGAGACCGGGGCCGTCGGGAACGGGGACGGTCCCCTCGTCGTCGACCGAGTCGAGCTGGTCCTCGTAGTCGCCGGCGTAGACCGGCGGCGTCGTGTTCGGCGCGTTCGGGTGGACCAGCGCCATCTCGTAGTAGTTGCTGTTGCGCGTCGCGGCGATGCACTGGCGCTGGGCCGGTCCCGGGGCGTGGAACTCGACGTCGAGGCCGTGGCCCTCGGCGACGCGGGCGCGCTTGATCGCGCCGGTGATGCCGCCGTCGTACTCGGGGTCCGCGCGGACGAAGTCGGTCGACTCGGCGTCGATGAAGTCGGTAAAGGGCTCCAGCCCGCGGACGTGTTCGGTCTGGAGGATCGGCGTGTCGAGTTGCTGGCGGAGCTTGCGGTGGGCGTGCTGTGAGATGCCGCCGTCGCGGTAGGGGTCCTCGTACCAGAAGAACTCCTGTTCGTCGAGGGCGCGGCCGAGCTTGACGGCGTCGGCGAACGTCTCCAGTTCGCAGGCGGGGTCGTGCATCAGGTCCATCTCGTCGCCGACGCGCTCGCCGACGGCGTGGACGGCGTCGAGCTCCCGGTCGAGGTCACGGGAGCCCTCGCTGCCGCCCCAGCCGTGGATCTTGAAGCCCGGATAGCCCATGTCGCGACACTCGGCGGCGAAGTCGGCGAAGTCCTCGGGGGTTTCGAGGCCGCCGTTCTCGTCGCCGTGGTACGTCGAGGCGTAGGCGGGGATGCGCTCGCGGTAGGTCCCGAGCAGCTCGTGGATCGGCGCGTCGTAGCGCTTCCCCGCGTAGTCCCACAGCGCGATGTCGATGGGGCCGATCCCCATGCGGTCGTACTTGCGGAGCGCCCGCTTGATCTCCGACCAGTGTTTCTCGCGTTCGAGGGGGTTCTTCCCGACGAGGTAGTCGGCGAAGGTGTTGATCTGGGCGGCGCCGGGGGAGTTGCCGCCGACGTACTCGCCGGTGATCCCCTCGTCGGTGTGGACGCGCAAGCCGAACAGCTTCCGTTCGATGCTGTTCCCGGGCTCGTAGACGAGGTTGAACCCGTGCTGGTCCGTGCCCACGTCCGGGATCTCGTACGTGAATTCGGTGCTGTCGATCCGCGTTATCTCCGGAGCCATACTCCCACGATGAGACAGCACCACAATAAACGTGCGTGCTTCGAGCGGCGGATCCGGTCGCCCGACCGACATCTCGCGTCCGGTGGGACCGTCAGTCGTCGGTGGGGCGATTGACGCGCACGGCCTGGCCGTCGCCCGCGGACGGGTAGTCCCAAACGTCTTGTAGTCACACTGCCGATACTGATACATGCCGCTCGAACGAGTGTTGTTCGCAATCGATCGTGACGACGAGAGCGAGTTCGACGACCTCGTGGACGCCGCCGTCGACGTTGCGGGGCCGGCGGACGCGACGGTGGCCCTCCTCTACGTCTTCCGGACGGACGACTACGAGGCCGTGCTCGAGGAGATGGAGGTCGACGTGACGACGGACGAACTGACGCCCGACGAGGTAGCGGCCCGTCACGAGCGGGTGCGGGCCGTCGCCGACGAGCTAGAGGCGCGGAACATCGACCACGAGATACACGCTACCGTGGGAGGTGACCCCGCGACACAGGTCGTCAGGCGAGCCGACCAGCTCGACGCGGACGCGCTCGTCGTCGGCGGGCGCGAGCGGTCGCCGGCCGGGAAGGCGATATTCGGCGACCGGTCACAGCAGATTCTGCTGAACGCGTCGTGTCCGGTCGTGTACGTCAACCGCGACTGACCCGCCGAGAGGGGTCGCCCTCAGTCGGCCGCGGGCTGCTCGCCGTCGGGCATCCCGGCGATCATCCGCTGCACGATGTCGTCCTGGGAGGCGCTGCTGTCGAGGACGCCGGCGCTGTCGCCCTGATGGAGCACGTGGATGCGATCGGCGGCGCGCTGGACGTAGTTGAGGTTGTGCGAGATGAGGATGATAGAGATGCCCTGGTTCTGCATCCGCTCGATGAGGTCGAGGACTCGATCGGCCCCTTCGACCGAGAGCGCGCTCGTGGGCTCGTCCATGATGATGACCTTCGGGTCCGAGAGCATCGTCCGGGAGATACTGACGAGCTGGCGTTCTCCCCCCGAGAGGTTCGCGATCTTCGCGTCGACGTCGACGCCGATCTTGAGGTCGTCCAGCAGCTCCTGGGCCCGCTCGCGCATCGTGCCCTTGTCGAGCACCCCGAGCAGCCCCTTCGGACCGTTGACGCGCTCGCGTCCGAGGAAGATGTTCTCCATGACGGTGAGGTTGTCCGCGACGGCGAGGTCCTGAAACGTCGTCTCGATGCCCAGATCCTTCGCCCGCCGCGGCGAGTCGAGTTCGACGACCTCGCCGTCGAGCCTGATGGTCCCCGAACTCGGTCGGTGAGCGCCGGCCAGACACTTGATCAGGGTGGACTTCCCGGCGCCGTTGTCCCCGGCCACGGCCAGCACTTCGTTGCGTCGCAGGCGAAGCGTCACGTCCTCGAGCGCAACAACCTCGCCGAACCGCTTCGTGATGCCCTCCATCTCGACGATGTAGTCACCGCTCCGGTGGTCGTCGTCCATACCCGTGTGTCACCATCCGACGGTAAAAACGTTCTGTCGTCCAGTTCCCGCGACCGGACTCCTCGGACGGGCCGACCCCCTCGTCCTCGCGGGCGCGCGACCGACCGGGCGACGCCGGCGTGATCCGGCCGGCGATGACCGGTCGGGGACCGGCGCGGGACGGGACCGGTCCCCAAACTATAATAGTACATCGCGGAAAGCAGTGGGCAATGCTGTCCTCAGTAGTCAGCGGCAGTTCGCTCCAGAATCGCCTGACGGCCTCCGAGATAAGCCGGTACGGGCCCATCATCGGGCTGGTCGGGCTGTTCGTCGCGTTCAGCTTCCTGAACGACCGGTTTCTCACCGTCCAGAATCAGGTGAACGTCCTCAGGCAGGTCTCCATCATCGGCATCATGGCGATCGGGGTCACGTTCCCGATCCTGTGTGCGGAGATCGACCTGAGCATCGCGCAGGTGATGGAGGTGACCGGGCTGACGATGGCGACGCTCGCGGTCGGCGCGCGGCTGTTCGAGGGGTCGGCGGTCCCGGTGCCGGTGGCGATCCTCGGGGGAATGGCCCTGGCGGCGGCCTTCGGGGTCCTCTCGGGATACATCACCGCGCGCTTCGGGGTCCCGTCGTTCATGACGACGCTCGCGGTGCTGTTCCTGGCCGACGGGTTCGGACTCATCGTCTCCGGGAACCGTCCGATAATCGGTCTCCCGGAGTCGCTAACCGCCTTCGGTGGGTCCCAGGTCTTCGGGCTCCCGAGCATCGTTCTGGTCTTCCTCTCGCTGTTGATCGTCTCGCAGCTGATGCTCTCGTACACGCGCTTCGGGCTGTACATCTACGCCGTCGGGGGCGACCGGACGGCCGCCGAACGGATGGGCGTCAACGTGATGGCCGTTCGGATGGGGACGCTCGTCATCTCGGCGGTGTTCGCGTCCATCGCGGGTCTGGTGACGCTCGGACGGCTCGGGAGCGCCGTTCCGACGATGGGTGCGAGCCTGCTGTTGCCGCCCATCGCCGCGGTCATCCTCGGCGGAGCCGACCTCTTCGGCGGCTCCGGCAACATGATCGGCACGCTCATCGGGGTCCTCATCCTCGGGATCCTCCAGAACGGACTGAACCTCATGGGCGTCGCCCCGTCGGGACAGCTCGTCGCTCAGGGGATCGTCCTCATGCTCGCCGTCCTCGCCAACGTCGTCGGCGAGAACTGACTCGGGCCGACGCGTCCCGGATCCGGCGGTTTTGTTCCGATATCTGTACCGATCGTTCCGGTAGTTATTTCAAGGGGGAACGCAACCTATGTGGTTGTATGCCACGTGACATCGGCAGGAGACGCTTTATCCGTAACGGAGCGATCGCAGGAACGGCGCTGTTCGCCGGGTGCAGCAACAACGGCGGCGACGGCGGCGACGGCGGTGACGGCAGCGATGGCGGTGACGGCGGTGACGGCAGCGATGGCGGTGACGGGGGCGACGGTGGGCAGACAGCGACCGACGCCTCTCCGCCGAGCGTCGCACTCGCGGTTCCGTCGCTGGAGTTCACGTTCTTCGCCCGGATGGAGAACGCGTTCAACCAGGCCAAAAGCGACGGTCTGATCGCGGAGGACTCGACGTTCTACGACGCGGGCAACTCACAGAGCACACAGGTCTCGAACGTCGAGACGGCCATCTCGAACGAGGTCGACTTCCTGATGATCGCCGCGATCACGGCCGAGGGCGTCATCAGCGCGATCCAGGAGGCCAACGACGCCGACATCCCGGTGATCGCGATCGACCGGAACGTCGCCGAGGGGGAGACCGTCTCGTACATCGCCTCGGACAACGTCCAGCTCGGCCAGCGGTCGACGGAACTCTGCCTGGAGTTCATGCAGGAACAGGGCGACGCGGACACCTACAACGTCGTCCAGCTCGAAGGCACGCCGGGTGCGAGCGTGACCAACGACCGCGGACAGGGCTTCCAGAACGCGGTCGACGACAACGACGCGCTGGAACGGCTCGCCAGCCAGACCGGCGAGTTCTCCACCGGGGAGGCGCTCAACGTGATGGAGGACTTCATCACGCAGTACGGCGACGACATCGACGGCGTGTTCTGCCAGAACGACCTGATGGCGCTCGGCGCCCACCAGGCGCTCCAGAGCGCCGACATGTCCGTCCCGGTGACCGGCATCGACGGCACCGAGGCGTGGGTCCAGCGGTTCTCCGACAACCAGTACTACGGCACGCTCGCCCAGCTCCCCGAAGAGATGGTCACCACCGCCATCGACACCGGCGTCGCGCACCTCGACGGCGAGGACGTCGAGGACAGCATCACCATCGAGGGGCTGGAGGTCACGCAGGACAACGCCTCCGACTACATCGACCAGTACTTCTAATCGCCGCCCGGTCCGGCCGGCGCTCCGCTCCGCCGTCCCGTTCCGGCCGCATGCTATTTGTGGCTCGCTACCGTCGGTCGTGGTATGGTACACGCGACGTGGAACGACTGGTTAGTCTCCGAGATCGAACGGGCCGACCCCGACGGGGTCGCCGTCTGGTACCTGGGATGCAACGGGTTCGTCCTCCGGTCGCCGACGACGACCCTGTACATCGACCCCTACTTCGCCGACGGCGACCCGCCGGCGCTCGTGCGGATGATCCCCGTGCCGATCGACCCGGCCGACGCGACGGCCTGTGACGCGGTCCTGGTCACCCACGAGCACATCGACCACATGCACCCGCCCTCGTACGGCCCGCTGCTCGACGATGGCGGAACGCTGCACGCCCCGGAGGCGTCCTACGACGAACCGGACTACGACGGCGACCTCCGGGTCGACGACGACCGGCGCGAGGTCGTCACGGTCGGCGACACGTTCGAGGTCGGGGACTTCACCGTCCACGTCCGCGGCGCGAACGACGCCGACGCCGTCGAACCCGTCTCGTACGTCGTCGAGCACGAGGCGGGGACGTTCTTCCACGGGGGCGACAGCAAGCCCGCGGACGCGTTCGCAGACGTGGCCGCCGAGTTCGACGTCGACCTCGGCGTGCTCGCGTTCGGCACGGTCGGGAACATCCACTCCGTCGCCGACGGCGAGACGCGACGGACGAAGTGGTACATGGACGAAAACGAGGTGGTCGAGGCGGCGAACGCACTCGAACTCGACCGGCTGCTGCCCTCCCATCACGACATGTGGCGCGGCGTCTCGGGCGACCCGAAGGTCCTCCACGAGCACGTCGCGTCACACGAGTTCCCGCGCGCGCTGGAAGTCGTCACCATCGGCGACCGCGTCGACCTCGGTTCGCCCGGCGTCGTGCAGCCGTCGACGCATCGGTGACTCGCGGGCCTCGTTTCCAGACTTAGTCCAACTCGACCGTGCGGCCCTGTTCGGCGGACTCGTAGACCGCCTTGATCGTCCGGATGTCGACCAGCCCGTGTTCGCCGTCCGGATAGGGATCGCTGTCGGTCAGCAGGCAGTGCGAGAAGTACTCGAACTCCTCTTCCATCTGGTCGATCTGTTCGAACGAGATGTCGAGGTCGCTGCCGGCGTGTGAGACGTGGAGTTTGCGCTCGTCCCACGGGTAAAACGCCGGTTCGACCCGGACCTCGCCTTCCGTCCCGGTCACGCGGATGTGGCTGGCCATGTGCGCGTTCTGGCTCGCCGTACAGAGTGCGTACGTGTGGTCGGGGAAGTCGGCCTGGAACGCCGCGTGCTCGTCGGGCACGTCCTCGAACTCCTCCTGGACGGAGGCGACCGACCCCTGGACGCGGACGGGGTCGGCGTCCAGCAGGAAGCGGGCGGTGTTGAGCGAGTAGATCCCGATGTCCATCGCCGCACAGCCGCCCGAGAGATCCCAGTCGAGGCGCCACTGGTCGGGGTCGGGAACCAACTCGAGGATCGGCTCGGTCATGTTGCCGTGGACGAACACGGGATCGCCGATGTACCCCGACTGGATCAGGTCCTTCGCCCGCCGCACCGCGGGTTCGGTGTGCATCCGGTAGGCTATCATTAGCGTGGCGTCGTGGGTCTCGCAGACCTCGACCATGCGCTCGGCGCGCTCGATAGTCGCTTCCATCGGCTTCTCGCAGAGCGTCGCCTTCCCGAGTTCCGCGGCCGTCTCGATGAACGGGAGGTGGTAGGCGTTCGGCGTCACCACGTACACCGCGTCGTACGCCTCGCTGGCCGCGCCCTCGTGGAACTCGTCGTAGGTCACGGCCCGCTCGACCGTCTCCGACTCGGCCGCGACCGACTGGGCCTTCTCGCGGTCGCTGCTGACGAGCACCGTCGTCTCGCACAGATCCGCCGACGCCACGGCGGGCATCGCCTGCTCGCGCGTCCACCACCCGACCCCGATCATCGCGAACCTGATCGGGTCGTCCGTCTCCGTCTGCTCTTGCCAGTCGCGACTGTCGAACTCGGCTGTCAGCGAATCGAGCTCCATGCCGCGTAGCTCTCACCGAGTCAGTAAAGAACTATCGCTGCCGGCGGCGCACACGGACGGTAGACCGCTGCTCGGCGGCCCCAGTGGGTCGGCAGTCCCGCAAACCGGTACGTCGAGCCCGATACCGACCCGTCAGGGCTGTGAGCCGTCGGCAGGCGACGAATCCCGGTCTCGGGCCGAACAAAGATTTAAGCGACCACACGGTTAAGGTCGACTTACATGACAATCGCGGACGTGTCCGCTCACGGACTTTCTTCGCCGATCGATCCTCCGCGATCGTACCGCCTCGGGAGCAGTACGCGGGAGATACGGAAGCGAGACGTGGTCCTCGTCTCCGTCGAGACGGCCGACGGGGAGATCGGCTGGGCCCCCTGCGGGACCGGCACGTTCACCAAGTGGCAGGAGTTCAACGAGGGGACGCCCGACGACATCGCGGAGGTGATCCGGGACATCGTCGGCCCGGACCTCGTCGGCGTTCCCGTCGACGAACCGGAGACCGCCCGCGAGGTGATCGACTCGACGAACCTCCCGGCGTACCTCCGCTGGCAGGCCAAAAGTGTCGTCGACATCGCGCAACACGACATCCTCGGGAAACGCCGCGGGGCCCCGATCTACGAGCTGCTCGACTACGACGTCGAGCCGACGCCGACGCTCACGGCCTACCCCAGCAGCGGCCTCTACCTCTCGCCGAGCGAACACGCCGCCGAGGCCGCCGAGTTCGTCGACCGCGGGTGTGACATGTACAAGTACCGGGCGGGGCTGGGCGTCGACCGCGACCGTCGCACGATCGACCACCTCAGGGAGACGCTCGGCGACGACGTCGATCTCATGGTCGACGCCCACGCGTGGTGGAGTCTCGAAGACCGCTCGTACTCTCACGAGGAGGTGCAGTCGCTGGTCGAATACATGGGCGACCGGGGGGTGTACTGGATCGAGGAGCCGTTCCCGTCCAACGAGTACATGTCGTATCGGGGGCTCAGCGAAACGACCGGCGTCCCCCTCGCCGTCGCCGAGGGGTGCCTGGAGGTCGTCGAGGTGGCGACGGTCGTCGTCGAACGGGGGACCCCGAACGCCGCCCCGGACGCGGTGACCGGCGCCCTGCTCGCCGACGCCGCGCTCCGTGCCTCCGTCGCGACCGTGCGCAGCAACCTGGAGCGTCTGGACGACCAGGCGTTCGTCGAGGAGATGGGGCGGCGGGCGGCGAGAACCGAACGCGACGCCGACCGGGCTATCGAGCGACTCCCGGAGGCCGGCGGCCGGTAGGTCGGGTCCGAGCCCTTTCCTGCGGTTCGGGCCCTCAGCCTTCCCTTTTCTGCGCCGATCCGGTCGTCCACTCCTACCGTGTCTCTACTGGCTGTCCGCGTGGGGAATGGTTCCGACCCCCTCGCGGCCGCCGATTCCGGGTACCGATCGACCGTAACACCGGTCGTTTCTGGTCACCGTCCATGGTAGTCGCCGTCAACCGTTCCCGGGCAGTCCGCGGTGTTATCCGTGTACTGTCTACCGTGGAACGGCCTCGATGCCGACTTGGGTGGGGGAGAGCGCGAACGACGGCTCGGACTTGG
>ENA-ORCR01000719-ORCR01000719.1-marine-metagenome-genome-assembly--contig:-NODE-719-length-14130-cov-2.584644_pt1 | contig 14130 bp, 18 predicted proteins | sample MGYA00237782_ERZ508514 | MGnify/ENA primary metagenome ERZ508514 (study PRJEB26185, sample SAMN06268960) | marine metagenome | isolation source: Eden Landing Ponds, San Francisco, CA, USA | place...
CGCCGACGGCGGGGAGCTGTCGCCCGCGGAGATCGCGGACGAACACGACTGGCACCCTGACAGCGTACGGCGCGGGCTCCGGCGGATCGAGGACATGGTGGTCCGCGAGCAGGGCTCGGTCGCGTTGCGGTCGCACCACGTCGCCGAGCAGGTCGTCGAGGCGCTTCACGCGGCGCGTGAGGGCGTTCGCAACGCCGTGGGCGCCGCGGCGAACGCGGTGCAGAACGCCGAGCGGAAGGCGCTCGACGAGCGCACGGACGAGCTGATCGCGTTCTGCCAAGCGAACGGGATCCACGTCGACGAGCGCGAGGCGCACCTCCGGGTACGGATGGGGAACCTCGCGGGCGAGTCGTGGTCGGAGTTGGTGACGCGACTCAAGCGATACTGGACCGACGCCGGTCGCGATCCGGAGCGGCTCAAGGAGGCGGTGACGCACTACCGCGACGAGGCGGGACCGAAGATCCGACCGGCGCGGGGCGCGTGGGGGAGTGGTCGGACCCTCCGGTAGCGCGGCCCCTCGTGAGTGGCAACACTACCTCGACCACCGTTTTGTGACCGTTATCGCCGCGATCGACCCTCTCGCCCGGCGGGCTCGCGGCGATCTCGACCGCAACACAAGCAGCGATCTCGGCTCGACGAGCTCGACGTCGCCGTCGAACCGACACCGGGGGGTCGGTTGACGGTTAGGGGTGTGGCTAAGGCCACAGATTCTAAGGTACCCCTCTGCTTTCGCGGGATCGGCCGCGCTCTCGAAAAATTCACGAACAGAGCCAAACTGCAATGCGAATAGTAGATCAGTGCACTGGCAGAATTTGGGTATTAGAGGCTATCTAATGAGGGAACGGAGGGAAAAGCTTGAAGTCATGCGCGAAGAGAGGTCTATTTGGAGACGAGACCCGTAATTGCCAAGGCGTCTCCACAAGTCAGTAATCTCACTGGCAAAAAAGAGGCGTTCGTCGAGCGATTCACTCGGCGTGGGATGTCAGCGCAACCGTCATCAGAACAACACCCTCTGCGTGCCCAGCCAGGACCAGGATGGTGCCACAGATGACGGTTGTCACCTTGGTTTTCTCAGAGATGATTACCACCTCCAGGACAGACTTAGTTAAGCGCCAGCCATAGGGCGCCAGCTCTCGCACCGCGCGATCACTTGTAGCCCCCCATAGCACGCTTCACGCGGGGAACTACCATACATCGTTTGACGCGAGGCGGGCCCTTGTACGTTCGGATGTTCGGACCCGACTGGCGGCTATGTGTAAGATTCGTTATCCAATGTCGGTTCCGCGCGTCTGACGCTGAATTCCGGTACGTTGGGAAGAACTGAAATCCGGACACATAAGCGTAGCCAGACCAGAGTGAAACTGATTTGTGACTGAAAACCGCAGGAAAGAGAGTCTTTCCCACCGGAACAGAAGGGGGGTTCGTGTAGGGAGGCTGTTTCCGGAAACTGCGTGCGTCGTTCCCTCCGTGACCGCCACGTCGGTGGTCGATCGTCTGACTTCGTCGCAGTTCTTTCCACAAACCTGTCAGAGTCTGAGAAATGTCCTGAGAACGGTTCGACCGACCTCGCCCCCACAAGCTTATACCCGGTCTCACCGTGGGGTCGGACATGACCGCTTTATTGCATCAGTCTTTCCTGGTTCAATATCTCCTCTACAGACACTTGGAGGGAATAGCGCAGTCTTCACGCTGAATCCGACCTTTGTACGTCGGAAAACGTCTTCATAGGTGTCGGGTAGTTTGCTCGGCTAAGAGGGACGTCAGTCTCCTGTACTGAGCGATTGGGGGTGTGAAACTATCAAACCCTGAGGATTTCAACAAAGCCAACTAAATTTATATGGTCTGGTGACCGCTCACAAGACATGGATGATCCTGCTGAAATAGTTACAGCAATATTCACCCTCGCAGTTGGTGCCGTTTTGTTACTTGCATTCGGAAGTATTGTATTAACGGGTGAAGCTGTAGTTCCTATTGATACAATCACAGGGCTCGCAGCCCCGTTCCTTATATTACTTATAGTTATCTTCATTAGTTTGTCAATCTATCAGGTGATTAATGAATGAACGAAAAAGAACCAAACTGGATGTCTGAGGAGGACTCGGTTATGGTAATAGAACTGCAAGAGACATCCTATATCCATGTGAAAGAGCGGGCATTTGATGTGATCCGCGCCTGCATCGCAGCTTTCTCTGTGATTATTATTGGTATTTCCTTTATACAATCGGAATGGGGCTTTCCAACCTCTCCAAGTGACAAAGAAATTGAACAAGTTGCAGCTAACATCGGATTCGAGTCCCTTACTGTAACATTACTCTATATCTCTACAATCTTTTCATCAATATCGTTATTCTTGGTCGTGATTTTGATCACCGTATACGCAATAAATCTTCTAAGTGGTCTGAGTACTAGAGGGATGTTAGACCTAACTGTTCCTCGCGATGACATTAACGTTGCCAATAATAACAGCAATGGAAAGACGACACTACACAGTCGTAGATACGAGTATTGGCTAAAAGAACGAGGCAAAGAACTAGAGAAGGCTTCTGAAGAGTTAATAGCAGGTCAGAAGTTGATACTGTGGTCCTTTTTAGCTGGCAGCATCCTTGTAGTCATGTATTTATTTGCTACAAATTTGGAACTAACTGCTTTGTTGTATTATCATGTTATTCTGAGTACTGCCGGGATCCTAGCATTGTTTTCAGAACTGTCTTCGAAATTCTTTGACGTTAAGAGCTTTACCGAGATGATTGGTGAATTACCGGATCCCTTTATGCCAAGTAAGGGCTATCGTTCTATGATCTGGCCAATACTAGCCTTGAGTTTCTTGAGTATCATTCCTGCATTTAGTTATTATGTGTACGCAGAAGTCATATTCTGATTTCTTAACATGACTAGAGATAGATATTAAATATACTCGAATCATTATCTGCCTCGTTCTCCCATTGGCACTCCTTCCATCCCATCGAATCAGCTAGTGCGGTCCGCTTCTTATCGGGAGAATTCAACCTCGACACAATTAGAGAAATGTCACAAACGTAGCTGAATCGCCGGAATCTGCGCCTCCCGACTATGAGTCCGATAATGCGTCTCTCCCGGATTCGTCCAGTTGTCGATCTCTAGCGCCCTCGCACGAACGCTTCGCGACGACACGACCGTGATCTCTCGTCCCTCGGCTCGGTACCACACGAGAACGTAGCCACCGCCCTCACGACCGAGCGTTCGGTGCTGATCCTCCCAGAACTTGAACGTCGGGCGGACCCCGTTCGTCATCGAGCCCTTCACGTCCCACGGACGACCGCTCTCCTCGTCGGTCGCGTCGAACTTGAGCCCGTCAACCTCGGGATAGTCGAGCTCGATCGGATAGCGGTCGGCCGCCCACGTCTCGACGAGCTTCCCGTAGTAGCCGACGATCGCAGGATCGTAACTCATCGATCGATCCGTTTGGGTTGCGGTTGGCGATCGAGATCTCGTCGCGAGTCGAACGCCGATCGCTCGAATCCGGTCGCGATCCCCCCGCGCGGATTCGCGCCCCCCGCCGCGATCGCCCGCGTATAAAATAAGGTATGCGCCGGGGTGGGCGAGTGAATGAATGAACGAATCCCCGCCGCGTCTCGCGATTCACGCGCTGGCTTCATTCAGGGGATCCCCGTGCTCGCCGTCGCGGTATTCAGCGATTCGGTCCGATACCCACGCCGCGGAGTAGCCCACAACGTCGCCCGCGTCGGCGTAGGTCATGCCGTGACGCTCCCCCGCGCGGATCGCCTTGTCGATCGCCTCCTGTCGCTTCAGGCCGTCCGCGTCGAGCGCGTCGTCGCCCTCCTCCTCGTCCTCCATCACGATCGCGAACTCGCTCGCCTCGTGCTCGGGATACGACTCGGCGGTGTCGGTGAGCCCCCTGTAGTCGCTCGCCTCCTCGAACTCGTCTTTGCCGCCCTCGGATTCGAGGAGCCGGGCGAGCCCCGGATCCGACCGGCTCGGCTTGTTGATCGCGAACGACGCGACGCGCCGGATCGACTTCGCCGTCTTCGTCCGGGTGTGACCCACGAGCAGGACTGATCCGCGCTTCGGGTGCGGTCCGTGTTCCGCCTCCTTCTTCCGGATGAAGAGCAGCGAGTCCGAGAACTGCTCGGCGGCCTTGTTGCCCGAGCCGAACCCGGAGAGTTCCTGCGCGATCTCGTCGAGGATCGCGAGCACCGGTCCCTCGATCTCGGCCATCGCTTCGAGCATCTCCCGGTCGGACCGAACCACGCGATCGTAGCCCTCCCACGACGTATTTCCGATGAGCGCGCCGCCCGTGCGGACCTTCCACGCCTGCGCCACGTCGAGCGTCGTCGCGGTCTTCCCGGAGCCGGGCGACCCAAACACAAGCCCGATCGCGCCCTCGTGAGTGAGCTCCGCGGCTGCGTCCGCGTAGAGATCACCGCCGTCGCGCTCCTGTCCGGTGAGCCCGGTCGCGGACTTCATCTGTGAGACGCTCCCGTGTCGAACCGCCTCGTCGATCGTCCGCGTCGCGGCGTTCTGGATGATTAACCGCCCGATCTCTGTCTCTTCGATCGGTTCGTCTAGCAGGCTGTCGTAGTAGTTGAGGAGCTTCAGCGTCCGGCGGTCGTCGACGAGCCCGGCGAAGGATCGGACGCTTTCGCCCGGATCTTCGCCTCGAAGGGCCGTCCCGAGTTCCGCCGCCGCGTACGCTCCCGTCTTGTCGTTACCCATATCAGTCGTTCTCCAGTAGCGGATCCGGCTCCTCGTCGAGCAGCTCGAACCCGATCGTCTCCTCCTCGTGTCCGTTGCTCGTCTCGTCGATCGCGTCGTCCCCCTTCATCGAGTCGGGGAGCAGCTCGTCCGGGATCTCCTCGCGAACGACCGCGGAGACCGTCGCGTCGTCCCGGTCGAACGCCGGCGTTGTCGTCGGGTCGATGATCTCCTGCTGGTCGAGCAGCCGGCGCCGGTCGAGCTTTCGCACGATCGACCGGATCCGGCGCTGGAGCCGTCGGCTCTTGCGCGCCTGGGGCTCGAACTCCTCTCGAATCTCGGCGATCTGATCCATCGCGTCGGCCACGAGCGCGTCGCCGGCGAGCTGCGAGCCGGCGATCGACTCGCGCCAGTTGGCGACCGCGACGTTCTCCTCCGGCCGGTACTCCTTCACTTCGTAGACGCGCTTCGCGACCGGCCACTCGAACAGCGTCCCGGCGTGAACCTCCATCGCCGCGAACTGGTCTTCGCTGAGTTCGTAGATCGCGCCGCCGGTGTCGTCCGACGACTCGAACGCGACGATGTAGATCCCGTCTTCCTCCGGGAGTAGGTCGTCGAGCCGGCCAGCGGCGAAGAACCCGGCGACGAGTGCGGCGACGGCCGCCGTCGCAACGACTCCGGATCCCTCGATCGCCCACGGGTACGGGACGATATCGTACTCCGCGCCGGCGATCCACGCGCACGCACCGGCGAACAGCAGCCGGCGGTTCTCACGGGCGCTCTCGATGAGACTCATAGGATCCTCCGGTAACTCTTCTCCTCGTCATTCCGTCGACGACGCACGACTCCGACCGCGGCGCCGGTCGCGCCGACCGCGGTGATGAGGACGATCGCCTGTACGCGCTCGTAGCTGATCGGCGCGCGGTCCGGGCTCGACTCGCCGGTCGATACGTAGCTAAACCGGTTCTGATCGATGCTCGCCGGCGTTGTCATGGTCACGGCTGCCTGTCCCCCGCGCCGGGGGACGGAAACGAACACGTCGGAGATTCCGGTCGGTAATCGTTCCCGATAGATCCGCCCGGAGCCGGCGCCCTCGGAAAACTGAACCGCCTCAGTGAGCGTGATCTGCGTCGACGAGTTCGTTTCAAAACGGAGCTCGAAGCCCTCGCGCTCGTCGTTGTAGCTCCACGAGACGAGTCGCGTCCCGCCGTCGATCTCCTGCGCGTACGACTCCGGCCCGTCGTCGGTCGGCGCCGTGGTGTTGATCTCGACTCCGGAGCCGGTCGCACCCACGCTCCCGACCGCAACACAAGCGAGTATCGATACCGCAACACAAAAAATGACGATTCGGCGCATTAGAGCCCCACGAGGCCGCGGATCCATGATTCCGCCGCGTTCGTCGCGATCGCGACCGGATCGTATCCGAGGAACACGGCGACGGCGAACAGCGCGACCGCGCCAAAGGCGATCTGGCCGATCGGTCCGATCGTCCGTTGGATCGCCTCCAGTGCGACTCCGATCGGCGTGACCGCCATTACTCTCCGCCCCCCGTGAGGTAGCCCCAGCCGACCGCAGCGGCGCCGGCGCCGGCTGCGATCAGGCCCCAGTTCTGATCTTCTGGAAGGAATCCGCCGCCTCCGCCGCCTCCGCTGCCGTCGTTCTGTGATTCCTCGTACTTCTCGATCAGCTCCTGGTTCTGCTGTTCCAACTGATCCCACTCCTCCTGCGTGATGTAGTTAGAATCAGACTGCGGCTCGGTGTTGCTGAAACTCGTCGATGAGACGTCCTCACTCGTCTCTGTGTTCGTTATCTCGTTGACCGTGAACTGGCCGTCGAGGTTCAGCGTCTCGTACTGCGTTTCGGTAGTGGTGGAGACGAACCGAGCAGAGTCGACCTCAGTGATCGCGGTTTCGAGGTCGCCCGAAGCGTCGTACGACCACGTCCCATCGTCGTTGTCCGTCCAGTCGCCAGCCGGGACAGAGACGGTTTCGCCAGCCGTAGTGGTCACCTCGATCGCGGTCGACTCGTAGGGCTCCGAGGTGATAGTGATAGTACCGCCGTCGACGCTCGTCTCGATGGCAGTCCAATTACCTTCGAGGAGACTCATGTCGGCGGTAAAGTAGACGTTGCCGGTGAACGTCGACGGATCATAGGTGGTGCCCGACTCGATCGGGCCGTCCGACGAGTCGGTGAGTCCGAACGTCCCCGAGAGTGTTGCGCCGGTGTCTTCGATGGTGATGGTCACCTCGCGTTCGAGGTCGACCGGAACGTTGAGCGCGATGAGGTCGGCGAGCGCCTGTGAGGTTCCCTCCTCATCTGCCATCATCGCGGCACGTTCGCGGGGCGTCACGAGGTCGCTGATCTCGATGTCGCCCGACTGTACGGATTCGTAGACGCTTGAAGTCCAAGTTGTGAGACCATCCGTGACGTTAGTCAGCGTGGTACTGATATCGGACCAAATGGTCCCCCAGAGAACCACGTCGAGGTAAGTGAACGCATTACCATCGTACGACGCGCGGACCCCCATAACACCACTATGGAAGTTGTTATCCGCGCCGATGGAAAGAGTGAACGAGCCGGCATTGGTGTTAGTGCCACCATCGATCGACCGCTCATCGTACGTGATGGTAGTGGCATCATACGTGCGCTCCGTGCCGTCAGCGAGAGTCTTCGTCCCCGAGCCATCCGTTTGGAAACCGGCACTACTCCAGTTACCATCTCCGGCATCGACATCGAACACCGAGGTCGGAGAGGTGTCAGCGTGGCTCTCAAGCGAAGAAACAACAGAGTTGAACTCCCGAGACGCCTCCTCGAAAGTGCTAATGAGGTTCTCCTGTACTGTCGCGAAGTAGGCCCGCGCAGCGTCATCCGCGGCGGTTTGTACTTCGTCGAGCGTGGCACCATTGTTCAGCTGCTCGATAGCAGCGATCTTCCCCTCGGTATACGCAGTATGTTCGACACCGTCGAGGATGTTCCGGTTGTCGACGATCGTGCTCGCGTTTGTCGACTTGCGGGTTTTGGCGGTCTGGTACGAGTCCTGTTCGAGAGCGCTAGCAGTCAGCCCCTCAGCAGGCGATTCAGCACCACGTACGCCCGCCTCTCGGAGCGCCCAATCGGTAACGACGACCCCGCCGATCACAGCAGCGACGACAGGGAGCGCCGCCTCGGAGTCACCGACGAACCCACGCGGGTGCGACACTCCGACCGCGACCGTCGCCGACGCGCCGATCCCGACGGCCGTCGCTCGCATTACCCCCCGGCGAGTCATCAGCCGATCTCCTTGTGTTGCGGTCATGAGCTAGTCCTCGCGAGTGACGAACCAAGCCGCCCCTAGAATGAGCAGTAACACACCGATAGAGGAGCCTCCGACGCTCCCGAGTCCGCCGCCCCCGCCGCCACTCGTCCGCTGAAGCGTCCCCCAGTCGGTCGACGCGATGAGGTCCGCGTCGTCGGTGGTCGCGACGGTCGCCGTGAGGCGCAGCTCGTCGTAGTCCCGATCGGAATCGGCGAGAGTGTAGTCGTAGCTCTCGGTCGAACCGTTGGCGACGGAGATCGTCGTCTCGCCGAGCACGGTCCCGTTGCCGGCCGTCTCGTTCTCAGTGAGCCCTTCGACGGCGACGGTCACGTCGACCGGCCCGCTGCCGTTCATGTCGTCGACGCCGGTCGCGTCGAGGTAGATCGACTCGGTCTCATTCGTCGGCGTTACCGGCTCGTCGACGAGCGTCGTCGAGTCGGACTGTGCCGCGACGCCGGAGAGCCCGAGCCCGGCGACCAGAACGATGAGAGCGAGCGCGAGCGTCCCGATTCTGCTTGTGTTGCGGTTCACGAGTCATCACCCCGGATCGAGTCGACCACGTCAGTCACGTCGTAGACGCCCAGGTGGTCGGCGAGCGTGACGACGCCGGCGATCGCGATCGCCGCGTAGAGTGCGGTCGCGATCTGTGGCGAGCCGAGCGCAGCCGAGATCTCCGCGACTGCGTTGTAGTCACCGAACTCTGCGAGCCCCCAGTTGACCGAGCCAACCGAAGTCAGGATCCAGAACACGCCGGCGATCGTGTCCTCCCCGTCCCAGATCGAACTCATAGCATCCACCCCAGGGCGAACTGTCCGCTAGTCACTGCAACGACGTACGCGAGCCCCCACAAGTCGGCGGACGTGATGAAGTTGGAGACCGAGGGCGACACGACGAACGCGACCGGGAGCGCGAGCGTCCCGATCGCGGCTGCCATGTAGTAGCCCTGTAGCCCCTGAATGTCGTCGGAGAGTGTCTGTAGCTCCGTGTTGTCGTTGCTGACGATCGTCCCGACGATCGACCCGTAGCCGATCACCCACGCCGTCGAGAGACCGATCCCCGCCGGCGCGAAGAGGGTATCTGAAAAAGCAACGTCGAACAGGTTGAACGACGCGACACCCACGAGCATGAAGGAGCTCGCGAGCCCCGCGACGAGTAGCGATGCGTCAAGTGCGTCCATTTCCATTTTCGCCATGCTCGTGAGCGGGCCACGGTGATTATGGTTAAACCCCGGATCGTGGGTACGCTGTGGATACGCCGGTACCATTTTGTACCCCACCGTGCCTGCGAGAGTCGAATGTCGTCACTACGCAAGCTCGTGGACTGTGATGGAACGCCTCGCGTGACCCTCGATAAGGGCGAACTCGGAATGGACGGGGTTCTCGACGACGGCGAGATCCCGGGCGATCAGCGAATGCACGTCCAGCGACTCGGTTGCGGTGTGTACGTGGTCCGAGCGGTCGCCGACGGAACGATCCCCGATCTCCCGGAGGGGATCAGATGAAACCCGCTGGAAGGGGGTTCTCGACGCGACCCCGTGGGGTCCGACGCAGATGTATTCACGATCCGCGATCTATGCACTTCGCCGCGGGCGACGAGCGCAGAAGGTGCATCAAATCGGGCGGGCGTTCGAGCCGATCGGCGCCGTCCGCCGTCGTCGACGGCCCGAGTATAACCGCAAAGCCGAGTCAGTCAGTCGAGATCGACGGGATCGCGACCCCCGTGCATACGGAGGGTTATGAATGAGCCGTCGCACCAGCCTCAAACTCACCGATGAGCGCGAGCGCCAGCTCGAAAGGGCGAGCGAGATAGTGGCGAGCGGTCCCGACGACGACCCGCCGATGAGTGTCGTCATCGATGCTGCGCTCGCGCACCTTGTGGAAAGTGAAAAAAATATCCGAAACGCTCGCGACGAGTACGATCCCGTGACTATTCAGGAACTCTGTAATACGTCAGTTGTCGGGCTGCAGTACCGGACGCGAGTAAAAAGCCGGTGGCGGTGACTTAGTTGAAAGTCACCGTTTCATCGGCGATGATCGATTCGGATGGCGTGTGAATGATCCGAACGTTCGTTTCTCCACTGAATCCGGTCTCGATTGTCGTAGATCCACCGACACTGAGATCCCCTAAGCTTGTGTTAGATTCTGTTCCATCTCCGTCCACGACTTGCACCTCATCACCCTGAATCGGGTCCCCACCATTGTGTGTGACCGTGATGTTACTACCGGAGCCCGCTTCAATGTTCAACTGCGCCGTCGGCTGACTGTCGCCGAGCGAGTCACCGAGTCCGAGAACGAACGTCCCGATGACGGCGGCCAGAATTACAGTGATTGCGACCATGAGGATGACGCCGATAACGGGACTCACTGCACGGTCGTTTGTGTTGAATGGGTTGCTTGGTTTCATTGTTTGAACCCAGCGGTGCACCGACGAAACGAAACCTGTTTCGGTCGGTTAGCTGGTTACTATCAATTAAGCAGTTCCTACTTAAGTAGCTATTGTCGAAAATATCAACGGTGAATATTTGATGCACAAGGTCAAATCTGTTGACGTGTGAGGGATGATTATGCAACCCACGGCCCAATCTCTCGCGCGTACCTACAACGATCGCGTGTATCCGGATCCGTGGGAGAAGGTCCTCGACTACGGTCGCGTCCTCGACTACGCCGCCGAGCACCCGAACGATGGCCGGGTTCGTGTCGGCAACGCTCTCGACCTACCGAATGAACGCGTTCGCGGGTGGCTCAAGGATACGACTCCTGACCCGGTCCGAGCGATCGACACGGCGATCGATCACGGCTGGCTCGATCCGGATCCCGACAGCGAGATTGCTGCCGCGCTCGTTGAGTTGCTCGTGCACGTCCTCGCGGGAGGGAGCATTACCGCACAGAACTACGTCCCCGCAGTGGCGCCGGGCAAACGCGTCGACGCTATAGAGATCCGGCGTTCCTTCGAGCGTGTCGGCGTCGAAACGAAGACTCGCAATGCGGACGCCCCCGGCCGTGCGACCGAGATCGTGCCCACCTTTGACGGGACGGTTCTCGGTCGGTGTCTCGTCACGATGGGTGCTCCGACCGGCGTGAAGACGACGCTCGATCGTCTCCCGGCGGTCGTATGGGACGTGCCACACCCGGTGCGACGGTCGTTCGCACAAATATACATCCGCCACCGTGGACTGAACTACAGGGAGAAATCGACGACCCGAGTTCAAGTCGACCGTCCGAATTCCTTCATCGAGGAGCTACAAGACGTACTTGCTGACGTGCTCGACGAACGGGTTACCGTTTCGGACACTGGGATCACGATCTCGGCCGACGCTATGCGAGAGCTTGGCGTCGAGTAGTTCTGACCGAACGGAATTACTCTTCTTCGAGGTCCTCGGCGTCGAGCTCGCCGGCGAGATACGCTCGGCCGCGATCACTGATCCTGTAGTATCCCGAGTCAACTGATTCGACGAGCTCTGCCTCTTCGAGCTTCCCGACTCGTCGAGAGACCCAGTTGCGCGTGTATTCGAGGTTTCGAGCCATCACCGCGGGCGTCAGAATGAGATCCGACTCGTCGAGAAGTTCTAGGATCCGGTCGTCCGTCTGGTTCATCCAGTCGACCCGCGGGCGCATACCCACCGGTCGAACGGTCATATATAACAGATACCGATTCGTCTCGGCGCATTTGTTTTAGAGTGTTTTCTAGAACACGATTTGATGGGTTAGAGTTAAGTTGCGACCGTTCTTCGCGAAGGTCACGGAAGCAATCTCGCGGACCCGTCGCTCCCGATGGGTCCCGTCGTTCGCAAAAGCGGACCCCGCTGCTGGAGACAGCGGGTCCGCGTGGGCTTCCGTGAGGTAGCACGAAAGCCATGTATTCGCACCACGCAAGGGGTCTAAAAGCCCCCGACAGCCGAGTAGAATCACCGACCGCAACACAAACCGCCCGATGGCGCCGAGACCAGTTTCACTTTCACTCCCCGTATCTGGATTCGTGTTTTAATACACCCCTCCGTCGGAACGAAACGATGGTCCCGAAAGAAGTTGTGCGGATCGAAGACCGGCAGGACAGATGGCGGTTCGTGTGTCCCCACGGCCACCGCTCGTGGGAGCCCACCAATCACCACTTTTGGTGTCAGTACTGCGCGCGAAGCGACGAGGCCGACGGCGTCTTTCACGAGCTGCTCGACAAGAAGACCGGCGCGAAGCTCAAACGCGATCGCGTCCGGCTCGTGACTCCGATCGGTCCCTACGACCGCGATCTCGACGAGGAGGAGGGATCCGCGTGAGCGACGATGACGCCCACGCGAGTCGGATCGCGGAGCAGCTCGCGATGTATGACGACGGCGAGAACGCGAACGGTGATTCGAGTGAGTGACGATCTCGAACCCATTCCGCCGGATCGCGCGGTCGAGATGCACTTAGACCGGATGAAAGAGGGTCACGCCGAGTGGACCCACACGACCCACAAGAGCGAACTCCGGCCGTTCGTCGAGTGGTGCCGCGAAGAGGGCGGCATCGACAACATGAACGAACTCTCCGGCCGCGATCTGTACGAGTACCGGATTTGGCGTCGCGAAGGCGGGTACAGCAAGAGCAAGGTGGACGAACTCGCCAAGAAGACGCTTCACTCGAACCTCTCGACGCTCCGATCGTTCCTCCGGTTCTGTGGGCGGATCGAAGCGGTCCAGAACGACTTCTTCGAGAAGGTCCCGCTGGTGAAGCTCTCTCGCTCCGACGAGGTGAGCGACTCGTACCTCGATCCGGCGCGTGCGCCGGACATCTTGGAGTACCTCTCACGGTACGAGTACGCGAGCCGCGATCACGTGGTGTGGGCGTTGATCTGGCATTCGGGCGCTCGGCTCGGGGCGGTCCGTGGGCTCGACCTGCGAGATCTCGAACTCGAGGGAAACAAGCCGTCGATCGAGTTCGTTCATCGCCCGGAGACGGGCACCCCGCTCAAAAACAACGAACAGAGCGAACGGATGAACCGGATCACCCGCCGCGTCGCACAGATCCTACAGGACTACGTCGACGGTCCGCGAATCGATGCGACCGACGACCACGACCGGGTACCGTTCGTGACGACCCACGCGGGTCGGGTGTCGGCCGGCACTATCAGAAAGGCGTTCTACCGATGGACGCGCCCGTGTTTCATCGGCAAGGAGTGCCCGCATGACAAGGATCCGGACACCTGCGAGTTCACCGCGTTCCGGAAGGTGAGCGGGTGCCCGTCCGCCCGGTCACCGCACGACGCCCGCAAGGCGCGGGTGACGAAGTACCGGAACGACGGCGTCCCGCGGGGCGTCGTCTCCGACCAGCTCAACGCGAGCGAAGACGTGCTCGACAAGCATTACGATCGCGCCTCTGAGCGCGAGAAAGCAGATCGCCGCTGGAGGATCATTCAACGATGATACACACTAACAGAACGATTGAGGGCAGCGCCGTCGGTCGATTCCAGAACTTCAAGTCCCGTCGCGCCCGTTCTGTCGCATGACGTTCCGAATACAACAGACGGCAGTGCGTTGTATATAAACGTAACCTCTGTCCTTGTGCGTACTGTTTTCTCTAGCGAGAGGTCTATCTTAAGTACCGGTACACTGACGCGGATCAGACTGTTTGAACCGCCTCCGCTTGTGTGTCAATAACCGTTGATTTTGGTCGGGGCTTTTCACGGGCGGAAGGACGAGCACACGATATGACCGCTGATCCAGCGGCCGTCGGGGAGACGCCACTGCTAGAAATCGATATCGATGTCCCCCCAACCGTGTACGCAAAAGCCGAGTGGTTCAACCAGATTGGCGGCGGATACGGTGGTGGTTCGGTCAAGACTCGTATCGGGAAGGCCATGGTCGACGCGGCGGTGGCAGCGCCCGAACCGGTCGCAGACCGGACGCTCCTCGAGGCATCGAGCGGCAACACCGGGACCGCGGTTGCACGGTTCGGTGCGGAACGGGGGTTTGACGTCGAGATCGTCGTTCCCGACGATGCTGGATCCGGGAAGATCGCGGCGATCGAGGCCGCCGACCACGAGGAGTTGAAAGAGACGATCCGCGTGGCGGGGCTCGCCGACCAGAAGGCCGCGCGGATCCAGCGCGCGCTGGCCGCGATCCGCGAGGAGACCGGCGGCGCGTACTCGCTGGCGTTCCTCGACGCGATGGC